>Ga0302202_10000837_pt1 | contig 39404 bp, 24 predicted proteins | sample II_Bog_N3_3_FD_194579 | JGI IMG/M metagenome (GOLD analysis project Ga0302202, IMG submission 194579) | Peat permafrost microbial communities from Stordalen Mire near Abisko, Sweden - II_Bog_N3_3 | ecosystem: Environmental > Terrestrial > Soil > Wetlands > Peat | place: Sweden: Abisko...
GGATCCGACACGTCGGGGGCCCTCGCCCGGAATCCACTACTCCGCACGTGGGCCCGGACCCCCCGGGAGACCGCGGTCCGGCTGGCCGAAGGTCGGTCCGGACCGGTCGTCGAGCACGTGCCGGCCGGGCGCCCCCTGCGGCCAGGCCGTCCGAGTCTGCTCAGCCGGCTCCAGGACGACATCCGGGCGAACCGGGTGTCCGAACCCGTGGAGGTCGACGACGCGGATCGATCCGTCCAGTTCCACGCGTGCTTCGGCGCCGCCCGCGAGGTGGAGGTGGCCAGGGACGCCATCCTGCATCTGTTGAATGCACCGGACACCGACCTGCGGGAGGAGGACGTGCTGGTCGCCTGCCCCGGCCTGGAGCGGTTCGCACCGCTGGTCGAGGCCGCCTTCGGCCCCCCGGCCTCTGCGGTCGACGGCGCTGCTGCCGGGTCGGCGATGCCCCGGTTGCGGTACCGGATCGCGGACCGCTCGATGCGCGCCGCCAACCCGGTGCTCGGGGCCACCTCGGCACTCCTGGCCCTGGCCTCGGGACGGTTCGAGCTCTCGGAGGTCCTCGACTTCATCTCGCTCGCCCCGGTGCGTGAGCGCTTCGGCCTCGACGACGAGGACCTCGGGACGATGATCGGGTGGGTCACCGCCACCAACGTCCGTTGGGGCCTCGACACCGGTCACCGGGCCGGGTTCGGGATCCCGAGCGCCGTACGGGCCAATTCGTGGCAGGCCGCCCTCGACCGGCTCCTGGTCGGCTCGGTGACCGCCGACAGTGGCCTGGACCTCGCCGTCGGCGGCATCTCGCCGTTCGGTGTCGACGCCGGCGATGCCGAGGTCCTCGGCGCGCTGGCGGACATCGTCGCCCGGCTGGCCGCGCTGGTGGCGTGGAGCGGCGGTGTCGGGGGGGCGGGGGAACGACCCACCCTGGCCTCGTGGGTCGGCACGCTGCGGGCGATCTGCGCCGACCTGCTGCAGGCACCCAGCCAGGCCGCCTGGCAGTTCGAGGCCCTCACCCGGGTGTTCGACGCACTGCTCGACGATGCCGGACTGTCGGCCGACGACCCGGACTGCGGGCTGGACCTCCTCGACGTCCGACGGCTCGTCGACGCCCGACTCGACGGCGAGCCCGGTCGTCCCGACTTCTTCCGCGGGGGTGTGACGGTCACGTCGATGACCCCCCTACGGTGGGTCCCCCACCGGGTGGTGTGCGTCCTCGGACTCGACCAGGAGTTCGTCAACGCATCGGCGCCGGACGCGGCGGACCTGATGGCCGCCGCGCCCCACCTGGGCGATCCCGATCCCCGTGCCGAGGGGCGCGAGTCACTCCTGGAGGCGGTCCTGGCCGCCGGCGACCACCTGGTCGTGGTTCGGGACGGCCGCGACGTCCGTTCGAACCACCTGGTGCCGCGGGTCGTTCCGGCGGCCGAGCTGTTCGACGCCGTCCTGGCCCTGGCGCCCGAGGGTGACGGCCGGATCCGGCTGGGGGAGCGGTTGGAGGTGGAGCACCCCCGACACCCGTTCGACGAACGCTGTCTCCGCCCCGGGGGTCTCGTCGACGGAACCGTGTGGAGCTTCGACGAGGCCGCCCGACGGGGCGCGTCGCTCCGGCGCACGCGTCCGGGTTCCCGTCCGCCGTTCCTGACCGAAGGCCTCCCGGTGCCGAGGCAGGACGTCGTCAGCCTGGACGACCTGAGGACGTTCCTGGGCGATCCGGTCTCGTGGTTCCTGCGCCGGTCGCTCGGGGCGAGCCTGCCGCGTGCGGCGGAAGAGGTGGAGCTCGCGCTCCCCGTAGCCCCGGGCGGGCTCGAGCTCCACGCGCTGGGTCAGGCCCTGCTCGACGCCCGGGCAGACGGCGTGGACGAGGCGGCCTGGCGCACGGTCCAGCGGGCCAGGGGAGCGCTCCCGCCCGGTGTGCTCGAGGAGCGGACGATGAAGGAGCTGCACGGGGAGATCGCAGAGATGGAGGCTGTCGCCGCAGCGCGGGGGTACCGTCCCGGGCCGGCCGTCCCGGTCGAGGTCGACGTCCTGCTGCCTGATGGCACCCGCGTGGTGGGCTCGGTCCCCCTGGGCCTCACCGGCGGGTTCGAGGGCCCGGCCCGGGTCCGGTTCACCCGCCCGAAGGACGTGCACCGCCTCGAGGCCTGGCTGGACCTGATGGCCCTGGTCGCCCATGACCCCTCAGTACCGTGGCGGTCGTTGATCGTCACCCGCGCCGAGTCGAAGCAGGCGAAGCTGAAGCCGGTGGACCTCGTTCCCCTGCCCGCTCCGGACGGAGCCGGCGATCCGGGGGAGCCCCTCCGCTCCCAGGCGGTCGCGGCGCTCGGTGTGGCGGTGGACCTCTTCCGCAGGGGCTCCGCCGAACCGCTGCCGCTGTTCGCCGGCTACTCCCCCGCCCAGCACGCGCGGGGCGCCGGGGACGGGGCGTGGCAGACCTGGGACGGACGGGGGGACTCGACCCGCCCGGCGGTGCGGCTGACCTTCGGCGACATCGACGTCGACGATCTCGAGTCCATCGAGGTCCGCCCGGAGGATCCGGACGCGGTGGACGGACGGCCGTCCACCGGCCGGGCCGAACGCTACGCGGACTATCTGTGGGGCACGGTCTCCGCCACGGCACAGGACGTACCGTGACGCCGGCTGATCCGACGTTCGACGTGCTCGGTGGGCTGCCCACCGGCCGGGTGGCGATCGAGGCGAGTGCCGGGACCGGCAAGACCCACACGCTGGCGGCGCTGGCGACCCGGTACCTGGCGGAGCGACCGATGACCGCGCCGGAGCTCCTCATCGTGACCTTCACCCGGGCCGCCACCGCAGAGCTGCGGTCCCGGGTCCGCGAACAGCTGGTCCGGTCGGTGGCCGTGCTGCGAGGGGAGCCCGTGGAGGGTGGACCCGACGCGCTGTCCGCCCTCCTGGCCGACGTGGACGACGGGGAACGCCGGATCAGGCTCGCCCGCCTCGAGGCCGCGGTGTCGGACTTCGACTCGGCCGTCATCTCGACCATGCACGGCTTCGCCGCCCAGCTGCGCAGCACGCTCGGGTTCTCGGCCGCCGTCGATCCGGACGCACGGCTCTCCGCCGAGGTGTCCGCCGTCGTCAGACAGGCGTGCGCCGACACCCTGGCGTCGGCCTCGGTCGCCGCGATCCCCGTCGACGACCTGCCCACACTCGACCAGCTGGTGAAGGCGACCGAGACCGTGGTCGGCGCGGCGGACATGGACCTCCAGCCCGTCCCGGGCACCCCCGGCGCCACCTCCCCGCAGATCTGCCTGTACGAGCTGGTGACGGCGTCGCTCGCCAACCTCCGCGAACGGCGGGTGGCCGCGGGCACCATGGGCTTCGACGACGTCCTGTCGCAGCTGCGCGATGCACTCCTGCAGCCGTCGGCCGCCCCGGTGCTCGACGCGCTGCGCGGCAGGTTCACCGTCATCCTGATCGACGAATTCCAGGACACCGACTCGGTCCAGTGGGAGATCTTCTCGAACCTGTACGACGATGACGACCCCCGGGGAGCGCTCGTGCTCGTGGGCGACCCCAAGCAGGCGATCTACCGCTTCCGGGGCGCCGACATCGACGTCTACCTCGGGGCGGTGGATCCGTCCACCGGGATCCAGCGCTACACGCTCGGCACCAACTGGCGGTCGGACGGCCGTGCCGTGCGGGCCCAGCGGCACCTGTTCGAGGGCGCCACCTTCGGCGACCCGGCGATCGGCTGGGTGGAGGTCGGTGCGGCACCGGTCAACGAGGCCCGACGGATGACGACCGAACGAGGGGAGCCGTTCCCCGGGCTGGAGGTCCGGGTCCCGCGCGGCTCTGCGCTCCCACGCACGTCGAGGGGCCCGGACGCCGGCAAGACGGCGCGGATCATCGAGCGCGACATGGTGGCCCACATCCGCGGCCTGCTCGACGGCGCGTGGATCCCCACGTCCAAGGACGATGACACCCCCACCCGACTGCGCCCGTCGCACGTCGCCGTCCTGGTCTCGTCGGGCAACCAGGCCCGTTCGGCCCAGGCGGCGCTGTGGCGCCAGGGGGTGCCCGCGGTGATCGCCGGGGGTGGCAGTGTCCTGTCCTCGTGGGCCGCCGACCAGATGCGCATCCTCCTCTTCGCCATGGAGAAGCCGTCCGACCTCCGCCGGGTGCGCTCCTTCGCCCTCTCCTGGTTCGCATCGTGGCCGGCCGACCGTGTGGCCTCGGCCACCGACGACGAGCTCGTGGAGCTGCAGGAGCAGCTGGCCGGGTGGTCGACCCGGCTTGCCGACCACCCGGTCGCCGAGGTCCTGGCCCAGGTGTGGTCGTCCACCGGTGTCGTCGAGCACCTCCTCGGTGCCTACGGGGGCGACCGGCACGTGACCGACCTCGACCACCTGGCCGAGTTCCTGTACGCCAACGCCCCCCACGGGATGTCCGGCGTGGCCGGGCTCCAGGCGCTCCTCGACACGCCGCCCGAGTCGTCGGGTGACCTCGACCTCGACGGCGACGTGGTCGCCCGTCGTATCGAGTCCGAGGTCCAGGCGGTCCAGATCATGACCGTCTGGAAGGCCAAGGGACTCGAGTTCCCCGTCGTCTGCCTGCCCGGGCTGTGGCGTCCGGGGATGGCGCCCGACTCGGTGGTCTTCACGGATCCGGCGACCGGACACCGGACCCTCGACCTGGCCAGGGGGACGAGCTGGCCGGACAAGCAGGCGGCGGCGGCCCGCAAGGCGGCGTCCGCCAAGGACCATGCGGGTGAGCGCCTCCGGCTCCTGTACGTGGCGCTCACCCGGGCGCGCCATCACACGGCGGTGTGGTGGTCCGACAGCACCCAGGGCAAGAAGAACCCGCTCAGTCGGTTCCTCTTCGCCCGCGACCCCGGAACGGGGACGCTCGACCACTCCCTGTTCACGGCGGACGAGGTCGTGCTGCCGGACCGGGACCTCGTCGCCGAGGCCCTCGACCCGTGGCAGGCCCGGTCGGGCGGGGCCATCGCCGTCAACGTGCTCCGTGACCTCCCGGTTCCCGGGTCGCCCTGGACCGACGACGTGGAGCGGCCGTCCGACGCCGAGCTGATGGTGGAGCCGTTCGTCCGGAGCCTGCCCCGCGACGTTCACCGGTGGTCGTTCTCGTCGATCACCCTCCGTGCGTCCGAGTCCGCCGCCGACCCGTATGACGACTCGGGATCCGATGCCGGCTCGTCCGATGAGGACGCCGGGGGAGAGGTGGACGCGCCCGGGCCGCCGCCCGACGGCACGGCGTCGCCGGCCGGCGGTCCCGTGTCGGAAGGGTCCCTCGCCCGCCTCCAGGCGGGAACGACGTTCGGTACGTTCGTCCACGGGGTCCTGGAGCGGGTGGCGTTCGATGCCGATCCACTGGAGCCGGCGCTGCGGACGGCGATCGACGAGCAGCGCGCCCGCAGCGGACTCGACCTGTCGGCCGTGGCCCCGACCGGCACCGATGCGGTGGACCTGCTCGTCGACGGCCTGGCGGCGGCGGTCCGGTCACCGCTCGGACCGCTCTTCGGTGGCCGGACCCTCGCCGGGCTGCCCCGTACCCACCGCCTGGACGAACTCGCCTTCGATCTGCGGATCGGCGACGGCGGACGACATCCGACCGGTCGGGACATCGGCCGCATGGTGGCCCACCATCTCCCTGCCGGACACGTGCTCGCCGGATGGGCGGCCGACCTGGCCTCCGGATCGATCGACGTGTCGCTCGCCGGCTACCTCACCGGGTCGATCGACCTGGTCGCCCGGGTGGCCGGTGACGACCCGGTCGGCGGGTTCGTGGTCGCGGACTACAAGACCAACCAGCTCCGACCGTGGGGTGCGGCGGCGGGCGCCGACGACTACGGGGTGCGCCGGATGGCCGAGGCGATGGCGGAGCACCACTACCCGCTCCAGGCACTGCTGTACGCCGTGGCCCTCCACCGCTACCTCCGGTGGAAGCTCCCCGACGACCCGGGTGCGACCCGGGTCGCCGGCGCCGCCTACCTGTTCGTGCGTGGGATGTCCGGCCCGGGCGTGGCCATCGAGGACGGGCACCCCCACGGCGTGTTCACCCTTGCGCTGCCGCCCGGACTGGTGACCGGGCTGAGCGATCTGCTGGCCGGTGCCGACCCCGACCGGGAGGCGGCGTGACCGGCGTGGCCACCGGACCCACCGGGTGGTCGACGGACCGGGCCGACGCCCTGCTGCGCCCGCTCGAGGGGGCCGGCGTGGTCGGTCGGTTCGAGATCCAACTGGTGACGGCGGCCGTCCGCGCCGCCGATGCCGACGGGCTGACCGTGTCCGACGAGGTGCTCCTGGCCCTGGCCCTGGTCGCCCGGGCCACCCGGCTCGGGCACGTCTGCCTCGAGCTGACCGAGGTCGACCGCCAGGTGACCGCAGGCCTGGACGACGACGGTACCCGGGTCGGACTGCTCCTCCCCGAGCCCGGGGCCTGGCGGACGGCACTGGCCGGGTCACCACTGGTGGCCACCGAGGAGTCCGCGGCGGCACCCCCGGTCCGGCCGCTCGTGCTGGCCGGCGACCGGCTCTACCTCCAGCGCTACTGGGTGCTCGAAGTGGCGGTGGCGCGGGGGCTGGCCGAGCGACGGGCGGCCGGGCCCGGCGCCCCGGACGACCCGGACCGGCTGGCCGCCGTGCTCGCGGCACTCGACGTGGTCTTCACCGGTGACGACGGGGTCTTCACCGGTGACGACGGGGTCTTCACCGGTGACGACGGGGACCCCGACGGGGAGTCGGGCCACGATGCCCAGCACCGTGCCGCGGCGCGGGCGCTGACCTACCCCGTCACCGTCATCGCCGGGGGCCCGGGAACGGGGAAGACCCACACGGTCGCCCGCATCCTGGCCGCCGGCCACCTGGCCGCGGCCGCACGGGGTGAGGTGCTGCGGGCGGCTCTGGCCGCGCCGACCGGCAAGGCGGCGAACCGGATGAAGGAGTCGATCCTCGAACGGGTCGGCGAGCTGCAGTCCGCTGGGCGCATCGACGACGTCCTGGCCGGGACGCTGGCGGCCACCGTCCCCACCACCATCCACCGCCTGCTGGGCGCACGGGGTCGTGCCGGGTTCCGTCACGACCGTGACGACCCGGTCCCGTTCGACCTGGTTGTCATCGACGAGACCTCGATGGTCTCGCTCCCCATGCTGGCCCGGCTGCTCGACGCCGTCCCGACCGACGCCCGCCTGGTCCTGGTGGGCGATCCGTTCCAGCTGACCAGCATCGAGGCCGGTACCGTCATGGGCGACATGGTCGGCCCGGCGGAGGAGTCCGGGGACGTCGCCATGGGGCCCCTGGCCGGACGGGTGACCGAACTGGTCCGGGGCCACCGGTTCGCCGGCGGATCGGCGATGGCGGCGCTGGCGCTGGCCATCCGGCGGGGGGAGGCGGACCGTGCCGTCGACATCCTGGCCAGCGGGGATCCGGAGGTCCACTGGGTGCAGCCCGAGGCGGGCGCAGACCTCGACGAGCTGCGTGCCGCGGTGGTCGACGGCGCCCGCCAGGTCATCTCGAGCGCCCTGGCCGGAGCGGCCCCCGACGCCATCGCGGCGGCCCAGCGGATCAAGGTGCTCGCCGCCGTCCGCCACGGTCCCAACGGCCTCCTCGAGTGGAGCGACACCATCAGCACCCGGGTGCGTGACGACGTACCCGTGTACCGGAGGGGCGGCTGGCCACGGGTGGGGACCCCGGTGATGGTGACCGGGAACGACCCGATCAACGGGCTGGCCAACGGTGACGTCGGCGTGGTGGTCCTCGACGGCGATCGCAGCCGGGTGGCGATGGGGGGGTCCGACCGGCTGCGGCTACTCGCGCCGGCCCGCCTGGGCGAGTGGGAGCCGTGGTGGGCGATGACCATCCACAAGAGCCAGGGGTCGGAGTTCGCCCACGCCGTCGTGGCCCTGCCCACCACCGACTCGCCCGTCCTCACCCGTGAACTGCTCTACACCGCGGTCACCCGGGGGAAGCCCGAGGTCACCGTGGTGGCGTCCGAACGGATCGTCCGGCTGGCGATCGACCGCCCGGTGGCCCGTGCCTCGGGCCTGCGTGACCGGCTCTGGCCCGGAACCTGAGGACGGGCGCCGCCCGTCAGCCCCGCCTGCGGAGGGCGTAGTACGCCTTGATCGAGTCGTCGGTGGCCGCCAGCCCGTCCTCGTCGACCTCCTCCAGCAGGTCGAACCCGTCGGCCAGCAGCTCCCGCACCCGGGCGAGGGGCAGGGCCAGTTCGCCGATGCGCTCGTGGTGCAGCTCGAAGCGGGTGTCGGTCACCCGCTCGAAGATCCGGACATCCCAGTCGGTCAGGCCCAGCCCGCCGTCGCCCTCGGCGAAGGTGACGTCGATCACCGCCGTCCCGCCGTCGAAGTCGTAGACCCAGGGCGGCTCGTCGCCGAGCCGGCGGAGCTCGCCCACGGTGTTGACGTCGAGGACGAAGAGCCCGCCTCCGGTCAGGTGCCGGTGCGCGCACGCGATCAGCGAGGCCCACGAGGGGACGTCCAGGAGATGGTTGACGGTGTCGAACACGCAGGCCACGACATCGAACTCCTCGCCGAGGTCGAACGAGCGCATGTCGGCCTCGACCAGCCGCGCCCCGGGCACCTTGGATGCGCAGACGGCCAGCATCTCGGGCGACCGGTCGAGTCCGGTCAGCGCGGCACCGGTGGTCAGTCGGGCCAGGATCGACCCGGTCCCGCAGCCGAGCTCGAGCAGGGACGCCGCGTCCGGCCGGTAGCGCGCCACGGCGGCGTCCACCCGCACGGCCCGTGGCCCCGGGTCGTCCATGACGACGTCGTAGAAGGGGGCGAAGCGCTGGTAGGCGACCATGGTCCACCGTGCCACACCGGGAGGCCCCGATGGGGCGTCAACACACCGGGTGGGACGGACGTCCGGGCCGGCCCTGACCTACGGTGAGGTCATGGACGAGCACGCATCCGCCATCGACACCGCCACCGCCATCCGGTCCAAGGAGGTGAGCCCGCTCGAGGTGCTCGATGCCTGCCTGGCGCGGATCGACGCCCGGAACCCGGAGCTCAACGCGGTGATCTGGCGCAACGACGACGAGGCCCGGGCCGAGGCCCGGGCGCTCGGCGAGCGGATCGCCGCCGGGGCCGACGACCTGCCGCCCTTCGCGGGGGTGCCGGTCCCCATCAAGGACCTCGTCCCCGTGGCCGGCCAGCCCAACACCAACGGCTCGTGGGGCACGGCCGACGGGCCCGCCGACCACACCGAATTGGCGCCCCAGGCGTTCATCGATGCCGGATTCGTCCTGTGCGGCCGCACCAACACGCCGGAGTTCGGGTCGATCAGCGTCACCGAGAACCTGCGCTTCGGCGCCACCCGCAACCCGTGGGATCCGGGCCACACCCCGGGCGGCTCGAGTGGCGGCGCCGGGGCCGCAGTGGCCTCGGGCATGTTCCCCGCGGCCTATGCCAGCGACGGCGGCGGATCGATCCGGATCCCGGCGTCGTGCTGCGGCCTGGTCGGGCACAAGCCGAGCCGCGGCCGGGTGGCGGACCTCTACCCGCACTGGGCGGGCATGTCGACCGAAGGCGCTGTCACCCGCACGGTGGCGGACGCCGCGGCCATCCTCGATGCGCTGAGCCGGCCCGACCCGATGGCCTGGTGGAGCCCGCCGGCCCGGGAGCGCCCCTTCCTCGACGAGGTGGGGGTCGATCCAGGGCGCCTCCGGGTGGCCGTCAACACGGTGTCGGCCATCGGGGTCGAGGTGGCGCCCGAACCGCGGGCGGCCGTCGAGCGGGCCGTGTCGTTGCTGGAGTCACTGGGGCACGACGTGGTGCGCCTCGACGCCGACCTGTTCGACCCGGCCGGCCTCGGCGACTTCCTCAACCTGATGAACTCGGGGATGTCCGGCTATCCCGGGCTCGACCCCGACCGCATCGAGCCCCACAACCTGGCCGCCCTGACGGCGGCCCGGGCGCTCGACAGCCTCGGCTACGCCCAGTCGCTGGCCGCCCTGCAGATGCAGTCGCGGGACATACTCGCCCGGTTCGGGAGCGAGTTCGACCTGCTGGTCACCCCGACGATGGCCATCGAGCCCCCGGCCGTGGGGCTGCTGGCCCAGGTCCACGCGCAGCCCGAGTTCCCGCCGATGGAGATCATCTCGATGGCCGCGTTCACCGCCCTGTTCAACATCACCGGTCAGCCGGCGGTGAGCCTGCCCCTGCACGTGTCCCCCTCGGGTCTCCCGGTCGGGGTCCAGCTGGTGGCCGGACCGTGGCAGGACGCACTTCTGGTCCGGGTGGCGGCCCAGCTCGAGGCGGCCGCCCCCTGGGCCGATCGCTACCCGTTCGCCGGCTGAGGGGCCGAGCACCCCTGCCGGGCGGCGGCGGCGCCGACCGACGTGCCGTGCCCGGTTCCGGGGATATCGTGAGCGGACCGAGCACGAGGAGGTCCCCAGATGGCAATCGACGAGACGGTCCACCAGCACAAGTACCTGCTGGAGGAGAGCGAGATGCCGACGGCCTGGTACAACATCGTGCCGGACCTGCCGTCGCCGCCCCCGCCGGCCCTGCACCCCGGCACCCTCGAGCCGGCCGGCCCCGACGACTTCGCCCCGCTGTTCCCCATGGACCTGATCATCCAGGAGGTCAGCCAGGACCGGTACATCGACATCCCCGGCGCCGTGCTCGACGTCTACCGGCAGTGGCGCCCGACCCCGCTGTTCCGGGCCCGGCGGCTCGAGCAGGCCCTCGACACCCCGGCCCGGATCTACTACAAGTACGAGGGTGGCTCGCCGGCCGGCTCGCACAAGCCGAACACGGCCGTCCCCCAGGCCTATTACAACGCCAAGGCCGGCGTGAGGCGTCTGACCACCGAGACCGGCGCCGGCCAGTGGGGCACGGCGCTCGCCTTCGCCTGTGCCCTCTACGGCCTCGAGTGCGAGATCTGGCAGGTGGGCGCCAGCTACGACCAGAAGCCCTATCGCCGGCTGATGATGGAGGCGTTCGGCGGCAAGGTCCACCGTTCGCCCAGTGACCTGACCGCCGCGGGCCGGGCGATCCTCGCGGCCGACCCCGACAGCCCGGGCTCCCTGGGCATCGCCATCAGCGAGGCGGTCGAGGTGGCGGCACCCGACCCCGAGACCCGGTACGCCCTCGGCAGCGTGCTCAACCACGTGCTGATGCACCAGACCATCATCGGCGAGGAGGCCCTGCTGCAGCTGGCCAAGGCGGGCGAGAAGGCCCCGGACCTCCTGGTGGGCTGTACGGGCGGCGGCTCCAACTTCGGCGGCCTGGCCTTCCCCTTCCTGCGGGAGAAGATGGCCGGCAGGATGAACCCGACCATCCGGGCCGTGGAGCCGGCGTCGTGCCCGTCGCTGACCCGGGGCGTCTACGCCTACGACTTCGGCGACACCGCGGGGATGACCCCGCTCATGAAGATGCACACGCTCGGCCACGACTTCATCCCCGACCCGATCCATGCCGGCGGGCTCCGCTACCACGGCATGGCCCCCCTCATCTCCCACATCTACGAGCTCGGCATGATGGAGGCCATCGCCATCCCCCAGACCGAGTGCTTCGGGGCGGCGATGCAGTTCGTGCGGACCGAAGGCATCCTGCCGGCGCCCGAGCCGACCCACGCCATCGCCGCCGCGGTGCGCGAGGCACTGGCGTGCAAGGAGTCGGGCGAGGAGAAGGTGATCCTGACCGCCCTGTGCGGCCACGGCCACTTCGACCTGGCCGCCTACGACTCGTACCTGAGCGGACGGATGGTGGACGAGGAGGTGTCGGACCAGCGCTTCGCCGAGGGGCTGGCCACGGTGCCGTCGGTCGGCTGAGTACCGGATCCCGACCTGCCCGGCGGGCAGGTCGCGGCATAGGGTAGGACGTGGTCACCACGGGGGGGACATCGCCGGAGGAGCGGCCGCGCGTGCCCTGGCTGGCCGTCGTGCTCGTGGTGACCGCGGTGGTGTGGCTCGCCCTGTTCGTCGTCCGGCTCCATGCGCACCAGGCCTTCGTCGACGACTATCTCTACGCCACGACGTCCCGATCGCTCACCGGTGGGGGAGGCTTCCTCCACAACGTGCTGCACACCGGCCAGACGTCGCCGCTGGTGCCGGTCCTGGCGGTCCCCGGCACCTGGCTCGGCGGCCTCTACGGCGCCATGACCGTGCAGCTACCGCTGCTCCTGCTGCTCGTGGCCGGGGCGTTCGTCCTGGCCCGTCGGTGGATCGCCCCGATGCCGTCGGCGGTGGTGGCGTTGGTGGTCGGGCTCAACTGCGGCGTCCTCGGGTACTCGGTGATGCTGAACTTCTCGACGGCGGCGACGGCGGCGCTGCTGTGGTGCCTTGCCGCCTATGTCGCGTCCGACCGGTTGCGCAGCGTCCGGTGGTCGGTGGTCTTCGGGTTCGCCGCCGCCGCCCTGGTCCTGTCGCGCACCATGGCGCCGGTCTACGCGGCACCGCTGGCGCTGGTGCTCGGCGTCGACCTGTGCCTCGACCGCTTGCGGAACAGGCCCGGGAGCTGGCGCCCGGCCGCGCTGGCCGCCGGCATCGCCCTCGTGTGCGCCGGACCCTGGTGGCTCGTCTCCGGTCCCACGGCGTACCAGTACCTCGTCGGCGCCGGGTACCGGACCGCGACCGACTCGGCCACCCAGGGCTGGCAGTGGTCGCCGGGCGCTCTGGTCGCCCGGGTGGCCTGGGAGCTCGACTCGCTCGGTCAGCTGCAGGCCGTGGTGCTCGGCGCGGCCGTCGCGTACTCGGTGGGCGTCATGGCGGTCCGATGGCGGACCCTCGCCCGCGGCACCATGCTCCTGGTGCCGTGCTGGGTGGTCCTGTGCACCCTGCTGCTGTCCACCAGCGGCAACCTGGGCACCGGGTTCGGGCTCCCGGTGATCGCCGCGGTGGTCGTGTGGTGCGGCGTCGTGATCGTGCGGGGCCCGAGGCCCGGCCGCGCCGTGGCGGCGGCCGTGGTGTCCGTCGTGGTGCTGGTCACCGCGGTGGGGGTGGGGGCCACGTTCACCTCGGGGACGGGGAAGATCCTCCACGGTCCCCCCTACCGGATCCTGGCCATCACCAACGGGGCGACCCCCCGCTCCAACCTGGACCAGGTGATGGCCGAGGTGGCGCACTCGTCCCGGACCCGGTCCGGGACCCGGACCGGGTCGGCGGGCCTGGTCCCCGGTGGCTGGCCCGCGGGGTGGCTGCTGCTGACGGTCAACGCCCCGCTGCTCAACTACAACGGGGTGGCCTGGAACCTGGGTGACACCGGCGTCTACCCGCCGACGACCAGTGTGGCCCTCGCTACGGAGGACATGCGCGGGGCGGGCGCCGTGGTGGTGGCCAGCTTCGGCCTGCTCCTCAGCATCTACAGCGAGGTCGACCAGACGGCGATGGTGGTGGCGGCACAGAAGCTCGGTCTGGTCCCGGTCCGCCACTGGGTGATCAGCCCGGGGAACTACGCGGTGATGTGGGCGCGCGGTCCGGTCGACCCGGGGGCCCTCGCACTGGCCACCCGGCCCCAGGTGGTCCGGCCGGAGGCCGGTTCCTCGGTGCACGGCGCGTTCTACCTGGTGTCGGGATTCTCGGGCATGAGTCCGGCGAGCGTCCTGTTCCAGCTCACCGGGCCGGGCCTCGCGCACCCGCTGGACCTCCCGGCCACACCCACGGAGTTCGGCTGGCTCAACCGGTGGACGAGCACCGCGGTCCCCAACGGCACCTACGAGGTCCAGGTCGTGTCCACCAGTGCAGCCGGGGTGACCCGGTCACCGCCGGTGACCTTCCACGTCGCCAACTGACCACCGGGGGGCCCCCGACGCATCCCGAGCGCCCGGTGGGGTGGCCGGATAGGTTCTGGCCCATGGATCCCCTCGACGCCCTCGACCTCGCCACGTCCACCTACGTCGACGTCCTCACCCAGGTGGCCGACGGGCAGCTCCACGTGCCGACCCCGTGTGAGGAGTGGGACGTAGCCGCCCTGATCCAGCACGTGACGATGGGGAGCGAGATGGCCATCGCCCTGCTCGACGGGGCGGGAAAGGAGGAGGCCCTCGCCTTCCGCGACCGTGAGTTCGGCGGTGACGACCCGATCCAGTCCTGCCGGGCCGCCGTCGCCGCCCAGGCCGTCCGCCTGCGGGCGGTGACCGACTGGGACGAGGTCGTGCACCACCCGGTCGGCGACGTGGCGGCGTCCCAGCTGCTGGGGTTCCGGACCGGCGATCTCACGCTGCACGCCTGGGACCTGGCCACCGCCATCGGCGTCGATGCCCGGATCTCCGTGGACCTGGCCACCGTCGTCTACGAGAGCATGAAGCCGATGGAGCCGTTCATCGGCCAGATCGGGCTCTTCGGCCAGGGCCCGTCGGGGGACGTCGGTGACGACGCCGATGTGCGACAGCGGCTGCTGGACCTCACGGGCCGCCGGGCCTGACCGGCCGCCTGACCGACCGCACGACCGACCGAGCCACGACGACCAGGGGGAACCGGGTGACGCAGACCGACTATGACGCCATCGTGGTGGGGGCCGGCCACAACGGCCTGACCGCCGCTCTGGTGATGGCCCGGGGCGGTATGCGCGTCCTGTGCCTGGAGAAGAACCACTTCATCGGGGGGATGGCCACCACCACCGAGCTCGTGCGGGGCTACCGGTTCGAGCTGGCGGGTTCGGTGCAGTTCCCGATCCCGACCCGGATCTACGACGACCTCGACCTCGGCGCCTGCCCGATCTACGAGCCCGAGGTCCAGTCGGTCAGCATCGGCCCCGCCGGCGAGGACCCGCTCCTGCTCTACAGCAACCCCGATCAGCTCTTCGAGCACCTGAACGAGCGGCTCGGGCTCGACGCCGTCCTCGGGATGGGGGAGATCGCCGCCTGGGCCGCGGCACCGGCCCGGGCTATCGGCCGGTTCGACGTGCGGACCCCGCCGAAGTCGCTCGACGAGATGTTCGCCAGCGCCAACGACGAAGCCGAGCGCGAGGCCATCCGCACCGCGCTGTTCGGCAGTGTCATGGACGTCGTCGACCGCCACCTGCCCGACCGGGTGGCCCACGCCCAGGTGCGGGGCATGCTCGCCTTCCTGGCCGTCAACTCGACCTACCGGGGCCCCTTCGATCCCGGGAGCGCACTGTGCCTCGCCTTCGCCATGGCGTCGCCCGGCGATGTGACCATGTCCAAGGTGAAGGGCGGCATCGGAACCATCTCCGATCACCTCCTCACCCAGTTCGAGTCGGCCGGGGGCGAGCTCCGGCGACACGTCAAGGTCGCGGGCATCACGGTCGGTTCGGGTCGGGCCACCGGTGTGGTGCTGGGTGACGGCGAGCGGATCAGCGCCCCGGTGGTGGTCTCCAACCTCGACCCGACGGCCACGTTCGACCACCTCGTGGGCCGGGACGGGCTCCCCGACGACTTCACCCGGCGGGTCGACGCCATCGACCACCGGGCCCTCTACTTCCAGATGCACTTCGCCCTGTCCGGGCTGCCGGAGTACACCGGCCGCTACGCCGTGCTCAACGAGGGCGACGCCCGGCAGAACGTCACCTTCTTCGGGACCCCCGAGCAGATGCAGTCGGACTTCCTCGGGTGCACCCGGGGCCTCGTACCCGAGGCGCCGTCGGTCAACCTGTCCATCCCCACCCTGCGCGACCCCGAACTGGCGCCACCGGGCAAGCACGTGGCCAGCAGCTTCGCCTTCTACGCGCCGATCGGTGCGGACCACGACGAGGCGGCCGAGCTGCGCGACCGGATGGCCGAACGGATCGTGGCCCGGATCACCGAGCACGCGCCGAACTTCCCCGACCTGATCGAGCGCCAGTTCAACTACCCGGCCTACACGTACGAGCGGATGTTCGCCTGCACGGGGGGTGACTTCACCCACGGACTCCTGCAGCCCGAGTTCATGGGGCCGTTCCGTCCCGGACCCCGGGGCTGGCCTGACGACCCGATCCCCGTCGACGGGCTCTACCTGTGCGGTGCGGGATGCCACGGCGGCCCGGGGGTCACGTTCATCCCCGGGTACAACTGCGGCCACGCCGTACTCGACGACCGCGGCTGACCGACCTGGCCGGGGCGGCTCAGAAGCCCGACGAGCTCCAGGGGTTCGGCGTCACGTTGGCGAGCAGCGCCGTGGCGTCGCACCCACCGGTGGGCTCCGGTCCCGAGGCGTACCAGGTGCCCGGAGCGCTGGGTGCCTCGGTGTCCGAACCCTGTCCGGACGACGTGTCGCCGAAGGCCCCGTTCGGGGGAGCGGGCGCGGGGGTGGACGTCAGGGTCACCAGGTTGTCGACGGCATACCAGCAGAGCGCGCCGCCGTTGGCCGGCGAGGCGAAGGCGATGCCCTTGTTGCCGGCGTCGACCCACCAGGACACCGCCCCGGTGGTGGTGGTCGGACCGTTCACCCAGGTGATGTTGGGCTCCGTGGAGCCGAGCAGCGCCTGGGTGACCGGCGCGCTCCCCCCGCCGTAGCTCTGGTCGTTGAGCGTGGCGAGGGCCTTGGCCGTGGTCAGCGCCGTACCGAGGTCGGACTGGGCCGCCCGGTCGTTGGCTGTCGTGGTCGTGCCCAGGAACGTGGGGATGGCGATGGCCAGCAGGATCCCCAGGATCAGCAGGACCACCATGAGCTCGACCAGCGTGAACCCGGCATCGGCCTCCATGTCGTCGGGGGGCGCCGAGTCGCTCCGGGCGACGATGCCGTCAATGAACGGCGAAAGTGATCGTGCTCCAACCATGGCTCGTGCCCCCTGTTTCTCCATTATCAATTGGGCGAGGGATGGAAAATGGTCTTGCCCCTGGCCACGATCTATCGGTTGGTGGACCACCGTCCATTGGTGACCCGCCGCCACAAACTCCCTCGTGGCTACCGCCGAACGCCCCTGTCCGCCCTGCGTCCTCCTGTCCAGGGGATGTAAAACCCGAACACGATACGATGCAAAAACGTCCAGAACCGCCTGTTCATTGTGGTTGCTGGGTGGGTGCATTGCCAGGGCCGGGGGTTGCAGAACAGGAGCAGAAACGGGCCCATACGACTGAATACGACGCTGGGTGACGAGGGCACCGCACTGGGTGCCATACCGGGGGCGATCGGGGTCCGGCCCCGGGTGCGGGGTCCGGCTGCCGCTACTGGATCCGGACGGTGATGGTGGCGGTCGCCGTCAGCGGGACCGGGTGCGACGAGTCGGTGACCTTGACCGTGAAGCTGTAGTTCCTGCCCGTCAGCGTTTTCGACGGCCGGCCGTGGACGTTCCCGCGTGCGCTCAGGCTCAGTCCGTTCGGCAGCGGCGTGAGTGCCTGCCACGTGAGCGGCTCCCTGCCTCCGAGGGCGATCAGCTGCGCGGAGTACGGGTGGCTCCGGGTGGCGTCGGCCAAGTGGGTCGTGGTGACGTGGAAGGGCAGCACCACGAGCAAGAGGTGCTGGGTGACCGGCGCCACGTTGCCGTTGGCCGCGGTGATGACCAGGTGGAACTTGCCGGCGGCGGTCGGGGTTCCCGACAGCGTGCCCGACGTCGGTGCGAAGGTGAGCCCGTCCTGGTCGCCCGTGGCCCGGATGGTCACCGGACCCGGGCTGTCGGTCGTGACCGGGAAGGTGTTGACCATCCCGGTGGTGAACGTCACCTTGGCCGCCGACGTGATGGCCAGCGCGGGCGCCACCGTGAAGGTCTGCATCACTGTCCTGGCCGGGAGGAAGCTCGTGTTCCCCGCCTGGTCGGCGTCGATCGTGCAGGTCCCGGCAGCCAGGAAGGTGACCTCACCGACGGACGCGGCGCACACGGCCGGCGTGGACGAGGTGAAGGTCACCAGGTTGCCGGACGCACCCCCGACGGCGGTGGGGAGGTAGGAGCCACCGACTTCGGGATAGGTCGGGGACGAGGTGATGGTGACGGTCTGCGGCGCCTGGGCCGGGGCGACGAAGAAGCTCTGGACGGCGGTCGCCGGGAGGTATCCGTCGGTGCCTGCCTGGTCGGCTTCGATGGTGCAGGACCCCGGGGCCAGAAAGCTGACCGAGTCACCCGACACATTGCAGACGGCCGGGGTCGTCGAGGAGAACGTGACGGGGTTGCCCGAGGCGCCACCGGTGGCGGTGACGTCGTACGCGACGCCGTCCGCCGTCGGCCCCGACGGATACGACGTGAAGGTGATCGTCTGCGGTTCCTGGGTCACGACGATCGACACCTGGATCGGGCTCGCCGAGTAGAACGCGGCGTCCCCCGCCTGGGTGGCGTCGATGAGACAGGTGCCCACCGATGCGAAGGTCACCAGGTCCTCGGTGGAGTCGCTGCCGAAGAAGCCACCGGGCTGGAGCGAGCACTGGGCGGAGGAGTTCGGGTCGACGGCGAGGACGACGGGCAGACCCGAGGAGCCGCCGGTGGCGATCAGCGGCCACGTCTCCCCCACGTTGGCCGACTGCGGGTACGAGTTCCAGTAGAGGGTCTGGGTCTGCATCGGCTGGTACACGTGGATGCTCTGCTGGACCTGGGGTGCCGGCGCATAGCTGGCGTCGCCGGGCTGGTTGGCGTCGAGCAGGCAGGTACCGGGTCCGATGAACCGCACAACGGAGGTGCCGCCGCCGAACGAATAGGCCTGGCACACCGAGGTCGTCAACGGATCGACGGTCACCGTGATGGGGATGCCCGAGGCACCGCCCAAGGAGGTCACGGCCGGGTAGTAGAGGCCCCCGACAGCGGCGAGGCCCGGATAGGAGGTGAACGCGATCGTCTGCAGCGTCAGGCACCCACCGACCGAGCTGTCACCCCCGACCTGGCTGTTGCCGCCGACCTGGCTCTGGCCGCCGACCTGGCTGTCGCCACCGACCGGGCAGCAGTCGCCCAACGGACTGTTGCCACCGACCTGGCTCTGGCCGCCGACCTGGCTGTCACCGCCGACCTGGCTGTTGCCGCCGACCTGGCTCTGGCCGCCGATCTGGCTGTTGCCGCCGACGGCGCTGCAGTTGCCCACCGGGCTGTCGAGTCCGACCGACCCGGCGAAGTGAGGTAGGGCGAAGACGCATGCGGCGGCGGTCATCACCGCGAGAACGATGTTGCGGATCCTTCGACCAACGGTTCCCCTCACGGTCCCGCCCTTCTGTGCCTCCGACGCCGGCCCGCCCGGTGTCGGCCTGATTCGCACCAAGTGAATCACACGGGCGGCCCCGTTTGCATGCTCATTCAGTCAGGAGTGGACGCCCGCTCCCCGGGGTCCGGGCGCGGCCGGCCGGCGAGCCCCGTCACCCAGCCGCCGACCACCCCCAGTGCGGCCAGGTGCCAGTCGAAGTCGAGGGCACCGGCCACGGCGAACGCAACCAGTGCGCCGGTGGCGCAGGAGGTGAGGACGTCCTCGCGCCGCACGGCGGCGACCACGGTTCCGGCCGATGCCAGCAGCAGCAGCGCCCCGACCGCGCCGGCGTCGGCCAGGACCTGGAGGTACTCGTTGTGGGCGAAGTGGGCGAAGGTTCCGTCGACCGCGTGGAACCGGAGCAGGGCGTCGGGCCCCACCCCGAGCCAGGGTGCCGACCGCCACTGGTCCGCGGCGGCCGTCCACTCGGTCATCCGGTCGCCCGTGCTGTTGAGCTCGATGCGCCGTTCGATCGGCGTGTGCAGTGCGGCGACCACGACCACTACGGCTACGACGGCGCACCCGACGGTCACCAGCGCACGCCGGGGTGTCAGCCGGGGGAGTCGGATCGGGAGCCGCACGACTCCTCCGAGCAGGACGACGCCCACGGCGGCGGCGGCCCACGGCTGCGTGGCCGGACCGGACGAGGTACCGACGACGACCAGACCTGCGGCCAGCCCGGCGAGCAGTGGCCGGGTCCAGGCGCGCGTCGCCGACCACGGGACGAACAGGAGGCCCACGACGGCGGCCAGGACGGCACCCCGGCTCTGCGTGGCCACCAGGCCGGCCGCGCACAGGGCCACATCGGCCCGCAGGTACCACCGGCCCGGGTCGAGGGCGAGCCCGACCAGCAGGGCCATGCCCAGGAGCAGCCCGGCGGCATCGGCGTAGGTGAGGGTGGTCGAGAGGCGCCACAGGTCCTGGGCCGGCATGGCCAGGGGGAACCGGCGCCCGAGGCTGGCGGCCAGCCCGATGGCTGCGGCCCCCGCTCCGATCGTGGCCAGGAGCACGGCGGCAAACTGGCGCACGGGGAGCCCGAGCCGCCGCACGACGAGGAAGGCCGCCAGGAAGCCGAGCATGCTCGCCCCGAGCGGGAGGAACGACTTCGGTTCCGAGTGGCGTTCCGCCGACACCATCCACCACGCGGCGCACGCCCCGACCGCCACCACCACCCCGAGCGCCCGACGGTCGACGCCGACCACGAGGCTGGAGACGATGAGCACCAGTGACACCACGGCGACGGCGAACGCATCCGCCGGATAGAACGCCCCCTGCCGGACGATCTCGACGACGGTGACGGCGGCCAGGACGACGAGACCGATCGGGAGCGGTCCGGAGCGGGCCGCCGGCCACCCGTCCGTCGTGCCCGCACGCTCGTCGACCACACGATCGCCGGTCGGCCCCGGTGCCTCGCCTGTGCCCGCCACGGGGTCAACCTACTCCCGCCGGCAGGTGGCACCACCGTCCGCGAGCGACGCCGGGACCGTACCCACCGGCTCCTCGGGCCGCAGTCCGAGGACGGCCGTGGTGCTCAGCCCTCGGCGGTCGTCGGCACGTGCCCGTCCGTCTCGGACTGGCTGACCCAGGTGTCGTACATCTCGGCGTAGCGGCCGCCCCGGGCCACCAGGTCGGCATGGCTGCCCACCTCGATGATCCGGCCCTCGTCGACCACGGCGATCCGGTCGGCCCGCATGGCGGTGGACAGTCGGTGGGCGATGAGGACGGCCGTACGGTTCTCGAGGAGGACGTCGAGGGCCGCTTCGATCTTGGTCTCCGACTGGAGGTCGAGGTTGGAGGTGGCCTCATCCAGGACGAGCACCCGGGGGTGGGCCAGGAAGGCGCGGGCCAGGGCGATGAGCTGCCGCTCGCCCGACGACAGGGTCTGCCCCCGTTCGTGGACGACGGTGTCGAGGCCCTGGGGCATCCGGGCGATCACGTCGGTGAGGCCGACGCGTTCGACGGCCTCGTGGATCTCGTCGTCGGTCGCCTCCGGTCGGGCGAAGGCGATGTTGTCACCGATGGTTCCGGCGAACAGGAAGGGCTCCTGGGGCACGACGCCGAGCTGACTGCGCAACGAGTGCATGGTCACGTCACGCAGGTCGTGGCCGTCGATGGTCACCCGACCTTCCGTCGGATCGTAGAAGCGGGTCACCAGCTTCGCCATGGTCGACTTGCCGGCGCCGGTCGGCCCGACGAAGGCGACGGTCTCTCCCGGCGCCACGGCCAGGTCGACGTCCTCGAGGACCAACCGTCCGGGCACGTAGGCGAACGAGACGTGCTCGAAGCCGATGGCGCCCTCGATCGGCGGCAGTGCGATGGCGTCGGGCGCCTCGGTCACCTCGGGCTCGGTGTCGCACAGGTCGCGCAGCTTGTTCACCGAGGCCTGGCCCTGCTGGTACGTGTTGTACTGCTGGACGAGGAGCTGGATGGGCTGGAAGAACCGGTTCAGGTACAGGAAGAAGGCGACGAGGGCACCGACGCTCAGGGTGTGGTGGGCCACCATGGTCCCGCCGATGGCCAGCATGACGGCCTGGCCGAGGAAGCCCAGCATCTGTGTGCCCGGCCCGTAGAGGGCGTTCACGTGGGCCGTGTAGTTGTTGGCGTCCCGGTAGTCGCCGACCACGTTGCGGTGGTGGATGACGTTGTGGCGCTGACGGTTGTGGGCGGTGACGATCCGGACGCCGTGGAGACTCTCGGACAGGTCGGCCAGCACGTTGGCGATCCCGTCGCGCACGGCGTCGTAGCCCCGCTCCGAGGCCCGCTTGAACCAGATCGAGGCACCGACCAGGGCCGGCACGATCAGCACCACGGTGATGAAGGCCAGCAACACGTTGGTGGTGAACAGGATGATCGTGATCACCACCATGGTGAGGGCCTGGACGGCCAGCTGCGACAGTCCGTCCTGCAGCAGCTGCTGGAGGTTCTCGATGTCGCTGGTCATGCGGCTCATGACCACGCCGGCCTTCTCCTCGGTGAAGAAGCCCAGCGACAGGCGCTGGAGATGGGCGAAGACCTTGACCCGCAGGTCGTTCATCACCCAGGCGGCCAGGCGACCGGTGACCTGGACCTGGAAGCGCTGGGCCAGGGCGGTGATCCCGATGAACACCACGTAGGCCATGGCCATGGCCACGACGACGCCGAAGTCGAGGTGGTTGACGTAGCCGTCCTCCGCGGTGGCGGGGGTCATCCCGTTGTTGATGGCGTACTCGACCAGCTTGGGCCCGACCTGGCCGGCCACGGAGATCACCACGACCAGCAGCCCGGCCAGGACCAGCATGCCCCGGTACTTGGTGAGGAGGCTCCACAGGGTGAGCCGCTTCAACTCGTCCTCGTTGGCGTTCTGTTCGAACGTCAGCGTCGGTGTCTCGTACTCGGGCTCGGAGGCCACGAGGCGGTCCACGCCTGCCTGCAGCTCCGACGGGATCCCGGCGAAGGGGAGGCCCGGTGCCGCGGGCCGGCCGAAGCCACCCGGTGCACCGCCCAGTCCGCCGCCCATGCCTCCGCCCCACGTCATCGGGTACCTCCCCGAACGGCGTCGAGCATGTCCCCGAGCGGCGTACCACCGTTCCCGTTCGTGCCGTTCCCGGTCTCGCCGCCGGCAGCGGCGTCGGCTTCGGCCTCGGCCACCTCCCGCTCTTCTGCGGCCTCGTACTCGGCCGCCTGGGCCAGTACCTCGGCGTAGAGCGGCGTGGTGGCCAGCAGGTCGGCGTGGGTGCCGTCGGCCACCACCTTGTGCTGGTCGAGCAGCACCACCCGGTCGGCCAGCGAGATGGTCGACAGGCGATGGGCGATGATCAGGGTGGTCCGCCCCTCCATCTGGATCTTCAGTCCGGCGTGGATGACCTGCTCCACCTGGACGTCGATGGCGCTGGTGGCGTCGTCGAGGACCAGGACCGGGGGGTTGACCAGCAGGGTGCGGGCGATGGCGATGCGCTGGCGCTGGCCGCCCGACAGGGTGTACCCGCGCTCGCCGACGACGGCGTCGTAGCCTTCGGCCAGGTGGGTGATGAACTCGTGGGCCCCGGCCGCCTTGGCCGCAGCCACGACCTCGTCCCGGGTCGCCGACGGCCTGCCGTAGGCGATGTTGTCGTGGACCGACACCGAGAAGAGGAACGGCTCGTCGAGGACGACCCCCACATTGGCCCGCAGGCTGGCCAGCGTCAGGTCGCGGACGTCGTGGCCGTCGAGCTCCACCGAGCCGTGCTTGACGTCGTAGAACCGGGTGAGCAGGCGGGCGACGGTCGACTTGCCTGCTCCGGTCCGACCCACGATGGCCACGGTCTGACCGGGGGGGACGTGGAGGTCGAAGTCGGCCAGGACGAGCTGCTCGGCGTCCTCGTTGTAGGCGAAGTCGACGTGGCGGAACCGGACGTCGCCGGTGCAGTCGACCAGGTCGACGGCATCGGCGGCGTCGGTCACGGTGGGCTGCTCGTCCAGGATCTCGTACATCCGCTCGGCCGACGCCGCGGCCCGCTGGCCCATCATGATGAGCATCCCGAGCATCATGAACGGTGCCTGCAGCATGAGCAGGTAGAGGTTGAACGTCAGGATGGCCCCCACGCCGAGGCTGCCGTGGATGACCATGTAGCCGCCGAACAGCAGCACCAGGGCCAGGCCCACCTGTGGCAGGTTCTGGACCATCGGGGTGAAGCGGGCCCGCAGGTCGGCGTCCTTGATGTAGCCCCACTGCAGCTTGTCGGCCGCACCGGCCAGCGACCGCAGCTGCTGCTCCTCGGCGGCGAAGGACTTGACCACCCGGACGCCGTTCACGTTCTCGTCGACGATGGTGGCCACGTCGGCCAGACGGGCCTGGATGATCCACGACACCGGGAACATCGACTTCCGCATGCGCACGCCGGTCCAGTACACGAGCGGCATGGTGGCCATGGCGACGAGGGCGAGCGGCACGCTGATGGTCAGCATCACGCAGAAGGCGATGACGGCCATCGAGCACTGGACGAGGATCAGCGGAGCGAAGGTCATGTACATCTGGACCGAACGGATGTCGGAGTTGGCCCGGGAGATGAGCTGGCCCGACTGGACCCGGTCGTAGAAGGAGAACGACATCTTGGTGAGGTGCTCGTAGATGATGTTCCGCAGGTCGTACTCGATGTCGTAGGCCGTCTCGAACAGGAACAGCCGGGCGATGTAGCCGAACACGCCGCTGAGCAGCCCCAGGCCCACGATCCACCAGACGTAGTCGCTGAGTGGCACCGTGTGCGCCTCGATCGAGTTGGTGATGGCCTTGTTCAACAGGAGCGGGATGGCCACCTGGAGGATCAGGCCGAAGAACGAGAGTGTCAACGACGTGACGAAGATGCCCTTGTGGGCCCGCATGATGGGCAGGGCGCGCCGCAACCAGCTGAGCGACGTGTCGGGGTCGATGCCCGCCGGCGGCGCCTCGGAGCGCGCCTCCTCGGCGATGGGCACGAAGTCGGTGCCGGCCTCGGCCGGACCCTTCGGACGGGGACGGAGTGTGGGCGCCCTCATCGGCCCCACCGCGCCGAGCTGTAGGCGACGAGTGCCCGACGCCAACGGGCCAGTCCGCGGAACGCCTCCTCGGTGGCCGCGGCGTCGCCCATGGCGTCGGTCACGACCAGCAGCCGCGCCTCGATGGCGGCGTCCGCCTCGTGGAGGAGGGCCAGGCCGTCGGGGGTGAGCACGTGCCCGACCCGGCGGCGGTCGCCTTCGACCGCCCGGCGTTCGACCAGGCCCCGTGCCACCAGGCCGTCGACGACGGCGGTCACGGTGGGGGGACGCACGGCGAGGCGCTCGGCCAGCACCGACGACACCTCCGAGTGCTCGTCCAGCAGTCCGAGGATCCGGTACTGGGGGAGCGACAGGTCGACCGAGCCGAGTCCGATCTCCACCTGCTTGGCCAGCCAGGCCGCCGTGCGGCCGATCCTGCGGCGGTCGGCGCCGGGTCCGGCCTCGGCCGTGGTCGTTTCGGGAATCACATAGTTAGAGTATCGAAGGAGTAGCGGACTCCGTTCGCACGGTGGTTGGTGCCACCGGGCCGGTGGTTCCCCGGCCGGTGGCTCCCCGTTCGATGCGGTTCTCCCTAGGATCGCCGCATGACCACGGGACTCCGCCCCCAGGACGCCGTCGACCACGCCGCGTCCCGGTGGCGCACCGACGTGCTGCCGCTCCTGGTGGAGTTCGCCCGGATCCCCAACCTGTCGCCGGACTTCGACCCGGACTGGCAGGCGGCCGGGCACATGGACGAGGCCGCCGATCTGATGGCCGCCTGGGCGGCGGAGCGGGACCTGCCCGGGACCACTGTCGACGTGGTCCGCCTCCCGGGACTGACGCCGACGGTCCTGGTGGACATCCCCGCGTCGGACCCCGGGGTCATGGGGACGGTGCTGCTCTACGGGCACATCGACAAGCAGCCACCCTTCGACGGCTGGTCGCCGGGCCACGGCCCGTGGGCCCCGGTGGTCGATGGTGAGCGGCTCTACGCACGTGGTGTGGCCGACGACGGGTATGCGCTCCCGTCGGCGCTGGTGGCGGTGGAGGCCGTCCGGGCGGCCGGTGGACGCCACGGCCGGGTCGTGGTGCTGGCGGAGGGGTCCGAGGAGAGCGGGAGCCCGCACCTGCCCGCCGTCCTCGCCCACCTCGCCGAACGGATCGGCACCCCGGACCTGGTGCTCGCCCTCGACTCGGGCAGTCCGACCTACGACCGGCTGTGGGTCACGACCTCGCTGCGCGGCGCCCTGGTGGGCACGCTGACCGTCCGGGTCCTCGACCACGGCGTCCACAGCGGCGAGGCCGGCGGGGTCGTCCCGTCGTCGTTCCGGATCGCCCGCCAGCTCCTCGACCGGATCGAGGACGCCTCGACGGGTGACGTGCTGGTGCCCGAACTGCAGGTGGACCCTCCGGACTGGGCGCTCGAGGCCGCAGACGAGCAGGCCGCCGCGCTCGACGGGGCCACCTCCGACGACCGACCGTTCCCCGTGGTGGACGGACTGGAGCTGGATGGTGCCGACAGCGCCGACCGGGTGGTGCGGAACGCCTGGCGGGCCTCGGTGGCCGTGGTCGGCGCCGACGGGATGCCGCCCCCGGCCCAGGCCGGCTCGGTGCTGCGACCGTTCACCTCGCTCAAGCTGGTGGTCCGGATCCCACCGACGTGCGACCCGGACGTGGCCGGAGCGGCGCTGGCGCGGACCCTGACGGCCGACCCGCCGTCCGGCGCCGAGGTCCTGTGGGACGGGGGTCAGGCGTCCGGGGGGTGGGCGGCCGCCCCGCTGGCGCCGTGGCTGGGCGAGGCGCTCGACCGGGCGTCTCTGGCCTCCTTCGCCAATCCGCCGGCCCGACTGGGCGAGGGCGGGACGATCCCGTTCATGCGGTGGCTGTCCGAACGGTACCCGGACGCGCAGGTCCTGGCTGCAGGAGTGCTCGGTCCCGGGTCGAACGCCCACGGCCCCGACGAGTCGCTGCACCTGCCGACCGCCGAACGGCTCACCGGCGCGTTGGCGCTGGTGCTCGACGCCCATGCCGGGCGAACCGGGGAGTGACGGACGGGTCGCCGGTCCACCCCGGGTCGGGGGAGCACGAGGTCGGTCACTCCTGCGAGTGCTGATACTGATACTCGTTATCATTTCGTGCGCCGGACAGATTGCGGGTGCCCTCCGCCACCACGCCGGCGACGGCAGCGCGGTGACGCCTACCGTCCGCGCTGATCCGGGCCGGCGCGGGCGAAGAACGCCAGCATCAGACCGGTGGCGCTGATCGCCTCGGTGGTGGGGCCGAACGCAGCCGCTGACAGCACCACCGGGGACCCCGGCCAGGTGTGGCCGCCGCCCACCACGGTGTAGAGGGTCACCGTGCTGGTGCCGTCGCAGTGGCCCCAGGCCTGCCGGACGATCCCGGGTGCCGGCCGGCTGACCGCAGGGGTCCGGGCGCAACCGTCGAGCCGGGCCCAGGCGGCCAGGTTCTCCTGCACCCCGACCACGGGGATCCCGGGCACCGACCGCCCGGTGGCGCCGTTGCCGTACGGCACGACCGGGTCGGCCGTGCCGTGGAAGGCGAGCACCGGGATCGGGCCGGCGCACGGGCGGATCAGGTAGTCGGCCGAGACCAGTCCGACGGCGTCGATGCGGTTCGTCGGATCGCAGGCCAGGAGGGCGGCGAACTGGGATCCGAGGGAGATCCCGGCGGCGAACACCCGGGACCGGTCGAGGCAGTAGCGGCTCCCGAGGTCGGCCACCAGCGCCGTCACGAACGCCTGGTCGGCCGTCTGCGTGCCCGGGGAGGCCAGGTCCCACTGCCCGCCGAGGGCATCCGGCGTGGCCACCAGGTAGCCGGCGGCGCCGGCCCGGGCCGGAAGCTGCGAGTACGCCGACTGTTGGAGGGCATTCGATCCGCTGCCGTGGAACAGGAGGATCAGCGGCGTAGGGCGTCCGGGGCGGTAGCCGGCCGGGACGGCCAGCCGGTAGGTGCGGGTCGTGCCGTCGACGACCAGGGTCCGGGGTACGTCACCGAATGCCGCGGTGGTGGTCGGGCCGGGCCGGGGTGCACGACCGCAACCCGGGCTGGCGGCCGTGCGGCCGGGCGTCGGGGCCGTCGTGCTCCCCGACGACGAACAGCCGGCGGCGAGGAGGCCCGCCGCCACGCAGCAGGCCAGGGCGATCGGGCCGGCCCGTCGGGCGGCCACGAGCCCTACGAGTAGATCCCCCCGGTGGAGAGGTTGAGACCGTCCGTGCCTTCCTTGGCGCGGTAGACGGCCTGCACCTCGGTGAACTCGGACAGGCCCCAGGGACCGTTCTCGGAACCGACGCCGCTCCACTTGAACCCGCCGAAGGGCTGGTTCGGGGCGAGGGCGAGGTGGTTGTTGACCCAGGTCGTCCCGCACTCGAGCCGGTCGGCCACGGCGGCGGCCCGGTCGGGGTCCGCGCCCCACACCGAACCGGACAGGCCGAAGTGGGTGGCGTTGGCCCGCTCGACCACGTCGTCGACGTCGCGGTAGGGGATCACCGGCAGGGCGGGGCCGAACTGCTCCTCGTCCACGATCCGGGTCCCGTCGGTGACGTCGGTCAGGATCGTGGGCTCGAAGAAGTAGCCCGGCCGGTCCATCGCCTTGCCACCCGTGGTGGCCGTGGCGCCGTGGGCCAGGGCGTCGGCGACCAGCTCCTTCACCCGCTCGTACTGCGGCGCGTTGTTGATCGGCCCGAGCTTGGAGTCGGGCTCGGTGCCGTCTCCGACCTTGACCGAGGCGGCCTGGGCGGTGATGCCCTGGACGACCTCGTCGTAGAGCGACTCGGGCACGTAGACCCGCTTGACGGCGGAGCACACCTGGCCGTTGTTGGCGAAGGCGGCGGCGAAGATCGCCCGGCTCACCTTCGCCGGGTCGGCGTCGTCTAGGACGATGGCCGGGTCGTTGCCGCCCAGCTCCAGAGTTACCCGCTTGAGGTCGGGGGCCGCTGACTGGGCCACGAGCTTCCCGGTCTCGACCGAACCGGTGAAGCTGATCTTGCGCGGGACCGGGTGGCCGGTCATCCAGGCGCCGAGCTGGTCGCCGCCGCTCACCGTGTTGACCACGCCGGGGGGCATGACGTTCCGCAGGATCTCGGCCACCTTCAGGGTGGTCAGCGGCGTGTAGGGCGACGGCTTGAGGACCATCGTGTTGCCGGCCAACAGGGCGGGGGCGATCTTCCAGAAGGCCAGGGTCAGCGGGAAGTTCCACGGCGTGATGGCCGCTACCACGCCGACCGGCCGCCGGACCACCTGCACGAACGCCTCGGCGTCGTCCTGGATCACCTGCGGCGGCGTCTCGAGGTTGGCGAAGTACTGGCACCAGATGGCGGAGGCGAAGACCTCCACGTTGGCCTCGGCGAGCGGCTTGCCCTGCTCGGCGGTCAGGATCGGGGCGAGCTCGCCGGCCGCCCCCATGAGTGCGTCGGCCATGGCCAGGAGCGTGGACCGACGGGCCCCCTCGTCGAGCTTCCAGTCCCGCTGGGCCTTGGCCGCCGAGTCGAAGGCGGCGTCGAGCTGCTCGCGGGTGCACTCCGGGGCGTGGGCGAACACGTCACCGGTGGCCGGGTTGATCACCCCGAACGAGTCGGCGGCGGGCACGGAGTCCCCGGCGATGGTCATGACGAAGTCGGACATGTGGTCCCCCTGGGTGGGCGTGTGGTTCCTGCCGCGACGTTACCCCTGCGGGGCGCGGGTGTCCCGGGCCGATCTGCCACACGTATTTCCGGTCCCGCACCCGTCGGGGCGCCGCACCCGGTCAGACGGTCACCGGCTCCGGTGTGGGCGTGGCCGGAGGCGGGGCCTGGGGCCCTTCCTCCTCGTCCTGCTCGGGGTCGACCGTCACGTGGGGGAGGATCCGGTCGAGCCAGGCCGGGAACCACCAGTTCGACTTGCCGAGGAGGATCATCACCGACGGCACGACGGCCATCCGGATGATCACGGCGTCGACGGCGATCCCCCCGGCCAGGCCGAGGCCGAACTCCTTGATGACGCGGATGCCGCCCAGGATGAAGGCGCCGAACACCAGGATCATGATCAGGGCGGCGGCGGTGATGGTCTTGCCCGTGGCCGCCAGCCCGTTGCGCACGGCGGTGCTGTTGTCACCGGACTTGAGGTACTCCTCCTGGATCCGGGTGATGAGGAAGACCTCGTAGTCCATGGACAGCCCGAACAGGATGGCGAACATCATCACGGGCAGGAAGGCCTCGACCGGTCCGGTCTGGTTCACCTGGAACACCGACCCGGCCCAGCCCCACTGGAACACCGCCACCAGGATGCCGAACGCCGCGGCGATCGACAACAGGTTCATGATCGCCGCGGTCAGTGGGATCACCAGGCTTCGGAAGACGATGGCCAGGAGGATGAACGACAGGACGACCACGAGGCCGATGAACAGGGGCAGCTTCGACGACAGCACCCTGGCGAAGTCGGCGAAGATCGCGGTCGTGCCCCCGACGTAGACGGTCACCCCCGTGCCGGCCGTGACGGCGGGGATCGTGGTCGCCCGGAGGTGGTTGATCAGGTCGGTGGTGGCCGACGCCTGGGGTGACGAGTCCGGGTACACGTTGATGAGCGCCACCTGCTGCCCGTCATGGGGGGGGAGGACCACCGGCGGCACCACGGCGGCCACGTTCGGCTGGGTCCGCACCTCGGCGGACAGCTTGTCGAGGGTGGCGGTGTCGATCTGGCCCTTCTGGGCGGCCACCAGCTGCAGCGGACCGTTGAAGCCCGGTCCGAACCCGGCCGACAGCAGGTCGTAGGCCTGGCGGGTCGTCGTGTACGTCGGATCGTTGCCCTGGTCGGAATTGCCGAGTCGGAGGGAGAAGAACGGCAGGGCGATGACGCCCACGATGACGAGGGCGATCACCGCCGGCACGATCGGCCGTCGCTGGATGAGGTCGGCCCACTTCGGCCAGAAGCCCTTCGTGCCGGCACCGACGACCCGGGGGCCGTTGACCGCCAGGTTCTTCTTCTGCTTGCGACTGAGGACCCGCGGGCCGATGAAGCTCAGCAGTGCGGGCAGGAGGGTGAGGGCGGCGATCATGGTGAAGGCCACGCCGATGGCGGCGGCCACGGCGAGCCCGTACAGGAACGAGACGCCGAGCGCGAACATGCCGAGCAGGGCGATGCAGACGATGATGCCGGCGAACAGGACGGCCCGGCCCGAGGTGTTGACGGCGTTCACGATCGACGACTCGACGTCGCCGCCGGCGATCAGGCCCTGGCGGTGGCGGGTCACGATGAACAGCGCGTAGTCGACACCGACGCCGAGGCCGATCAGCAGGACCAGCGTCGTCGAGAACTGCGGCATCTTGAGCACGTTGCTCAGCAGTCCGATCAGCCCGATGGCCGTGCCGAGCGATGCCATGGCCGACAGGATCGGCAGGGCCATGGCGAAGAGCGATCCGAACACCAGGAGCAGGACGATGGCGGCCAGCAGGATGCCGAGCCCCGTGCCGCCGAATGACTGGCGGTCGGCCTGCTCGGCGATCTGGCCGGACACGGCCACCTGCAGGTTCGGGCCCGCCGCGGCCACCGCCGTGTTCACGAACTGCTTGGCCTGCTCGGTCGTCACGTTCTGGCCCTGCACGTCGAAGGTGACGTTGATGAACGCGGTGCGCTTGTCGGCGCTGATCTGGCGCGCCCCCTCCGGGGTGTAGGGGCCCTCCACGACGGACACGTGGGGGAGGGCCTGGACCTTGGCCATCATGGTCTCGATCGTCGACTGGACCGCGGGGTCGGTCACCGGCGTGCCGTCGGTGGTGTGGAAGACGATGCGCTCCTGGTCACCGGCCTGGCTGGGCGCAGCGGCCTGCAGGAGGTCGAGCGCCTGGGTGGACTCGGTGTGGGGGAGCGAGAAGCTGTTCGAGTAGGCGGTGCCGACGGACTGCGACAGCAAGGTCATGCCGACGAGGGCGATCAGCCAGATCACGACCACGACGATTCGGTGGCGGACGCACCACGTGGCGAGGGACTTCATGGTTGGGAGGCTCCTGTTCGATACGGGGGAAGGCGGTTGCCGCCGTCGGCCACGGGGGAACGTGGTGGGTCGCTGACCGGGGGAAGCCCCGACCCGTCCGACGGAAGACCCCTATTCTCTCCCATCCGGGGACCCACTCCGCGCACCGGTGCGGGAGCGGCCGTGAACCGGCCAAGATGGACCCATGGACGCCCCGCCCCGCCTGGTCCCACTCGTCGGGTCCTTCAACTTCCGGGACCTCGGCGGCTACCCGGGGCTCGACGGCCGGTTGACCCGGTGGGGGCGCCTGTTCCGCAGCGACGCGCTCCACGAGCTGACCGACGCTGACGTGGCCCGACTTCGGGCCATGGGGCTGCGCACGGTGGTCGACCTGCGCACCGAGCGCGAGCTGCACTCGTCGGGCCGCGGGCCCCTGGGGCAGGAACCGGTCTCCTTCCACCACCTGGCCGTCGTCCAGGAGGGCGTCCGGGGAACGGTCACGGCCGATGCCGAGGCGCTGGCCGCCCCGGCACCGCCCGGCGACGACCTGGCCGAGCGCTACCTGTGGTACCTCGACGTGGGCCGGGGCTCGCTGGTCGAGGCGCTGACCCTGCTGGGCGACAGCGACCGCTACCCGCTCGTCTTCCACTGTGCGGCGGGAAAGGACCGGACCGGGGTGCTGGCCGCCCTGGTGCTCGAGCTGGTGGGCGTGGACCGGGAGGTGATCGTCGCCGACTACGTGATCACCGCCGAGCGGCTCCGGTTCATCATGGACCGGTGGCGCGCCGATCCCCAGTTCGCCGAACGGATGGCGAAGGTCCCGGCGTCGCGGTTCAGCGTCGAGGCGCCCACCATGGAGGGGTTCCTCGACGGACTGGCCGGCCGGCACGGCGGGGCCCGGTCCTGGGCCCTCGAAGCCGGCGTGCCTCCCGAGGTGCTCGATCGCCTGGTCGCGCAGGTGCTGGAACCGGTGGTCTGACCGCCGGCGGGGGATGCCCCCTCCCGGGCACCGGGTCGTAGGATGGGGGCATGGTCGCCTCGTTCCTGGAGTCCCTCGCCCTCGGCGTAGTGGTACTTGCCGGCCTGTTCTGCGCCGTCGCGCTGACCGGCTGCTATTTCCTGTGGCGCAACGTGCGCCGTCGGATGCGGGCCTTCCGATCCCACGGAGCCGTCATCGGCGCCGCGGCGCTCTGGGAGTCCGCGGCGTCGAACCGCTGGAACCGGACGGCCGTGCCCGCCACCGCAGCCGAAGTGGCCGGCTGGTCGTCCACCCGGGTGCGCAAGGAGCTGTGGCGCTCGGTCGACCGGGCCGCCACCGCGGTCCGCACCGCCGACTCGGTGGGCGCCCCGACGGCGGAGCTGCCGTCACTGTGCCGCCGCCTGCAGGCTGCGGCGACCGACATCGACAAGGTCCTGCGGGTGGACCCGGCCGCCCCGGTGCCGGCCGCCCTGCACGCCCAGGTCGTCGAGGTGATGCGGGCCGCAGACGATGTGCAGCAGGCCGCGGTCGCCTCGGCCGGCGAGGCCGGCAGCCAGCGGATCCGGGAGCTGACCGAGGACGCCGGGAACGAGGTGGCGCTCCTCGACGCCGGACTGGCGACGTTGCGCTCCACCGTCCTCCCCCAGCTGCCCCAGTAGGGGGAACGCGATCCTGGTCCGGCCGGGGGTCCCGCACTACGGTCGCGTTCGTAGGCGACGTGCTCCGGGGGCTGACGGGGACACCTGAGCGGAGGGAGTCGGCCCCATGGCCCGGACGGAATCGCAGGACGTCATGGCGGATCGACCGGCGGATCGACCGGCGGATCGACCGGCGGATCGACCGGCGGATCGACCGGCGGATCGACCCACCGAGCACGTCGACGTGCTGGTCGTCGGGGCGGGCATCTCGGGGATCGACGCGGCGTACCACCTGTCGACCCGGCGGCCGGGTGCGACGTTCGCCGTGCTCGAGGCCCTCGGAGGCTACGGGGGCACCTGGCTCGTCCACCGGTACCCGGGGGTCCGGTCCGACAGCGACCTGTACACCTTCGGCTACGGGTGGAAGCCGTGGTCGGGCCCGCCCATCGCCACGGCGGACGAGATCCAGACGTACCTGGGGGAGGTCCTGGAGGAGCACGATCTGGCCCGGCACATCCGCTACCACCACCGCATCGACTCGGCGTCCTGGTCGGGCGAGGAGAACCGCTGGACGGTCGTGGTCACCCGGACCGACACCGGGGAGACGCTCCGGTTGACCGCCGGATTCCTCTGGATGTGCCAGGGGTACTACCGCCACGACGAGGGGTACACGCCCGACTGGCCCGGACTCGACCGGTTCGCCGGGACCGTGGTCCACCCCCAGACCTGGCCGGACGACCTCGACCTCGCCGACAAGCAGGTGCTGGTGATCGGCTCGGGGGCGACGACGGCGACACTGGTGCCGGCCATCGCCGACCACTGCGCGCACGTCACGGTGCTGCAGCGGTCGCCCACCTACTTCTACGCCGGGCCCAACGCCAATGAGCTGGCCGACATGCTCAACGTGCTGGAGCTGCCCGAAGAATGGGTGCACGAGATCGTCCGCCGCAAGCTCCTCCTCGACCTGCACGAACTGGTGAAGCTGTCCCTCGACGAACCGGAGCTGGTGCGGGACGAGCTGATCCGCATGGTGACCGAGCTCCTGCCCGAGGGCTACGACGTCGCCACCCACTTCACCCCGAGGTACGACCCGTGGCGCCAGAGGGTCGCCTTCGTGCCCGACGGCGACCTGTTCGCCGGGATCTCGGCCGGCCTGGCCACCATGGTCACCGACCAGATCGACCATCTCGACGAGCGCGGGGTGGTGCTCGCCTCGGGCGACCGGATCGACGCCGACGTCATCATCACCGCCACCGGCTTCAACCTGAGCGTGCTGGGCGGCATCGACTTCTCCGTGGACGGAGTCCCGCTCGACCTGGCGACGACGGTGACCTACCGCGGCGCCATGTTCACCGGGGTGCCCAACATGATCTGGGTGTTCGGCTACTTCCGGGCCAGCTGGACCCTGCGGGCCGACCTCCTGGCCGCGTTCGTCTGCCGGCTCCTCGACCACATGGACGAACTCGGCGTCCACCGGGTGACCCCCCGGCTGCGCCCCGAGGACGCGGACATGGCGGTCGGGCCGTGGATCGACCCCGCGGACTTCAACCCGGGGTACCTGCAGCGGTCGATGCACCTGATGCCCAGGAGTGGCGACAAGCCGGAATGGCGGCACAGCCAGGACTACTGGTCCGAGCGGGTCCTCTTCCCCGAAGCCGATCTCGACGACGGCTGCCTCGTCTACGAGTGAACGGCGGTGGTCGGGCGGGACCGGTCGACTGCAGCCCGGCCGACTGCAGCCCGGCCGACTAGAGCTCGGCGGTGACGGCGTCGGCCAGGACGCCGAGTCCGTCGTCGAGCAGTTCGGGCTCGATGACCAGTGGGGGGAGCAGCCGGAGCACGTTGCCGTAGCTCCCGCACGACAGGGTGACCACGCCGGCCCGGTGACAGGCCGCCACGATGCGCTTGGCGGCATCGGCGTCCGGCTCGGTGGTTCCCGGCCGGACCAGCTCCATGGCCATCATGGCCCCGCGGCCCCGGATGTCGCCGATGCCGGGGTGGTCGGCCTGCATGGCACCGAACCGCTCGCTGATCACGGCACCGATCTCGGTGGCGGTGGCGGCCAGGTCGTGGTCCTCCATGGTCCGGATGGCGGCCAGCGCAGCCACGCACGACACCGGGTTGCCCCCGTAGGTTCCGCCGAGGCCGCCGACGTGCACGTCGTCCATGAATTCGGCCCGGCCGGTGACGGCGGCCAGTGGCATACCGCCGGCCAGGGCCTTGGCTGTGGTGATCAGGTCCGGCACCACGGCCTCGTCGTCGCAGGCGAACCAGTCGCCGGTGCGGCAGAAGCCGGTCTGGATCTCGTCGGCCACGAACAGGACCCCGTTGGCCCGGCACCACTCGGCCACGGTCGGCAGGAAGCCGGGGGCGGGGACGATGAAGCCACCCTCGCCCTGGATGGGCTCGATCAGCACGCAGGCGGCGTTGTCCACGCCGACCAGACGTTCGATCTGCTCGATGGCCCGGGCCGCGGCCTCGGAACCGGTCATGCCCTCGGGGTCGCGGTAGGGGTAGGACATGGGGACCCGGTAGACCTCGGGCGCGAACGGCCCGAAGCGGTTGCGGTAGGGCATGTTCTTGGCGGTCAGCGCCATGGTGAGGTTGGTCCGGCCGTGGTAGGCGTGGTCGAACACGACGACACCCTGTCGCCCGGTGACGTGGCGGGCGATCTTGACTGCATTCTCCACGGCCTCGGCGCCCGAGTTGAACAGGGCGCTGCGCTTCTGGTGGTCGCCGGGGGTCCGGGCGTTGAGCTCCTCGCAGACCTCCACGTACTGCTCGTACGGGCTGACCATGAAGCAGGTGTGCGCGAACCGGGCCACCTGGTCCTGCACGGCGTCGACCACGGCCGGGGCGGCGTGGCCCACGCTGGTCACGGCGATTCCCGAGCCGAGGTCGATCAGCTGGTTGCCGTCGACGTCGACGAGGACCGCGCCCTCGCCGCGCTCGATGTAGAGCGGATAGACGGAGCTGACCCCGGGGGCGACGGCCGACCGTCGGCGGGCGTCGAGCTCGAGCGAGCGAGGCCCGGGCAGCTCAGTGATGATTCGACGTGATTGGTTGATCTGGGGCGTCTCCACGACGGTAAGCGTAGTTGACGCCGTCCCATCCGGCTCGGGCGGTCAGTTCCCGAAGTTCCAGCCCGCACCCTTCTCGTAGTGGTGGATGATGTTCTTGGCCATGAGGATCTTGTGGACCTCGTCGGGTCCGTCGGCCAGCCGCAGGACCCGTGCGGTCAGGTACATGCCGGCCAGGGGCAGGTCGTTGCTGACGCCGGCGCCGCCCCACACCTGGATGGCCCGGTCCACCACCCGGTGGTAGGCGGCCGGCACGAAGACCTTGATGGCCGAGATGGCCGTCCGCACGTCGGGGTCGCCGTTGGCCACCTTTTCAGCGGCGTTGATCGTCATGAGGCGGGCGGACTGCACGTCCATGTACGACTCGGCGATGAACCCCTGGATGAACTGCTTGTCCTTCAGGAGGCCACCGTGGACCTCACGGGTGAGGGACCGCTCGACCATCAGGTCGAATGCCCGCCACATCTGCCCGACGGAGTTCATGCAGTGGTACACCCGGCCGGCCCCGAGCCGGTCCTGGGCAGCTTGGTGGCCCTGGCCGACGAGCCCGAGGGTGTTCTCGATCGGGACCCGCACGTCCTCGTACTTGATCTCGCAGTGGTCCGAGGTCGAGTGCCCGAAGATGCCGATCCCCCGGACGATGTTCACGCCCTTGGTGGCCGTCGGCACGATGATCTGGGTCATCTTGCCCGGTGCACCGAGCTCGCCGGTCGGGTCGTTCGCCCGGCACATGACGATGAAGAAGTCGGCATCGATCCCGTTGGAGGTGAACCACTTGTGGCCGTTGATGACCCAGTCGTCACCGTCGCGGACCGCCTCGGTGGCGATCGAGCGCGGATCGGAGCCGGCGTGGTCCCGCTCGGTCATGGAGAAGCCCGACTGCATCTCACCCTCGATGAGGGGGATCAACCACTTGCGCTTCTGCTCCTCGGTGCCGTACTTGACCAGGACGCTGGCGTTGCCGGAGTTGGGCGCGGCGATGCCGAACAGGGTGGCGGCGCCCACGGCGTAGGAGAGGATCTCGTACATGTAGGCCAGCTCGAGGAAGTCGAGGCCCATACCCCCGTACTCGGTGGGCAGGTGCGGCGCCCACAGGCCGGCCTCGTTCACCTTGGCCTTGATCTCCTCGCGCAGCTCGATGCTCCGGTGGCGGGCCCGCTCACGCTCGTCCTCGTCGAGCTCGCCCGCACGGCGGGCGGTCCACAGGATCTCCTCGTTCGGGAGGATCTCGGCATTGATGAAGTCGGCCGTGCGTCGGCGCACGTCGTTGACGGCGGGGTCGAGGCCAGCAATCGGCGTCACGTTGATCGCCACGGGAGTCTCCTTGATCGGACGGGGGTTGACTCCCGCCATCATGGCCCAGGTGGGGCGGGATGGGCCCCGGCCGGCCGGTGCGGGGTCATCTCGCCCGGTGGCGGTCGGGGAATGTCCGACGCCGCCGGCTGGCGCTACTCTGCGCGCCATGGGTCCACCGTCCTACAGCTACACACCGCTCACACTGGACCGGCGCACGCTCGACGAGATCGCCGTACTTGGTGCCCGCAGCTTCTACGACGACCCGTTCTTCATGCACCTGTCGGATGATCCGATGCTGCGGGTCCGGGGCCTGGCCCTCTACATGCGCAGCCATCTCGTCGCGCTGGGGGACTCGGCCGTGGCCACCGGCGCCCGCAACCCGGCCGGCCTGCTCGCGGGCATCTGCGTGTGGCAGCGGCCCGGGACCCACCCGCTGCCGATGGGCCGTCAGGTGCGGGAGATGGGCGGCTCGCTCCGGGCGCTGATTCGCCAGCCCGGTTCCCTGGTGAAGGGCCTGCGCTACACGATGGCGGTCGAGAAGGCCCGCCCCCGCGATGAACACTGGTACCTGTGCATGCTGGCCGTCGACCCGATGGCCTGGCGGCGGGGTGTCGGCTCCGCCCTGCTGGAACCGTCGTTGGCGGCGGTCGACGAGGACGGCCTGCCGGGCTACCTCGAGACCCAGAAGGAGGACAACCTGGCCTTCTACCGGCGGTTCGGGTTCGAGGAGACGGTGCGGCTGACCCCCAGCAGGGGAGGTCCGCCCCTGTTCACCATGACCCGCCCGGTGCGCTGAACCCGGGAGCGGCCTCCCCGCAGGGGGCGGGGGTCCGTGCTCACGTCGACTCGTGGAGCCTCGGGTTGGCGGGGACGTCGAACCAGGCGTCGACGCCCCCGGTCGTCGTACCGGGAGGTCCGAGCGCATCGACGAAGAGCTGACGGGCTGCGGACGGGTCGGCACCGACGGACCGGAAGAGGACCGTCGTCACCCCGAACGTGACCAGGAACGCCCGGACCTCGTCCGTGGACGGCGGCGTGGCCGGTACGCCCGGGTTCAGCGACGCGGGACTCACGCCCTGATCGGCCGCGACCAGTGCCGCCGGCACCGCCACCGAACCCGGGGGGAAGGGGTCGAAGGACGCCGCCCCGTTGGCGTCCGGCACCAGGAGGGTCCCGCCGACCAGGCGGAAGCCCATCGAATCCGCCGCCTGCCACAACATCGCATCGTCGTTTCCACCCGCCGGGTAGGGATAGGCGAGCACGACGCCACCCGGGGGGATCCGGCGGATGGCGGCGGTCCGGAAGAACGCGGGAGCCGACACCGGGAACGCCGGCATCGGCCAGGGCGGGACCAGGGACGCCACGATGACCAGCGCGACGGCTCCGAAGATGCCCGCCACCACGAACGGTCGGGCCCGCGAGCGGCCCGGGTGGGATCGGCATGGACGGAGGGCGGCCAGGACCTGGTCGACACCGGTGGCGAGCAGGACGGCCACGAAGAAGTCGGTGAAGAGGGCGATCCGGGCATCGACGAGGCTCGGGAACAACGGAAGGTGCTCCAGGACGGCGAACGGCAGGGGAAACCACGTGACGTGGGTGTCCACCGTGAGACGCGGGCCGAGCGACAGCACCCAGGTGATCACCACCATCACGGCCGAGAAGCGGACAAGCGGGATCCGCCACCACCGCAGGGTGATGGCCAGGACGACCAGGAGCAGGGGGATCCCCAGATAGCCCCCGTTCTCCACGATGTTGCCCATGATGAAGCGGTTTCCGACCGCCGCGATCGAATGGGGCGTGAGCGTCTGGTTGACATCGGGAATTACGAGGGAGAGCACGTCGGCCGGGAACGGGTACGCGCCGTGTGCGGAACCGGTGTACCGGTTCGGCCCGAAGAGGAACAGGTAGGTCGGGTAGGCCACGATCAGGGCGCAGACGGCTGCGGCGATG
>Ga0302202_10000851_pt1 | contig 38972 bp, 31 predicted proteins | sample II_Bog_N3_3_FD_194579 | JGI IMG/M metagenome (GOLD analysis project Ga0302202, IMG submission 194579) | Peat permafrost microbial communities from Stordalen Mire near Abisko, Sweden - II_Bog_N3_3 | ecosystem: Environmental > Terrestrial > Soil > Wetlands > Peat | place: Sweden: Abisko...
GAGAAACAACATGCGTCGCAACCAACAACAGAAGCAAAAACCCTATGAATAAAAAAACGGAGATCAACCCTTGACACAGACGACCTTCTCATAGAAATCCCGATTCACCGCAGTTGGAGGGAAGTGGTAGGAAAAAGAGATTCAGGTAACAATGGGTTGCCATTCAATTGCATTGTGGACGGGGGACAGGATTGACGATGACTCAGCGTTGGTACCGAACGGTGTTTTTTGTGACATGCGTGTACGGTGTGCACAGCGCATTATCGAGCCTGGCGGCACAGACCTCTTCAGCCCAAGTACCGCTTCAGATATTTGTGAGTGCGAGTGCCAAGAATGGCTCGCCAATCACTCCAGATGCCTCGACGCTGAGCGCCGCAATCGATAAGCAGCCGGTGCAGATCAGCTCAGTGCGTTCCGCCAAGAATGACAAATTACTCTTCGCGGTCATCGTTGATATAAGTTCCTCCGAAGCTCCGAAGGAAGCAGCACTGAAGGATGCCGCCCTCAAGATTTTCCAGGGGCTCACGAGTGATCAAAGCCAAGGATATTTGGTGCTGTTCAACACGCAGACCTACCCAAGTAAGCGGCCCCTACAGCCGTCGGAAGTCCAATCTGCACTCGAGCATATCCGCTTCAACGGAGGTACAGCCCTTTATGACGGAGTCGCGCAGATCTCCTCCGGAATACTGAGCAAAGGGCAGAATCCCGATATTTCGCGCCGCATCGTTGTCGTGCTTTCGGACGGAGACGATAACTACAGCCACATACTTGCCGACAAGGTGGAGGAAACGGAGCAGCGAGAGGGAGTGGCGATCTTTTCGCTGTCGGAGTATAGGGCGGACAGTTCAGGGAAGGGATTAGATTTGCTCAAGCAATTTGCGAAGGATACTGGTGGGACCGCGGTACTTGAGAACAAGATGGCAGATGGTGTGGCGGCCTTGGTAGCCGCTATACAAAACCAGTCCGTTCTAAGCATCGCACCCGTCCCTGGCAGTGCAAGACTTCGCTCGCTGTCAATCAAAACACAGGAGAAGGGCGTGAGTATCGCAGCCCCCGCCCATATCCTGATTCCCTAAACGACCTGCTGGACAGACCGGCCCGGCGAACTTAGCTTCACAGGCACTCTTGTTGTTGGTCCTCCTCATCGAGGCTGGAGGACACGAAATCATTTGGCACAAGCCGTTTTCCGCAGCCATGCTTTCGCTCATGGGCATCAAGTTGAACGAAGATGCGCGTTCTCTTTGGCCCATCCTCTGTCTGCTTGTAGAGTTCGATGATTCGTTCCCGCTCCGCGCAGGGGGTGGCTGGCAGCACCTTACTTCCTCGCCGTGTTGTTTTTCGACCTAGGACGTGTCCTTTACTCACAGTGTTGCCATGTTCTCATGCGACGTCAACTGTCGAAATACGGGGGTTTAGGAAACTGAGAAAACTTACGTCTTCCCCGAACACGCCTTCGGCGTGGATTGATATTTCGACGACCCAATCAGTTGGCGGCGTACGTTGTACCGGGGGCTGCATAGGAGTGTAGCGGTGGCGAGTCGATCGCAGCCAGCAACCAACTGTCTTTCGCTTACACTTGCCGATGTTCTTGATCAGTCTCGCCTCATGCAGTCGCGGCGCAACCCCTAGCCAAAGGTTTTCCGGAGGCTGCCAAGCTCAACAGAATGGTGACGGTACCGCGCAACTGCTTCCTAGGGGGGCGGGTCCATGGGTTGGGGGACTGATCGCCGACATCCAGCGAAATAGTTGTAAGTCGCACGCTGGGAATGATTTACTCGCATGACATGAGAAATTGGCAAAAAGAGGGCTTCAAACCTTTGATTCCAGGTTTTAGAGCGGACATGAAAAATTGGCCGCAGTCACTGCTCCTGTTCACTGCCAATTTTTCTCCCCCCCGTCTGCGTTTATACGAAGGATGCGGATAGCAAATTTGGGGAGGCAGCGAGTCAGGGATGGGATGGCGCCGGGGGTGGGGGCGATATCTGAATGTGGGGCTGGAAGGCCGATGGGGGAGGCGGCCAGCGGGCGGCGATGAAGCTGACGATCTGGTCGATGGGGCCATCTCTTTTGAGGGCGTTGTAGGGCGCGGCCGGAACCATGAGACGGATGACGCCGTTGTGGTCGGTTGCGATGAGGAAGGGGAAGTCACCGGCGTTGAAGTCTGCCAGGGTGGAGGGCGCGACGACCAGGGTGGGCTTGCTGCGGAGCTGGTCCACGGCGCTGGGCTGCTGTTCGCGGCCCAGCGTGATGGAGACACTCGGCAGGGGTGCGGGCAGTTTGGCGATCGACTGCGGGCTGGCATGGCGTGCGGCAGCGGAGGGCATGCGGGTGGAGGGTTTGGGCGCCGGCGGTGGAAGCTGGGGCGGTGTATCCGCGAGGAGCGCATAGATGTGGACGGAGCCGGGGAGGTCTGGGTCAAGCTGGGCAGCCTGGCGGATGCACTGGACGCACCATGGCGGAAAGAGCAGGAAGACCGTAGCCGCCGCGCCGAGCTGGGGCTGGGCTGGCAGCAGGGTCGTGGGATTTGCGAGCGAGACGGCGCCGGGGAGGTCTGGAAACTGCGTGCCGATGAGGGCGTACTGGCGGCGCTCGGCGGCGATGAGGATGGCCTCGTCGGGCGAGAGGTTGGCGGGCAGGCTGCGGTTGATGTCCGCCACGAGCACGCCGGCCATGCTGGGCTGCTTGTCGTACAGCTCGATGGCGGCGAAGTCCAGCGCATGCTCGAAGAGAACGTGGACGGGGATGGATGAGGCTGCGGAGGACTGATCGAGCGCGGGGGCAGTTTGCGATGCCTGGAGCAGCTTGAGCAGGAAGGGCTGACGCTCTGCCATGAGGGTGGCTGCGTCGAAGGTGAAGGCGAACTCCATGTAGCGGACGGTGGCGGTGGTGACCTCGTCGGTGAGCTCGCTGTAGGGCACGGCGTGGAGCATAGCGATGCAGGTGGCGAGGGCCTCCTGCTCGTTGCCGAGGTTGAGGTCGGCCTGGACTTCGAGGGCATAGGCATCCGGCAGCAGCGGCTTGACGAGGTCCTGGCCGGTGTCGATGTAGGTGTGCGCGGCGGTGTAGGTGTTGTGCCACTGCTTGCCGAAGGCACAGAGGCGAGCGTAGCCGACGAGGTCGCTGCCGGTGTAGGTCTGGGAGACGCGGGCGAGACAGGCGTCCTTGGCCTGGGCGACGGCGATGTCGAGCGCGTTGAGCTCGATGTCGGACCAGTTGCCCTGGTCGCGGCGGGTGATGTCGAGAGGAAGGTTGGCCTGGTCGTAGGCGGCCTGGGGCGAGAGCAGGGACGGGGTGGTCTGGTCGGGCGGGGCGAGTGCAGCAGTTTGGGCGGAGGCACTGCGGAGGCAGAGCAGAAGCAAGAAGGCGAGGACTCGGTGCATCGTACCCCCGTTGGTGCTGGGCTCCGCGTATCGATTAGACGCGGCCCTATTGCGACACGTTAGTACGATGTGTGTCGTATGTCAAACGGGATTAGCGCTTGCGGTCGCCGATGAGTTTGGCGAAGGCGAGGGTGAGGGTGAGAGTGCCGGTGGGCAGGCATCCCATGGCGATCATGAGGGCGAGCCAGCCGGAGTTGGTGTGCGGACCCTGGCGGCCGATGCCGCCGCAAACGGTGAGGGCCAGCAGCGCGGCGACCGCTCCTGTAAGGAAGAGGCCAAGGCCGACGCGTAGGAGTTGGCGGGTGTCTGAGCGCATGGAGGCAGGTTCGAGATGCAGGGAAAGCGAACGCGGTGTCTATAGGTGGCGTTGCCGAGCTTGGTGGGTGAAACAAATGCGGGGATTCTTCGCTGCGCTCAGAATGACAAACAAGTGAAGAGGCGGAAGGACAAACAAGTGAAGAGGCAGAAGGACAAACAAGTGAAGAGGCAGAAGGACAAACGAGTGAAGGGGCGGAAGGACACAAGAGGGACAGCACGAGCCATGGGCGCTAGCGGCAGGCGGCTTGCATGAGGTAGACGATGACACCGGTGACGGAGACGTAGAGCCAGATGGGGAAGGTCCAGCGGGCGAGTTTTTTGTGGGCGGGAAAGCGGCCGGTGAGCGAGAGAAAGAATGTGATGAGGATGAGCGGCAGAGCGATGGTGGAGAGGACGATGTGCGAGGCGAGGAGCTTCCAGTAGAAGGGCCACCAGTGGTTGAAGCGGTTGAAGTGCGTCTCTCCATGGAGGGTGAAGTTGACCAGGTAGGAGACGAGGAAGATGGACGAGAAGAAGAATGCGCCAAACATGGAGGCGCGGTGGTGGAGGATGCGGCGGTGGCGAATTTCCTCGTAGCCGGTGACGAGGGCGATAGTGGAGAGCGCGTTGAGCACGGCGTTGACCAGCGGAAGCGAGCGGAGCTGGTGGTGGGCGACGTCTGTGGGTACGTGAAAGTAGACGAGCCAGCAGATGAGCGCACTGGCCGCGGCCGAGACGGCGATGATGGCGGCGACGGCCATGGGCGGAGTGCGTAAGGACGTGGGCTTGGGCAGGGTGGAGGGCATGGGTCAGTTCCCGGTTATCCGTTCTCAGGTGTCGGTTAGAACAGCAGGCGGCCGCGGGCATCGAGCATCATGGCGGCGAGCAGGAGTGGCAGGTAGATGACGGAGGCGCGCAGCAGGGTTCGGGCAGGCAGGCAGTCGGAGTGGGCATCCGCGCCGACGACGTGGGGGCTCTGCACGGCTTTACCGAAGCCGATGCGCGCGAAGCGGATGGTGTACCAGAGGTAGCCGAGCGACAGCACCGTGGCGGCGACCGCGTAGGGCCTGCCGGCGATGCCAAGCACGAAGGGCCAGAGGGCGACGGCGATCATGAGTGTGGCGTAGAAGAGCGCCTGGATGACGGTGGAGCGAGCGGCATAGCGCGTGTCGCTGATGGTGGAGGTGAGGCGGATGCCGGCGCGGGCGTAGTCCTCGCGGTACATCCAGCCGATGGCCATGAAGTGGGGGAACTGCCAGACGAAGAGGATGGCGAAGAGGGCGACGCCGGGCCACTCGATCATGCCGCGGGCGGCGGTCCAGCCGAGCAGCGGGGGAAGCGCGCCGGGGAATGCTCCGATGAAGGTGTTGAGGGTGCTGAACTGTTTGAGCGGGGTGTAGATGGCGACGTAGGAGACCGCAGTGAGCAGGGTGAGCGTCCCGGTGAGCAGGTTGGTGGTGCGGGCCAGATAGAGCGAGCCGAGGAACGTGGCCGCGAAGCCGACCAGCAGCCCGTGGGCGAGCGAGATGCGGCCGGCAGCCATGGGGCGGTTGCGGGTGCGGTGCATGCGGCGGTCAGTCTTGCGCTCCAGGGACTGGTTGAGCGCGCTGGCTCCGCAGGTGACGATGGCGATGCCGGCGAGTGCCTGCACCATGCCGAAGTTGAACGGGCTGATGCCGGAGCGCAGGCAGCCGAGGTAGAAGCCGGCCGCCGAGGTGATGACGACCATGGTGGAGACGCGGAGCTTGAAGAGCGTGGCATAGTCCGCGAGCAGAGACGGACGCGCAGCGGCGACGGTGGGGGTCGCGAGCGGCTGCGTGGAGGTGTCGGAGGTAGCGGTCAAGGCCACAATGTAGGATAGCGCGTTTGGCGGGTGCGGGCGGGCCTATCGCTGCGCGGAGCGATGGTGCCACGAGCGGGGCTATGGTTTGGGACGGAGCTGGGCGAGGAGTGCGTCGGCGGTGGGGAGGGTGTTGAGGAGGTCGGCAGGGGCGAGCCAGGCGCGGCGGAGCTGGGTGATGCCGTAGCTCATGTCGTCGAGGCCTTCGGTGGCGTGCGCATCGGTGTTGACGACGATCCGGCAGCCGAGCTCGTGGGCGCGGCGGAGGTGGAGGTCGTTGAGGTCGGCGCGGGCGGGGTTGGCGTTGTGCTCCACGGCGACGCCGAGCGAGAGCGCCGCTTGCAGCACCTGCTCGATGTTGATGGCGTAGGGATCGCGCTTGAGGAGCATGCGACCGGTGGGATGGCCGAGGATGCGGACGTGGGGGTTCTGGAGCGCGCGCAGGACGCGGGCGGTCATCTCCTCGGCGGGCTGGTTGAAGTGGGAGTGGACGCTGGCGATGACGATGTCCATCTGGGCGAGGGTGGAGTCGGCGAGATCGAGGGAGCCGTCGGCGAGGATGTCGACCTCGATGCCCGGCAGGACGCGAATGTTCTTGTGCTCGGCCTGGAGTTCGGCGTCGACCTGGCGGATGCGCTGGACGTGGGCGAGGGCGCGCGCGTCGTCGAGGCCGTTGGTCATGGCGAGATTCTTGGAGTGATCGGTGATGGCGATGTAAGCCAGCCCGCGGGCGAGTGCGGCCTCGGCCATCTGGCGGATGGTGTCGCGGCCGTCGGTGGCCTCCGTGTGCATGTGGAGGTCGCCGCGGATGTCTGCCAACGTGATGAGGTGCGGGAGGGTGTGGTTGGCGGCGGCATCGATCTCGCCGAGGTTCTCGCGCAGCTCGGGCGGGATGTAGTCGAGATCGAGCGCGCGGTAGATCTCCTGCTCGGTGGCGGCGGCGACGATGGTGTTGTTGTCCAGGCGGGCCAGCGCGTACTCGCTCAGGGTGAGGCCGCGCTTGAGGGCACGCTGGCGCAGCGCGACGTTGTGGTGCTTGGAGCCGGTGAAGTATTGCAGCGCGGCGCCGTAGCTGGCGAGGGGGAGCAGGCGGACGTCCACCTGGAGGTTGTTGCGCAGGGTGAAGCTGACTTTGTTCTGGCCGCGGGCGAGGAGTTTGTCGATGAGCGGCAGCGTGGCGACGTGTTCGACGGCTGCTGCGACGACGTCCGGCTCGCAGGCCGGTCCAGTGACGAGCAGGTCGAGGTCGCCGACGGTCTCGCGGCCGCGACGCAGGGAACCCGCGGGCGTGATTTGCTCAATGCCGGGGAAGGTGCTGATGAGGGCGGCGATGCGGGTGGCCTGCTCGTGAGCGTGGTCGATGCGGAAGCGGCCGGAGTTGCGGCGGTAATCCTCGATGCCCTTGAGGAGCTTGGCGGTGAATTTTTCGCCCATGCGCGGGAGCTCGGCGAGTTTGCCGTCGCGGGCGACGGCCTCCAGCGCGTCGATGTCCGCGACGCCGAGCGCGGACCAGACCAGCGCAACGGTCTTGGGCCCCATGCCGGGGAGGTGGAGGAGCTCCAGCATGGTGGGCTTGTATTTGGCGAGGAGTTCGACGCGGAGGGGCAGGGTGCCGGTCTCGATGGCTGCGGAGATGTTGGCGGCCATGCCCTTGCCGATGCCGGGGATGGCGAGGAGCTGTTTCGGGTCAGAGGCGATCAGGACGGCGAGCGAGGTGGTCTGCTGCTCGACCGCCTCTGCAGCGCGGCGGTAGGAACGGATGCGGAAGGGGTCGGCCGCGTCGATTTCAAGCAGCGCGGCAGTCTCGCTGAGCAGGCGTGCAATTGCGATGTTATCCATGGCGGCAACGGATCCGGGCACAAAAATGGGGCTGTGACTCCGCGGCTGAAAGTTGCCCGCGGAGTACCAGACCCATATGCTACGCCCGCCCGGCTAAGCAGGCGCAGCCGTGATACACCGATGTGAATTAGGCGGCTACGTCGCTGGAGGCGGCGGCATCGCGAACCCGGACGACCTGGTCGGCCTGCGGTCCCTTGGATCCCTGGATGATGTCGAATTCGACTTCATCCCCTTCCTTCAAACTCTTGTACCCGTCCACTTGGATGGAGCTGTAGTGAACGAAGACGTCGGCCCCGCCTTCGCGCCCCAAAAAGCCGTATCCCTTCGCGTTGTTAAACCACTTGACTGTTCCCCTATATTGCGCCAATGTCGTGCTCTCCTTGCGTGTTGGCTGGCCCGTTGCCGGGCGCGTGTGTGGTTGGACGCACAAATAGGGGGGAGGGTTTCCTCGTTTGGTTGCCTTTCTGACCGTATTATTTCTGCCTGTAGTTTGAGCGACATAGCAGCGCAAAAAGAAGAAAGGGCCGCGGGCGGAGGGCCGGCCGGGAGCATCGACGCAATTTCACCGCGCTCCGGGGCCACTTTTTTGGCGCCAGCATGTATGCTGCCATGAGGCTCATGAAACGCATTGTTACTGCCATCCTGCTGATTCTCTGTGTGCTCGCACTCATCTTCCTGGGGCAACTGTGGATGCTGACGCTGGCTGCATGCCTGATGGCGGAGCTGGCGGCCTTTGAATACATGACGCTGGCGAACTCCAGCGGCGCGAGCATCCCCGTATGGTGGATGACGGCGGCGACCGCGCTGCTGTTCTATGTCACGTTCTATCGCCCGGTGGACGCGCAACTGCCGACGCTGAGTGTGCTGGCCCTGGTGCTGCTGGCGTGGACGGGGTTCCGCGGGAGGCTGGAGCGGGTGCTGCCGGACGCCGCCGTGGGACTGTTTGGGCTGGTGTATGTGGCCTACCCGCTGACGCTGGTGCCGATGATCTGGAATCGCGACGATGGCAAGCCACTGCTGGTGTTCCTGATGGTGTGCGTGTGGGCGGGCGACATTGCCGCGCTCTACATTGGCAAACGTTGGGGGCGGCGCAAGCTCTCCAAGCTGAGCCCGAACAAGACCTGGGAGGGCACGCTGGCGTCTGTTGCTGGAAGCGTGGTGGCGGGACTGGCCGTGGTGGGGCTGGGCGAGTTTCTGTCCGCGCGCGGCAATACCGTGCTGCACATTCTGGCGCCTGTGTGGCAGTCGGTGCTGCTGGCGGTGATTATCAACGTGGCGGCGCAGTTGGGCGATCTGCTGGAGTCAGCGATCAAGCGCGGCGCGGGGGTGAAGGACTCTGGCACGCTGCTGCCGGGACACGGCGGGATCCTGGACCGGATCGACGCGCTGCTGCTTGCGGCTCCGGTGCTGTGGTGCGTGCTGCTGCTGAAGGATGCGTTTGGGCTGGGTCGATTTTAGACCGTGTCCGACATTGAGGCCTGGGCGTGAGCCGGGGGCGAAATGCGGGGATTCTTCGCTGCGCTCAGAATGACAAGCCGTAAGCCCGTGGAATGACAAGCCTTAAGCCCGCAGAATGACAAGCGGTAAGCCCCGTTGAGGGTCTCGATCTGCGAAAATGGGAGGGTGAAAAAGCTTGCCATTCTGGGTTCGACCGGATCGATCGGCCAGAGCACCCTCTCTATTTGTGAAGACTTTCCCGACCGCTACGAGGTGGTATCGCTGGCGGCTGGGCGCAATCTGGACGTTGCGTTTGCGCAGTGCGTGCGCTGGCAGCCGAAGGCCGTGTCCATGGCGACCGAGGAGTTGGCTAGGGCGCTGGAGGAGCGGCTGGCGGAGGCCGGCTGCAGCGGCACGGCGGTTGGGTACGGAGCTGCCGGGACGGTGCATGTGGCCACGCTGCCCGAGGTGGACTTTGTGGTCTCTGCGATTGTGGGCGTGGCCGGGTTGGAGGCAACCTACGCGGCCGTGTGCGCGGGTAAGACCATTGGGCTGGCCAACAAGGAGTGCCTGGTGGCGGCGGGCGAGTTGATTCTGCAGGCAGCGCGGAAGCACAACGTGGCGCTGCTGCCGATTGATTCAGAACACAATGCGGTACACCAGTGCCTGCGCGGCGGCAGGGCGGAAGAGGTGAAGCAGATCTGGCTGACGGCGTCCGGCGGGCCGTTCCGCGAGACGCCGCTGTCGCAGTTTGAGCGCATTACGCCGGCGCAGGCGCTGAAGCATCCGACGTGGGTGATGGGCCAGCGCATCACCATCGACTCCGCCACGATGATGAATAAGGGGTTCGAGATCATTGAGGCGTGCCGGCTGTTCAACCTGCCGCCGGAGCAGGTGCGGGTGACGATTCATCCGCAATCAACCGTGCACTCGCTGGTGGAGTTCATCGATGGCAGCATTCTGGCGCAGATCTCCGTGACGGATATGCGGCTGCCGATTTTGTATGCGCTGGCGTATCCGGAGCGGCCGGCGGCGCCGCAGCTCTCGTTTGACCTGGCGGCGTTGAGCCAGTTGGACTTTTCCCAACCGGATATGGCGCGCTTCCCTTGCCTGCGGCTGGCGTATGAGGCAGCGGAGGCTGGCCCGGCGGCCTGCATTGCGCTGAACGCGGCGGACGAGATTGCGGTAGCGGCGTTCCTCGAAGGTCGCATACCGTTCCTGGGCATCCCGCGTACAATCGAGGGGGTACTGGGCGAAACGCCGACCGGTGCACCTGCGTCTATTCGCGACGTCCTTGCGGCGGATGAGGCCGCAAGGCAGCGCGCGCGCAGGGTGATCGAGCACGCCGCCGTCCAGCATTCCGTCTGACCCAATTTCTTTTTCCGAGGGACCGATCTTGTCACCTATCGCAATCGTTCAACTGCTGCTGGTGCTGGGCCTGATGGTGCTGGTGCACGAGTTCGGCCACTTTGCCGTTGCCAAGTGGTGCGGTGTGCGCGTGGAGGCCTTTGCGATCGGCTTTGGCAATCGCGTGTGGGGCTTCCACCACGGCGGGACGGACTACCGCATCAACGCGCTGCCTCTGGGCGGATACGTGAAGATGGCGGGCGAGATTCCCGGCGAAGAGGTGAGCAACGACCCTGGCGAACTGAACAACCATCCCCGCTGGCAGCGGATGCTGATTGCGGTGGCTGGCCCGGTGGCGAACTTCCTGCTGGCGTTTGGCCTGATGACGGCCGCGTGCATGATGCACTACGAGGTGAATGAGTACGTCTCCGGCCCGGCCACGACCGATTATGTGTCGCCGGGAAGTCCGGTGGCCAAGGCCGGCTTGCAGATCGGCGACACCATCGTCCACTACGACAACATCGAGAACCCCGACTGGGACGATGTGTACCAGCACTCCGCGCTGAACCTGAACCGGACGATCCCGTTTGCGTTTGTGCATAACGGTCAACGGGTGAACACGACGCTGTTTGTGGCGTCGAGCGTGAGCACGCCGGACCAGTTCGACCCGGACACGCTGGGGTTTGTGCCCAAGATGCAGGCCACGCCGGTGAAGGTGTCTGCGCTGGTGGCGGGAACTCCGGCCGAACGCGCCGGGCTGAAGCCGGGCGACCAGATCCTCAGCATCGACTCGCTCTCGCTGCACTCCGTGCCGGCGCTGCTGGCCTATATGCAGGGCCAGAAGGGAAAGCCGGCCATTGTGGACGTGCTGCGCGGCAGCCAGACGCTGGTGCTCGCGATTACGCCGGAGCTGACCGACGCGGGCGACGGAACCAAGGCCTATCGGCTGGGGTTCCAGTATGTGCCGCCGCCGGTGAAGGTGGAGAAGCTGTCATTCGGCAAGTCCGCCAACGTGTCGTGGGCGTTCAGCAAGAAGAGTTCGCTGCTGATTGTGGATGTGGTGAAGGGGATGTTTGAGCGGCACATCTCCGTCAAGAGCCTCTCCGGACCGATTGGCATTGGGCAGGTGGTACACCAAGCGGCCGAGGCGCCGGGATGGATGCCACTGGTGCAGACGATTGCAAGCATCTCCATCAACCTGGGAATGTTCAACCTGCTGCCGTTCCCGATTTTGGATGGCGGCATGATCTTCCTTCTGCTGATTGAGAGCCTGTTCCGGCGCGATCTGCCGATGCCGATCAAGGAGCGAATCTACCAGGTTGCGTTCGTGTGCATCCTGCTGTTTGCGGCGATGGTGATCTTCAACGACATTACCAAGCTGCCGTTCTTCGCGCGGATGAAGTCGTAAGCAGAACTCCAGACTGCCGAGCAACAGTCTTTCAGGGCGCGACAGGCGTCGCCAGCGCCTGCGCACATTGTGCGCCGGACAACAGATCGAAATGTGTCACGTAGCTTTGGACCTCACGCATCAGATCGTTGTCCGTAACGGACGAATCGGCCGACATGAAGGACATAACAAACACTCCATCTTGGACCACCGTCGAAACCAGGAACTGGGTTGCCGCTGTCTTTCCGGGAGCGCTCTCTTTCTTCCAGAGGTAGAAAAGCCGATCCTCGGTGCCATCGGGATTCTTCCCGCCAGCCGGCCCGTAATCCGTGATCACCATTGAAGCATCGGCACCCTTGAACAGCTCTTGCGAGTGTTTTGCCTGTTCTCGGAGCATGTCCGCGGGCTTCGTGCTTTTGACGTAATCCTTCATCTCAGCTCGATCGAGAAGGAGTGGCTCGTAGATCATCTTATCGATGAAGAGGAACGTCTTTCCCGGATCGTCCTTGTCGTTGAGAGAAAACTTTTTGCCGTCCAGGAAGTAGCGAAAACTGCTATCGCCGAGGAACTTGTAGAAGTAGAATCCCGCGCCTTGTTTCGAGTTGAAGACCTTGGTCTCTCCCGTGTTCGGACACTGCGAACGGAGACCGACGGCGCCTGAACCAAGGAAGAGCGCGATGAGCAACAACTTTCGACAGGCTCGACGCAACGTAGATTTTGCGACGAATCGGGCCGTACTCTGGACGACGGTTTGCATTTGAATATCCCGCCGCTCAGCTTACTACAACTCCACAGATCGCCCCATCCATCGCGGCTTCATAGCGCTGAACGTGAGCACCGCGCTGAAGGACCGGAGTTGTCACTCAATCTTGCGCCTTCAGCTCTGCCACGATCTCTGCGGCAGCTTTGCGAGCGTCATCTTCCTGGTCCGGCGGGAAGCTGACTGCGCCGACGCGGGCGTGGCCGCCGCCGCCGTAGCGCTCGCAGATGGCTGCGAGGTTGGCCAGTTCGGCGACGGGGACCTTGGTCCAGGGATTGGTTCCAACGGCGACCTTGGTGCGGAAGCTGGAGCGGCTGAGGCCCACGTTGTACGTGGCCGCGGGATGCAGGTAGTAGGGGATGAACTTGTTGTAGCCCTCGGTGAGCCGGTCGGTGATGTCGAAGGTGACGACGCCGCGGTCGAGCGTGGTGCGTTCGCGCAGCAGTTCGATGCCGGCGATATGGCGCTCCATCAGCGGGCCGAGCTCGGCCTGGATGAAAGGCTGGTCGAGCACCTGCTGCAGGCTCATCTCGGTGAGCAGTGGGATGACGCGCGGCACAAAGCCTTCGCCGGAGCTCTCGATGACCATGGTCAGCTTCATGGCGGGAGCGGCCATGCCGACGGCTGCCTCTGCGCTCTCGTAGCGGGCGCCATCGACGATGTCTGCCCAGTGGATGAGCTCTGCGAGCGGCGCGGTGTCAAAGCCGAACTTGTCGCGCGCGACGTCTGCGATGAGGCTGGTGCAGGAGACGTAGGCGGGATCGTAGAACTTGCCGCCCTGGACTGGCTTGCCGGCGGCTGCGGCCTGGTCCGCGCGGGCCTGCCAGGCGAGGAAGTCGCGCTGGTCGTCGGGCGTGAGGAACGCGCTTTGGTGATGATCGAACCACCAGGTGACGCGGGGCGATGCGGAGTACTTGAAGTCGACGATTGCATTCTCGCCCTCGACGAAGGCGGACTCATCGAAGAGGCTGCCGGCGCGGTGCATCAGGCCGAAGTACGAGAAGTCCTGCGCGGTCCCAATGCATTCCCGGTGAAAGCGCGTGAAGACCGACGCCGAACAGGCGCCGTCGAAGCAATGATCGTGGTAGAACACCCGGCACTTCAAGCTGCAGACCTCCGTGGGACGATTTATCTTCGCGGTCGGGCGCGTAAAGCAGACACCATGCCGCGAATCTCTAAGGATTGATGGCTGCGGCGGCGATGTCAAGCGCAGCCGCACAAAGCCGTGTTCCTGCTGCGTGGTATTCCTGCCTTCCACGAATCTTTGGCGAAGGGCGCACCCAGGTCGATGCAAATTGCACATGCGATTGGCATGCCCCGAGATGGATCGTACGTTGCGATTCCGTTCCGGAGTGTGTTAAGGTCTTGGGACACTCTATGACAACCGACCACGCAGAATCCTCTCCGGGAACTCCTGTGAGCGGCACGAAGACTGGGAAGGCCAGGGGCGGCACCCTCGACTGGATTCGATCAGCTGGACCGAAGGCGACCGTTGCGTGGACCATCTTTCGAATCAAGAAGCTGCTTGGGTTGAGGCAGCCTGCGGAACTGAAGATCAAGCCGCGCCAATTGAAGTTTCCAGTCGCTGCTCGCCTGGGTGGGACGAGCGACCTGGGCGTCTTGTTCCAGATTTTTGTGTTCGAAGAATACGCCTGCATGCGAGATGTGGAGCCTCCCAGGCTGATATTGGATCTTGGAGCCAACGTTGGATATGCGAGCGCCTATTTCCTGAGCTGTTTTCCGAACGCAAGAGTGGTGGCCGTGGAGCCGGACCCGAATAACTTTGCGATGTGCTGTAAAAATCTTGCCCCATACGGCAGCCGCGCGCAGGTCATCCTGGGTGCGGTCTGGTCCAGGCGTTCCAAGTTGTCGCTCTCCCGAGGAACGTTTGGCGATGGCCTGGATTGGGCGATTCAAGTGCATGAGCCGGAAAGCACGGACGCCTCGGCAACCGTCGATGCCTGGGATGTGCCCAGCCTGCTGCAACTGGCCGGTGGAGACTACATTGACTTCTTGAAAGTCGACATTGAAGGAAGTGAAGTGGAGTTGTTCGGCAAGAACTCCTCAGAGTGGCTGCCCAAGGTTGGGAATATATGCGTCGAACTGCATGGGGCGGAGTGCGAGAAGATCTTTCTAGGCGCGCTACAGGACTTCGAGTACGATCTGTCAACCTCCACCGAACTTACAATCGCTCGGAACCTGCGGCCCAGAGCGCCGCAGATGCAGTGAAGCTCGGGTCCGCTTGACGCAATGTTTGTGGGCAGCCAGATAGACTTGGGGTGCGATGAATGTGCCGCCCCCCAATGTGCCCAAAGCGCCAGAGCCCTCCGGCGGGACGATAAAGCCCGCAGCGCCTGGGATGGCCCTGACGCTCTACGATGTGTTCTTCGATGACGACGGATTGCGCGCAGTGTGGGGCATCGTGTTGTTCCTCGCAATCCGGAAGCTGCTGGTCTATTGTGTCAATCCGATTGCGGCCGTGGCGTTTGCCGTGCAGCCAGACCCGGATGGGCTTATCTCCGCGGGCTCGACGTATGTCTTCGAGGGCGCTGGAGCGGCGTGCCTGGCTTTGACGACATGGTTGATGGCGCGGATGGAGCAGCGCCCGCTGGCTGCGTATGGATTTGGGCGGGAGTACCCGTGGCGCAGATTCGCCGCGGGGATGGGATGGGGCGTGGCCCTGATCTCGCTGCTGATTGGGCTGCTGCGCGCGGCGGGGCTGCTGGTGTTTGACGTACGCCTGCTGACGGGACCAGCGGTGTTGCGCAGCGCGGCGATCTGGCTGGGCGCATTTGTGCTGGTGGCCGTGCTGGAAGAGACCTACCTGCGCGGCTATCTCCAGTTCGCGCTGACACGGCTGATGACTCCGATCTATCGCCGGGTGTTTCGGATGCAGCACGCGGACCGGGCCGGATTCTGGACTGCGGCGCTGATTCTCTCGTTTGCCTTCGGCATTACGCACAATACAAATCCCGGCGAATCTCCGCTGGGGCTGGTGTCTGCCGGCATTGCCGGACTGCTGTTCTGCCTGAGCCTGTGGCGGACGGGATCGCTGTGGTGGGCGATCGGGTTCCACGCCGCGTGGGACTGGGGCCAGTCGTTCCTGTATGGGGTGGCCGACAGCGGTTTGATCGCGCAGGGCCGTCTGTTCGCGACGCACGTGGTGGGACGGCCGGTTCTGTCGGGCGGAGTCACGGGGCCGGAGGGCAGCATCCTGCTGCTGCCGGTGATGGGCATAGGCGTGGCCGTGGTGCTGCTGACGCTGCCTCGCAGCAATGCTGGCGTGGCAGCAGCGAGCGCATCCCCGACGGCCGTGGATTAGACTTTCGATAAGACATGAGCCAAGACGAACCGACCTCCCCAGTCTCCGATCGCCTGCAAACTCCAGAGCCTGCCGGCCTGCGCGACGCAGATGAGATCACACCCGATCCGCCGAAGCGCCGGGGCCGGAGGATCTTCGGCACTGCGCTGGTGCTGCTGGCGGTGCTGACCGCAGCAGGGTGGCTGCTGGGGCGCGTCTACTTTCGCAGGACGATGAATCAAAACCTGCCCAAGCTGGATGGGGCGATGACGGTGTACGGTCTGAGCGCGCCAGTTCAGGTGCAGCGCGATGCACGCGGCGTGCCCCACATCCAGGCGAGTTCGCTGAACGACCTGCTGTTTGCGCAGGGATTTGTGACCGCACAGGACCGGCTGTTCCAGATGGACCTGCTCCGCCGCCATGCTGCCGGACAACTGGCCGCGGTGCTGGGCCGCTCCATGCTGGAGCACGATCGCCTGCAGCGCACGCTGCAACTGCGCGCGGCTGCCGAGCGCGCCGTGGCCGCACTGCCACCGGTCCAGCAGCATTTTCTTGAAGTGTACGCGGCCGGGGTGAATGCTTCGATGGCGGCGCAGCACGACCACCTGCCGGTGGAGTTCCGCGTGATTGGGTACAGCCCGCAGCCGTGGACTCCGCGCGACTCGATGCTGGTGGAGCTGGCGATGTTCCAGGACCTGACCACCGGGTTCCCGGAGAAGCTGGGGCGGGAGGCGCTGGCCGCTCATCTGCCGCCGGACCTGATGGCCGATCTGTATCCGGTGGGCTCGTGGCGCGACCATCCGCCGGGCCAGCCGCTGCCGGACGTGACTGCGCCGCAGCAGGAGTTTAAGGACATCCCGCTGGACGAGTCGCAATCGAAGCTGCGCCCGCCAGCTGCGGGCAGCACGTCGCAGGCTGACCTGATGGCGCTGCAGCGGACGCTGGCGCTGTTTCGCGTGCGCTGCGATGCGTGTGTTGCGGGGTCGAATGCGTGGGCTATCGCGGGGTCGCATACGGCGTCGGGTAAGCCGATGCTGTCGAACGATATGCACCTGTCGCTACAGGTCCCAGAGCTTTGGTACGAGGCGGACCTGCAGGCCACTCTGCCCTCTCCGCTGGCTCCATTTCATGCTGCGGGCGTGACGCTGCCGGGCATGCCGTTTGTGGTTGCCGGCCACAACGACCATGTTGCCTGGGGATTTACGAACCTGGGCGCCGATGTGCAGGACTTATACATTGAACACACACGGGGCACGGCTTCAGGTGCGGAGTACGAGCTCCCGAATGGGGCCTGGCGCGCGGTGCGCTACCAGAGGGAGATCATCCAGGTGCGCGGCAGCGCGGATGTGACGCTGGATGTTCCGCTGACGCGGCACGGCGATGTGGATACGCCGATCATCTCCAGCATCTTTGCGGGCGAGGCGCGATCCATCAGCCTGGCATGGACCATCTACGACCCGGCCAATGTGACAGTGCCGTTTCTGGGTGTGAACACCGCGAGCAGCGGAGACGATATGGTGACCGCGCTCTCCACCTGGGGAGGGCCACCGCAGAACCTGATGTATGCGGACGACCAGGGGCACATTGGATACCATGCCGTGGGCCGCATCCCGATACGGGGCGACGTCAACAATCCGAGCCCGCTGTCTGCTGTGCCCACGGATGCCACCACAGCCGATGCGGTGAGCCATGAGTGGGTGGGCTATATTCCGTACGACCAACTGCCGCAGGCTGTCGATCCCGCCGATGGAATCCTGGCGACAGCCAACGCGCGGGTTACGCCGGATGGCTATCGCTACCCGATTACGCTGAACTGGATGGCGCCCTACCGGACGGAACGCATCTACAAGGTGCTGGAAGCCAGCGCCGGCAATGCAGACGCAGGTCAAGCGACGTCGCCGCATCCATGGACGGCGGCGGACTCGCTGGCGCTGCAGACGGATGTGTTCTCCGAACTGGACCAGGTGATTGCGCAGCGGCTGGCGTACTCGATCGACCACACCACCGGACCGCTGAAGAACGATGCGTCGCTGCGCCAGGCAGCCGACCTGCTGCGCCGTTGGAATGGCAACGTCGATGCGAACTCGCCCGCAGCGGCCATTGTGAACGCTGCGAGTGCGACCTTCTGGCCGATGTTGCTGATCCCCAAGCTGGCGCCGGAGTTTGCAACGGAGCTGGCGAATGGAGGCGATCTTTCCAAGCTGAAGGACCTGCCCGCCGATACGACGCGAGCTGCCAACCTATGGCAGATGTATGAGTGGGGCGAGAAGACGGCTGTGGAAGAGGAGTTGATGACGCATGCGCCGGAGCGCTGGCTGCCGGCCGGCTATGCCAACTGGGACGACTTTCTGGCAACCGTGAGCCAGCGCGGTCTGAAGAACTTCCAGGCGCCACGCGACCTGAGCACATGGTCGCAGGGCAAAGCCTTCCCGCTGAATCTTGCGCACCCTGTGTTTGCGCGTTCCACGATTATGCAAATGCTGGTCGCGGTCCCCACGGGCACCGGCCCGCGTGCGGAGAGCGGCGACATGACGACGGTGAAACAAGTGGGCGCGGCCTTTGGCCCGTCGCAGCGCTTTACCGCCGACCTGAGCGACCCGGACCGCACCACGCTGAACCTGGTGCTAGGACAGTCCGGCAATCCGGCCAGCCCCTGGTACATGGACCAGTTCCCGGACTGGCTGAACGGCCGCACCTATCCGATGCCGTTTAGCGCAGCAGCCACGCAGGCTGCAACCATGCACACGTTGATCCTGAATCCGCGATGACACCGCCGCCGGAGGAGCGCGCTACCAGACGTCAGCATCTGCTGGCGATTGCGGCCTTCGCCCTGTTTGCGGTTCACCCGCTGATAGTGCATGGAGCATCGAGCGGGCACGACTTTGACTTCCACATGGTGAACTGGATGGAGGCGGCGAGCCAGTTCAGCCATGGCAACCTGTATCCGCACTGGACGTTTGGCCCGGCTTATAACGCCGGAGAGCCGCGCTTTGTTTTTTATCCGCCACTCTCGTGGATGCTGGGCGGCATCCTGGGACTGCTGCTGACGCATCTGCCGGGGGTAAGCCAGGAGGCAGCATGGAGCGCCGCGCCGATTGTGTTTACGTGGGCTGCGCTGACGCTGGCGGGCACCACGCTGCATCGACTGGCGCGTATGTTTGCGGGCGCGAATGCAGCGCTGCTGGCGGCCGTGCTCTACGTCGCGAATCCGTACATGCTGTTTACGGCGTTTGAGCGGACGGCCTATGGAGAGCTGCTGGCGGCGGCATGGATTCCGCTGCTGCTGCTTGCGATTCTGCAGGACGATGTCCGCATTGCGCGCGTTGCCATCGCCGTGGCGCTGCTGTGGTTGACGAACGCGCCGGCGGCCGTGATGGGCTGCTACACCCTGGCGCTGCTGGCGGTGGTGCGCGTGGCTATGGTCGCACGAGACTCAGGCATGGGAGCCGGGCTGAAAGTCGCGTGGAAGGCAACGGCTGGAGCTGCGCTGGGGCTGGGACTGGCTGCCTTGTATATCATTCCTGCCGCTTACGAGCGCCGCTTCGTCCAGATCTCCATGGTCATGATCGAAGGGATGCGGATCGACCACAATTTCCTCTTCGAACACACGGGGACCGTGGGCGATGCGCTGCTGCACGACCAGGTGTTGCATACCGCGTCGATGATTGCGGTGGGGATGCTGGCGGCGACCTTGCTGGCTTTGGTTGCTCTCTACGCGCAGCGAAGAGCTGGCGATATGCGCGCACATGGCTCCGCCTATCCCACCACTGCGCTGGCGATTCTGGCGGCGGCGATTGGGTTCCTGCTGACGCCGGCGAGCGTGCTGCTGTGGCGCTTTGCTCCGCAGGCGCAGTTTCTGCAATTTCCCTGGCGCCTGTTGGCGATCCTCGCCGCGGTGTTTGCGCTGGCAGCTGCGGCAGCGCTGGAGCGCGTGCGGGGCGCCACACAGCCTGTGGTTGCAGCAGTGCTGGCAGTGGCCCTGGTGCTGCCGGGGTACCACCTGTTCCGCCAGCCGCGCTACCAGGAAGACACTCCCCCTGCACTGCTCGCGGACTTCCAGCGCCACGATGGATTTGACCCGACCGACGAGTACACGCCGCGGACGGCAGACAACGACGCGCTGAAGGAGAACTCGCCGGGGTACTGGCTGGCCACATCGCCCGCAGCCCTAGCCCCGGCTGGGCTGGATGCCGACTCCGCGCCGATGCACTTCGCCGAGACCGCGCCCCGCGCCGGATTTGTGGTCCTGAACCTGCGCGATTATCCGGCGTGGCGCATCTGGCTGAATGGCGCGCTCGACACCACCCGCCTGCACCGGAACGATGGCCTGATCGCGCTGCCGATTCCTGCCGGAACATCGACGCTGGACATCCGGTATGCCCACACGTCCGACCAGACACTTGGCGATGTGCTGTCGTTGCTGGCTTTGCTTGTGCTGGCGCGGCTATGGATGCGAGACCGGGTTCCGTCCGGCTAGAGCAAGTTTCCTGACGATGTTCAGACGTTCGATGTGTCGGGCCTTCAGCCCTTGGATTGTCGGAGGTTCGCCAACCTAGGCCTTCGGCCTAGGCTGGTATGTGTCGGGCCTTCGGCCCTGTGAAGACGATCTGCACAGCAAGGGGAACCTTGCGCCAGGCATGTGAAGACGATCTGCACATCAATGGGAACCTTGCGCCAGGCATGTCAAGACGATCTGCACATCAAGGGGAACCTTGCGCCAGGCATGTGAAGACGATCTGCACAGCAAGGGGAACCTTGCGCCAGGCATGTGAAGACGATCTGCACAGCTATGGGAACTTGACTCTAGGGCTTTGCTTCCACTTCGGCTGGCCTGGGCATGAGCGGCGCAAAGGTGGAAGACTCCGCCGAATATGCCAACAGCTCGCCGGCGTCGATATCGAAGTACCAGCCATGCAGGGTGAGCGTGCCTGCCTCGACCCGCTCGCGAATCCACGGGAACGTCATCAGGTTCTGCAGCGACAGTTCGATGGCCCAATGTTCGCAGGCCCGGGTTTGCGCCGCAGGGGATTCCTGTGCGAGTTGGTTGAGCGCGCGGTCGCGTGCGGGCCGGGCGATGCTGACCCACGCCCCGATAAATTCGTACTGACTGCCGGCCCAGTCCTCGCCGTCCATCAGCGCACGGATTCCGCCGCACCCCGAGTGGCCGAGGATGATGATCTGCGCGACGTTGAGGCCCTTGATGGCGAACTCGATGTCCGCGCGGATGCCGGGCATCTCGGCGCCGTTACGGTAGGGCGGCACCAGGTTGGCGACGTTGCGCACCACAAAGATGTCGCCTGGGCCGGCGCCCAGCAACATGCCGGGATCTGCGCGCGAGTCGCAGCAGGAGATGACCAGCGTGCTTGGGCTTTGCCCCTGCCGCAGGCGCGCGAAGAGGCTGGCATCGCCGGCAAAGTACTTTTGCTGGAAGCGTCCGAATCCGTCTAAGAACGTTGCAATATCGGCCAAAATTTTCCTCTCCCGGTAGCATGAAAACTCATCTCCAATAGCATCGCACGAATCGGGCAGCGCAATCCTGCACTGGCACCGGCGGGGTTGGGCCGCCGTCATTTATCATCACTTGTAGATGGATTCCTCAGTACGATCGCTGCTCGCTTCCGGCGCCAAACTCACGGACGCCGCCCTGGAAGGACTTCTGCCCTCGCCGGAGACCCTGCCCTACTCCATCCACCGCGCCATGCGCCACAGCGTCTTCGCTGGAGGCAAACGCCTGCGGCCGATCCTGTGCATGGAAGCCGCGCGGATGGTGGCGGGAAACGGCGAGCTGCCGGAGGGTACCGCCGACCTGGGCGCCGCGCTGGAGATGCTGCACACCTATTCGCTGATCCACGACGACCTGCCCGCGCTGGACAACGACGACCTGCGGCGCGGGCATCCGACGTGCCACGTCGCATTCGGCGAAGCCATTGCGATCCTGGCGGGCGACGCGTTGCAGACGCTGGCCTTCCAGACGATTGGCGAGCTTCCTGCGCCGGCTGCGTCCGTGGTATCCATCCTGCGCGAGGTATCGGTTGCGGTGGGCACCGGGGTTGGCTGCTCGGGCGGTATCGACACGGGACTAGCGCCGGGAATGATCGGCGGGCAGGTGGTGGATATCGAGTCCGAAGGCGTTACGCCGACAGCGGATCTGGTGGAGACGATCCATCGCGCCAAGACCGGAGCGTTGATTACAACCAGCATCGTCTCCGGTGGGCTGTACGGCCTGGGTTCGCTGGAGCCAGGTGCTAGGCACGGCGACGCCATCGCGCAGTTGCGCACCTTTGGCGAGAAGGCCGGACTTGCGTTCCAGATCGTCGACGACATTCTGGACATGACGCAGTCGTCGGAAGAACTGGGCAAGACGGCCGGCAAAGATACGGCCAGCGTGAAGGCCACATGGCCGGCGGTGTACGGCCTGGAGCAGTCGCGACGCGACGCGGAGCAGTTGATCGCGGATGCGTTTGCGGCAGTGGCGTCGTTTGGCGCCGCGGCAGGCCCGCTGAAGTCGCTGGCCCAATACCTGACTACGCGCACTCACTAGATCTGAAGTTTCGCCACTTCCGTGGCGCCTGCGTCCTCGTGCAAGAGCTGGGACAAGGCGCCTTCCAGGCGAACGCCACGCGAAGCCTTCAGCAGCACGGTATCGCCGGGGCGCAGATTCTGCTTGAGCCATGCGCCAGCCTCCTCCGGCGCGGCGACGAAGAGGGCCGTGGTTCCGGGTTGTGCTGCGCCTTCGACCAGGGCTGCGGCGAGTCCGCGGACGCCGACGACAATATCCACGCCACGGCTTGCCATGTACTGCCCGCATGCGCGGTGCAGCGCCATTCCGTCCGCGCCGAGTTCCAGCATCTCTCCCGCAACCACGATGTGGCGGCCCGCGTCCGCCGCGGGCATGGCCAGCAGCGCATCGGTCATCGCATCCAGTGCGCGCGGGTTGGAATTGTAACAATCGTTGATCAGGGTCGCGCCCCGCCATTCCGTGATCTCGCCGCGCTTGTCGCCGGCGCGGAGTTCGCCCAGCGCCGCGGCGCAGTCCGCCAGCGACATGCCGCTACGCAGGCCTACGGCGATCGCCGCCAGCGCATTGTGGACATTGTGCCGGCCCAGCATGTGCAGTTGCACGCTGGCGCGCTCGCCGTGCGCGGTCACGGTGAAGACGACACCCTCCGCGCCGATCTCCGCGATCTGCAAGGCACGCACCTGTGCGCACTCACCCGTTCCATAGAGGACGGCGCGGTCGCCCATGCCATTGCCGAAGCGTGCGACACGTTCGTCGTCGCAATTGAGTACGGCGACGCCGTGGGGCAGCAGCGCTTGAATCAGCTCGTACTTCGCGCGCGCGATGCCGTCGATGCCCTCCGCGAAGTATTCGAGATGCACCGGCGCGACGTTGGAGACAACGGCCCAGTCGGGTTCCGCGATGCGAGCCAGCGCGGCAATCTCGCCCGCGTGGTTCATGCCCATTTCGATGACCGCGACGTCGTGCTCCGGTTCGAGGCGGAGCAGTTGCAGAGGCAGGCCGAATCCATTGTTCAGGTTGCCTTGCGACTTCAGGACACGGAAGCGCGCGCTCAAAACTTGCGCCACAGCTTCCTTGGTCGTCGTCTTGCCCGCCGAGCCGGTGATGCCGATGACGCGCTTGCCCCAATGGCGCCGGACGGCCTTCGCCAGGTGCTGGAGCGCAACCAGGACGCCGTCGCCATCGTGGTCCGGGACGCGCAGCAGGCGGTTTGCATGCACGCCGGCCGGCGCCAGCCAGCGCATGCTGACAACCGCGGCGAGGGCGCCGTTGTCGAGCGCTGCTTCAACAAAGTCGTGGCCGTCGAAGCGCTCGCCGCACACCGCGAAGAAGAGCTCGCCCGCGCCAATGGTGCGCGAATCGATGGAGTAGCCGACGGCTTCGGCGCCGCTGCGGATGTTGCCTTCGGAGTGGATCCAGTCAGCTATCTGGCCGAGTGTCAGCTTCATTGCATTCCCTCTTGCAAAACTTTAGCGGCCACTGCAACGTCGTCGAATGGGACGGTTGCGTCTCGGAGAATCTGCACTTTCTCGTGGCCCTTGCCGGCCAGCAGCACGATGTCTCCAGGGCGCGCGGCGCGTATCGCCAGGGCAATGGCTGCGGCGCGGTCGGGCTCGACGATGCACTGGGTGGTGGTTTCACGGACACCGACAAGGGCCTCCGCGAGGATGGCCTGCGGGTCTTCGCTGCGGGGATTGTCGCTGGTGAGCACGACGAGGTCGCTGCCCTCGGCTGCGGCGCGCCCCATGCGCGGACGCTTGGTGCGGTCGCGGTCGCCGCCACAGCCGAACAGCGTGATGACCCGGCCACTGTGCTCGGCGACGAGCTCGCGGGCGAGCGCGATCAGGTTCCGCAATGCGTCGTCCGTGTGGGCGTAATCGACCACCACGGTAAAATTTGCTTCCGCTGAACCCGCCACCACTTGGAAGCGGCCCGGCACGGCATGCAGGTTCCGTGCGGCTATTGCAATGTCATCGATCGATAGGCCGCGTGCCAGCGCGGCACACATCGCAGCCAGCAGATTGGAGACATTGACGCGCCCAATCAGCGGCGACGTAATGACGACACGATCCTCCAGGCTGTCCAACGAGAAGCTTGTTCCACCGGCTCGATACCGCACGTTGCATGCACGATAAGATGCTTCGGCATGTCCTACGCCATAGGTCATCAGCGTGTCACCGCGAAATGCCGCGGCCATCTGTGGACCGTACTCGTCGTCAAGATTGATGACTGCAACGCGCGGCGCCGCAGCACCGACTCCCTCAAACAGCCGGGCCTTCGCCGCCGCGTACTTCTCCATCGTTTCGTGGTAGTCGAGGTGGTCCTGGGTGAGGTTGGTGAAGATGGCAACATCGACGGGGATGCCCCAGACGCGTTCCTGGTCCAGCGCGTGGGACGACATCTCCATCACGGCTTCCGTCGCTCCGGCGGCGACGCCATCGGCGAAGATCTGCAGCGTGTCGCGCGACTCCGGCGTGGTGTGCGGCGACTCGCGCACTTCGTCGCCGATGCGGGTCTCGATGGTGCCGAGCAGGACCGTCTTGCGGCCCACGCTGCGCAGCATCTGCTCCAGCAGGTACGCTGTGGTGGTCTTGCCGTTGGTCCCCGTGACCGCGCTGACCGCAAGCTTTCGCTCCGGATGGCCGAGGACGGCGGCGCTCAGTTCGGCGAGCGCGCGGCGGCCATGCTCCACATGCGCCGCGGCCAAGTCCGGATACTGGCTGCGGAGTGTTGCGTACGCCTCATGCGAGTCGGTGACGATTGCAACTGCGCCCTGCGCGATGGCTGCATCGATGTACCGATTGCCGTCCGTGGTGCTGCCGCGCATGGCGACAAAGGCCGAGCCAGGGCGAACGCGGCGCGAGTCGTATTCCACGCTGGCAACTTCGCCGGCGCGGCCAGCGCTCTCGACCGCGCGAACTTCCTGAAGTGCATCCGCCCACTGCATAGTATCGATTCTATGTCCGCGCAGGGCTGTGGCCGCGGGGACCGCTAGCGCGCAAAGCGCACCACTACCTGGGTGCCGATGGGGACCATGGTGCCGGCAGATGGCGCCTGATCGCGCGCGGTTCCGCTGCCTACGGGCTCGATGCGCAGCCCGAGTGTCGCGGCCGTCTCCACCACCTTGCGCAGCGCAGCGCCGCTGAACGATGGGACCGGCACACGCTGTGCGGCGTCGACTACCACTGCGCCGTTGCCGCGGGACTGCACGGGTGGCGCTACCGGTGGAGGATGCGGCACAGCAGGCGTGGGCGCGGAGCCGCTGGAGTCGCCACTGGCATGAAAGGCAGCCAAAATTTTGGCAGGGAGCAGCCCTATCCCAGGCGATGGATTGCCGGCGCCAGCCGGCACCGATGAGGACGAAGCTGAGGCGCCAGGGGTCGCGGCATTGGGAGCAGCACGCAACGGATCGTCGGCGGGGAGATTGTTGACGGCGTCGAACATTGCGTTCAGATCGCCTGCGTTCTCGCCCGGGTTGTCGTCGACTTCATCTTTCGGGATTGCGGCCAGCATCTCTTTGGTCGTCTTGACCGGCTGGTCGTGGGGCACGCCGAGGTATTCCAGCACGTCCTGCGCCACCTCCGCAAAGACCGGTGCGGAGACCGCTGCGCCGTAGCGGCTGCCCACGGTCGGCGTGTCGATGATGACCGCAACCGAGATGGCCGGCGAGCTGACGGGTGCAAAGCCCGCAAAGCTCGCCACCAGTTGCGTGTGCGAATAGGTGTGGGTCATCGGATCGACCTTCTGTGCCGTGCCCGTCTTGCCGCCGGAGCTGTAGCCATTCAGTTGCGCGGCCCGGCCCGTACCTTCGATCACAATGCCCTGCATCATGGAGCGCATCTTGGCCGCGGTCAACTCTTTGATCACGCGATGCGCACCGTCCGGCAGCGTGGCCGGGAGCTGGTTTGCAGGATGGAAGGCGGCGGGTTGCAGTCGCGGATCGCCCTTCAGGTTGTCGGTCGATTGCAGCAAAATGTGCGGGGGCATGTATACGCCGCCGTTGGCAATTGTGCTGACCATGGTTACAAGTTGCACCGGCGTAACGCCGACCTCCTGGCCGATGGCGAGCGAGAGGATGCTGGTCGCTCCCCACTTGCGGGGTGGGGTCAGGATGCCGCGCGTCTCACTGGGCAACTCGATGCCGGAGCGGTCGCCAAAGCCGAAGCCCCGGATGTATTTGTAGAAAGTGTCCGGGCCGATCTTGAGTGCCATCTTGGCCGCGCCCACGTCGCTGGAGTGCTCCAGCGCGTCCAGCACGGTCACGCGTCCCATGTGCCCGTCGGACTTGTCGTCGTGCAGGGTGCGCCCGAACATGGTCATTGCACCGCCTTCGCAGTCCACCATGTCCGTCGGTTCCACTCCAGCGGCGTCCATCGCCGCCGAATAAGTCACCAGCTTGAAGGTTGAGCCCGGCTCGTAGATATCGCTCACCGCAAGGTTGGTCAGCGCACCCGGCTGCATGTGCTTGGAGTCGTTGGGATTGAAGCGCGGCGCAATGGCGAGCGCCAGAATCTGCCCGGTGTGCGGGTCCTGCACCACCACCGTACCGTGCGCCGCCTTCACCTTGGCCATCTGGTCGTCCAGCGCGCGCTCCGCCATATGCTGGATGTTCAGGTCGATGGAGAGCACCAGGTTCTCTCCGGGCACGGGCTCGTCTTCGATGCTGCCCATCACGTGGCGCTTGGCGTCCACGGCGGTCAGCATGTGGCCGGGCACGCCGTGCAGGTCGTCGTCGAACTCCTGCTCCAGCCCGCCCAGGCCGGCGTCGTCCATGCCCACATAGCCCAGCACCTGCGCCGCCAGTTCGCCGTTGGGATAGAAGCGCTTGGGCTCGTCCATGGTGTAGACGCCCTTCAGATTCAACTCGCGCACACGGTCGGCCGTGACCTTGTCCACCCGCCGCGCCACCCAGGCAAAGTTTTTGGACGCGGTAAAGCGCGCCAGCAAATCCTGTTGCGAGGTGAAGGCGTCATCCGGGTCGGTATGCACCACCTGGGCCAGCATCTCGGCGGCATTGGCGCGGTTGTCGCCCAGCTCGGAGGGCACTGCGAAGATGGAATCCACCTCGACGGACATCGCCAGCTCATGCAGGTTGCGGTCGTAGAGCACGCCGCGTCTGGGCGCTACGGGAAAGGTGCGCTGCTGCTGGCGCTCTGCCTTCTCCACCCAGTCGGAGTGGCGAAAGACCTGCAGCCAGACCAGGCGCGTGGCGATGAGTCCGATCCAGACGCAGAAGAAGATCGCCACCCAGGCAAAGCGGACCTTGCGGATCGGTGCCGTCAATGGGTTGCGTTTCGGTTGGCGCGGAGCTTTGCTCATCAGGAGGTTCCCAGAATTTCCCAGGTGTGGTGTCTCAGTTCTCAGTCGAAGATCGCGGCACCCACCTGACAACTGTCAACTGAGAGCTGACATCTAGTTCGCGGGCATAGACGGCGCAGAGGCCTGCGCAAGCACGGGAACATTCGCGCCCGATCCATCGGGACGCACGACCTGGCCCGGCTGCGGCACGTTCAGGCCCAGCTGCTGCGCGATCTGTTCAATCCGTTGCGGGTCTACCAACTGGGCTTCTGCCAGCCGGAGTTCCCGGTTCTGTTCCATCAACTGGTCGACCTGCTGCTTCTGCGTCTCCACGCGGTAGCCCACTTCGATCGCGGAAAAGTGCTGCCACACATACACCATCACCAACACAAACAGCAGGGTCATGGTCGCGGCAAAGGTGCGCATCTCGCGGCGGCGCTCAGGGTCGTCCGCCTTCACAATGCGGCTGTTGTCGATGTGCTTGGCGAAGAAGACTTCCGGCGTGGGGCCGCGGCGGGCGCGCTTCTGCAGCTCGAACAGCTCGCGATTGCGCTGGGCACGGGCATGCATCGCATTGGCCGGGCCTGCGGAGCTTGCTCCCATTCCCATTCCCATTCCGAAGATCGTTCCCTGCTCTGTTGCCATCGTCGCCATTTCGCCCTCCTTCGCCCTAGCTTTTATTGCTGTACTTGCTGGCTCGTCCCTGCCTGCTGCCCTGCGTTCCCAATCTCTCGGCTGCCCTCAGCTTTGCGCTTCTTGACCTCGGATTCCGCATCTCTTCCTGCTCGGTCGCGACGACTGGCTTCTTCGTCAGGACCTCAAAAATCCCATTGTGGCTGGCCTCGCGAAACGCATCCTTCACCAGCCGGTCCTCCAGCGAGTGGAAGCTGATCAAGACCAGCCTTCCGCCCGGCTTCAACAGAGATGGCGCGCTTTCCAGCAGCGACCGGATCTCTCCCAACTCGTTATTCACTCGAATTCGAAGCGCTTGAAAGGTGCGGGTTGCGGGGTGGATCTTGTCGCCTTTCATTGATGGGGCCGCGGCCGATATCACTTGAGCCAATTCCGCTGTGGTTGATATCGGCCGGGCCCTAACAATGGCTCTGGCGATTCTCCGCGACCTCCTTTCCTCTCCGAATTCGTAAATCAGGTCGGCGAGTTCGTTTTCGTCTTCCTGATTTACCACTTGCCCGGCCGTCTCCCCCAGGCGCGTATCCATGCGCATGTCCAGGGGGCCTTCGTGCCGGAAACTGAATCCTCTGTGCGCCTCGTCCAACTGCAGGCTGCTGACTCCAAAGTCCGCGAGCAGTCCGTCCAGGCTGGCCGGTTCGATCACTCCGACCGCTTCGGAGAACGCTCGCGGGTGAAAGATCACCTCGGGCATCTCGTCGCCGCCCTCGGCCTTGACCTCGTCCAATCGAGCCCGGGCCAACTCCATCGCCTCCGGGTCGCGGTCAAAGCAGATCAACCTGCCCTTCGCGCCGAGCCTTCTGGCGATCTCCGCCGAATGCCCGCCGAGCCCTACAGTGGCGTCTGCAATCACGCCTCCAGGCCGCACATTGAGGAACTCAAAAACTTCATCGAAAAGAACCGGCACATGTTGCGGTTTATTCATCTCCGCCCTCTGTGCTGCCCCTGGGGGCCGTCGCTCACTTCACTCACCTGGCAAACCACGCCATCCAAATCCAGACCCGAAACAGGGCTACGGGACTACCCGTTCAACGCCTTTGTCTTCTGTGCCAGTGCGGTCCGCTTCTCGCGGGACATCTCCACCGCTCCGCCCGTGCCCTTCTGCTCTTCTTCAAACCGCTCGATGTTCGATACTTCCAGGTAGGTCAACATGCCCAACACATTCACATCGCCTGCTAAACCGGCCTTCTGCCGCAGCACCTGGGGCAACAGCAACCTTCCCTGCGAATCCAGCTCCGCAGTCTGACCGTAATAGCTGGTCACCTTCTGGAACTGCTCCCGCTCCTCATCCGTCGGTTCCAACTGCACGATCTTGGCCTCGATCGCTTCCCACTCCTTCATCGGGTACACCTGGGCCGACTTGCCATCCAGGCTGGTGATGTAGAACAGGGGCCCGTACACCTCATCCACCCGGCGCTTGAACTCGGCCGGCATCTTGAGCCGGAACTTTTCGTCGACCTTCGCCTGGTGATTGCCACGGAACATTCCAACCTCACGGACTGGAACCACACTTGCCAGCCCGAAAACGACCTCTACAGGAGTAAAGTTTCCTTTGTGCCCGGAAGATTTCGGCTGACTTCACCAATTTCTTCCACTGAACTCCAATATTGACCACTTCGCAATCCTGACGCAGTGAACCAAAGATGGCAAGCCCTAATTTGGGAAATTTGAGTTTCTTTTCTGGGGCTCTGTGGAAAACCCTACCTATAGAGCGGTTCGGCGCAGTTGCACTATATGTAGTGTTGTGCTGGTTGGTTCACGCCAGAACTCGATCTTGCCGGTTCAGAGAAGATTTGATAGGCGAAGTAAAAGCGAAAACATGACTTTCCTCGGCCCGGCCGCTTTTATAGGACCTCGGCACGGCGGCGCATACGTCCCAGCCACCATATCAGGTAGGCCAGCACAACCAGGTTGGTCAGCAGCAGGCACACACGCACCCAGTCCGGGTGGCGGTGGATCTCATAGACCTCCCATGGCAGAAACGAGACAGTGACGCCGACCGTCAGGTACTCCGCCCACACCTTCTCCAGCACCAGCCCCACGCCCTCGGTCACTCGCAGGCCGGCGTAGAAGATGGTGAGCGCTCCGATCTGGCGCAGTCGATGGGCCGTGATGTCGTCGAGTTGGTCCAGCAGCCACGAGACCAGGCGGCCATCGGGATCGATGCGTAGCCGGTCGACCAGGTGTTGCGCGGCATCGCCCAGGTCGTGGTGGATGAAGTGGATGGCTCCCATACCCACCAGAAGGAAGAAGACAGCCTCCACCAGCTTGAACAGGCCGATCATCAGCAAGCCGCCGTCGTGATGCCGCTTGACGGGGCCGCCGCTGCTGGCCGTGCCGGTCTCTTCCATCTCCACTCCACTTCCCGTAGCCCCGAATGCCGTGACTTCCCGGGGGGCATGCTGCACGTCTTCCTAGTTGACTGGGGCTGGGCGGGATTGTCAACGCAACCAAAGTTGAGTGCTCGTTGACGGGGTGCATAACCCGGCGGCCGTTCTTCGACCCGGCGCACACCGTCCTTCGGCGACGTCCCAGCAGCAGATTATTTCCGCCATGCTATGAGAATCCGGCAATCCAGGACACGACGAGCGGCGTAGAGGATAGTGAGCGCTCACACAGGGATTGGGATTCGCAACACATCTTGAAAGGATGGAACACAATGAAGAACACATGGCTCACCTCCGCTGCAATCGCTGTATTCGCCGTAACGATGCATAGCGCCACTGCCCAGATGGGCGGGGCCGATATGAAGGACCCCATGGTGGGCGGCGCCGAGATGTATCCCACCAAGACAATCGTCGAGAACGCCGTGAACTCGCCGATCCACACCACGCTGGTGGCTGCAGTGAAGGCCGCGGGCCTGGTCGACACGCTGAACTCCCCCGGCCCGTTCACCGTCTTCGCACCCACCAACGACGCCTTTGCCAAGCTGCCCGCCGGTACCGTGGACACGCTGGTGAAGCCAGAGAACAAGGACACGCTGACCAAGATTCTGACCTACCACGTGGTGTCTGGGCGGATCACTGCCAAGGACATTGCGGCTGGCATCAAGGCCGGTGGCGGCAAGTATGAGATGAAGACGGTCGAAGGCGGCACGCTGACCGCGACCATGAAGGGCAGGAAGATCATGCTGACGGACGAAAAGGGCGGCATGGCCACCATCACCACGGAGAACGTATACCAGTCGAACGGCATCATCGATGTGATCGACACCGTGTTGATGCCCAGCTGACACTTCCTTCCCAGGGCTGTGCGGAAGGGCGTCTCTCCGGAGGCGCCCTTCCGTTCTTGTCTCCGCCGCCGCCTGTACCATTATCGGAGCCTATGCGCTTCTCTTACCGGACAGAACAATGGCTGGCTCATCCTGTCGCGGAGGTCTTTGCCTTCTTCGCAGACCCGGGCAATCTGCCCGCGCTGATGCCCCCCTGGCAGAGGGCGCGGGTTGAGTCAGCAGCGATCGTCTCAGCGTCTGTCCCTGAGCCGCAATCTGACGTTGCTGCCGCGGCTGGTACGGCCGCCGGCGTAGGCTCGCGGATCACCCTCAGCTTCCGGCCATTCCCCTTCGCCCCCTTCCGGCTTCGCTGGCAGGCGGAGATCGTTGCGTTTGCGTGGAACGATTTCTTCTGCGACCGCCAGCTACAGGGACCGTTTACCTACTGGAACCACTGCCATACCGTCCGCTCCGTGGAGGGAAGCGGCAACGCTGTCTGCCTCGTCGAGGACCATGTTGAGTACGAGCTGCCTTTCGGCGCTATGGGCACGCTGGCGCATCGCCTGTTCCTGCGGCGGCAGATCGAGCGGACCTTTGCTTATCGTCAGCGGCAGTTGGAGAAGATCTTTGCGCAGGCCAATCTGAAGTCCACAGAGCGCAAATAGCAGCGGGCTAGCGCAGCGCCATCCGGCGGCTCTCCATGGTGGCCAGGTAGGGCCGTGCCCGTTCGAGTGCCGCCTCTGCGGTCAAGCCATACTTCTCGCGCAGCGATTCCACCTTGCCGTGCTCGATGAACTGATCCGGCCAGCCCACGCGCACTACCGGCACGGGCAACTCCAACTCGCTCAGAGTCTCCAACACCGCAGAGCCGAACCCTCCGGCCAGCGCGTGGTCTTCCAGCGTGATCAACAGTCCACACTGCTGGCCATACTCTGCCACGCAGTTGCGGTCGATCGGCTTGGCAAACCGCGGATTGATGACTGCGGCAGAGAAGCCCTGGCGTTCCAGCATCGCAGCCAGCCGTACCGCTATCGGAAGCATCGCGCCAAGCCCGAAGATCGCGACGTCGTGGCCATCCTGGATCACCTCGGCCACGCCGATGGCGAGTGCCTTCGGCTGCGCCTTAACTTCGACTCCAGGTCCGGCGCCGCGCGGGTAGCGGATGGCGGAAGGCCCCTCGTGCAGCATGGCCGTGTACATCATGTCCGCGAGCTCGTCCTCGTCCTTGGGCACCATGTGGATGATGTTGGGAATGCCCCGCAGATAGCTGATATCGAACAGGCCGTGGTGCGTGGGGCCGTCGTCGCCGGACAGGCCGCCGCGGTCCATGCAGAAGACCACCGGCAGGTTCTGCAGGCACACATCGTGGACAACCTGGTCGAACGCCCGCTGCAGGAAGGTGGAGTAGATCGCGCAGAACGGCTTGTACCCTTTGGTCGCCATGCCCGCCGCAAAGATGACCGCATGCTCCTCGGCGATGCCGACGTCGAAGTAGCGCTTCGGATGCCGTGGCCGGAACAGGTCGAGCGCCGTGCCGTTCGGCATCGCCGCCGTAATGGCCACGATCTTGTCGTTACCGTCTGCCAGCTTCACCAGCGTCTCGGCGAAGATCTCCGAGTAGGTCTTCTGCCCGGCGGACTTGGTCTCGCCTGTCTCCGGGTTGTACGGCCCCAGCCCATGGAACTTCTTCTGCTTCTCCATGGCAGGCTGGAAGCCGCGGCCCTTCTGCGTAATCGCATGCAGCACGACGGGCTTGTTCTGCTGCTTCAGAAACTTGAATGTCTCGATGAGCAGAGGCAGGTTGTGGCCGTCCAGCGGGCCGTAGTAACTCAGTCCGAACTCCTCGAACAGCATGCCCGGGCCGATCAGTCCCTTGGCCGCCTCTTCCGCCTTACGCGCCATGTGGCGAACTGTCTTGCCGCCGAAGCGTTCCAGCAGGTCCGCGGCGCGGTCGTGCAGGCCGGCAATGGTGGGATTGGTGACGATCTTGTGGAAGTACTCCGCAATCGCGCCCACGTTCTTGTCAATCGACCACGCATTATCGTTCAGCACCACAATCAACCGCCGGGTCTGTGCGGCGATGTTGTTGAGCGCCTCAAACGAGATGCCGTTGGTAAACGCTGCATCGCCGCATAGTGCGACAATGTGCTCCTTGCCGCCGGACATATCGCGGCCCACGGCCATGCCCAGCGCCGCGCTCAGAGCGGTGCCGGCGTGCCCGGCGCCGTAGCTATCGTGCTCGCTCTCGGTCCGCAGCATAAAGCCGTTCAGGCCGCCAGGCTGGCGGATGGTCTCAAAGTGCTGGTTGCGGCCGGTGAGCAGCTTATGGACATAAGCCTGGTGGCTGACATCGAAGACAAAGCTGTCCCGGGGCGTGTCAAAGACGTAGTGCATGGCCAGCGTCAGCTCCACCACGCCCAGATTCGGGCCAATGTGGCCGCCGGTCTTGGAGACCCCAAGGATCAGCCGCTCGCGTATCTCCTCGGCAAGTTGCGTAAGTTGCGGGATGGTCAGCCGCTTCACATCCGCCGGCGACTTGATCCCGCTCAACAATTCTTCCATTCTCTCGCCTATTTCAGGACGCTCCGCTCGGTTGGCGGCATTCGCGCCGCGCCGGTACCACAGCTTTTAAGTATACCAATCTGCCCGCAGCAAGCTTTGGGGCGCGGTTGAGTAACGGTCGATTGCAGCAATTTTTGTGACGCTTGGCACCCGTCTTTGTGACGCTGGGTACCCTTCGACGGTGACTATAGTCGCTTTCTGCAATCTATTTCACAAAAGCATGCAACATCTTGCATGTTGGCGCATTGGTAACTACGAAAATGCGCAGAATCATGCACTTCGCCACGGCCACGGGCGTGCACCTGGGTAGGAGTGTGCTTCCAGAATCCAAGGAGTTTGAGATGAATAAGTTGGCGTTATCCGTGTGCAGTATGGCCCTTGCAGCATTGCTTCCCCTGTCTGCCCTTGCAGCCCCAATCGGTGTGGACGGGCAATATGGTGCAGAATGGGCCGGTATCACCCCGACCGCGATCGCTGGAGGCAGCGCGTTGAACGGAAACTTCCAGACTCCGGGAGCCAATGGCGCACTTCCCTACGATATCTACACGCGCGACGACGGCACGTACCTCTACGTATTGCTCACGTCAACGGACCCCAACGCGCCAGGCTTGCCCTTTGCGAATCTGTACTTCGACACCATCGCCTCAACGCCAGGCACGGGCTCGGATCTCGGCTTCGAACTCGAGAATGACGACGCTTTTCTCCCTGGTGTCGCCGGCTCCTACACTCCATCTGCCGCGGACCTGATCGTCGCCAACTCCGACAGCGGTGGCACATACGGCATCGAAGCGGCAATCTCCAACAGCTTCTTGCTCAACGACCCGCTCGGGATGGGCTTTGCGACAACTCCGGACGGGACTCTTGTCTCTCTGCATCTTTCGCAGAGCTTTGGCTACGCCGTAGCGGGTGGCTCCGGCAACTTCGCGGCGCCGATCGAACTCGGCGATGCCGTCGTTGGCGACGCCCCGGCGGCGACACCCGAACCCGGCAGCATCGCATTGCTTGGCACCGGCATCCTCACCGCTGCGGGAGCGATCCGCAGGAGGTTGCGGAGATAGAGCTGAGCCGATAGCGCAACCCGCCTCAAGACGACGCGGCGCAGCGATGGACCCGGTCGGGTCCGCCGCTGCGCCGCATTCGCGTTTGTGCGGCCGCCGGGGAGCGCTCCGCACTTTGTGCCTTAACTGGTTACGAATCCGCCATGCCGAAGTGCCGAAGTACCACACACCGTTCCCCTAAAGTGCCAGTGCTGCAATAGGATGCATCCCCTAGTATGGATGAGGTAACATGACTGGCACATTGGCACAAAGCGAAGTAGCACGCAGTGACTCCCTGCGTTTAGAGACCCTCGATCGCTATCAGATCGTCGATGCGGTTGCCGACCCCGCGCTCGACGATCTTGCCGAGCTTGCCGCCAAGATTTGCAGCGCCCCGATCGCCGGTATCTCCTTCGTCGCCGCGGACCGCGTCTGGATTCATGCCCGCTACGGCATACGCGAGGTGGAGCTGCCGCTGGGCAGCCTGCCCGCCGGACCGTCGTTCCGCACGCAGAGCGTCTACGAGATTCCCGACACGCGGCTCCATACCAACTTCTCGCCGGGGGGCATCTTCCTGTCGGGCCGGTCATTCCGGTTCTACGCGGGCGCGCCCCTCATCACCGACTCCGGTGTGCGTCTGGGCGCCCTGTTCGTGCTGGACGCGGCCTCGCGCAGGCTGACTCCGTATCAACTGCAGGCGCTCTCCGTGCTGGGCCGCCAGGCCATGAACTCCATCGAACTGAACTACTACAAGCGCCAGATGGAGAGCATTGCGCGCTCGCGCCAACGCATCGAGTCCGCGCTTACGGTAGAGCGCAACTTCGTCTCCACCGTGCTGGACACTGTGGACGCGCTGGTCGCCGTCTTCGACACGGCAGGGCGCATCGTCCGCTTCAACCGTGCCTGCGAGGCGGCATCGGGCTACGACTTCCCGACCCTGGTGGGCCGCTACCTGTGGGACAAGCTCATCCCCCACTCCGATGTCCCCACCGCCATCCAGAACTTCGACCGCCTGCGCGCCGAGGGCGTGCCGGCGGCATTCGAGAACCAGTGGCTGCACCGCGACGGAACCCTGCGCCGCATCGCGTGGTCGGCATCGCCGCTGGTCGACGACCTGGGCCAGGTCAGCTTCATCATTGCGACCGGAGTCGACGTCACGGTCCAGCGTGCGGCGGAAGACACCCTGCGCGAGAGCGAGGCGCGCTACCGCCAGTTGGTGGAAGGATCGCTGGGCATGGTCTGCACCCACGACCTGCGCGGCGTGGTGCTCTCGGTAAACGCCCATGGCGCGCAGAGCATTGGACGGACGCGCGAGGAGATGGTGGGACATCCCCTGGCCGAGTTCATGCCCGAAGAACGCCACGCCGGCTTCGAGAGATACCTCCGCGAGATTGTGGAGAAGGGCGAGGTGCAGGGGCTGCTCTACCTGCGCCACGTCGATGGCGAGGTGCGGGTGATTGCATACCGCAACAAGCTCATCGAGATTCCCAGCCGCGAGCCATACGTCCTGGGCTTCGGCGTCGACATCTCGGAGCAGGTCCGCGCGGAGGGCCAGCTCCGCTCGCTGAGCCGCCAGTCGAACTCCATCCTGGAGTCGGTGGGCGACGGCATCTTCGGCATCGACCTGGACGGCAAAGTCACCGTCATCAACCCGGCCGCCCTGCAGATGCTGGGCTTCAAGCCGGACGAGATCCTGGGCCGCAACATGCACGCGCTCATCCACCACACCCGCGTGGACGGCACCCCATACCCGGCTGCGGAGTGCCCCATCAACAACACCATCCGCGACCTGACTACCGTTCGCGTCTCCAACGAGGTCTTCTGGCGCAAGGACGGCACCAGCTTCCCGGTTGAGTACGTGGCGCGGCCGCAGATCGAGATCCAATCCGGGATCGACCCCGACGGGCAACTGATCGAAGAGAGGCCGGGCGGCAAGGCGGTCGGCGTCGTCGTCGCGTTTACTGATACCACGGAGCGCCGCGCCCTGGACCGCATGAAGGACGAGTTCATCTCCACCGTCTCGCACGAACTGCGCACGCCGCTGACCTCGTTGCGCGCCGCACTGGGGCTGGTCACTGGCGGCACGCTGGCCTCGCGCCCGGAGAAGTTGCAGCAGATGCTGGACATCGCCACCGGCAATACCGACCGGCTGGTGCGGCTGGTCAACGACATCCTGGAACTGGAGCGCATCGGCTCCGGCAAGGCAGAGCTGCACTACACCATGTGCTCGGCGGACGACCTGTTCCGCCGAGCAGCGGGCCTGCAGCAGACCGGCGCCGCCAAGGGCCAGCTCCGTATCACATTCAATTCGCAGGGCGTGAACGTGTGGGCAGACCCCGACCGCATCCTGCAGACGCTGACCAACCTCATCTCCAACGCCATCAAGTTCTCGCCGCCGGGCACGGAGATCCACCTGCGCGCGCGCCGTGTGGACGCCAACGAGGCGGAGATCCAGGTGCGCGACCAGGGCCGCGGCATTCCCGCCGACAAGCTCGAAAGCATCTTCGAGCGCTTCCACCAGGTGGACGCCTCCGACTCCCGCACCATGGGGGGCACCGGCCTGGGCCTCGCCATCTGCCGCAGCATCGTGGCGCAGCATGGGGGACGCATCTGGGCCACCAGCCTGCCGGGCAAGGGCTCAACCTTCCACTTCATCCTGCCCACCAAGCCCAGCGGCAACCTGCTATAGACCTCGTTCAACGCCACTGTCTGCGCCCGAGAATGTTTCCACCCCCCTCTATAGCCATCGGGTACTCGCGTTTGTATAATGTGCGTTTGCCTTCCTCGGCCCATTAAATCCACGGCGATTCTGATAATTCAGAACAAAGAGAGGAGTGCGTATGACCGATTATCCGCAAGAAAAACCAGAGGGAAATAAGCAGTCCGTAGACCCCGCGGAACCCGCACCAGCGAGTGCCGTCGATTGGGAGAATCCAGCGCAGTATGCCACCCTGGATCTTCGTTCCGTCATGCTGGTCCTGGCGCAGGAACAGCGGGCCCATACACTCGACAGCACCCTCACCAGCCTCAGTTCCCTCTCCAAAGAGGATCCACTCCTTGTCATGCGTGTTCCAGTGGAGATGCTTGCGCTATTTTCTTTGTGCAAAGCCACCACGGGGACTTGCTCCGGGACCCTCGCGGCCGACGTAGCCGCGATGGTAGGACGCAACGTTGTTGCATTCTCGTACACCGACACCAGCACCAACGGTTGCGGCCTGGGCTCCCTCGTCTCCGTCACATTGACCGACACCGGGACCGGCACCGTAACGCCGTACTCTTCGATGGACCAGCTGCAGCACACGCCCATCGGAGCGGCAGGCGCAACCGGCCAGTGGTTTGGAAAAACGAAGTCCTCGGTCCCGGCAATTCCGGTGGGCTCCAGCATCCTGGTTACGGTCACATTCAGTGGCGCGGGATCGAGCACATTGTTCTGCCACACATGTACGCCTGCGCCCGTGGCGCTGACCTTTACCGCAACCTCTAAATAGAACGCGGCCCCATTGCAGACCTGTGCTTACTCGTCGCCTTCGCGCAGCTTGGCCAGTACGGCAAAATCCTCCAGCGTCGTAGTGTCGCCCTTGACATCGCCGGTTGTTGCCAGCTCGCGCAGCAGGCGCCGCATGATCTTTCCGGAACGTGTCTTGGGCAGCATCTGGGTAAAGCGCAGGTCGTCTGGCCGTGCCAACGCGCCAATCTCCTTGGCCACCCACTTGCGCAGCTCCTGGCGCAGCACTTCGCTCGGCGCGTTTCCATGCTCCAGCGTCACAAACGCGACGATCGCCTGACCCTTCATATCGTCCGGGCGACCCACCACTGCGGCCTCCGCCACCTTTGCGTGAGCCACCAGCGCGGACTCGATCTCCATGGTGCCCAGGCGGTGTCCGCTCACATTGATCACGTCGTCCACGCGGCCCATCAGCCAGTAGTAGCCGTCCGCGTCCCAGCGTGCGCCATCGCCGGTAAAGTAGCTGCCGGGAATGTCGGAGAAGTATGCCTGCTGATATCGCTCTGCGTCGCCCCAGATCGTGCGCGCCATCGATGGCCAGGGCTTGCGCACCACCAGCAG
>Ga0302202_10000852_pt1 | contig 38930 bp, 32 predicted proteins | sample II_Bog_N3_3_FD_194579 | JGI IMG/M metagenome (GOLD analysis project Ga0302202, IMG submission 194579) | Peat permafrost microbial communities from Stordalen Mire near Abisko, Sweden - II_Bog_N3_3 | ecosystem: Environmental > Terrestrial > Soil > Wetlands > Peat | place: Sweden: Abisko...
TCGATCCGACCGGCGAGGAGGGACTTGCCCGCCACCACCAGGCGCTCGGCCGAGACGAACGACGAGTAGAGGACGAGGGCGGCGTCCCCGGTGAGCAGTTCGGGGTGCAGATCGGCCGAGACCTGCCGGAGCAGGGCGACGGCCTGGTCCAGGAGGGAGCCGAGGCCCTCACCGGAGGACGGCCGGCCGGAACCGGGTCCGTCACCCCGGGCATCCCGGGCACCCCGGGCATCCTCGGACCCGTCACCGGTCGTCCCGGTGCCCTTCCCTGTCGTCCGGCCCTCGGCCATCAACGTCATGGGACGAGTATGGAACGAGGGTGTGACACACGGCGCTGAGCTGGGGGGACGGATCAGTCCGGACGGCGGGGGCGGAGCGGCCGGGGACTTCGTGGCGTCGGACCGGGGGCCGGGTCGGACGGGGACGCTCGGGACCACTCGTCTAGCGTTCCCCGGGTGTTCACCGTGTCCAATGAGCGGTTCGACCAATTCGTGGCCGACGCCATGGCTTCGATCCCTGACCATCTGGCCCGGTACATCGACAATGTCGCCGTCGTGGTGGAGGACGAGGCCGAGGGCCGGTCACTCTACGGCCTCTACCAGGGCATCCCGCTGACCCGCCGGGGACCGTCGAGCTACGCCGGGGTCATGCCCGACCGGATCACCATCTACCAGGGTGCGATCTGCCGGAGCGCCTCCACCGAGGAAGAGGTGCGTGCCCAGGTCCACAAGACCGTCATCCACGAATTCGCCCACCACTTCGGCATCAGCGACCCCCGGCTGGCCGAGCTGGGGTGGGCGTGAGCTCCACCGCGGGGACACCGGCCCCGGCCGTTCACCCGTCCCAGGTACCGGCGGGGCGGGGCAGGTCCCGGGGCAATAGCCTCAGGGCATGCCACACATCGACCTCCCCGACGGGGTCCCCGGCATCCGGTCGGGCTTCGCCTTCCGACCCGAGACGGCCGGGCCCCTCTGCCAACTGGCCGAAGTCCTCCTGCGGGGACCGTCGACCCTGTCCCGCGGTGAACGGGAGCTGATCGCCACCTACGTGTCCAACGGCAACGACTGCGTCTACTGCCGTACCTCCCACGGCATCTATGCCGGCCGCCAGCTCGCCGGTGGGGCCGATACCGTGGCCGCCGTGCTCGACGACGTGGACTCGGCCCGGGTCAGCACCAAGGTGCGGGCCCTTCTGCGCATCGCCGACCACGTGCGGGTGGGCGGACGTTCGGTCACGACGGAGGACGTCGAGGCCGCCCGCTCCGAGGGGGCGACCGACCTCGAAATCCACGACACCGTCCTCATCGCTGCGGCGTTCTGCATGTTCAACCGCTACGTCGACGGTCTGGCTACGTGGACCCCGACCGACCCGGCGGTCTACGAGGCCAACGCCGACCGGTTGCTCGACCAGGGCTACGTGGCCATCCCCGATCGCTGAGCGGCCCCCACGGAGTCAGCCCCCGTAGCTCATGCGGGTGTCCTCCATGCGCAGGACGTCAGGGACGTCGGTGCCTCCTTCGGCCAACGGGCCTCCCACGTCGACCACCTCGCCGATCACCAGCCGATGGCTCCCGAGGTCCTCGCTGCGGCGCACCTCGCACGAGAACCAACCGGCGGCGGCGGCCAACACCGGCACGCCGCCGGCCACCGTCCGCACCGGAACCCCGGCCATGGCCGAGGGGTCACCCGCGGGTCCCCGCTCGACCTCGGCCACCGGTTTGACGAACCGGCGCACCAGGGCCCGGTCGTCCCGGGTGAGCAGGCTGACCGAGAACACCCCGCCGTCGGCGATGAGTGCCGCGGTGACGGCGTCCACGTCCACGGCCGTGGCCACCAGCTTCGGCGTGGTAGCCACCTGCATCACCCAGTTGCTGGTCATGAGGTTGTGCCGGTCCCCCGACGCCGAACGCGATCCCACGACGTAGAGCCCCGTCGGGAGAGACCACAGCACCCGCCGCCGCCCACGGTCGTAGTCCTCGCCGTCCCGTCCCTCGGGTACCGGTCCGACGATCCCCTGCTGCAGCGGCATGCCCGGAACCTACCCGGGATGGCCGGTCACCGGTCCGCCGGAGGTCGGCCCGTCCGGTCCCCGACCGGTCAGGTGCCGCTGAAGGGGTCGCCGGACGTCCCGGCGGGGGCCGTGGTGGTGGTGGTCGACGGGACCTTCCCGGTGACCGTCTGGATCCTGGCCATGGCCGCAGCCAGGGCCGCGGTGGCCTTGGCCTGCTGGGACCGGAACTCAGCCAGGAGCTCGGCGTTCCCCCCGGCCCCCCGGTAGCAGTCGTCACCCGCCGAGTACGCCGCGTCGTAGGCCGTCGACAGGTCGTCGGTCAGCTGCTGGTCCGGTGTGACCAGGTTGCCGTTGCCGGCCAGGGCGTCGGTCCCCAGCACGGCGCACAAGGTCCGGAGCACCCCGGCCGACTGGTGCTGGTCGAGCGCCACCTCGACACTGTGGAGATCGTCGCCCACCGCCCCGATGGAACCACCGGCCCCGGCGCCGTCCACCCACGTGGCCACCCGGGTGGCCGGTGAGCCCGACTGCTCCTGGCCGGCGCATCCGGCGAGGGATAGGGCCACGCCACAGACCACCGCCACGACGGCCAGGCGGACCGGGCCGGACCGGGGTCGGGCTCCGGCCCGACCGGTCATCCGCCCACGCCCGTCCGGCCCGGGACCCACCGGGGATCGAGCTGGCGGAGGAACAGGGCGCACCGCTCCTCCTCGTCGTGCTCGCCGATGGCTGCGGCCGTGGCCCGCAGGCCGTCGAGGCTCCGGAGGAACCCCCGGTTGGACTCGTGGTCCCACCGGACCGTGCCCGAACCGCGCCAACCGGCGGCCCGCAGTGCGTCGAGCCCACGGTGGTAGCCCACCCGGTAGCAGGCGTAGGACTCCACGTCGTCCCGCCCGTAGGCGCCGAGGGTGGCCCAGGCCGCCGGCGAACGGGGGTGGGCCCGGACCAGCTCCTCGGCGGCGTCACGGCGTCGGTCGACGGGCAGGCCCTCGACCCGCCGCAGCCCCTCGACCAGTGCCGGGGGCTCATCGGGCAGGACGGTCTCGGGGAGGCCGCCGTGCAGGGTCACCGGGGACGTCTCGGGTTGGAGGTCGGGGGCCGCGGGCATCCCGTCAGTGTAGGACCGGCGCCCGTCCCCGCCCCGCCGGGCCGGCCGCCCGGTCAGTCGCCCGACCGCCCGGCCGCCCGGTCAGGCCACGCGGACCAGGTGGTAGTCCTTGCGCCCCCGGCGCAGGACGATGTGGCCACCGTCGAGGAGGTCCCCGGTGCCGACCACCCGGGCCAGGTCGGTCTCCCGCCGGTTGTTGACGTAGGCACCGCCCTGCTCGATGGTGGTACGGGCCCGGCCCTTCGACGGCACCAGCCCCACCTCGACCAGTAGGTCGACCAGGGGCAGACCGTCCCCGGACACCCGCGCCACGTCCACCACGGTCGAGGGGGCGTCGGCGAACACGTCGAGGAGCGTCGCTGCGTCGAGCTCGGCCACCTCCTCCCCGAACAGAGCGGCGGCGGCCCGCTCGGCCCGTACCGCCTCGGTCTCGCCGTGGACCAGGGTGCAGACCTCATGGGCCAGCACCTGCTGGGCCTCCCGGCGCTCGGGGTGGGCGGCCGTGGCGGCGTCGAGCTCGACGAGGCGCCCGTGAGGGAGGAAGGTGAAGTACCGAAGGTACGTCCCGACCACGGCGTCCTCGCTGCGTACGAAGAACTGGTGGAGCTGGTAGGGGCTGGTCCGCGCCGCGCCGAGCCAGACCGTCCCCGTCTCGGACTTCCCGAACTTGGTGCCGTCGGCCTTGACCACCAGCGGGGTGGTCAGCCCCCAGACCTCCTGCTGGCGCACCTTGCGCACCAGCTCGATTCCCATGGTGATGTTGCCCCACTGGTCGCTGGCCCCCATCTGCAACCGGCAGTCGAAGGTGTCGAACAGGTGCAGGTAGTCGTAGGCCTGCAGCAGCATGTAGCTGAACTCGGTGAAGGAGATCCCGCTCCCCTCCCGGTCGAGCCGGGATCGGACCGATTCCTTGGAGACCATCTGGTTCACCGTGAAGTGCTTGCCCACGTCGCGGAGGAACTCGAAGAGGCCGATGCCGGCCAGCCAGTCGGCGTTGTCGACCAGTTCCGCCCGGGACGGACCCGCCCCGGGACTGAAATCGAGGAACTGCTCGAGCTGCCCGCGGATGCCGGCCAGGTTGGCCTGCAGTTCCTCGTCGGTCAGCAGGTTCCGCTCGGCGGACTTCCCGCCGGGGTCGCCGATCAGGCCGGTGCCCCCACCGGCCAGGACGATGGGCCGGTGGCCCGCCTGCTGCAGGCGCCGCAGGTTGCACAGCTGCAGCAGGTTGCCGACGTGGAGGCTGTCGGCCGTGGGGTCGAAGCCGATGTAGGCGGTGAGCGGGGCGGCGTCCAGGCGCGCCTCGAGGGCGGGATCGGTCATCTGGTGGATGAGTCCCCGGAACCGCAGGTCCTCGACGAGGGCAGCCATGGTGCCAGCCTGCCATACCGCACCCGGCTCGCCGGACGCCCGCCGGTACGATCTCCCCGACCGGACCGAGCCGTCGCGAGGAGCCACCGTGCCCAATCCGTACCTGCAGGGAAACTTCGCACCGGTGCTCGAGGAGCGCACCGACGACCACGAGCTGCCGGTCGACGGGGTGCTCCCCCCCGACCTCGAGGGCCAGCTGCTGCGCAACGGCCCGAACCCGGCCGTGGTGCCCACCGACGGGGACGACTACCACTGGTTCACCGGCGACGGGATGGTCCATCAGATCGAGCTGCGGCGGGGGAAGGCCGTGGGCTACCGAAACCGGTGGGTGCGCACCCGCAAGCTGGCCGGTGAACTCCCCACGGCACTGCCCCGGGGCCCCCGGGAGCCCCTCGACGGTCCGGCCAACACCCACGTGGTCCGCCACGCCCGCACCACCCTGGCCCTGGTCGAGTCGGGCTTCCCCCACGCGCTCTCCCCGGACCTCGACCGGGCCCGGGTCCACGACTTCGACAGTGCCCTGGCCTCGCCCATGACGGCCCACCCCAAGGTCGACCCGGACACCGGCGAGCTGGTGTTCTTCGGCTACGACCTCTTCGGTCCCCCGTTCCTCCGGTACCACGTGTCCGACGCCACCGGACTGCTCACGACCACACGGGAGATCGACCTCCCGCGGGCGGTGATGATGCACGACTTCGCCGTGACCGCCACCCGGGTGGTGTTCTTCGACCTGCCCGTCGTCTTCGATCTGGACATGGCGGCGGCGGGCCGGGGGATGCCCTTCCGGTGGGATCCCGAGGCCGGCGCCCGCCTCGGGGTGATGGACCGCCACGGCCCGGCCGGTGGAACGGACCCCGGCGACGACGTCACCTGGATCGGCATCGACCCCACCTACGTCTTCCACGTGCTGAACGCCTACGACGACCCAGGGGGAACCGGAGCCGTGGTGGTGGACGTGGTCCGCTACGACTCGGCGTTCGACACCGCCCCGGGCGGTCCCATCGCCGGGTCGGTACCCACCCTGGCCCGCTGGACGGTGGACCCCACCACCCGCACGGTCCGCCAGACGGCCCTCGACGACACCCCGGTCGAGTTCCCCCGCATCGATGACGCCCTGGCCGGCCGGCGGCACCGGTTCGGCTACGGCGTGGTGCTGCCCGACGATCCCAGGACACCGGGGTCCACCGGGCTCATCCGCTACGACCTCGAACGCGACACCACCGAGCGGTTCGACCCCGGACCGGGGCGCTCGCCTGGGGAGCCCGTCTTCGTCCGGGCCGTCGACGGGTCCCAGGACGACGAGGGGTGGGTCCTCTCGGTGGTCCACGACGCCGATCGGGACGCCAGCGACCTCGTGGTGCTGGACGCCACGTCGTTCCGCGGGCCGCCGGTGGCCACGGTGCACCTCCCGGCCCGGGTGCCGTTCGGCTTCCACGGGTCGTGGATCCCCGCCGGGACCTGACCTGACCTGACCGGATCTGACCGGGACCTGACCGGGGGCGCCGGGGCGGGGTGACACCGGTCCGGACGGGGTGCATGGGACACTGGGAGCCCCGCCCCGGCCGCCGGCGGCGGGGCGACGGAACCCTGAACCAACCGTGCCCCCACGCTCCTCCGACCCCGACGCCACGCCGCCCCGACGCCCGCCCCGTACCTCCAGTCCCCCGGGGAGCCGGCGTGACGGCGTGGTCACCGGGACGGTGCCGGGTCACCTCGTAGGACCCCCGACACGGGCCGAGCGACGACGGGACCGGCACGACCGGCACGACCGGCACGACCGGCACGACCGGCACGGGAAACGTCGCCGCACACCGGCCCAGCGGATCCTGCGGGGACTGATCGTGTTGGTGGTCGTGGTCCTGGTGGCCGCCGGTGCCGGCTACGGCTACCTGCAGTACCGGTGGGGCCAGGTCGCCACGGCGCCGTGCACCTCCTGCGCCACGGTGGCCGACGGGGCGCCCTACAACGTGCTCGTGGTGGGATCGGACAGCCGGGAGGGCGAGACGGCAGCCGAGGCCCAGCAGTTCGGTGACGAATCGAACGCCGCTGGTCAGCGCAGCGACACCATCAAGGTCATCCACGTGGACCCGGCGACGGGAACGGCGTCCGTCCTGTCCATCCCCCGCGACACCTTCGTCACCATCACCGGATTGCCCGCCGGTACGGGGATCGCCGCCGACAACAAGATCAACGCCTCGTTCAACAACGGTCCCGACGCCCTCATCCAGACCATCCAGGCCACGTTCGGCATACCCATCAACCACTACATCGTGGTCAATTTCTTCGGCCTCCAGGACGCCGTCGACGCCCTGGGAGGCATCTCCCTCGACTTCCCCTACCCGGTACGGGACAGCGACGACGGCAACAACAACTCCGGCCTGTCCATCCCGACGGCGGGGTGCCAGGTCCTCGACGGCAGCCAGGCCCTGTCCCTGTCCCGATCGCGCTACTACCAGTACGAGGTCGACGGGGTGTGGCACGCCGACCCGACGTCGGACATCGGCCGCATCGAGCGCCAGAACATCATCATGGAGGCGGTCCTCGACAAGGGGAAGTCGACCATCAACCCCATCCGGCTGAACTCGCTCCTCGGATCGGTGGTCCACGACTTCACCGTCGACGACGGCCTGACCCCCGAGGACCTCCTGGCCCTGGCCACCCGGTACCACGCCTTCTCGGGTTCGGACCTCGTCACCTACACCCTGCCCACCACCGGGGGGACGTCACCGTACGCCGGCGACGTCGAGGTCGTCTCGACACCAGCGGCCCAGCAGATGATCACCACCTTCCTCGGCACCGATCCCGACCCGGTGACCACGCCCCCGCTCGACGCCGACGGCCAGCCCCAGGTCGTCCCCGCCGTCGCGTCGGCATCGGCCTCCGGCGCCACCACCGCGGCCGCCCCGGCCACCTCGTCGGCGGCCTCCACCGCCGCACCCACCACGGCGACCACGGCACCGGCCGTCCCCTCCTACGACCCCACGCCCTGCTGACCGGGGAGCCCGGTGCTCCCGGGCTCAGCCCGCTCGGGCTCAGCCCGCTCGGGCTCAGCCGTCCCGACCCTCCGCCGTCCCACGGAGCACGGCGTCCACCGCAGTGGCCACGTCACCTTCCAGTTGGCGGTGCAGGGCGAGGTTGTCCTCCCGTGAGGGCAGGCGGACCCGGATGACCGACAGGCCCTCCCCCACCCGCCGGGCCAGGGCCTCGTGGAGGCCGGCGGCATCGCCCACGTCGTCGACCGGGACGCCGAACCCGGCGGCCACGTCAGCCACGTCAGGCAGCTGGGGAGTGCCGAAGAGGGTCTCGAAGGTGACATCGTCGAGCGCCGTCGCCTGGGGCAGAAACGAGAAGATCCCCCCGCCGCCGTTGTCGGCCACCACCACCGTGCACGGTGCGGTGTCCTCGCCCGGCCGCACCAGGGACGACACGTCGTGGAGGAAGGCCAGGTCCCCCACCAGGGCCACGGTCGCCCGTCCCGGCGGTGACCCGGCGGCCACCCCGAGCGCCGTCGACACCACGCCGTCGATCCCGTTGGCCCCCCGGTTGGCCAGCACCCGGGGCGGGTGCGCCCGGGGTGCGCCGAAGGTCTCGACGTCCCGGACGGGCATCGACGACGACACCACCAGGGTGGCGTCTCCCGGCAGCGACCGCACCAGGTGGGCGGCCAACCCGGGCTCGGTGACCGCACCGGGTCCGTCGACCGTCCGTGGGTCCAACACCTGCCGGACGGCGGCTTCGGCCGCCCGCCACGACGCCAGCCAGGCTCCGCCCTCGGACCCTCCGGCGGGGCCGTCGGCCGGCCCGACCGCCTCCACCACGGCACGGCAGAAGGCCTCCGGATCGGCAGGGACCACCGTGGACACCGCCCGGTCGGGGTCGACCCACCGCCAGCAGGGGTCGACGGCGAGCACATCGGCCCCGTCGGCGGCCCGGGCGGCCAGCCACTGCCCGAGCGGCTTGGACACCCACGGAGCCCCCAGGTGGACCACCACGTCCGGGGCCAGGGCCGATCGCACGATGGGGACCCGGGCCAGCAGGTCGGCCCCGCCGATGACTACGGGATCGTCCGTCCGGGCCCCCGACCGGGGATCGGCCAGCAGGGGCCACCCGAGGGCCGAGGCCAGCGCCACCACGGCAGCAGGGTCTCCACAGCCGGCACCGGCCACCAGCACACCCCGTGCCCCCCGGCGGGCGGTGTCGGCTACGGCGGCAACGGCCCCGGCGGGGGCGGCCCCGGGGTCCCGGACCACCCTGTGCCAGGGGCCCCCGTCAGACCTCCCGGGGTCGGTCCCGGACACCGCCCCGAGCAACGGCTCGCGGAAGGCCAGGTTGAGGTGGACGGGCCCGGGCCCCTGCGGTCCGGCCACCGCTTCGGCCACCGACCGGGCGGCCAACGAGCGCCACGTACCCCGTGACCCGGCGTCGGCCGGCCCGGGGTCGGCGAACCACCGCACCGACCGGCCGTAGAGGTGGGTCTGGTCGATGGTCTGGGGGGCGCCGAACCCCTGCAGCTCCGGCGGCCGGTCCGCCGTCAGGACCACCAGGGGCACCCGGGCCAGGTCCGCCTCCACCACGGCGGCGTGGACCTCGGCCGCCGCCGTGCCGCTGGTGGTGACCAGCAGGGCGGGACGCCCGCTGGCCAGGCCGATCCCCAACGCGGTGAACGATGCCGAACGCTCGTCCAGGCGCACCAGCACCCTGATGGCCCGGTGGGCGGCCAGGGCCACGGCCAGCGGCGTCGAGCGCGACCCGGGGCACACCACGGCGTGGGACACCCCGCCCCGGGCCCACTCGTCGACCAGGGTGGCCACGTAGGTGGCCTGGAGGTCCTCCGGCGGTACGCTCGTCACGCCCGACCCCCCGCGCCATGCCCGACCCCTCCCGCCCCACCGAACCCGCACCCGGACCGCTCGCCACCGAGCACGCCGGCCCGGCGACCGGGCCCGTCGTGGTGCTGGCCCACGGCTTCACCCAGACCGCCCGCACCTGGGGACCGCTGGCCGACGACCTGGCCCGTGACCACCGGCTGGCCCTGGTGGACCTGCCGGGCCACGGCGGCTCGGCCGGGGTGGCGGCCGACCTGGTCGACGGGGCCCGGCTGCTCGGCGACGCCGGCGGCCCGGGGGCCTACGTGGGCTACTCCATGGGGGCCCGGTTCTGCCTGCACCTGGCCCTGGCCCGCCCCGACCTGGTGCGGTCGCTGGTGCTGATCTCGGGGACGGCGGGCATCGACGACCCGGACGAGCGGGCCGACCGCCGGGCGGCCGACGGGGCCCTGGCCGACCGGCTCGACCCACCGGCGGGCGGACCGACGGCCGAGCCACTCGACGACTTCCTCGAGACGTGGGTGGCCGGGCCGCTCTTCGCCGACGTCCCCCGGGAGGCCCTGGCCCTCGCCGGGCGCCGGCGCAACACCCCACGGGGCCTGGCCTCCAGCCTCCGGCTGGCCGGGACGGGGACCCAGACACCGTTGTGGGGCCGCCTTGGGGAATTGTCCATGCCCCTTCTGGTGGTGACGGGCGGGTCCGACCGGAAATTCATCGACCTGGGCCGCCGGCTGGTGGCGGCCATCGGCCCGTCGGCCCGCCAGGTGGTCGTCCCCGGTACCGGCCACGCCCCCCACCTGGTGGATCCCGCCGCCGTGGCCGCGGCGGTCCGTGCGCACCTCGGGGGCTGACCGGGCGCCGGTCATCCGACCCACACCCACGCCCACAGCCCGGCGGCCAGCAGGGCCCCGAACACCATCTGGAGCTTGCCGGTGGCGGCCAGCACCGGCAGCAGGGCCCTCCCCTTGGCGTCACCCAGCACCGTCCGGACGGGGGCCACGGCCAACGGCAGGGCGCACAGGGGGAGGAACGGGCCGACCAGGGCCCACCGGGACACCCACCGGACGTCGGTCAGCAGCCACACGGCCCCGGCCACTCCCCAGACCAGGGTCCCGACGAACGGCACGGCGACGCAGGCCACGTACAGCCACCCGGCCCGACGCCGGCCGATGCGCACGGCGAGGGTCCGCTTACCCGACACCACGTCGGTGTCGATGTCCCGGAGGTTGTTGGCCAGCAGCAGCGCCGTCGACAGCAGCCCGACCCCCACGGCGGCCACCCACACCGTGGGGTCCCCGAGCCGGAGGGTCTGGACGTAGTAGGTCCCGACGGTGGCCACCAGGCCGAAGAATACGAAGACGAACACCTCGCCCAGTCCGGCGTAGCCGTAGGGCCGGGGTCCCCCGGTGTAGAGCCAGCCGGCGGCCAGGCAGGCCGCCCCGACCAGCAGCACCCACCACGAGGTCACGGCGGCCAGCCACAGGCCCACCACCCCGGCCACACCGAAGGCGATCAGCGACGCCCGCTTGACCGCCCCGGGGGAGACGAGCCCCGAGCCGACGAGGCGGAGTGGCCCCACCCGGGCGTCGTCGGTCCCCCGCACGCCGTCGGAGTAGTCGTTGGCGTAGTTGGTGCCGACCTGGACGGCCAGGGACACCACCAGGGCCCCGAGGGCCCGCCAGACCCAACCGGACACCGACGGAGCGGCCGACACCATCACGGGGGCCGACGGGTGGCTCAGCGGGGCGTAGGCCACCCAGGCGTCGGCATAGGCCCCGAAGTGCGGGTGGGCGGCCGCCGTGCCCACCAGCACGGGGACCACGGCGGCGGGGAGCGTGCGGGGGCGGGCGCCCAGCACCCAGCGCCGTACGGGGCCGGGCGGGGGGGCCGGGGTCACCGGGGCGGGGCCCGGTGCACCGTCGGTCACGGGCGCCGGGGGAACCGGGAGAAGTCGGGCTGGCGGTGCTCCTGGAAGGCATTGCGTCCCTCCTGGCCCTCCTCGCTCATGTAGAAGAGCATGGTGGCGTCACCGGCGAACTGCTGCAGGCCGGCCAGGCCGTCGTCGGCGGCGTGCAGCCCGCCCTTCAGCATCCGGAGGGCCAGGGGCGACAGCGAGAGCATCTGACGGCACCAGGCCACGGTCTCCCGCTCCAGGTCGGCCAGGGGGACCACCTCGTTCACCAGTCCCCAGTCCTTGGCCGTCGCCGCGTCGTACTGGCGGCAGAGGAACCACACCTCCTTGGCCCGCTTCAGCCCGATCGTGTTGGCCAGCAGGCTGGCTCCGTAGCCGCCGTCGAAGCTGCCCACCTTGGGGCCGGTCTGGCCGAACCGGGCGTTGTCGGCGGCGATGGACAGGTCGCACACCAGGTGGAGGATGTGGCCGCCACCGATGGCGTAACCGGCCACCATGGCCACCACCGGCTTGGGCAGCCGGCGGATCTGGATCTGCAGGTCGAGCACGTTGAGACGCCCGATGCCCTGTCGGGCCACGGCGTCGTCGCCCAGGTAGCCGTCGTCGCCCCGGATCTTCTGGTCGCCCCCCGAGCAGAAGGCGTCGGGGCCCTGGCCCGTCAGGACCACCACGCCGACCGAAGGGTCGTCCCGGGCGGCGTTGAAGGCGTCCGACAGCTCGAACAGCGTCTGGGGCCGGAAGGCGTTGCGGACCTCGGGCCGGTCGATGGTCAGCTTGGCGATGCCGTCGGCCACCTCGTAGCGGATGTCCCGGTACTCCCCCCGTCGCTCCCACCGGGGCAGGGGCTCGCCCCGGAACCGGTCCACCGGATCGACCGGCGACCCGGTGACCACGGTCTCCGCCTGCACTTCCCCGTCCCTGTCAACCATGTGACCGATCACTCCCAGAGTCGATACTCGTACGGTCGCCTACGCTAGCGCCATGGCCGGACTGGTGGCGCTCGATCTACCCGGTGGGCCGGGCTTCGTCGAGGCACTGGTGCGGGCCTGGGACGGGGGGGACGCCGTGCTCCCGGTCGACCCGAGGCTCCCGGCCCCGGCCCGGGCCCGCCTGTTGGCCGACCTCGCCCCCACCGTCCTCGTCGAGGCCGACGGACGGACCACGCTCCGCCACGGACGGCCGGTGGAGGCCGGCGACGCCCTGGTCGTGGCCACCAGCGGAACCACGGGGTCGGCCAAGGGCGTGGTGCTCACCCACGACGCCGTCCGGGCCTCGGCCCTGGCCACCTCGGCCCGACTGGGCGTGGACCCCGACCATGACCACTGGCTGGCCTGTCTGCCCCTGGCCCATATCGGTGGGCTGTCCGTGGTCACCCGGTCAGTGGTCACCGGCACGCCGGTCACGGTGCGGCCGGGCTTCGACACCGACGACGTCGCCGACCGTTCGAGGCACGGGGCGACCCTGGTCTCCCTGGTGGCCACGGCGCTCCGCCGGGTGGACACCTCGGGGTACCGTGCCGTGCTGCTCGGCGGCGCCGCCCCGCCCGAGGGACTCCCGGCGAACGTGGTGACCACCTACGGCGCCACCGAGACGGGCTCGGGCGTCGTCTACGACGGGGTGGCCCTCGACGGGGTCGACCTGTGCATCGGCGACGGCACCCTGGGTGGAGCGGGCGAGGTCCTGGTGCGGGGGCCGATGCTGCTGCGGGCCTACCGGGGCGCGGACGGTGAGGTCGACCCCCTGGTGGCTGACGGGTGGTTCCCCACCGGCGACGCCGGGGAGCTGGCCGCCGACGGCACCCTCACCGTCTTCGGTCGGATGGCTGAGGTGGTGGTCACCGGGGGCGAGAAGGTCTGGCCGGTCCCGGTCGAGGCAGTCCTGGCCCGCCACCCCGGCGTGGCCGAGGTGGCCGTGTGGAAGCGGCCGGACCCCGAATGGGGCGAGCGGGTGGTGGCCTGGGTGGTCCCCACCGACTCCGGTTGCCCGCCGGCGCTCGGCGAGCTGCGGGACCTCGTGGCCGGCGAGCTCCCCCGGTGGGCCGCGCCCAAGGAGCTCGTGGTGGTCGACGCCCTCCCCCGCACCCTCGGCGGCAAGGTCCGGCGGCTCGCGCTCCGTTGATCCCGTCCCCGGGCCGGGGCCCGGAGTGGGTCAGCCGATCCCGCCGGAGGGAATGACCAGGGCCCCACCGTCGATGACCAGGGTGTGCCCGGTGATCCACGACGCCGCGTCCGAGCACAGGAAGAGCGCGGCCGAGGCGATGTCGTCGGGCTCCCCCAGGCGCTTGAGCGGCAGGTGGGAGGCGATGGCGTCGCCGGCCTGCTCCCACAGGGCCCGGGCCAGGTCCGTCTTCACCAGTCCCGGGGCCAGGGCGTTGACCCGGACCCCGGGTCCGAGCTCGCCGGCGAGCTGGCTGGTCAGGTGGACCACGGCCGCCTTGGTCACGTTGTACCAGCCGATGCCCAGTTCCACCGACAGGCCACCGATCGAGGCCAGGTTGAGGACCGCTCCGCCCCGTTCGGCCATGGAGGCCCGCCAGGCCTCCTGGGTCCAGGTGAGCAGCGCGGTCTGGTTGACTTTGACCGTCTTGTCCATCTGCCCCTGGTCGATGTCGATCATCGGACCGAAGTAGGGGTTGGTGGCGGCATTGTTGACCAGGATGTCCACCCCGCCGAATCGCTCGACCGTGGCCGCCACGCAGGCCCGGGCCTGATCGGGCTCACCGGCGTTGGCCACCTGCCAGGCCACCCGGCCCCGACGGTCGCCGGCGTGGGCTTCGATCCACGCCGCGGTGTCGGCCAGCGCGTCCGCCTTGCGGGACGAGAGCATGACGTCCGCCCCGGCCTCACAGAACCGGTGGGCGATGGCCCGACCGATCCCCCGCGAGGCCCCGGTCACCAGGGCCACCTTCCCGTCGAGCCGCAGTTCCATCCCGCCACCCTAGAGGCTGGCCGGTGGCCGGTCCCGGGTCGGCGGCAGGCCTACCGGTACGTCGGGATAGCGTCTCCCTGTGGCCGACCCGACTGTCCCCGCCGAGCTGGCCGTACCCGTGGACTTCGACGCCCGGTACGGCGCCGGTATCGACCGCGGGGTGAGCCTGGGCGGCGGTGGGCTGTACTTCGTGGCCTGGCTGGTGGGGTACCTCCACGGGATGGCCCGGGCCGGGCTGGACCTCGGGGACGCCGATCGGATGGTCGGCACGTCGGCCGGATCGTTGGTGGCCACGTCGCTGACCGGTGGCCACCTGGCCCGGCTGTACGCCGAGGTTTCCCTCTTGTCGAAGGCACCGAAGCTGGTGGCCGCGCTGGCACCCGCCGGGGACCTGGCCCCCAGCCAGCAACGGGCCCTCGACCGGTTCCTCGGGGCGGGCGACGCCGAGCCGGGCACCGTCCGGGCCATCGGCCACGCCGCCCTGGCCGCCGCCACCCCCTCGCCCGCTTCCATGACCCGACGGTTGGCCGTGGTCGTCGCCGAGCGGCGCTGGCCCTCGGACGCCCTGGCCGTCACCTGTGTCGACGCCTACAGCGGCGAACGCTGTGTGGTCACCCGGGCTGCCGGCGTGCCGGTCGCCCGGGCGGTCGCGGCCAGTTCCGCCGTGCCCGGGATCTTCCCGCCCCAACCGGTGGGTGACCGTCGTTGCATGGACGGAGGGGTCAGCGGGACGGGCACCCATCCCGACCTGTTGGCCGGAGCCGGCCGGGCCGTCGTGCTGTCGCTCACCGACGGGCACGACATGGTCCAGGGCACCATGACCGTGGCGCCGGGAGGCACGGCGGACGGGATCGCCCGTCTCGAGGCCTCGGGTACCCGGGTGTTCCTGCGGACCCCCGATGGGGTCGACCCCGGGGAGCTCATGGCCCCGTCCGCCGTCCCCCGGGCCCTCACGATGGGTGCCCGGCAGGCGGTCGAGGACCGCGTCGAGCTGGGTCGGTTCTGGGGCAACTGAGCCGGGCGACGCCGGCCGGCACCTGCGGTCGGCCCGACGGCGGCGGCCGCCGGGCCCGGGGGTCACGGGTTCCCGGGGGTAGGCTCCGGTCGTCCACTCCGAAGGAGCGTCCCGTCATGCGTCTGCGATCCATCACCGTCACGGCCATCGTCGTCGCCTCCTTCGGGCTGGCGGCGTGCGGCAGTTCGGGCTCGGCCTCGTCGTCGGGCGGCGGGGCGACCACCTCGACGTCCGGCACCTCGACCACGTCGGGCGGCTCATCCTCGGGTACCCCGTCGACCGCCGGCTGTCCGACGGCGGCCACGGTCTCGACGGCGATGGGGTCGTCCTTCACCGGCCCCGTGACCGGCACCAACGGCGGAACTGCGCCGTGCGTCTACACCGGAAGCTCCGGTGACCAGGTCAACGTCCTGTTCAACGCCCCGGGGCTCTCGAAGAGCGACTTCGCCACCCAGGCCCAGTCCGACATGGGGCCGACGGCCGCCCCGGTCTCCGGGGTGGGCGCCGCGGCCTACGCCAGCACGGCCTTCGACCATACGGAGATCGAGGTGTGGGTGTCACCGTCCAAGAGCTTCTCCATCACCATCGACAACGAGGACGGCACCGTCCACCCGGAGAACCCCGCCCAGGCCCAGGCCATCGCCGAGGCCATCGTCGCCGCCTGAGCCGGCCCGGCCTGTCGCCCGGCCCCGACGTCCGGCCCACGAACCCGTGACACGTCACCGCCTGACCACCTTCCGCCACGGCGACCTGGTGTTCGACGTGGACGACGACGGCCCGCTGGGTGGGGAGCCCGTCGTCCTCCTCCACGGCTGGCCGCAGTCGTCGACGTCGTGGGGACCGGTGGCAGATCGGCTGCACGCCCTGGGGTTCCGCACCGTCGCGCCGAACCAGCGTGGCTACTCGCCCGGGGCCTCCCCGACCGGTCGCCGGCAGTACGTCCTGGGGAACCTCGCGGCTGACGCCCTCGCCCTGATCGACGCCGTCGACGCCGGCCCCGTCCACCTGGTCGGGCACGACTGGGGCGCGGCCGTCTCCTACACCGTGGCGACCACGGCGCCCGACCGGGTGCGGACCCTCACCTCGCTGGCCGTGCCCCATCCGGGGGCCTTCCGGCGGGCCCTGACCACCAGCACCCAGGCCCTGCACTCGTGGTACATGGGGTTCTTCCAGCTCCCGGTGGTCCCCGAGCTCTTCATCCGCCGCTTCCCCGACCGCTTCGTCCGCACGCTCGAGTCCACCGGCCAGACCCACGACAATGCCGTGCGGGACACGGCGTTCATCACCCGGGCCGGCATCACCACGACCCTCGACTGGTACCGGGCCGCACCCCTCGTCAGGCCCGGCCACGAGGCGGGACCGGTGACCGTGCCCACCCTCCACGTGTACGGGGCACGGGACACCGCGGTGGGCCGACGGTGCGCCGAGCTGAACGCCGGGTTCGTCACCGGTCCCTACCGGCTCGAGGTACTGGAGGAGGTCAGCCACTGGATCCCCGAGGAGGCACCCGACGAGGTGGTCGACCTCTTCGAGCACCACGTGGCCCGGCACTCCTGACCGGCGGGCCCCGTCCACGCCGCGCCACGTCCACGCCGGGCCACCGCGGTCGGTCGCCATCCGCCGCCGTCCGCCGCGGTCAGAGCGAGATGGTGGTCAGCTCCCAGGGGCCGGGGGGACCGGACGTCCGCCACAGCTCGACCCGGGCCCGCTCGACCACCCCGAGCAGGACGTCCGGCCCGGGGACGTCGTAGAAGGCCAGGTGCGGGACCGTCGGACCCGACTCGGCCCGTCCCAGACCGGCCTGCCCGTCCTCCCACCGGAGCCACGGGCGGAACGCCCCGGTCGAGGTGGTCCGCCCGGCCGCCCGGTTCGCCGCCACGGGGTCACCGAACCGCACGGTCACCGAACCCCGGCGCGGCTGCTCCACGTAGACGAACGAGGAGGCGAGCGGGGCGGTGGTGGCCTCGGGGTGGTGCGACCAACGCAGGACCACGGCCCGCCGGTCGGTGACCGCACAGATCGAGCGGTCCCGGCGACGGTGGTCGACCACGATGACGGCCGTCGGGACGCCCAGGCCGAAGGCGAAGCCGGCAATGGCGCCGTAGAGGTAGGTGCCCGGGCCACCGTTACGGAACGCCACCAGCAGGACGGCCCCGAGGGCCAGGCCGAGGACGCCGAGGGCGAGCGCCTAGACCTCGCTCTGGCGGATCCACCGGCTCCGGGGACGTCCCTGCCACAGCACGCGTTCCCCGGGGAGGAGCACCCGGTGGAGCTTCTCGAGGTCGCCCCACGCCGGGTCCACGCCCGTCCCCTCCATCGTCGGGGAGCGTAGCCCGGCCCCGGTTCCGCGGCCCGGGACGGGACGGGTGGGCCGGTGGCACCGTGCACGGGCACGGGTACCAGGCCCGGGTCCTAACATCCCCGATGTGAACCGACTGGCCTCCGAGTCCTCCCCCTATCTGCGCCAGCACGCCGACAATCCGGTCGACTGGTACCCCTGGGGGGACGAGGCCTTCGCCCGGGCCCGGGCCGAAGACCGGCCGGTCTTCCTCTCCATCGGGTACTCGGCCTGCCACTGGTGCCACGTCATGGCCCACGAGTCCTTCGAGGACGAGGCCACCGCCGCCCAGATGAACGACGGCTTCGTCTGCATCAAGGTCGACCGGGAGGAGCGGCCGGACGTGGACGCCGTCTACATGGAGGCCGTCCAGGCCATCACCGGATCCGGCGGCTGGCCCATGAGCGTCTTCCTCACGCCCGACGGCCGTCCGTTCTTCGGCGGCACCTACTTCCCCCCGGTGGACCGTCCCGGTATGTCGTCGTTCCGGACCGTGCTCGGGGCACTCACCGACGTGTGGGACGACCGTCGTGACGAGGTCGAGGAGCAGGCCACCGAACTGGCCGGGGCCATCGCCTCACGGTCCCGGATCACCCGGACCGACGGCACCCCGGCCGGGGACGTCGGACCCCACCGGGTCCGGGACCTGGTGGACCGGGCCGTGGTCGACCTGGCCCGGCGCTTCGACGCCGACTGGGGTGGCTTCGGTCCGGCGCCCAAGTTCCCCAATCCCACCCTGGTCGACCTGTGCCTGGCCCACGACATGGCCGGTCGGTCGGTCGCCGCCCCTGGTGATCCCGGGGCATCGCGACACATGGCCACGGCCACCCTCGACGGCATGGCCGCCGGTGGCCTGTGGGACCACCTGGGTGGAGGGTTCGCCCGCTACTCGACAGACGTCGAGTGGCTGGTCCCACATTTCGAGAAGATGCTCTACGACCAGGCCGGCCTCCTGCGGGCCTACCTCCACGCCTGGCAGGTCACGGACCACGACGACTACCTGGACGTGGCCACGGGGATCGTCGACTACGTCCTGCGGGACCTCGCGGACCCCCGGGGGGGTCTCTGTTCCGCCGAGGACGCCGACTCCGAAGGCGTGGAGGGTCGCTTCTACGTGTGGACGCCCGACCAACTCGGCGGGGCGCTGACCGGCACCCCGGCCGAAGGGTCCGCCGGGGCGGTGGCCGACTTCTTCGGCGTCACCGAGCGGGGGAACTTCGAGGGACGGTCGATCCTGCGACGGCCGGTCGGCGGACCCCTCCGGGGTGACGGGACGGTCGAGGCGGCGCGGCGCGCCCTGTTCGAGGCCCGGAGCCACCGGGTCCGGCCCGGACTCGACGACAAGGTCCTCACGGAGTGGAACGCCATGTTCTGCTCGGCCCTGGCCGAGGCCGCGGCGGCCACGGGCTCCGCCGACTGGTCCCGGTCCGCCGAAGGGATCGCCGAGTTCCTCTGGTCGGGATCAGGGCTCCGTCGCCACGACGGCCGGTGGCTTCGGTCGTGGCAGCACGACGGCGGACCCCGGCACCTGGCCTACGCCGCCGACTATGCCTGGCTGGTCGACTGCCTCACCCGGCTCGGCGAGCTGACCGGGCGGGCCGAGTGGACCCGACGGGCGGTGATCACCGCCGACGGGCTCCTCGAGCTCTTCCTCGACCCCGACGAGGGGGGCTTCTTCACCACGGGGAACGACGCCGAAGCGCTCATCGTGCGGACCAAGGACCTGCTCGACGGGGCCACCCCGTCGGCCAACGCCGTGGCCGCCCTGGCGCTGGCCCGCCTGGGGGCCCTGACCGGCGCCGAACGGTTCACCGAGGCCGCCCGGGGGGTCGTCGGTCTCCTCGACGGCCTCCTGGACCGCCACCCGACGGCGTTCGCCCACGCCCTGTCCGCCGCCCGACTGCTCGAGGAGGGGGTCACCGAGATCGTGGTCGCCGGCGACCGGCCGGACCTGGTCGGCGCCGTCCACCACCGGTGGCTCCCCACCGCCGTGCTGGCCTGGGGCGAACCGACCGACTCACCGCTGTGGGCCGACCGGGACGGCGACCGGGCCTTCGTCTGCCGGAACTACACCTGCGGACTACCGGCGGCCGACGTGGCCACCCTGCAGTCCCAGCTCGACGCCTCGGCCGCCCGGTGAACGCCGGCCCGGACCAGCCCGACGGGCCGCCGGACACCTCGACGGGGCTCGCCGCCCCCGGGCTCGCCGCGTCGGACGCCCCGGTGTCGGACGCCCCGGAGTCGGACATCCCGGTGCCGGACGCCCCGGAGTCGGACATCCCGGCGCGCCACGTACCGGTGCGGGAGGCGCCGACGGGGCCGAGCCCGGCCCCACCCCGACGCCGTCGTGGCCGGGGCTCGACCCGGACACCCCGCCAGGGCACGGCCCGGGACGTGGCCCGCACGATCACGACCCGGGAGCGCGTCGACGTCACGCCCGGCGCCACGCTGACCATGCTGGTCCTGGCCTGCAACCAGGAGGACACCACCGGCGTCGATCTGGCCTCGGGCACCCTGGTCCGGATGCGGGTGGCCTGGCCCGAGGACCACGGGCCCGACCTCTCACCCTTCGACGTCGTCGAGGCCACGGTGGCGGGCGAGCCGGAGCGGGACGACCTCGCCCAGCCCGAGGCCGTGACCGTGATCGGTCTCCCCCGCCACCTGGGCACCCTCCACGGCCGCCGGGTCCGCCGGCTCCTCCACCAGCTCACCGCCCCGGTCGAGGAGCACCTGCTCGGCTTCCCCGGCGCTTCGGCGCCGTACTGGGAGTTCCGGGGCTTCCGGCCGTCCCTGGCCCTGGTCGTCCCCACCAAGGGACCGTTGGTGTTCAGCCGTGACGACCGCCGGTCGGTGTGGATCCGCTTCGGCTGGGGCCGCAGCGACAACTGGTTGCCCCTGGAGGACCCGGGCGCCGCCCGGGCCCTGACCGCGGCCCGACGGGAGCGGCTCTCGGGGAAGGACCTGGCGGTGGCCCTGGGCTTCAAGCCGCACTACCTGGTCGCCTCGATCAGCACGCCGCGTGACGGGCACTCCTACAAGACCGTCCGGTCCATCCTCCCCCGCAGCTGACCGGGGGGCCGGCGGCGGCCCCCGGTCCCCGGTTGTGCCGTGGCCGGGCGGAGCCGGACGGAGCCGGACGGAGCCGGACGGGCGGGGCCCATCGCCTACAGTCGACACCCGTGCCATCGTCGTCGACCGACACCACCCCCCAACCGGCACCCGTCCTGCCCGACTACGGGGGCGCCTGCCTGTCCGGTCTGGTCCGGGCCCTGTGCCGGCGACGGGAGGACCCGGTCGGTTGGCTCCCGGCCTCGGTCCCCGGCGCCGACCAGGTGGTCGTCCTGGTGGTCGACGGCCTCGGTTGGGAGCAGCTACGGGCCCGGGTCGCCATCGCCCCGGTCCTGAACGGGGCCGACGGAGCCGACCGGCCGATCACCTCGGTGGCCCCGACGACGACGGCCTGTGCCCTCACCGCCATCACCACCGGTCGGACGCCGGCGGAGCACGGCCTGATCGGCTATCGACTGGGCACCCCGGACGAACGGATCCTGAACGTCCTGCGCTGGACGGTCGGCACCGCCGGCCCGGTCGATGCCCGGCGGACCGTGCCGCCCGCGTCCTACCAGCCGTTCCCCCCGTTCCCCGACGCCGGGGGCCCGGTGCCGGTCGTCTCCCGGTCGGAGTTCGCCGGGACGGGCTTCACCGCCGCCCACCTCGGCGACTCGCCACTCCACGGCTACAAGGTCCTCTCGTCGCTGGTCCTCGAGGTGGTCCGCCTCCTCGACGGCGGGACGCCACTGGTCTACGCGTACTACGACGGCATCGACAAGATCGCCCACGAAAACGGGCTGGGCGACCACTACGACGCCGAGCTCCGCGCCGTGGACCGGGTCGTCGACGACCTGCGGGCCGCACTGCCTCCGGGCGCCGTCCTGGTGGTGACGGCCGACCACGGGCAGATCGACGTCGGACCGAACGTGGAGCTGCTGGGCCCCGAGCTCATGGACGGTGTGCGCTTCCTCTCCGGCGAAGGCCGCTTCCGGTGGCTGCACGCCGTGCCCGGTGCCGCCGGGGACCTGGTCGAGGCGGCCGAGGGGCGCTACGCCGGCACGACCTGGGTGCGGAGCCGCGACCAGCTCCTCGACGAGGGCTGGTTCGGCGGTGCGCTCCGCCCGGGCGTGGTCGGGCGTCTCGGTGACGTGGCCCTCGTCCCCCACGCCCCCATCGCCTTCCTCGACCCCGCCGACACCGGCGAGTCCGGACTGGTGGCCCGCCACGGCTCGCTCACCCGGGACGAGATGTTGGTCCCGCTCCTCGCCCTCACCTCCGAAGGAGACCGCCGATGACCACTCCCGACCCCTCCGCAACCGAACGGCCCACCGGCTCCGACGGGGCGACCCCGACCGCCACGGGCGCTCCCGGCACCCCGGTGCGCCCCGAGGTCGTCGAGCGGGGGATCCCGGTCGACGGCGCGACCGGTCCGGGGGCGGGCGAACCGGACAGCCCGGACGGCGACGGGTCCGAGTCGATCGAGCAACCGGCCAAGCTCCTGCGCATCGGGTCCATGGTGAAGCAGCTCCTGGAAGAGGTCCGTCGGGCCCCGCTCGACGAAGCCGGCCGGGCCCGGTTGCGCGAGATCTACGAGCAGTCCATCCGCGAGCTGTCCGAGGGAATGTCGCCGGACCTGGTGGCCGAGCTCGAGCGGGTCTCCATCCCCTTCGACGACGCCGTCCCCTCCGAGGACGAATTGCGGATCGCCCAGGCCCAGTTGGTCGGGTGGCTCGAGGGGCTCTTCCACGGCATCCAGGCCACCCTGGTGGCCCAGCAGATGGCGGCCCGGGCCCAGTTGGCCGAGATGCGCCAGCCGTCCCTGCCGACGGCCGGCGAGCAGTTCGCCGCCCGGCCCGGCACCTACCTCTGACGGCGGACCGGGTACCCCGGCGGGCGCCGTCCCCGTGCGGGCAGCCCCGCTGCGCGCGCGCTATCGTCGGAATGACACCCCTGTAACTCGTCCACAGCCTGTGGACGACGGCCGTCGGCGACGCCGGCCGGCGGGGCGAGGAAGGATTCCGGCAGTTGGCGTCACGGTCGTTCACTCACCTGCACACCCACACCGAATTCTCGATGCTCGATGGCGCGGCGCGGGTGAACGACCTGGTGGAGGCGGCCGTGGCCGACGGCCAGCCGGCGCTCGGGATCACCGACCACGGCAACATGTACGGCGTCCTCGACTTCTACGCCGCCTGCCGCAAGGCCGGGATCAACCCGGTCATCGGCACCGAGGCCTACATGGCCGCCGAGTCCCGCCACGACCGCCCGGTCCGCCGGGGCAAGGTCGACGACACCGGGGGTGACGTCGACGGCGGGGAGAAGCTGTATTACCACCTGACCCTGCTGGCCGAGACCACCGAGGGGTACCGGAACCTGCTGAAGCTCTCCTCGGCGGCCTACCTCGAGGGGTACTACTACAAGCCGAGGCTCGACTGGGAGCTGCTCGAGCGCCACCACACCGGCCTCATCGCCACCACGGGCTGCCTCGGTGGCGTGGTGCTCCAGGCGCTGCTGGCCGACGACCAGGTCAAGGCCGAGCACCTGGCCGCCCGTCTCCAGGACATCTTCGGCAAGGACAGCCTCTTCGTGGAGCTGCAGGACCACGGACTGGCCGAGCAGCACAAGACCAACCCGGCCCTGGTCGACATCGCCCGGCGCATCGGGGCCCCGCTGCTCGCCACCAATGACAGCCACTACACCCACCGCAGCGACCACGAGGCCCACGACGCCCTGCTCTGTGTGCAGACCGGGGCCATGATCGCCGATCCCAAGCGCTTCAAGTTCGAAGGCCAGGAGCACTACCTGAAGTCCGCCGACGAGATGCGCCACCTCTTCGCCGAGCTCCCCGAGGCCTGCGACAACACCCTCCTCATCGCCGAGCGGGCCAACGTGGAGATCGAGTTCGGACACCCGAGCCTTCCCCAATTCCCCGTGCCCGAGGAGTTCACCGGCGCCACCTACGAGGAGCGGGCCGCCCGCTACCTCCGTCACCTCAGCATCGAGGGCGCCAAGGAGCGCTACGGGATGCCCATCCCGGCCAACGTGCTGGAGCGCCTGGACTTCGAGCTCGGGGTCATCGGGGACATGGGGTTCGCCGCCTACTTCCTCGTGGTGTGGGACCTCATCCGGTTCGCACGTTCGCGGGGGATCCGGGTCGGGCCCGGCCGAGGTTCGGCCGCCGGGTGCTGCGTGGCCTACTGCCTGCAGATCGTCGACCTCGACCCCATCCGCTACGACCTCCTGTTCGAGCGCTTCCTCAACCCCGGCCGCATCCAGATGCCCGACATCGACATGGACTTCGACGAGCGCTACCGCGGCGACATGATCAAGTACGCCTCCGAGCGGTACGGCTCCGACCACGTGGCCCAGATCGTGACCTTCTCCACCATCAAGGCCCGGGCCGCCGTGCGGGACGCCGCCCGGGTCCTCGGCTACCCGTACATCGTGGGCGACAAGATCGCCAAGTCCATGCCACCGCTCATGATGGGGCGGGACACCCCCCTGGCCGCCTGCCTCGAGCGCACCGAGGGACACGAGGACGGGTTCGCCGCGGCGGCCGAGCTGCGGACCATGTACGACACCGACGCCGAGGCCAAGCGGGTCATCGACGTGGCCAAGGGCCTGGAGGGCCTCCGCCGTCAGGACGGCATCCACGCCGCCGCCGTGGTCATCACCGACCAGCCGCTGACCGAGTACGTGCCCATCCAGCGCAAGCCCGACGGCAGTGCCAACCCCGACGACGCCCCGGTGGTCACCCAGTACGAGATGCACGGGGTGGAGGAGCTGGGCTTGCTGAAGATGGACTTCCTGGGCCTGCGGAACCTCTCGGTGATCGAGCGGGCCCTCGATCTCATCGAGATCTCCACCGGCGGGCGGCCGGACATCGACCGGGTCCCCCTCGACGACGACGACACCCTGGCCATGCTGCGCCGGGGCGACTCGATGGGGGTCTTCCAGCTCGAAGGCGGCCCCATGCGCTCCCTCATGCGGTCGCTGGCCCCCACGTCCTTCGACGACGTGGCCGCCCTGGTGGCGCTCTACCGGCCCGGGCCGATGAGCGCCAACATGCACAAGGACTTCGCCGACCGGAAGAACGGCCGCCAGGCCATCACCTACCTGCACCCGGACCTCGAGGACATCCTGAGCGACACCCAGGGCCTGATGATCTACCAGGAGTCGGTCATGCGGGTGGCCCAGAAGTTCGCCGGCTACTCCCTGGCCGAGGCCGACAACCTCCGCAAGGCCTGCGGCAAGAAGAACCGCGACCTCATCCGGGCCGAGCGCGAGAAGTTCGTGGCCGGTTGCATCACCGAGGGGTACGGCGAGGGGATCGGTACGTCCCTGTTCGACATCATCGAGCCGTTCGCCGACTACGCCTTCAACAAGTCCCACTCCTACGGCTACGGGCTCATCGCCTACCAGACGGCGTGGCTGAAGGCCCACCACCCGGTCGAGTACTTCGCCGCCCTGCTCACCTCGGTGAAGGACAACAAGGACAAGACGGCCGTCTACCTGGCCGAGTGCCGGGCCATGGGGATCCCGGTCCTCGTGCCCGACGTCAACCGCAGCCTCTCCGACTTCGCCGCCGACTTCGACGAGGCCGGCGGAGGTGGTGGGGCCATCACCTTCGGGCTGGCCGCCGTGCGCAACGTCGGCGAGGGGCTGGTCGCCCACATCGTCGCCGAACGCGACGCCCACGGCCCGTTCGTCGACTTCTACGACTTCTGCCAGCGGGTCGACCCCCAGGTCCTGAACAAGCGCACCATCGAGTCGCTCATCAAGGCCGGGGCGTTCGATTCCCTGGGCCATCCCCGCCGGGGGTTGTGCCTGAGCTTCGAGGAGATCGTCGACCGCACGCTGGAGCGGCGCCGCGAGCACGACTCCGGCGTCGTCTCGCTCTTCGCCGTCCTCGAGACCGAGACGGACGGACAGGCCGTGGGCTTCGCCGATACCCGGATCCCCATCGCCGACGTCGAGTTCGACAAGAGCCAGCGACTGGCCTTCGAGAAGGAGATGCTGGGGCTCTACATCAGCGACCACCCGCTCATGGGGCTGGAGGGCGCCCTGTCCCGGCTCACCGACTGCTCCCTGGCCGAACTGGCCGACCTCGATACCGACGGCTCGGGCGGCGGCGGGTTCGGCAACGAGGGCCAGATCCGCATGGTCGGCGGGGTCATCACCGAGCTGACCCGCCGGTACACCAAGAAGGGCGACCTCATGGCCAACTTCGTCCTGGAGGACCTCCAGGCCACCGTGGACGTGTTCGTCTTCCCGAAGACCATGTCCGAGTACGGCGCCCTCCTCGACGACGACGCGGTGGTGGTGGTGAAGGGCCGGGTCGACATGCGCGACGACCGGGTCAAGCTGGTCTGCATGGAGATCCAGCGGCCGGAGCTGGTCGTCGACGGATCGTCCGAACTCCGGATCACCCTGCCGCTCAACAGCCTCACCGACACCACGGTGGAACAGCTGAAGCGGCTGCTGGCTGAGCACCCCGGCGAGTCGCCGGTCCTCCTCCACGTGGGCGAGAAGACCATCCGCCTCCCGTCGGCCTTCAACGTCGACAGCCACCACGGGTTGATCGGCGAGCTGCGGGTCCTCCTCGGACCCCGGGCCATCCGGGCCTGATCCGGTCCCGATCCGTCCGGGGCCCGCAACGCCGTCGTGGCCCCGGGTCCTCCCCCGGCGGGCCCACGATCCCTGTCGGGATGGACGGGATCGGGGAGTTTTGCACACGTGGGCGCCCCCGGATGGGACAATGGCGTGAGAATCCCGTAAAATTGCCGAACGGCCTCCCAGGACGCACCCCCGACCGAAGGAATCTCGGTACGGGACGTCCCGACTGGGGTGGGGTCGTCGGTGAACAGCCGCAGGTTGATCGAGGAGCACGGAACGGACTATGGCGATCCAGGTCGAGACCAAGGACTGCACGGCAATCAGCGATGGGGAGTTGGCCGAGATGGCCGACCTGTGTGCCGAACGTGAGCCACGGTTCGATATCGGGTTCCTGTCCAAGCAACGTGAGGAGTGGGTGCTCGTGACCCGGGCCCACGAGGGAACCAAGCTCCGGGGCTACTCCTTCTCCACGCTGGAGCGGATCGGCGGCACCCCGTCCCTCCTCATCGGCGTGGCCACCGTGGACCGCACGGCCCGGGCCGACACCGTCCTGCGGGCCATGATGGGCGACAAGTTCCGCCGGGCCCTGCTGGCCTTCCCCGACGAGGACGTCCTGGTGGGTACCCGGCTGCTGTGCCCCGAGGGGTTCCGCGTCTTCGTCGGTCTGAGCGACGTCGTGCCGGGGCCCGACCACAAGGCCACCGGTGAGGAGCGGGCCTGGGGCCGGCGCCTGGCCAAGCGGTTCGGGGCCGAGAGCCGGATCGACGACCGCACCTTCGTGCTGAAGGGCGACGGCAGTGAGACCGGCGGCTTCGACTTCGGCGGACCGAAGGTGCAGGCCCCCGAGCACGCCCACGCCTTCTTCACCTCGGTCAACACCGGGGAGGGCGGCCGACTGGTCACCTTCGGGTGGGCCATGGCCGAGGACCTGGCCGCCGGCCGGCTCGGCGGCCACTGAACCGGTCGGTGACCGGGCCCGCCCGTCCGGGGCCCGGGACCTCCCGACGGCCGTTCAGCGGAACCTCGGGCCCAGGCAATAGCATGGCGTCGTGAAGGTTTCGACCCGGGGTGACTATGCGAGCCGGGCCCTGCTGTCGCTCGCGCTCCACATGGACACCGAGGGACCGACCGCGGTACGGGACATCGCCGAGCGGACGGGGCTCCCGCAGCCGTACCTGGAGCAGATCCTCCTGGCTCTGAAGGGGGCCGGACTGGTCCGCTCCAAACGGGGGGTCGGCGGGGGCTACGTGCTGGCCCGGCCACCGGAGGAGATCACCCTGTCGCAGATCGTCAGTGCCGTCGACGGGCCCATCGTGGCCGGCGACTTCGGCGAGCCCCACGAGAACGGGGCCTGCGACCACGAGGGTCAGTGCGTCCTTCTCGACGTCTGGGCCGACGTGGGCCTCCACATGCGCAAGCACCTGGACTCGTTCAACCTCGCCGACATGGTGGCGAAGGCCCAGGGTCGCGTGCCGGCGCTCGGCCCGCCGGTCGGTTGAGCCCCGGTTCCCCCCGGGGGACTGCGATCGTCGCCCACCCCGGGGACCCGTGACCGTCGGTCGCGGGATCGTACTGGTGCTCGGGGTCGCCGTCCTGGTCCTCAACGCCACCGCGGTCATCCGGACCCTCGTCGTCCCCCGCCCGCCGGCCAAGGGGTTCTCCGTCATCAGCGTGCTGGCCATCCGCTCGGTGTTCCGCCGGATCGCCTCGTTGGCCCGGGACTTCGAGTCCAAGGACCGCATCCTCGTGCTCAGCGAACCGGTAGCCCTCATCGGCCTGCTGGTGTCGTGGCTGGTCGTCACGGCCTTCGGCTTCACCCTGGTGAACTGGGGGATCGGCAACCAGAGCTTCACCCAGGCCTTCGACGAGGCCGGGTCGTCGGTGTTCACCCTGGGGTTCACCCTCAGTCACCGGTCCGGAGCCGAGACAGTCGACTTCATCGCCGCCGGGGCCGGCATGGTGCTGGTGGCCCTGCAGATCGGGTACCTGCCCGCCCTCTACGGTGCCTTCAACCGGCGGGAGACCCTGGTCACCCTCCTGGAGAGCCGGGCCGGGGCGCCGGCCTGGGGACCCGAGCTGCTCATCCGCCACCACCTGGTCGGCATGGTCGAGAGCCTCCCGCCGCTCTACGCCGAGTGGGAGCGCTGGTCGGCCGACGTGGCCGAGAGCCACACCAGCTACCCGTCCCTCCTCTACATGCGCTCGCCCCGGTCGCGGAACTCCTGGGTCATCAGCCTGATCGCCGTCATGGACGCCGCGGCCCTCCAGCTGGCCGTCGACCCCGACGGTGCGCCCACCGAGGCCAAGATGTGCGTCCGAATGGGCTTCACCTGCCTCCGGGACATCGCCACGGTCACCGGCATCTCCTACGTCGCCGATCCCAGCCCTGACGACGAGATCGACCTGCCCCGGTCGGAGTTCGACGCCGCAGCCGGCCGGCTGGAGGAGATCGGCTTCCCCATGTCCCGCTCCCTCGACGAGGCCTGGCCCCACTTCCGGGGCTGGCGGGTCAACTACGAGTCCGTGGCCTACGCCCTGGCGGCCAAGGTGGACGCGCCACCGGCACGGTGGTCGGGCCCCCGCCGCCTCTTCCGGGGGGAGACCCTGGAGCCCGTCCGACCCATGGACCGCCAACCCGGGGGTGCCCCGGCGCCCACCCACCTGCGCCACCGGGCCCGGCACGTCACGGCCGACGGCGCAGGGGCGACCGGGGCCGGGCCGGAAGCAGGCGACGTGCCGGTCCCCGACGTCAGTACTGGTTCCAGCGACTGACCACCGGTTCGGTCCGCTCCCAGCCCAGCACGCTCAGCGATGCCGGCCCCAGGGTGAAGGACCGGGCCCGGTCGGGCGGGAGGCCCACCCACCGGGCGGCCAGGACCCGCAGCAGGTGGGCGTGGGCCACCAGGGCCACGTCCCCCTCGAGGGCCCGGACCCGGGCGATGACCCGGTCGACCCGGACCCCCACCTCGGCCGCGGTCTCGCCGCCCGGGGCCCCGTCCTCGAACAGGTCCCAGTCGGGACGCTCCCGGTGGATGTCCACCGTGGTGCGCCCCTCGTAGGCGCCGTAGTCCCATTCGAGCAGGTCGGGCTCCACCTCGGCCTGGTCACCCAACCCGGCCAGTTGGCACGTCTCGACGGCCCGCTGCAACGGGCTGACCAGGACGGCCGTGAACGTCCGGCCCTCCAGCGGGCCCCGTAGGGCCTCGGCCTGCTTCCGGCCCTCGGGCAGCAGCGGGAGGTCGGTCCGTCCGGTGTGGCGGCGGTCGAGGCTCCATTCGGTCTCCCCGTGGCGGATGAGCACACAGTCGGCGGTGAGGTCGGTCATCCCGACAGCCGACCACTCCGAACCACAAGGACGCAACCGCACCTCCGTTACCAGGAGGTTCGTCCTCAATCGGGAAGAACTACCACGATGAAATACCTTCGACCCCCCGGGTGTTGTGCATCGTGTCGGTTACCTGTCGAGGGGTGAGGAAGCACATGACGACTCGCAGCACGAAGACGACGGAACGCACCCGTACCACCGGCCCCACAGGGCCGGGGCGATCACGGGGCACGGATGCCGACACGCTCGGCCTCTTCCTGCGTGATCTCGACCTCCATCCCCTGCCGGGACACGAGGAGCAGACGGAGCTGGCCAAGCTGGTGGCCGGAGGCGACGAGGAGGCCCGGCGGGAGATGATCGCCGCCAACCTGCGGCTCGTCGTCCACTGGGCCCGTCGCTACCAGGATCGCGGGGTGGACCTCCCCGACCTCATCCAGGAGGGGACCTTCGGCCTGATGCGGGCCGTCGACAAGTTCGACTGGGAACGCGGGTTCCGGTTCTCCACCTACGCCACCTGGTGGATCCGCCAGGCCCTGCAGCGGGCCGTGCAGCAGCACGGACGGACCATCCGACTGCCCATGGAGGTGGCCGAGCGGTCCCAGCAGGTCGAGTCGATCCGCTGGGAGCTGACCCACCTGCTCCAGCGCCCACCGACCGACGAGGAGCTCGACGAGGCCACGGGCCTCACGGCCGACACCAGGGAGGACCTCGCCGGGGTGGCCCGCGTGGTGGCCAGCATCGACCAGCCGGTGGCCAGCGAGTCCACCGCCACCCTCGGGGACATGGTCTCCGTGGGGGACGGCGACATCGAGGACGAGGTGGCCGAGGAGCTGACCCTCGACGAGGTCCGCAACGCCGTGGACGGACTGTCCGACCTCCAACGGGCGGTGATCCGCAACCGCTTCGGGTTCGACGGTTCGGACCCCGCCTCGCTGCAGACCACGGCCGAGCGCCTGGGCATCGGTGTGCGCAAGGTACGCCAGGCCGAGGCCGAGGCCCTGGAGATCCTGGCGGCCAGCGAGGCCCTCGAAGCCGCCCACGAAGCCGCCTGACCCCCGCGCCGTCCGGTGCCCGGACCTCCCCCCGTCCGGGCGCCGGACGACGAGGACTGACCCCCACTCCCGTCGGGACACCGACGGGAGTGGTCCTCCGGAGATCCCGCCCGCTCCGGTGGGATGCGCCTCCGGTACGGGCGGCGCGGGACGACCGCCGCCGTGCGGGACCCGGTCGGGACGCACCATGGAGTCCGCAGACCGGGGACCCCACCGGCACCCCGGGAGCGACCGGGGCCCCCGGTCCCCCGCTGGGGCCACACGACGACACCCGCCCGCCCGACGGGCCGGGGGCGGGCGCCGCCGGTACCATGGGGGTAGCTCCGGGGATGTCCGCCGGTCGCGCAGCAGGGGACAGCCATGTCAGAACGACCCACCCGAGACACCGCACGGACCGGCGGTCGGAGACGGCGCTCCGACCGGGTCCGACGGTGCCTGTCGGCCGTCCTGGTCGCGTCGGGGGTCCTCGTCGCCACCGCCCTGACCCTGTCCACGGCCCAGGGGACGGCCGGTGCCTCGGCCACCGACCCGTTCACCTGGAGCCCACCGGCACAGATCGCGGATCAGGCTCCCTTCTCCAGGTCCTGGAACCTCACCGCCATCTCGTGCCCCACCGCTTCGTTCTGCGCCGCCGCCGACGACGGCGGGGACATCCTCACGTCGACCGATCCGTCAGGCGGCGCCACGGCGTGGACCCTGGCTCCGCTCCCGGCGATCGGTCCCGACGGGCTCGTCGGCATCTCGTGCCCGACGGCGTCGTTGTGCGTGGCCGTCAACGGATACGGCGACGTCACGACCTCCACCGATCCCCTCGGCGGGAGCGCGGCCTGGACCACCGTCTCCCTGGGCACGCAGGTCCGCCTGGCCGCCGTCTCCTGCCCCGCCACGACCCTCTGTGTCGCCGCGGCCGGCGACCAGCTCTACTGGTCGACCGATCCGACCGGTGGGCCGGCCTCGTGGACCGGCGTGACCGTCGGCACCGGGGCCGTGGGCGCCGTCTTCGCCGTTTCGTGCCCCACGACCTCCTTCTGCGCGGCGACGGGCCACGGGTACGTGGACACCTCGGCCGACCCCACCGGCGACGCCGGAGCCTGGGCCGTCACCGACGTCGCCGGGGCCACCGAGGCCCAGTTCTCCGCCATCTCGTGCCCGTCCCCGGCGCTGTGCGTGGCCTCGGGCAGCGCTTCCGTCGGGAATTTCAGCAGCAGCTTCGAGGCGAGCTCGGCGGACCCGGGCGGCGGCTCGTCGGCGTGGAGCGTCGTCGACCTGGACCGGAGCGCGGCGCAACAGATCTACCCACTGGCCAGCGTCTCGTGCCCGGACACGACGCTCTGCGTCATCGGCGCCTACGGTGGCGAGCTCGCGTCGACCGACCCGACGGGCGACGAGACCGCCTGGTCCACCGTGACGGTCGACGACGCGGCGATGGTCGGACTCTCCTGTCCGGACACCGACCTCTGCGTCGCCGTGGGACAGGGCGACCAACTCCTGACGACCACCGACCCGTCGAGCACCACCGCCACCTGGGCCTCGGTCGCCGTGGACGGCACGGACGACCTGAGCTCCGTGTCGTGTCCGTCGGCGACGTTGTGCGCGGCCGTCGACACGGCCGGCCACGTCGTCACGTCGACCGACCCGACGGCGGGCCCGTCGTCATGGACCCTGGTCACCGTACCGGACTTCTCGAGTGCGACGGCCATCTCGTGCCCCACGACGACACTGTGCGTCGCCGTCGACGCCCGGGGGTTCCTCACCACGTCCACCGATCCGACCGGCGGACCCGATGCCTGGACGGTCACCGTCCCTCCGGCGTACGCGTCCCCGCTCTCGGGTATCTCGTGCCCCACGACGTCACTGTGCGTCGCCGTGGGCGACGAGTCGGTGATGACGTCGACCGACCCGACCGGCGGACCGGACACCTGGACCCTGACGTCGCTCGGCGTCGACACGCTCACGGCGGTCTCGTGTCCCGGTGCCGACGAGTGCGTGGCCACGAACGCCCTGGGCAGCATCTTCGTGTCGACGGACCCGTCCGGCGGTGCCGCGACCTGGCTCGGGCGGGACATCGACTCGTGGACACCGTTGTCGGGGATCTCGTGCCCCGCCGTGGACTTCTGCGCCGTGACCGACGAGGGGGGCGACGTCCTCACCTCCTCCGACCCGACCGCCGGGCCGGGGACGTGGACGTCGAGCCCGGTGGATCCGGGCGAGCCCACCAACGGGCTGCCCCAGCTCACCGGGATCTCGTGCCCGGCGACCACCCAGTGTTCGGCCGTCGCCGACACCGGCACGGTCTTCACCTCGACCGATCCGACGGGCGGCGCCGCCTCCTGGTCGTCGACTCTGGTCGACGACGTCGGCACGCCCACGGCGATCTCGTGCCCGTCCACGGCGCTGTGCGCAGTGGTCGACGGCAAGGGCGACTCCGTGGTCGGGCTGGTCGAACCGTCGGTCACCTCACTCTCCCCTTCCACCGGGACCACGGCCGGGGGAACGGTGGTGACGGTATCCGGACGGGCCCTGTCGGACGTCACCTCGGTCACCTTCGGGGGTGTGGCCGGCCAGGTGGTCTCGTGCTCGGCCGCCGCGTGCACCGCGGTGGCGCCTCCGGGACCGGCCGGACCGGTCCCCGTCGTCGTCACGTCGCCTGAAGGGTCCTCGCCGACGACCGACGGGACGGCGGACACCTACACCTACGCCACGCCGGCGGCCCCCGCTCCCTTCCACCCGCTGACCCCGACGAGGATCTGCGACACCCGGGTCGGGACCACCTCGGCCGGCTGCCCGGGTGCCACCACCCTCGGTCCCGGGGGCACCCTCACCGTCAGTGCCGCGGGCAACGGGGGCGTCCCGTCGACCGGGGCGACCACCGTGGTGGCCAACGTGACGGCCACCGACACCACGGCGTCGAGCTACCTCACGGCCTACCCGGGCGGCCAGTCGCCGCCGTCCACGTCGGTCCTCAACTGGTCCTCCGGCCAGACCGTCGCCGACCTGGTGACCGTGGCCCTCTCCCCGACCGGAACCTTCGACCTCTCCAATTACGCCGGGTCGACCGATGTGGTGGTCGACGTCGAGGGCTACTTCGGGCCCGGGGCCGCCGGAGCCGGCCTGTACCACGCCCTGGGCACGCCGGCCCGCATCTGCGACACCCGGGCCGGGAACCCCTCGGGACTCGCCGGGACGGCCCTCTCCCAGTGCGAGGGGCGCGCCCCCGGACCCGGGGAGTCCCTGTCGATCGCCGTGGCCGGCCTCGGTGGGGTCCCGGACACCGGCGTGGGTGCCGTGGTCCTGAACGTGACGGCCGTCGACCCCTCGGGTGCCGGGTACCTCACGGTCTCCCCGGCCGGCTCCCCGATCCAGCTGGCCTCCGACCTCAACTACACGGCCGGCCAGGTGGTCCCGAACCAGGTCGTCGTCCCGGTGGGCCAGGACGACGGGGTGGAGATCACCTCGTCGTCGGGCACGCCGGCCGTCGTCGTCGACGTGGCCGGATGGTTCACCGACGGCTCCGACGCCACGGCCACCGGAGCCGAGTTCGTCCCCTCCCCGGCCCCGGTCCGCCTCTGCGACACCCGCAACGGCATCCCGCCCACCACGGCCTGCACCGACCACACCCTCGGCGCCGGAGCCACGCTCGGGGTGACCGTCGCCGGCGACGGGGGGATCCCCGCCGACGCCACCGCCGTGGTGGGCACGGTGACCGTCACCGACACCACCTCATCCGGGTACCTCACGGTGTCCCCGGCCGGTCAGGCCGTCCCACTCGTGTCCACACTCAACTGGACGGCCCGGCAGACCGTCCCCAACGCCGTCACGGCCACCGTGGGCACCGGCGGGCGGATCGACCTCACCAACCCCCAGGGGTCGGTCGACGTGATCGTCGACGTCGTCGGCTGGTTCGACTGACGGGAGCTCGGACGATCGCGGGCAGAGGCCGACGCCTGCATCGTGTGAACGGACGGCGAACGGCCACATGGCGGGGAGGAGATGCCGCACATCGTCGCCCCGTCCCCGACACGACGATCGATCGGTGCGCTCCGCCATCCCTCCTGGCGGACGGAGGTCCGTCACGAGGTGATCGTCCGAGGTGACGGCCGGCGCTCCCGTCGACGACCGGCGGGCATCCGCCCGTGGTGCGACGGGAACCGGCCGGAGGTACCGGCCGTGGGGGTCACCCACGGGACGTGGGGCACGCCGGTGACGAGGCCCCTCGACGGTCATCGACGGGCCGACGCCGTCACCCTGCCGAACGGGACCACTTGGTAGCTTTGGGCTCTTGCCGGACACCGAAGCGCCCCCTCTCCCCAATTTCTCGTGGCGACGCTACGTCCCGCCGCTCCTCGTCGGAGTGGCGGTGCGCCTGCTCTTCGCACTGGCCACCTCCCAGCCCACCCTCGCACGGGCGTCTGACGAGTTCTACTACCGGGGCCAGGCCGAGCTACTGATCCACGGGCACTGGTGGGTCGCACCGGGTTCGGTGGTGAACGGATATCCCGGAGTGCCAGCGGCAAGTCATCCACCGCTCTTCTCCGGCGTGCTGGCCCTCGCCGATCTGGTCGGCCTGCACGGTATGGATGCGCAGCGGGCGTTCCTGTGTGTGATCTCGGTGACGGCGGTCGTCTTCTGCGGAAGGATCGGAGCGCGATTGGCCGGCTCGAACGGAGAGGTCGCGGCCGCATGGGCGGCGGCACTCCTCCCCGGCATGTGGATCTACGACGGCACCGTCCTCTCCGAGACGGTGACGGTGCCCCTGGTGGCCGCCACGGTCCTGGTGCTCTACCGGCTACGCGAACGGCCGACGGCCCAGCGGGCGGCCGTCCTCGGGTTGACGGTAGCCCTCTGCGCCCTCACCCGCCCCGAGCTGATCGTCCTCGTGGTCATCTTCGCCCCGCTGTGGCTGGTCCGTGGGCCATGGAAGACCCGAATGGGCCTGACCGCCGTCTTCATCGCCATGGTGGTCGTACTCGTCGGACCGTGGGTCGGACGCAATCTGCACGACTTCACGGACACCGAGTTCATCTCCGCCAATTTCGGGTCCGTCGTCGTGGGGGCGAATTGCGCCACCACGTATTCGGGGCCCCTGCTCGGTACCTGGGATCCCCGCTGCGTGAACGACCACGTCCCCCCGGCCGGGGATGCCTCCGTCCTCGACCACTACTTCCTGTCGACCGGCGAGCAGTACGCCCGTCAGCACGCCAGCCGGGTACCCGTGGTCGTGGTTGCGAGGATCGGCCGGACCATCGGCGTCTGGCCGGCCCCGGCGGCCGCAGCGGCCTGGGACGCCCGAGCCGGTGGGACCTGGCCACGGTGGGCCGGGTGGCTGTACTGGGCCACGTGGCTGCTCTCGATCCCGTTCGTGGTAACCGCCGTCGTGGCCCTGCGCCGGTCGAGGATCGTGGCATGGCCCCTGTACGCCCTGATCGGACTGTTCGTCGTCGTCTCGGCGGTCATGTACGACGACCCCCGTTTCGCCAGCTCCTGTCAAGCGGCGCTGGCCGTCCTGGTAGGTATCGGCTGCACCAGGATCGCCTCGACCGTCACGGACCGTCGGCTCCGCGTCGGTGCCTGACCGCGGCTGGGGACCCTCGACTTCCGTCAGCTGCCACGGTCGTGGTCCCCGGCCTCCCGAGCCGACCATGGCACACGACGACGCCGTGGTCGGTGCGACCGTGCCCGACGCCTCCCTCCATTGCCGCTGTGGGCTCGGCTGACGAGTTGACCGACGGGGCGGGCGGACCACGAGCAGCCTGCGGGCCACCGTCGACAGGCGGTGCTCCCCGGTTTCCGGCAGACTGGACCGACACCAGGGGGCCCGCAGCGAGTTGCGGCCTCCCGACGAGAGGAGCAGTGCGTGGTCGAGACCGACGGCCCGGAGCCCTATGTGCGACCGGGGGATGCGGCACAGGGCGGGGGCGGCGAGTTCGTCACCCGCGACGACGGGCAACTCCACTTCGAGCCCGGAACCGAGGGGAACACCTTCCCCATCGAGGCTCCCGTCGATGCCACCCCACTCGGTGAGGACGAGCCCGAGGGGACGATCCCGGCCAGCCCGCTGTGGTCGCTGAAGGACCACCGCCACGAGCAGTGGCCCCACCTGTTCGGTCATCCCGACCGCATCCGACGGTCCTTCGGCACCGGTGACGACACCGTCTACGTCATCGACGACGGGAAGCGCCATTGCATGATCGGCCGTCGGGTCGGCGCCTCCCCCGACGAGTGCGTCTACAGCCTCACGGGACGCATCACGATCGACACGTACCACGATCTGGCGTCCGGGAAGATCAACGGGCACCAGGCGTTCCTCGAGGCCTCGGACCTCGGGCTCAGCGGCACCGCCGAGGCGACCGGCGTCTCCAACGTCATCGACATCGAGTTCTACGACCATCCCGATGACGTACCGAAGGAGTACCTCCCGCCCGCACCCTTCATCAATTTCCCCGAGGACCTGCCCACCATCGACGACTGACCGTCGAGGCCGGGCAGCCCCTCAGCCGCCGGAGGGGAACCCCAGCTCCGCCAGCACGGCGACGAGGTCCGCCGGCAACGGCGACGTCCACTCGACCCGATCGCCGGTGACCGGGTGGTCGAAGCCCAGCAGACGGGCGTGGAGGAACGGCCGTGCCAGGCCGGATGGTCCGTCGACCCGACCCCGGCCGTAGACGGTGTCGCCGGCCACCGGATGGCCGATGGCCGCCAGGTGCACCCTGATCTGATGGGTGCGACCGGTCTCGAGCGTCGCCTCGACCAGCGTGGTGGCTACCGGCTCCTCCGAACGTGCCACCACCCGGTAGCGGGTCACCGCCGGCTTTCCCTTGCGCGAGACGGCCATGCGGGTGGGTGCCGACTCGGAGCGACCGATGGGGGCATCCACCACACCCTCGTCGGAAGCCAACGTCCCCACCAGCAGTGCCCGGTAGCGACGGGAGACCGTCCGGGCGGTCAGCTGGGCCACCAGCGAGTCGTAGGCCACCGGCGTCCGGGCCACGACCAGCAGGCCCGAGGTCCCGCGGTCGAGTCGGTGGACGATCCCCGGACGGTCGGGTTCGACAGCAGTGGTGTCGAGCAGGTCGGCCAGCTCCGGATAGCGGGCCAGCAGGCCGTTCACCAGGGTGCCCGAGCGGTGCCCGGCCCCGGGGTGGACCACCAGCCCCGCCGGCTTGTCCACGACGACGACGTCGTCGTCCTCGTGGACCACCGAGAACGACACGCTCTCGTCCGCCTCGGGGATCTGGGAGCGGCGGGGATCCTCGAGGTCGACCTCCAGGAGCTCACCGGTCCGGAGGACCCGGCTCCGGGCCAGCACGGGCACCCCGTCGACCGACACCTTCCCGGCGGCCACCAGTCGTTCGACCGTGGACCGCGACAGGTCGGCCAGCAGGGCCACCGACCGGTCGACCCGCACGCCGTCGAGCGATGCCGGGACGGGAACGGCGAGCGTGCTCACGACGCGGCCGGTCCACGGAGGAACGAGACCACGAGGAGGATGCACCCGACGACGATCGAGGCGTCGGCCACGTTGAAGGTCGGCCACCAGTGCAGGGCGATGAAGTCCACGACGGCCCCGTGGTCCCCCCGGAACAGACGGTCCGAGAGGTTGCCCAGGGCCCCTCCGACGATGAGACCGAGGACCGCCGCCCTGCCGTCCGACGGAGACCGCCAGGCCAGGGTCAACAGGGCCGCCATGATGACCACGGCCACGACGGCCAGGATGACCGCGTGACCCTGGAACAGGCTGAACGATGAACCGGTGTTGCGGGACAGTGCGAAGTCGAGCGTCCAGACGACGTGGATCGGCCCGGAGGAGAGCCGGTGCAGGGCCCACGACTTGGTGATCTGGTCGACCACGACGACGACTGCGGCGACGGCCACGGCGACGGTGAGCCGGTGTCCCCCACCGCTCCGTTGTGTCTCCGTCGCGGTGTCGCCGGGGGCCTGCTCTGTCACGGCGTCGTCGTCGGACGCGCCGTTCAGCGCCGCGACAGTCCCCCGCTTTTGCAGGCTACGCACAGCCTGGCGAAGGGCAGGGCCCGAAGCCTGGCCTTCGGAATGGGCTCGTAGCACCGTTCGCACATGCCGTAGGTCTTGCGGGAGATCTTGACCAGGGCGTCGTCGATCTCCTCGACGGCCAGGACGGCCTGGGCCGACAGGGCCAGATCGCGCTCACGGTCGACGGCGATGGTGCCGCCCTCCCCGGACTCCTCGTCGAACTGCACGTCGCCGGGCTCGCGCTCCAGGGCCAGGGAATCGGCCTCGGCCCGGAGGTCCTCCGCTTGGCCCTGGTGCAGTTTCCGCTCCTCCAACAGCAACACACGCTGCTCGTCGAGGAACTTCGACTCCTTGGCATAGGGACCCGTGGCCGGTCGCTTCGGGCCAGTCGG
>Ga0302202_10000855_pt1 | contig 38835 bp, 43 predicted proteins | sample II_Bog_N3_3_FD_194579 | JGI IMG/M metagenome (GOLD analysis project Ga0302202, IMG submission 194579) | Peat permafrost microbial communities from Stordalen Mire near Abisko, Sweden - II_Bog_N3_3 | ecosystem: Environmental > Terrestrial > Soil > Wetlands > Peat | place: Sweden: Abisko...
GGGGGGGAGGGGCTGGAATACGCCCACCGGCACGGACCGGCGGGCGTCGGTGTCGAGCCCGCTGCCCAGCGTCCAACGGAGCATGTTGAGGATCTGGTCGCCGTGGGCCAGCCGGTACCCGAGGATCCCGTGGTCCGACGGCGGGCGTCCGGTGGTGATGGAGGTGAGGGCCGCCGCCGTGGTGGTCGGCGCGATCGACGTGATGGCCCGGTCGATGCCGGCGCCGGCCGAGAGGGTGGGGGCGAGGACGGCCCGGGCCCGGAGCTGCTCCCAGCCCAGACCGTCGACCACGAGCAGGACGATCTGGCGGGCGTGCTCGGCCACCTCCGGGATCCAGTCGGCCCCGTCGGGCGACGTCGCCGTCCCGGTCACGATCCGGGGCACGAGGTTGGCGATGCACCCGCCGGCGTAGTCGGGCAGCCTCGGCTCGGTCGCGTTCGTGCCGTCGGCCGTGGGTGCGGAGGAGGGGGCGGACATCGGCATCGACTGTAGGCGAGCCGGAGGGGCCGCCGGTCCGCAGCGCGGCCGCCGGGGTCCGTCCGACGGGTCCGGTCAGCTGCGGGGGAGGAGGGCCCGAACCGTCTTGTAGCAGTGTCCGTCGCGCGGGGTGGACACGGCGGCCACCAGGTAGTGGGGCTTGAACCCGAGCGCCGAGGCCAGGTCCTTGCCCTGCAGACGGTCCCGCCGGGCCACGTCGAGGGCGCGCTCGAGCCGGGGGTCCTCGACCGGGAGCCAGTTGTCGCTCCGGCCCCAGCCGAACCGGACCCAGGCTGTCCGGTCGCCGATGCGGCGGAACAGCACCGGTCCCTTCGTGGGCTCGATGAGGGCGAGCGATGGTCGGAACCCCTTGAACTCCCAGTAGGGGGCGGACGCCCCCGGGAAACCGAGCACATGGTCCTCGACGGGTGCCGCCAGCTGGTGGAGCAGGTGACGGACATGCCGACCGTGGAGGGTGCCGAGGTGGCGCGGCAGCCCGCTGGCGGTGACGGCCTCGGGCTGGGCCAGGTCGTCACGCTCGGGCTCGTCGGCCAGGTGGGTCTCGACGACGTCGAACGGGGCGAGGTCCGGGCCGTGCTCCTCGGGCCAGTCCACCCGGACGCGCACCAGTGCGCCCGAAGCCAGGTCCACCCCGGTGGTGTCCTCCTGATGGCACGCCAGGACGAGCATCGTGAGAGAGGTTCCGCCCTCGACCGCGATCTGGTCGCGGTGCTTCACGGCGCGCAGCACGTCGCGGGCCGTCCCGCTGCGTGGCGTCCGGGTGGAGTGTGCGGCCATCAGGGGGCCTGTCTAGCAGGCATGGACTCAGGGGCCGCCGGCCAGGGACCCGGCCAACTGGTCCGCGAGCGTGGCGGGATCCGCCGCGGGCGCCTGACAGGTGTACCCCCGGCACACATAGGCCAGGCCGGGCGCCCGGTCCGCCCACAGCGGGGAGCCGGTCGGCTCACCCCAGGCCACCACGGCGTCGGGCAGCCAGTGGCGCCGGACCTCGGCCACCAGGTCGGGCCGATCCCCGGTCACCACCACCTCGGTCGCGCCCCGGGCCAGCAGGTCGGCGGTCAGGACGGTGTGGGCGAAGGCGGTCGGGTGGCGGGTGAGGAGGTCGCCGATCAGGTCCACCACCTCCCGGGCGTGCGAGGTGTAGCGCCCGTCACCGGTCAGGGCGCCCAGTCGGGCGAGCGCCGAGGCGGCCACGGCGTTGGCCGACGGGGTGGCACCGTCGAAGATGTCCTTGGTGCGTACGATCAACTGCTCGGCGTCCGTCGCCGTCGTGAAGAACCCGCCACCGTCCGGGTCGGCGAACCGGGCGATGAGGTCGTCGGCGGTGGCGACGGCCCGCTCCGACCAGACCGACCGACCCGTCAACTCGCCCATGCGGGTGAAGCAGTCGACCAGCCAGGCGTGGTCGGCCGCATAGGCGAGGTGCCTCGCCCCGCCCCCGCGTTGCCAGCTCCGCAGCCACCGGCCGTCGGCGTCGCGCAGGTGGTCCCACAGGAAGTCGGCGATGCCGACCGCGGCCGTCGCCCAGTCGGTGCGCCCCACCGCGGCGGCCGCCTCGGCGAGGGCCGCGGCGTACATGGCGTTCCACTCCGTGAGGACCTTGTCGTCGAGCCCGGGGCGGACCCGTTCCGCCCGGTGGGTGAGCAGGCGCCGGCGGCCGGTCTCCACCGGCTCCGGACCGGTGAGCGGGCCGCCGACGGGCCGTCGCAGGATGGTGGCCCCTTCGAAGTTGCCACCGGGCGTCACGTCGAACCACGCCCGTACCGCGCCGGCGACGTCGGCGTCGCCGGCGGCCGCGTCCACCTCCTCCGGGGTCCAGACGTAGAACTTCCCCTCGACCCCCTCCGAGTCGGCGTCCTCGGCCGAGTACACCCCGCCCTCGGGCGCGGTGAGGTCGCGCGCCACGTAGGACGCGATCCCCTCGACCACGCCCAGGTAGGCCGGGTCGCCGGTCACCTGCCAGCCGTGGAGGTAGGCCCGGAGCAGTCCGGCCTGGTCGTAGAGCATCTTCTCGAAGTGCGGCACCAGCCACTCGGTGTCGGTGGCGTAGCGGGCGAAGCCGCCGCCGAGGTGGTCGTGGATGCCACCGGCCGCCATGGCGTCGAGCGTCCGCGTGGCGAGCGTCCGCACGCGCCCGGCGTCGTCGCCCGACCCGAGGCGCACCGACTGGCGGAGGGCGACGTCGACCAGCGTCGGCTGGGGGAACTTCGGCGCGGGGCCGAACCCCCCCCATGCCGCGTCGAACCGGGTGGTCAGTTCGGTGACGGCCGGTGTGAGCAGGTCGGGGGGACCCCCACCGGCGAGGGCGTCCAGGAGCGAGGCGGCGTCGGGCCGCGCCACGATCCTCGAGCGCTCGCCGATGGCGGCGGCCAGCTCGTCGGCCTGCTCCTCGACCTCGGCGCGCCGGTTCTCCCAGATGTCGGCCAGCGCGTGGAGCACCGTGGTGAACGAGGGCCGACCCTGGTGGTCGGTGGGGGGGAAGTAGGTGCCCCCGTAGAAGGGCCGGCGGTCCGGGGTGAGGAAGACGCTCATGGGCCAGCCGCCGCTGCCGGTGATGGCCTGCACGGCCTCCATGTAGACGGCGTCCACGTCGGGCCGCTCCTCGCGGTCGACCTTGACGCAGACGAACAGTGCGTTGAGCCGCTCGGCCACGTCGGGGTCCTCGAAGGACTCGTGCGCCATCACGTGGCACCAGTGGCAGGCCGAGTAGCCGACGGACAGGAAGAGGGGCCGGTCCAGGTCGACCGCCCGGGCGAAGGCCTCGTCCCCCCACGGGTACCAGTCGACCGGATTGTCGCGGTGCTGTTCGAGGTAGGGGGAGAGCTCGCCGGGTGGCGTGTCGCGGATGAGGGGCACGGGGGCGGTCCTTCGTCGTCGGTGGGACGGTGGTGTCCCGTCCAGGGACGAATCTACGGCGCGTCCACCGTTCCCGGGCCGGAGGACCCGTCCGGGTCACAAACTCCCGGGACCGTTCACCCGTGATCCACGGCGGTTCAGTGCGCCGAGGCGGCGATCCCGACCATGGGAGCGTCGAGGTGCCCGCCGCTCATCGACCCCTCGAAGGGGGCGCCTCCGAAGGCGAAGACGCCCCCGTCGTCGGCCACCAGCCAATAGCCGGAACCGTCCGGATCGGCCGCGATCCCGCTGACCGGCTCGTTCAGGGTGTGTCCACTCATCGATCCGTAGTACGCGGCGTCGCCGAAGGCGAAGACACCGCCGTCGGCGCCGACCAGCCAGTAGCCCCCGCCGTCCGGCGTGGCGGCGATCCCGACGACGGGGAGGTTGAGCGGGCGTCCCCCCATCGATCCGTAGAACCCCGCGTCGCCGAAGGCGAAGACGCCCCCGTCGGCGCCGACCAGCCAGTAGCCCCTGCCGTCCGCCGTGCCGGCGATCCCGACGATCTGGTTCGCCAGATGGAGCTCGGAGACCCCACCGACGGGTGTCGCGTCACCGCAGCCCAGTACGCCGCCGTTCTGGCTCACGAGGAAGAAGCCGCGCCCGCTGGGCGTCGCCGCGATGCCGGTCCAGCCCACCTCGGCCCCGTTGAGACCGGTGCAGCCCAGCTGGCCGGGTGCGGCGGCGGTACCGAATCCGGCGGGTAGCGAGGGGAAGTTGGCGATCCAGTAGCCCGAATTGCCCTCCGATCCGGCGATGCCGACACAGTTCACCCGGGACACGACGCCGCCGGCATCGGCCAGCGACTCGGCGCTGACGTCGATGCCGGGCCCGAACGCGAAGGCGCACAGTCCCGGCGAACCACCTCCGGGCGCGCCGGAGCCCTCGAAGGGTGCGTTGAAGGCGAAGACACCTCCGTCGCCTCCCACCAGCCAGTAACCGGGTGCCGGCGGGCGGAGGGCCGGGCTCGCGGCTCCGGTCGACGCCCAACCCACGAGGGAGGCCACGACCATCGAGAGAACCACCGTGAAGACCCGGACAGTCGTCATCGCCGGTCACCTCCAGCTCGATGACAGGAGCCTACCGCCGGGCGCCTGTGAAGGACGTGGTCCTCGCACAGGTGGGATGGACGATCGTGTGCGCGCTCGGTCAGCAGCCGGACGCGGCCCGGCCGGCGGGCGGTGCGAGCACGACGAACTCCCAGGTCGGATCGCCGAGCGGACTGAGGTTCAGTGCGGCCGTCGCCGTGGTGCCGTTGTCGAGGTGCTTCTTCCACAGGGCTTCGTCCGCGTTGCCCGGGATCGTCGTGCGGCGCCAACCGAGAGAGGAGAGGCCCGCAGTGACCTCGGTGAAGAGTGCCTCGTGGGTGCCGGACCAGCGGAACGACCCCTGGACCCCGACCTGCGACCAACCCTGGGTGGCGGCCATGCCGTCGCAGCTGTCCCGGTGGGGTTCGAATTCGGTCAGGTACGGCGCCGACAGGCTCGGCTGACCGGACCACGGCAGTGCGGCCGTGCCGTATCCCGGCAGTGCCGATGCCGCCGGTGTGAGCTGATGCAGGATCGCTCCCCCCGGATCACCCGATGCGTCGAGGTCGGAAGCGAGCCACCATCCACCGACGGCGACGATCAGGGCAAGGAGAACCGCGAAGAGCCGACGACGATGCTTCCGGTGGCGGCGGCCCGCCTCCTCGACGGCCGGAACTGACGTCCCGGCCCCCGCCCGATCCTCGATCGTTCGCGCCTGGGCCACCTCGCGATGGTACGGCCTCCACGGTGGCGGCGCCCCGATGGCCGCCCGAGGCGCCCTGAGAAACGACGGCGTCCCGCCGTCCGGCGGCATACGACCTCACGGCTGGCCGGTCCGTGCCTACGGCGGTCGGTACCCGGCCGTCTCGGCCAGCTGGCCGGCCACCACGGCCCGGTTCTCCTTGTTGCCGATGGCCGTGACCAGGCCGACGGCGACGGCGCACCAGGCATCACGCTGACCCAGGTCACCGGCGGCGGCGAAGGCCCGGGCCACGCCTTCGGCCGCCGACGCCTCCAGCCAGTCGGTGCCGTCCTCGAGTGCGGCGGCATAGGCCCGCTCGGCGAACAGCAGTGCGAGCTCACCCAGTCCGACGGCGCCCGCCGCCCGCGACACCATCCAGTCGGCGACGATCCACTGCTGGGCGCCGCCCACCTCCTGCCAGTGGTGGCGCGAGGTGAAGGCAGCCGTGAGCAGATCGGCGTCCTGGTCGGCCGAGCGGTGCTCGGCCCCGAGCAGCGCCCACGCCCGGTTGTAGGCCTCGACGGCCTCCGTGCGGTGCCCCTCTGCGTCCATGCCGTCAGGGTAGCCAACAGGGTCGTCGACCCCGACGCGCCGACATCGGCCCGGGCCCCCCGATCCACGGGCCGGGCGTCGGTACGATGTCGGCCCATGGAACTCCGACTGGACGGCAGGACGGCACTGGTGACGGGCGGCTCCCGGGGGATCGGCCAGGCCATCGCCCGGACCTTCGCCGACGCCGGTGCCACGGTGATGGTCTCGTCGCGCAGCGCCGAGGGACTGGAGGCGTCCGTCGCCGAGATCCGGGCCGGGCTGGGTGCGGGGGCGGGCGAGGTGGCGTGGACCGTGGCCAACGCCGGTGACCCCGAGCAGGCCGAGGCCTGCGTGGCCGCCACGGTGGACCTGTTCGGCGGGGTCGACATCCTCGTCAACAACGCGGCCACCAACCCCTACTACGGGCCCATCATCGAGATCGACCAGGGCCGGGCGGACAAGACGGTGCGGGTCAACCAGTCCGGCTACCTGGAGTGGACCCAGGCCGCCTGGCGGGCCGGCATGTCGGACGGCGGCGGTGTCGTGCTCAACATCGCGTCCATCGGCGGACTGACGGTCGAGGGCGGCATCGGCTGGTACAACGTGACCAAGGCGGCCGTGATCCACCTGACCAGCCAGCTGGCCGGAGAGCTCGGTCCGGCGGTGCGGGTCAACGCCATCGCCCCCGGTCTGGTCAAGACCCAGCTGGCGAAGGCCCTCTGGGAGTCCGGCGAGGCGAAGATCTCACAGCGGCTCCCGACCCGGCGCCTCGGTGAGCCCGCGGACATCGCCAACGCCGCCCTCTTCCTGTGCTCGGATGCCGCATCGTGGATCACGGGCGAGACCCTGGTGGTGGACGGCGGCTCGCTGTGCATCGCCAGCGGCTCGTTGTCCTGAGCCCACCGGCGCCCGCCGCACGGGGGTGGTGTCCGGCCGCGTGGGACGTGTCCTCCGACGAACCGCCACGGTGCAGAGCGAGATCACCACGCTCTGTCAATGAATGACACCGATGGTTGCGGGGCTCACGAACTTCGTCTATGCCAGGGGAACTTGGCGGTAGTGCGCCCGCGGCTGTCCCCGGTCGCTCAGGCCAGCGCCGACCGCTGCAGCTTGCCCCCGGCGGTCCGGGGCAGGGCGTCGACGACCACCAGCTCGCGCGGCGCGGCCCACCGGGCCAGCTCCCCGCCCACCAGCTCGCGCAGCTCGTCAAGACCGGGAACCGTGGCGCCGGCGGGCACCACCCAGGCCACGACCCGTTCACCCCACTCGGGGTCGGGCCGCTTCCACACCGCCACCTCGGCGACGCCGGGATGGCGGCCGAGCACGTCCTCGACCTGGGTCGGCCACACCTTCTCGGCACCGGTGACGATCACCTCGGCCATCCGACCGAACACCACGAGCGTCCCGTCCTCGTCGAGGTGCCCACCGTCGCCGGTGGCCAGCCAGCCCCCGGCCAACCGGGGGTCGGTGCCGTCGCGGTAGGCGCGCAGCAACATCGGGCCCCGCACCAGGATCTCGCCCGGCGCACCCAGGACGCCGTCCCCGATGCGGAGCTCGACGCCGTCGAGCGGACGGCCGTCGTAGACGCAGCCCGAGCCGGTCTCCGTCATCCCGTAGGTGGTCACGACGTTGGCCGGCAGGTCGACCGGGGGAGCGGCGCCGCCGAGGAGCACCGACCGGTAGCCCGTGGCGTCGCAGCGCCCGAGGGCGGTCGCCACCAGGGAGACGAGTGTGGCGCCACGGCGGGCCTGGTCCTCCACGGCGACGGGGTCGAACCGCTCGAGGACGGTGCACGGCGTCCCGGTGACGATCGACCGCGTCAACACCGAGAGCCCGCCGATGTGGGCGAGCGGGAGGCAGGCCACCCACCGGTCGCGGTCCGGGTCGACGGCCAGGCCGGCCGAGGTCAGCACGGCCGAGGCCGTGACCGAGGCGTGGGTGTGGACCACGCCCTTGGGTTCACCGGTGGTGCCGCTGGTGGCCACGACGAGCGCGTCCCCCGGCTCGACAGGGAGTCCGTCCCCGAGCCGGGTGCGGCCACGGGCGGTCAGTACGGCGGAGGGGCGGAGGGCGGCCAGGAGCCGTTCGGCGGCGGGTCGGGGGAGTCGGGGGTCGACCGGCAGGACGGCGTCACCGGCGTCCCAGACGGCCCGCAGCGCGGCGACGAAGCCGGGGCCGGCCGGGAGATCGAGCGCCACCAACTCAGCCATACAGGTAGCCTAGCGACCGTACGAGTAGCGACTCTAGGAGTGGATGGTCGAATGGTTGCACCCGAGCACGACGGCGGCGGCGCCCCAGCAGCGGAGTCCCAGGTGGAGACGGTCGTGACCGGCCCGCCGATCGACCCGGTCGACCGGTTCCGCGGCCTGCCCCGGCCGGCGTGGGAGCCCCGGGGGGACTACCGGGACATCCGCATGGACGTGGCCGACGGCATCGCCAAGCTGACCATCTGCCGTCCGGAGGTCCGCAACGCGTTCCGGCCCCAGACGCTGTTCGAGCTGAGTGACGCGTTCAACGTGGCCCGGGACGACCCGTCGGTCGGTGTCGTCGTCCTGACGGGGCAGGGACCGGACGCCTTCTGCTCGGGGGGCGACCAGAAGATCCGCGGCGACGACGGGTACCTGGGCGACGACGCCGTCGCCCGCCAGGGGATCGGACGACTCAACGTCCTCGACCTCCAGATCCAGATCCGCCGGCTGCCGAAGCCGGTGGTGGCCATGGTCGCCGGCTACGCCATCGGCGGCGGCCACATCCTCCACCTCGTGTGCGATCTCACGGTGGCTGCCGACAACGCCCGGTTCGGGCAGACCGGTCCGAAGGTGGGGAGTTTCGACGGCGGCTACGGCGCCAGCCTGCTGGCCCGCTCGATCGGCCTGAAGCGGGCCAAGGAGGTGTGGTTCCTCTGCCGCCAGTACGACGCGGCCACCGCCAAGTCGTGGGGACTCGTGAACGAGGTGGTCCCGCTGGCCGACCTCGAATCCGAGACGGTGGCGTGGTGCCGCCAGATGCTGTCGCTGTCCCCGTTGGCGCTGCGCATGCTCAAGGGCGGCCTGCACGCGGCGGACGACGGCCTGGCCGGCCTCCAGCAGTTCGCCGGCGACGCCACCATGCTCTTCTACATGAGCGAGGAGGGCCAGGAGGGCCGCAACGCCTTCCAGGAGCACCGCCCACCGGACTTCGCCCGCTTCCCCCGCCGCCCGTGACCGACGCCGGCCCGGACCGGCCGGGTCCGCCGCCACCGCCGGGCCCGATCCGCAAGTGGTGGCTCGGCGCCCGGCCCCGCACCCTTCCGGCCGCCCTGGTGCCGGTGGTGGTCGGGACCGCCGCCGCCCACCCGCTGCACCACCTGGCCGTCGTGGTGCTCCACTCGGTGTCCTCCGCACCGACGACGCCGGTGGCGGCGGCCCAGGGCGCGACCCGTTCGGTGATCGCCGACGGGCCCGCGGCCTACGGGTCGACGGTGACCGTCCACCTGCCCCAACACAGCCCCGCCGGGTTCTGGTGGCGGGCGCTCGGTGCGCTGGTGGTGGCCCTGGCCATCCAGATCGGCACCAACTACGCCAACGACTACTCGGACGGCATCCGGGGGACCGACGACGCCCGGGTGGGCCCGGTGCGCCTCACGGCCACCGGCCTCGCCTCGCCGGCCGCCGTCAAGCGGGCCGCGCTCCTCGCCTTCGCCGTCGCCGGCGTGGTCGGCCTCGCCCTGGCCTGGGCCACGTCGTGGTGGATCCTCCTGGTCGGCGCGGCCTGCCTGTTGGCCGGCTGGTTCTACACCGGTGGCCCCCGGCCCTACGGCTACGCGGGGCTCGGCGAGGTCTTCGTCTTCGTCTTCTTCGGCCTGGTGGCGACGGTCGGGACCTTCTACGTCGAGACCGAGCGGCTCGACCGGCCCGCCGTGTGGTGGTCGGCGGTGGCGGTGGGCCTGCTGGCCACCGCACTCCTGCTGGCCAACAACCTCCGCGACATCGCCAGCGACATCGAGAGCGGCAAGCGCACGTTGGCCGTGCGGGTGGGGAGGCGGACTGGCGGCTGGTGCTACGTGGCCTGCGTGGGCGCGCCGTTCGTGGGCGTGGCCCTGTGGGGCCTCCTGGCCGTGACCGGGGTGATCCACTCGCTGCTGCCGGTCCTGGTCTTCCTGCCGCTGCTGGCCCTGCCGCTGGCCCGTCCCCCCGTGCAGGTGGCGCTCAGCCCGGCCGAGGGTCGGGCCCTGCTCCCCGTCCTGGCGGCGACCGGCCGGCTGCAGCTCGCCTTCGGCGCCCTGCTGGCCGTCGCGTTGTGGTCCACCCTGACGCCGTTGGTGTCCACGTGGCCGTCGCTCCCGGGACTGTCCGGATGACGGGTCGGCCGTCGCCCCCGGCGTCAGTGGGCCAGGAAGGCCCGCACGGCTGCCGCCACGGTGTCGGGCCGCTGCAGGTGGGGAGCGTGGTCGGCGTCGTCGACCACCACCAGGCGGGCGTCGGGTCCGATCGTGGTCACCAGGCGCCGGCCGAGTTCGGTGAATTTCGTGTCCCGGCCGCCGGTGACGACCAGTACCGGCCGGTCGAGCCCACCGAGACGGTCCCACAGCGGCTCCTGGGTGCCCGTCCCGGCCAGGCGCAGGCTCGAGGCGAGGCCCGTCGACGTGTTCCGCCTCCGCTCGTCGATCCCGGTGGCCGCGTCGGGCACGTGGCCGAACAGCGGATTGCTCACCCACCGGTCGACGAACGTGGCGACCGAGTCCTCGGGCGGCGTGCCGTCGCCGGGGTCGAGGCGTCGGGCCAGCGCCTCGTCGCTCGACCGCCGCGCCCGGCGCTCGTCGGCGTCGTCGATGCCGGCGGTGCCCGACACCAGGACGAGGCGGCGGACCAGGTCCGGGCGGGCCAGGGCCAGGTGGAGGCAGAAGCGTGCGCCCATCGAGTAGCCGAGGTAGTCGCCCGGCCCCCCGGCCGCCCCGAGGAGCGCCGCGCCGTGCCACAGGTCGGCGCGCACGTCCGACGAGCCGCCGTGCCCGGGCAGGTCGACCAGGACGAGCTCGTGGTCGACCGCCAGGTCCTCGGCCAGGCCGCCCCACAGGCGGCCGGTCTGGGTGAAGCCGTGGGCCAGCACGAGGCGGTGGCCGGCACCGTGACGGTGCCCCATGGTGCTGGCATGCAGCGCGGTGGTCGGCATAGGCGGTGCCCGTGAGCGTACCGAGCCCCCCCGACACCGCCGTCGATGCCGACCGTCAGGCGGCCTTCGCCGCCACCCTGGTCGACGAGTGGGTGCGGGCCGGCGTGCGGCACGCCGTCGTGTGCCCCGGGTCCCGGTCGACCCCGCTGGCCCTGGCCGTGGCCGCCGAGCCCCGGCTGGCGCTGCACGTACGGCTCGACGAGCGGTCGGCCGGGTTCACCGCCCTCGGGATAGGGATGGCCACCGGCCTGCCCGCCGTCGTCGTGGTCACGAGCGGGACGGCGGCGGCCGAACTCCACGCCGCGGTGGTGGAGGCCGACCTGGCCCGGGTGCCGCTGCTGGTCTGCACCGCCGACCGTCCGCCGGAACTCCGTGACGTGGGCGCCCCCCAGACCATCGACCAGACCCACCTGTACGGTCGGGCGCCCCGATGGGCCGTCGATCCGGGCGTGCCGGACGAGCCGTCGCGACCGACCTGGCGGTCGCTGGCGTCGCGTTCGGTCGCCGACGCCGTGGCCGGGCCGAGGGGTCCGGGCCCGGTGCACCTCAATCTCCCGTTCCGCGAACCGTTGCTCGGTGACGCGACCCGGGGTGCGGTACCGGACGGACGCCCCGACGGTGCCCCGTGGCATCGCGTCGAGCCGGCCCGACCGGCGCCGCCCGATGCCGTCGTGGCCGACCTCGTGACGTCGGGGGTTCTCCGCCCCGGGGCCCGGGGCCTGATCGTGGCCGGGGCGGGGTGCGGTGACCCCGACGCCGTCCTGGCATTGGCCGCGGCGCTCGCCTGGCCGGTGCTGGCCGACCCGCGCTCGGGTCTCCGCGGACCGGGTGCCCGGGTGGTGTCGGCGGCCGACGGCATCCTGCGGTCGACCCGCTTCGCCGATGGCCACCGACCCGACGTCGTGCTCCGCCTCGGGGAGCGCTGGGCCTCCCGGGTGGTGACCACCTTCCTGGCGGGGGCCCCGACGGTGGTGGTCGACCAGCACGGCTGGCCCGATCCCGAGCGGTCGGCCGCGGAGCTGGTCCGGGCGGACCCGACGGAGTTCTGCCGGGCGGTCGGGCGCGCGGTGGAGGATGCGGCGGAGGACGCGGGGGGCGATCGGTCCGGCCGGCCGCGGTCGTGGGCGGAGGACTGGGACGAGGCCGAGCAGCGGGCCCGGCGGGCCGTCGACCGGATACTGGCGACCGGAGCACCGGGCCCGGTGCCCGGGCTGACGGAGCCGGCGCTGGCCGCCCGGGTGCTGGCCGCCGTTCCGGAGGGTTCGGCGCTGGTGGTGTCCTCGTCGATGCCGGTGCGCGACGTCGAGGCGTTCGGCGCACCCCGGAGCGGAAGCGTGCGGGTGCTGGGCAACCGCGGGGCCAACGGGATCGACGGCGTGGTGTCGACCGCACTCGGTGTGGCCCTGGCGGGCGGGCCGACCACCGCACTGGTGGGCGACCTGGCGTTCCTGCACGACGTGTCGGCGCTGCTGGGCCCGACGTCCGAGCGACCGCCCCTGACCATCGTGGTGGCCGACAACGGGGGAGGGGGGATCTTCTCCTTCCTGCCCCAGGCGGATCAGCTCCGGCCGGAGCGGTTCGAGCGCCTGTTCGGCACCCCGCAGGGAGCCGATCCGGCGGCTGTCGCCCGCGGCCTCGGCTGGGAGGTCGTCGAGGTCGGTGGCGACGATCCCCGGGGGCAGGGGGACGACTGGGTCGCGACGCTCGACGTCGCGCTCGCCGACCGCCGGGGTGGGCGCGTCGTCGTGGTCCGCCTCCCCGATCGCACGGCCAACGTGGCCGCCCACGACCTGCTCAACGCCGCCGTCGTCGAGGCGGTCGACGCGCCGTAGGACGGGGATCGGAGTCCGGTCCCCGTCCCGTCGGGACCGTCGTCCCTAGCCGTCTCCTCGACCCGGCACGTCCGCCGCCCCGGCCATGATCCTCCGGCGCTGCCAGAGGAGCTGCGTCGTCATCAATCCCGTTCCGAACACCCAGAGCAGCGCCGTCCAATGAGAGCCTCCGTGGCCGAACAGGAACATCCGCAGCCACAGGCAGCACAAGATGGCGAAGACCAGGGCCAACGGCCCGTACCACCGCACCTGGGCGAGCAACTGGCGGACATGTTCGTGGTCCTCACTCGCCACGGGCTCGCCCTTGACGAGCGCGACCCGGACCCGCTGACGATCACGGAGTTGGGCCATCGTCGTCATGCCGACACCGTAACCCTCTGTCGGCGCGGGCGCCCGGATCGCGGCGTGGCGCGGGACGTCGGGGACGAGGGCACGTCGGTCTGCCGCCGGACCGTGTCCGCGCCGGCGCGAGGGACCCGGGCGGCGGCGGTCCCCGGCGTACGTGATCACCCCCTCCCGACGTTGGCGAACGACCGATCCGGCGCCCGGAATCCGCTTGACCCGAGATTCCGTAGGGCGCAGACTGGCCGCGAGGTCGCGACGCGCCTCGATCGAGATGACCCATGCGGGAGGCGGCCCATGCGTGACATGGTGGATGCTCAGGTGGCTGGGCGTTGATGTCCAGGAAGACCGCGAGCGCGGCGAAGATGGCACTACTCGGGCAGGTCGATCTGCTCGCCGAGTGCACCAAGAAGGAACTGGCCGAGATCGCCTCGCTCTCGACCGAATACGACGCTGTCGCCGGACAGGTGCTGGCCGAAGAAGGTCAGCTCGGCACCGAGTTCTTCATCATCGTGGAGGGGCACGCCACGGCCTCCCGTGACGGGGTGCACCTGGCGACGCTCGACCCCACGAATTTCTTCGGTGAGCTGGCCCTGCTCGACGGTGGGCCCCGGACCGCCACCGTCGTGGCCGACACCGATCTCCACCTGCTGGTGCTGTCGAGGGGGGAGTTCAAGCAGCTGCTGAGGACGTATCCCTCGGTGAGTTACCGGATGCTCAGCGGACTCGGCGCCCGCCTCCGGAAGGCCGACGAGATGATCGCGGCGACGAGCGGCCGGAACGCCACCGCCCACATCACCGTGTAGCCGGCCGGCTTCGGCCGTGTCCCCGGTTGGCGGGCGGTGGGCCGTCGCTCGATGGGCCACCGGGCAGTCGATCCGATCCCGCCTCGGGTGTGGCCTACCCGGACGGAACCGGCTGCGGTGTCTCCGGCGTCACCGGACCGACGGCGAAGGGACAGGCGTCGGACGCCCCGATCGCGGCCGACGTACCCGCGGCGGTGACGGGTGTCGACCGGGTCAGGCCCGGTGGCGTCACGAGGAACGATCGTGTGAAGGTGCCGCAATTACGGGACGAACCGTCGCTGCCCTGGATCGACGCCTCGGCGAGCTGCCCGGGGCGCAACACGACATCGGTCGGGGCCCCGCCGTTGAGGTCATTCCGCTCGGCCCGGGCGATCTGTCTCCCCTGCGGATCGAGCGCCGCGGCACCGGGGTAGCCGTGCAGGGTGCAGGCGACGGTGCTGACGTTCCGGAATCCCAACTCCTCCGCGGCCGAGCCGGCCCCCACGTAGCTGGTCTGTACCGAGACCGCGAGCTGACCGTTCCCGCACCTCGGCCCGGTCGGGGTCGTGGTCGTCGTCGGCACGGCTTCGGGACCGGCCGACGAACAGGCGGTCGCCGTGGCGGCCAGGAGAGCCAGGAGCAGAGCCGTCGATCTCCTCACCGTCAAAGGATCGTAGATGGTGCGGGCGGAGTGTCCCCCGACGCGGGTTGGGAAGGCGGCCGGGGTGCGGCGGGACGGTGGAACTAGTCCCCCGGGGCCATGGTGGCGTAGGCGGGCGTGCCGGCGGTCTCGTGGCTGAGGGGCAGCGTGCCGCTCGGTAGGTGACCGATTCCGTGAGGTGCAGGACCGTGGGTACGGACCCGTCGGCGAACACCCGCTTGCCGCTGCCCAGCAGCCGCGGGTACATCCAGAGGTCCAGCCGGTCGACGAGGCCGGAGCGCAGCAGGGACTGCAGGAGGTCGAGACTGCCGATGACGTGGATCTCGTCATGGCGCGCCTTCAGTTCGGCGACGCTCCCGACGAGGTCGCGGGCGAGGAGCGTCGACTCTTGCCAGGAAAGTGGCTCGGCGAGCGTGCGGCTGGCGACGTACTCGGGGACACCGTTCAGCAGTCCGGTGAACGGGATCTCCTCCGGGGCGTCCGGCCAGTAGTCGGCGAAGATCTCGTAGGTCCTCCGGCCGAGGAGCAGTGCGTCCATGCGCGCCGCCTGTTCGAAGATGACACCGCCCGACTCCGGGTCCGCCACCGGCGCCTGCCACCCGCCGTGGGCGAATCCGCCGTCGGGGTCCTCGTCGACCGCACCGGGCGCCTGGGCCACCCCGTCGAGCGTCACGAACTCCGTCACGATGAGGATGCCCACGGTGTGCTCCTGTCCCGGCGACGACGTGCCCTACTGCGGGCGACCCCGTTGCGTAGAGGGCAGTCCCGGGGCCACCAGCCTCGGCCAGCGTAGCCACGGCTTCCCGGGCCGGTCGTCGGCCGTCGTCCGGAGGAATCGCACAACGTGCACCCGCCGGTCCGGCGCCGTCGGCGGCGACGCCGAGGGCCGCCGCGCTGCGTGCGCCGCCCGTGCGCCGTAGGCTGGGTCATCAGATCGAAGGGAGGCCCGCAGATGAGTGGATGTGGAGCTGCCGACGCCCGAAAGCTCGACCAGTGCGAGTGCGACCTGCCTCCCGGGCACCCGGCCCCGCACCGGTGCAACGACTGCGGTCGTTCGTGGCACGAGCCCCGGACCGGGGCGGCCGAGGACGTCATGATGCGTGACTACTCGGCCTTCCCGTCCTCGCCGTAGCCGGTGGGCAGCACCCTCCGCACACCCTGACGGGCACCACGGGACGGAGCCCTACGCCCGTCCGTACCGATCGTCGAGGCGCACGACGTCGTCGAGCTCCGTGGTACTGGCCTCGAGCACGACCGTATCCTCCAGGGCGGTCATGCGGTGCCGCGTACCCGGGCGGATGTGGACCGCCTCCCCCGGAAGCAGCTCGAACGACTCCAGCGCGGTGTCGGTGGCTCCCACCTCGAAGAGGAGCCGGCCGGACTGCACCGCGATCGTCTCCTCCTTCCGCTCGTGATACTGGAGCGACAGCGAATGACCGGCGGTGATGTGCAGCGCCTTGCCACAGTAGCGACCGTCGACGAGCGCGAAATGCTCCTCGTGCCCCCACGGCTTCGCCACGTTGGTGACGGTGGATACCCACGCCGACTTGGTCACTTCAACTCCCCCGGGAATGACGGACGACGCCGGTCGTCGACGGACGAGCGGCCCCATGGACACTAGAGCCTCGGCGGCGGAGTGGCCGCGGCGATTCGGGGTACTGACTGCACGGGTTGGCAGCATCGGCGGGTGCGGATCCGTCGTCCCGGCGTGGCCGGAGCCGGGTGCTCCTGGCGGCATGCACGGCGACCGGACCCGCCGACCACACGGCCCCGCCCCGGCCGTCGGGTGTCGAGTTCAGCCTCCGTCCACTGCTCTGTTACGCCCCTCCCTACGACGGATCCGGCCGTTCGGGTGTCCGGGAGGCCGAATCCGGTGCCGGCGTTCGCACCCGGATACGGGTTGACGGCCTCCCGCCTGCCGGTCAGTCCGAGCCCCGCAAGTCCGGGTGGCGACACGTCGAATGCGGAAGTGCCCCCTGATCCGCAGTACGCCGGTGGGCCGTCGAGCCCGCCGGAAGTGTAGGAGACGGCGGCGGTCGTCCTGCTCCCGGGCACCGCACGCGGCCGTCACGGCCGGGCCACGCCGGGCCACGCCGGGCCGGTCAGGCGAACACGACCTCCAGCTTGCGGGGCCCCCGGACCTGACCGCCGGCCCAGAGGACGTCGGCCCCCTCGGCCAGGTGGAAGTCGGGAACCCGCCGCAGCCATTCCTCGAGGGCGACGCGGAGCTCCATCCTCGCCAGGTTCGATCCGGCGCACCGGTGGATGCCCGAGCCGAACGCCACGTGCCGGTTCTCCTGACGATCGAGCAGCACCTCGTCCGCCCGGTCGAAGACCGACGGGTCGCGGTTCGCCGCCGGAAAACTCAGCAGGACCTTGTCGCCCTGCCGCATGGGGCAGCCGTTGAACTCGACGTCCCGGGAGACGGCCCGGGCCATCGTCACCGGGGCGTAGGCGCGCAGCAGCTCCTCGACGGCCGTGTCCATCAGGGCCGGATCGCTGACCAGGCGCCGGCGGTCGTCGTCGTGGGTGGCCAGGTGCCAGAGTGACGAACCGATGGCACTCCAGGTGGTGTCGATGCCGGCGATCATCGTGAGGATCGCCATGCCCAGGATCGCCATGTCGTCGACCGGCTCACCCTCCACCTCGGCGTGGAGCAGGTAGGTCAGCAGGTCGTCGCCGTCGTTGTCGCGCCGCTCGTTGATGCGGTCCCACAGGTAGTACCCGATCCCGAACATCCCCCGCTCCACGCGCTGGGGGTCGTCCGCGAACTCGAGCACGTCACGGACCCAACCGGTGAAGGTGTCGGCGAGCTCTTCGGGGATGCCGAGGATCGCACCGATCACGCGCACCGGGATCTGCTGGGCGTACCCCGAGGCGGCATCCGCCCGTCCGCTCTCCAGCTGCGCGTCGATCAGCGACCCGCACAGCGCCCGGGTCATCGGCTCGTAGGTCGCCACTCGGGTGTGGGAGAACCAGGGGAGGAGGAGACGACGGGTCCAGGTGTGGAGTGGGGGGTCGGAGGTGATCGGGGGCAGGCCGTAGGTCAGGATCGGATGCTCGTCCTCCTCGACGGAATCGATCACACTGGTGTTGGACGAGCTGAAGTGCTCGATGTCCTTGGCCAGCGCCGTGACGTCGGCGTAGGTGGTCGGGAGCCAGGCCCGCCCCCTCCGTTCGGTGCGGGCGATCGGGCAGACGCGGCGCAGTTCGTCCCAACGGGGGAACGGGTCGCGTACGTAGGCGTCGTCGAGGACGTCGAAGTCGGAGGTCCAGTCGCTGACCGGTTCGCTACCCGCCACGTGCCGCCTCCTCTGGTCCGGTCCACCTCGTCTGGTCCCCCACGCGGTGCCGGTCGGTACCTCATATCCGTGGAGGGTCGAGTCCCACCGGCGTGTCGTGCCGTGGGCCGACTGCTCGTCGAGACCCCAGAACCGTAGGCGAAGCGGGCGGGTCCGCGCCGCTGCGGACGCCACGTCGCCGGGCTCCGACGTGGGGGATCCGACAAAGTGGCGAGACCGGCGACATAAACTCACCCATGGCCGAGCCTCACGAAGACGTGATCCGAGCGACCCGTGCGTTCATCGACGCCAGTACCGAACTGCGCCTCGTCCTCGCCCACGCCGAAGAAGGGCTGCTGAAGGGTATCGCCGTACTAGAGCAGGGGGGAACGCCGATGCAGAACCTCCGGACTCCCCAGACGAAGATGCAGCGGACGTCCGTGCAGGCGGCCATGGAGCACTTCTCCGATGCCCGCCACCGGTTCCGGATGCTCATGATCTCGGAGTGCGTCACCGATGGGATGAGGGCCCGCGAGCTCTCCGAGATGTGGGGGTTCTCCCGACAGCGGGCCTCCAAGCTGATCGGCGAATCCCGGTGCCTGGCACCGGCGGGGCGTGAGCCCGGAGCGGCCGAGGCGTAGGACGCCGCCGGAGTTTCCGGTGGTCGGGGTCGTCGCGGTCGTCGCTTCGGCCGCCGAGGCCGGGCGCGCCGCCGACGTGGGACCACGTCTACCGTTGGCCCCATGAGCCGTGCCTCCGAGGCCGAAGGTTGGTATGTCGATCCTTATCGCATCCACCAGCACCGGTGGTTCTCGGCCGGGAGGCCGACCGCCCTGGTGCGGGACGGGGGGATCGAGTCCGAGGACCCGGCGCCGGCCGAGCCGTTCGACGGTGCACCTGTCAGGGTCACCGAGGATCCGACGTCGGGTGCCGACGGGGCCGACCTCCGGCGAGCCGACGACGCAGCCGGTGGCGACAGCTACGACCCGGAGAAGGCCTTCGTGGCCGCGTTGGACGCCACGACCTGGTTCCCCATGCGCTGATCGCGGCGACGTACCGCCGGGCGATGCCATAGTGACGACATGGCCGCGGCGGAGTCCGGACGCGAAGCGGAGCATCGGGCGCTCGCCCGTCTGATCGGCGACCGCTGCCGTCTGACCGGCACCTTCACCCTGCGCTCGGGCCGGGTGTCGTCCACCTACTTCGACAAGTACCTGTTCGAGTCCGACCCCGAGCTCCTGGCCCGCGTGGCGGCGTACGCCGCTCCGTTGGTCCCGGACGGCACCGAGGTCCTGGCCGGCCTGGAGCTCGGCGGCGTCCCCGTCGCCACCGCGCTGTCACTGGCGACCGGCCTGCCGGTGGCGTTCGTCCGCAAGGAGGCGAAGACCTACGGGACCGCACGGCTGGCGGAAGGGGCCGAGATCGCCGGCCGGCGCACGCTGGTGGTCGAGGACGTGATCACCACCGGTGGCCAGGTGGCGACGTCGACCGCGGAGCTCCGCTCCCGCGGTGCGCTCGTGGAGGCCGTGCTGTGCGTCATCGATCGGAGCGGTGGGACGCACCCCGGACTCGATGCCATCGGTTGCCGGGTCGTGGCGCTCCTGACCGGGGCCGAACTCGGCTGAGGCCGTCCGGACGTCCCGGGTCGGGCCCGGGGCCACCGTGATCGGCGCCACTGGTTCCCCCGGGATGCGGCCGGGTCAGGGTGAGACGATGAGCCGGTACCCGGCGTCGATGGACCCTGACGCGAGGGACGCGCCATGTCGCTCCTGCCAGCGGCCGCTGGCCAGGTCGTTCTCCAACCGCGCCATGGCACGGTGGACCGTCTCCGGGGGGAGCCGGGCGATGACCGAGATGCCGGCCTGCACCGCGGGGTCCAGATAGGCCTCCGGGCGGGCCCAGTAGGCATGACAGAAGCCGTCGAGGCAGTCGGCGGGCACCGGCACCACCGTGACGGTCCCACCGCCCAGCGCCTGGGCGATCACCGCGGGAGGAGGACAGGTGAGGTCGAGTCCGGCCATCTCGGGCAGATAGTCGGTGACGATCCACTGCCGGCAGTGCACGATGTGGTCGAAGCTGAGGACGGCCACCGGACCGGTGGACACCCGTCGGAGTTCCGCGAGCCCGGCCGCGGGGTCCGACCAGTGGTGGACGGTGAGGACCGCCATGGCCCCGTCGAACGCCCCGCCACGGAACGGCAGGTGTTCGGCGGCCCCGCGGACGGCCAGTGCGGTGCCGGGCGCCCGCTGCCGGACCATGGCGTCGGAGGGTTCCACGGCCACCACCGCACGGTCCGTCGGCTCGTAGCTGCCGGTGCCGGCGCCCACGTTGACCACCGCGTGCGAGTCACCGAGTGCGTCACCGATCATCCGCTCGATCCGGGGGTCGGGACGGCGGGTCGTGGTGTAGCCCACGCCGATGCGGTCGTAGCGGGGAACGCCGGCCATCGCACGAGACTAGGTCAGCGGCCGTTCCCGGCCCGGGGTGGAGGCACTTGCCTCGCTCCGGTCGGGAGCGGTGACCCGCTCGGGGTCCGACCCGCTCGGGGTCCGATGCGGCCGGCGGCCGGCTACTCCGTCGTGCGTTGCTACGTGTGACGTAGTAACCTCGGCGCATGACCACATCGACGGGAACGGCACTCCGCAGGCCCAACGACCCACCGCTGCTGATCCTCACCAGTCTGGCGGCGGGCCCGAAGCACGGCCACGCGCTGGCCCGGGACATCGAAGCCTTCGCCGGGGTGCGCCTCGGCCCCGGCGCCCTCTACGGGGCGATCACCCGCCTCGAGGAACGCGGCCTCATCGAACCGCTCCCGTCGGACGACCGCCGGCGCCCGTACCGGATCACCGCCGCCGGCTCGGTGGCCCTCGCCGAGGCCGTGGCCGACCTACGGCGCATCGCCGACGTGGGTGCCCGGCGACTCGGACTGTCCCTCGGGGTGACGGGATGAGCGGGGACCGCGACGGCCTCGGACGTCTGCTGCGCTGGTATCCGCCGGCCTGGCGCGACCGCTACGGCGACGAGCTCGTGGCGCTGCTCGAGGACGAACTCGACGGAACGGCCCCCACGGTCCGGTTGCGGGTGTCGCTGGCGGCATCCGGGATCCGGCAGCGGGCGCGTGCGTCGGGGCTGGCCGGCGACGGCGGTGACCCGGCGCTCCGGCTCCGGACCGGCGCGCTGGTGGTCCTGGCCGGGTGGGCGATGCTGCTCTTCGGTGGCGCGTCCTTCGCCAAGTCGGCCGAGCACTTCTCCTTCGCCCAGCCGGCCGGTTCCCAGACGCTCGCCCGCGGCGCCTATGTCGCCGTGGCCGCCCTGGCCCTGCTGTGCGGCGTCCTCGTCCTGGCCGGCGCAGCCCTCGCCCTGCCGGCGGCGGTGCGCTTCGTGCGGGGTGGGGGCTGGCCGGCCGTGCGTCGGCGCGTGTTCGTGGCCGTGGCCGCCGTCGTCGGTGCGGGCGTCACCATGGTCGGGCTCGGCGCCTGGGCCCATCACCTCGACGTCCACGCCCGCAACGGGGGCGACATCGCCTATTCGGTGGCGTTCCTGGGGTGGTGCGCCCTGGTGGCCCTGACCATCGGGTCCGTGGTGGCCGCAGCCACCGCGCTGGTCCGCAGGGTCACGCTGTCGCGGGCCGTACTGCGCGCCGAGGGGGTCCTGGCCGTGGCGGTCGCGGTGCTGGTGGCTGCCATCACGACGGCAACCGGGCTGTGGTGGGCGGCCATGGCCCGGGGAGCCCCCTGGTTCCTGGCCGGCACCCGGCCCGGCACGGCGCCGTCACCCGTGACCGTGCAGCTGGTGCTGGTCGAGGGATGCCTCGTACTGGCGACGGTGGTCGCCGCGTACGGGGCGGTGCGGGTCGCACGGGCCGTGCCGGCGATCTGACCCGACCGGCATCCGGGTGACCGGTGCGCCGGTCGTCCGGTGGGCCCGACCGTCGACGGGCCCGGGTGGTCAGCAGGGCGTCGGATCGAAGTTCGGTGCGGAGCTGGCCGCGGAGGCCGTCGGCGTGGTCACCGTCGAGGTGGCCGCAGCGGTGGTGGCCGGCGCGGCGGCTGCCGGCGCCGTCGTGGTGGTGACCGGCGTGCTCAAGACGAGCGGGTTGCCGTACTGGTCGATCGGGGGTGTGGTGATGGTGCCGAGCGGGCCGCCGAGGAACTGGGCGATCATCGCCGAGGCCTCGTCGGGCTGGACCACCTCGACGTCACCGGCATAGGACGAGACGGCGCCCTCCGTCGGCAGCACGTAGGCGGGCACCGAGGAACCGGACAGCGCGTGGTAGCGCTCGGACAGGGCGAACAGGTCCCCCGCGGTCAGGCCGTCGTCCTTGGAGAAGTCGTGCACCACCGAGGACAGCAGGGAGTTGAGCCGCAACGGGTCGTAGGTCGACTTGGCCTTGTCCATGGCCGCCGAGATCACCAGGTTCTGGCGCTCGATCCGGCCGAGGTCGGACGTGGGGTCCGAGTGCCAGTAGCCGTCCGTGTAGTACTGGTAGTACCGGGACCGCGACAGGCTGAGCGCCTGGGGTCCGTTCAGCACCTGGCAGCCTTGCGTCGGGATGTTGAGGCCCGAGTTGTTGTTGCAGACCCCCGTCGAGCAGTCCATGTCCCGGGCCGGATAGGGGAAGTCAAGGGAGATCCCGCCGAGTGCGTTGACGGCGTCCTCCAGACCGAAGAAGTTGACCACGATGTAGTGGCTGATCGGGATGCCGAAGGTGTTCTCGATGGTCTTGACGGTGGCGTCCGGTCCGGCGGAGAAGGCGGCGTTGATCTTGTTCTGGGTCGACAGCTGCGAGTTCGACGGGAGCCCGGTGATGGTCACGAAGGTGTCCCGGGGGATCGACAGGGTGGCGGCGGTGCCGGCCGCGGGGTCGACGTGGATGATCTTGAGGGTGTCCGACCGTTGACCTCCGGCCTGCGTCGTCGAGCCGAACTCCTGGGCCTGGGCCGCTGTCTCGCCGGCGCGGCTGTCGGATCCGATGAGGAGGATGTTGTACGGGGCGCCGTTGGCGGCGGCCACACACGTGTCGCACGGGGCCGAGGAGACCTGGGCCCACTGGTAGCGGAAATAGCCGTAGCCGGCGGCCACGAGCACGAGGATGATCACCACGAGCCCGATCAGGCTACGCAGGATGCGCTCGCCGCGCGACCTCCGCCTCCGGTGCGACCGTCGGATCTCGCGCTTGGACGGGATCGCCACCTCGCCACCGAGGATGGGGCCGGCGAACCGGGGGTCGTACCCGTGCCGTCCGGTTCCCGGCGTGGTGCCGCGGGGACGTCCGGTGGGTCGGGGCGCGGGGCGCCCCGAGGGCCGGGACGAGCGGGGTGGTGTGGGGTCGTCGGTGGTCACGTTGGGGAGGGTGTGGGGTGGCGCGGCGACGGGCCCCGTCATCCGGGGTCGCGGCGGCCGCGCCCGTGTCGTGGGGACCAGTTTCCCATGGTCGGCGCCCGACCTGGTGTCACCCGCGTCCGCAGGCCCCGGTGCCGCCGCCCCGACACGTTCGCGACCGGGTCGGGATCAGGAGTCGGCCGGTACCCACGAGCCGTGGAATCCGAACGGCACCCGGGCCGGCAGGTGCACCGTGGCCACCGGGGGCCCGCTGAACGAGGTGGCGTCGAGGATCACCAGGTCCGAGGCGTCACGGGCGGCGTCGTAGACCACCGTCAGCACCCAGCCCTCGTCCTCGCCCGCGCCGTCGGCGGCGCGCACGAAGACGGGCTCGCCGGGGGAGCGTCCCTCACCGGGGTCGTAGCGGTCGGATTCGTCGCGGGCGAAGTCGTACTTGACGAGCCCCTCGAACGAAGGGTGCTCGGGGTCGGCGCCGGTGCGGACGCAGTAGCCGTAGCGGTGGCGCGATCCGGCGACGGCCGGGTCGATCCTCGGGAACTCGACCGGTGTGTCGTCGAGCGCCTCCTCGTGCACCCGGTTGGCGGCCGGGTCGACGGTCCATCGGAAGAGGACGGGGTCGGACCGGGTGATGGCTTCGCCGGGAGCGGTCTCGAACACGGCGTCGTAGCGGATCAGGTCGAGGACGGTCCGGTCGCCGTCGTCGAAGGCGTTGAGTACGTGGAAGGCGTAGCTCGGGTCCATGGTGATCCACCGGATGTCGGCGCCCGTGCCGTTGCGGGGCAGCACCCCGATCCGCGACCCGGCCTCAGGTGCCCAGCCGAACGGCAGCCGCCGTCCCTGGGCGGCCAGCGCCAGGTCGAAGACGACGGGCTGGTCGAGGAATACGGCGCGGGTGGCCGTCACCCCGAAGTCGTGCATCATCGTGGCCCGCGGGACGTCGATCGCCTCGGTGGTGGTGAGCTGACCGGCGGCGTCGACCACGTGGTAGCGCAGGAAGGGCGGCCCGAACAGGTCGACACCGAAGAACACGAGCTCGCCGGTGACGGGGTCGACCTTCGGGTGGGCGGTCATCGGCGACGACAGGGTGCCGTCGAAGTCGTGGATCCTGGCACGGTCGAGTTCCGGGGACACGGCGTGGGGGAAGCCCGACTCGACGAGGGCGAGCGTGGTGCCGGCGTGCCGGACGACGTGGGTGTTGGCGGGGCCGTCGATCGGCTCGCTCGGCCCGCGGGGCGGGACGGTGGCCACCTTGCCGGCCAGGGCACGGGTGCGTACCCACCGGTTGCGGTAGCCCGTGGCCCGGCCGCCGGCGAGCCAGATGCCGTGGAGCATCCCGTCGCCCGAGAACCAGTGGTAGTCGGCCGGGTCCTCGGGCACGGTGAGCGGGTTGGGACCGTTGCGCAGCAGTACCCCCTCGAGATCGGGCGGCACCACACCCGTGACCTCGAGGGGATGGTCGTCCGTCCGCTCCTCGAGCACCGGGGCGAAATTGCCTTCGAGATACGGGTTCACCATGGTCCATGCCCTCCGGTCGGGCCCCCGGTGGTCGGGCCGGCAGGGCGATCGTAGCGTCCGGTCCACCGCGCCCGGCATGGCAGGCTGTGGCATGGCCGACTTCGTCGAGGACCTCCGTTTCCGGGGGTTGATCCACCAGATGACCGACCCCGAACTGGGCAGCCGGCTCAACGCCGGCCCCCTGACCGGCTACACCGGGTTCGACCCGACGGCGGACAGCCTCCACGTCGGCCACCTGCTGCAGGTGTGCAACCTGCGGCGCCTGCAGGAGGCCGGTCACCGGCCTCTGGCGGTGGCCGGCGGGGGTACCGGCTTCATCGGCGACCCGGGCGGCAAGTCGGAGGAGCGGTCGCTGTTGAGTGTCGACCAGCTCGAGGCCAACCTCGCCGGCATCCGCGCCCAGCTGGCCCGGTTCATCGACGTGGGCTCCGGGGCCGACGGCGCGCGCGCGTCGATGCTCAACAATGCGGACTGGCTGCAGCCCATGACGCTGTTCACGTTCCTGCGCGACGTGGGCAAGCACTTCACCGTCAACCAGATGGTGGCCAAGGACTCGGTCCGGACCCGCCTGTCCCGGGCCGACCAGGGCATCTCCTACACCGAGTTCAGCTACATGCTCCTGCAGGCCTACGACTTCCTGCGCCTGTTCGACGACCACGGGTGCACCCTCCAGATCGGGGGCAGCGACCAGTGGGGCAACATCACCATGGGCATCGAGCTCATCCGCAAGGTGCGTCACGCCGAGGCCTTCGGGCTCACCACGCCCCTGGTCCTCAAGGCCGACGGCACCAAGTTCGGCAAGACGGAGTCCGGTGCGGTGTGGCTCGACCCGGCCCGCACGTCCCCCTACCAGCTCTACCAGTTCTTCCTCCGCAGCGAGGACGCAGTGGTCGGCGCCTACCTCCGGTACTTCACGTTCCTGCCCCACGAGGAGATCAGCGCGCTCGACGTGGCGACCGACGAGCACCCGGAGCGGCGCGAGGGCCAGCGTGTCCTGGCCCGGGAGGTGTGCACCCTGGTCCACGGGGCCGACGAGACCGTACGGGCCGAGCAGGCGGCGGCGGCACTGTTCGGCGGCGACGTCTCCGGTCTCGACGAGCGCACCCTGCTCGACGTGTTCGCCGACGCCCCGTCGACCGACCTGCCGACCGGTCACCTCGACGAGGGGGGACCGCTGCTCGTGGACCTGCTGGCCGAGACGGGGCTGGTGGGGTCGAAGAGCCAGGCCCGGACCACCGTCACCCAGGGCGGCGCCTACGTCAACAACGCCCGCCAGGACGACGTCACCCGGCGGTTGACCGCCGACGACCTGGTGGCCGGACGCTACGTGGTGCTGCGCCGGGGCAAGAAGGACCATCACCTCGTCCGCTTCGGCTGAGGCGCGCGTCGGGACCGCCGCGGCGGTCGCCGTCGGGACGGGTCGTACACTGGCGGCCATGTCCGCCCCCGGCAATTCCTCCGACACGTCGGCCGTCCGCCTGACCACCGGCCTGCCCGAGACCGTCCTGCCCCCCGAGCCCGAGGCGGTCCGCCAGGCGCTCGCCGACGCGCTGGCCCAGCCGGGGGAGCGTCGGCGGCACGCCGTGTCCGACGTGGTGCGGGCCGATCCGCGCTCCCTCGATGCGTGGGCCGCCCTGGGCTCGCTGGCCCGCGACGATGTCGAGGCCTACGCCTGCTTCCGGGTCGGGTACCACCGCGGTCTCGACGCCTTGCGGGGGAGCGGCTGGAAGGGGTCCGGCCTGGTGCGGTGGTCGCATGTCGAGAACCAGGGGTTCCTGCGGTGTCTGGACGGCCTGCGGTCCGCAGCCGGCGCCATCGGCGAGCAGGCCGAGGAGGAGCGCTGCGCCCAGTTCCTGCGTCAGCTCGATCCGGCGTGGAGCCCGGACCGCACCGGCTATCCCGCCTGATGGCCCGAGCCGCGCGCCGGTCGGACATACGACGCCCGGCCCGTCTCGTCCCGGTGGTCCTCGCGCTGGTGTTCGCTGCCGCGGCACTCGGCGGCTGCGCCGGCCAGGAGCAGTCGGGGGATCCGGCCCAGCAGGTGTCCACCTGGGTCGACCAGGGTGGGGGCGGGTCGTCGGTCGGCAACCTGGAGGTCGAAGCCAGGAACATCGACCTCGCGCTGGCCCAGCACAACAAGCCGGCGGCCATCCGTGAGGTCTGCGCCCTGCTGAGCAACGACTCCCAGACCGGGATCGGCAACCTCCCGACGCCGGACGACACGCTGACCAACGACCTCAACAACGCCTACATGGAGGGGACGGCCGCCGGGGACGACTGCTACAAGGGGGCGGACGGCGACGCCGCCCTCCTGGCCAAGTCGGCGGCCGAACGGACCCGGACGGTCGCGTTGCTCGGGATCGCCGTGCAGCGGATGGCGGCGGTGATGGGCCGGACGCCGACGACGGACACGACCGTCCCGCAGTCCGGTGGCGGCGATCCGTTCGCCGGTGGGACGTGAGTGACACCACGGGGGCCGACCCCGCCGGGGATACCTATGACCGACTGCGGCGGCGCGTCCTGTGGGCCCTCCCGACCGGGCTGTTCGTGGTCGGGAGCCGGGCCGGCGACGACCGCAACCTGATGACATGCAATTGGGTGATGCAGGTGGCCACGACGCCGAAGCTGGTCGCCGTGGCCGTCGAGGCGGACTCGGTCACCCGCGGACTGATCGAGCGGGGCGGCTCGTTCAGCGTGTCGCTGCTGGCCCGGTCGGACCGGGGCCTGGTCCGCCGCTTCGTGAAGCCGGTGCGCGACGTCGGGACCGACGGACGCGGGGCGGCCGTGCGGATGCAGGGCGAGCCGGTGGTGGAGGTCGACGGGGGGCTGCCGGTGCTGGCGGCCGCCGTGGCCTGGCTGGCCTGTGCGGTGCGCTCGGTCAGTGTCTGGGACGGCCTGGTCACCGACGGCGCCGACGGAACCGGGACGCCGGTGGCGAGCCACGTGCTCGTCGTCGGCGAGGTGGTCGCCGCGGCGGCCACCGACCGCCTGGGCGGGCCCGCCGACGAGGACGCCGTGCTGTCGATGGCCGACACCCGCATGAGCTACGGCGGCTGACCGCGGCGTGCCGACCGCGCCGTGCCGACCGCGCCGTGTCGACCGCGCCGTGTCGACCGCGCCGGGTCAGTCGGTGGCGGTGCCGCCGGCCGGGCGCAGGTCGACCCGCAGAACGAGCACCCCGTCCTCGATGGTCGCCTCGGCGTCGCCCAGCATGGCGTAGTCCATGAAGTCGGTCCGGGCCTGCTCGATGAAGCGCTGGCGGTCCGGTCCTTCGATGGGCGGCAGCCCCCGGTTCCGGACCGCCTCGGCCCGGGCCCGGAACCGCGCCACCATCTCCCGGGGATCGAATTCGTCGGCCATGGGGCGACTGTAGCGGTCCTCCGGCGGCGCCCGGGGGTGCCACGGTCCGGTGGTCGCCGCACTACACTGGGTGCATCGTTCTCAGGTGGTGACCCGGGCGCGCCGTGCGCAGGGAAGAGTCCACCCCAGGTGGGGCAAGGAGTTGGTCTCGTGAAGAAGGGACGCCATCGCCGCTTCGAGGAAGCGCGCAGCTTGAAGCGGTCGGTCGCCACGGCCAACCGCCGCTGTCCCGAGTGCGGCGCGGAACCGGAGGACAAGCACGCCTCCTGGTGTCTGGCCACCGAGGACGACTACGACGAGATCCTGGGCACGACCCCCCGCGTCACCACGTCCGACGAATACGACCCGCTGGCCGAGTAGGCGCCGTCAGCGGCGGACGGCGGGATGGGGGAGCAGCGTGACCGTCACCCCGGTGCGCGTCCGGTCGTCGAGGTAGGCGGCCAGCCGCTTGTAGACCTTCTTGCCGGCCATGGTCTCGAGCTCGGTCCGCATCGTCCGGTAGACGGGCTCGGATCCGCCGAACGCCGCCGGGTCCTCCGTGCACCACCAGTGGAACTCCTCGCCCCCCTCACCCCAGTGGCGACGGTCCCACTGGCGCACCACCGAGGTGACGCGGCCGTCGGGCGACGTCTCGTCCTCGCGTCGGAGCGGTAGCTGCCAGCAGACCTCGGGCTTGAGTTCGACATGGCTGACCCCGCGTCGTGCGGCCTCGACGTGCAGCGCGCACCCCGGGCCGGTGGCGAAGCCCGGACGGTTGAGGAAGATGCAGGCGTCGTCCACCAGGCGCGTCCCGAGGTCCCCGTCGGCCAGCGTCTTCACCACGCCCTTGCGTCCCTTGGCGTGGAACTGCCACACCTCGGGCCCGAGCGTCCGGGCCACCTCCTCGACCCGGTCGGCGTCCTCCTGGCCGGTGAAGTGCGCCCCGTAGGAGCAGCACCCTTGCGCGAGTTCGGGGGTGGGTCCGGTGAGGACGCCCTGGCAGCCGTGGCCGTAGATGCACTCCCACCCACTGGCCAGGAAGGTGACGTCGAACAGCCAGGTGCGCTCCTCGTCGGGATCGTCGAAACTCACCCATTCATGGGCGTCGTCGGGCACGTGCTTGTGAGCGGGGGGCACCCCCGTATGATGGCAGGCATGAGTGAAGACCGTGAGGACATCGCACCGGTGCTGACGATCACCCCGGAAGCGCGCACGACCGTGCTCGAGGTCCTCGCCAACGAAGCGGAGTCGGACACCCTGGCGCTGTGGCTCGAGGTCAACGGCGAGGCGGACGGCGCCTACACCTACGACATGTACTTCCAGGCGCTGGCCGACGCCGCCGCGGGCGATGTGGTGCAGCCCGACGACGCGCTGCCCGTCGTGGTGCCGTCGGCGGCGGTCGAGCGACTGCAGGGTGCGACGCTCGATTTCGTCACCGACGCCTCGGGTGAAGGCGGCCTCGTCATCGTCAACCCGAACACCCCGCCCGCACCGACGCTGGCCGGTCTGGGGTCGATCCCCGAGGTCGACCTGTCCGACCCGTTCGCCCAGCGGGTGGTCGCCGTCCTCGAGCAGCAGGTGAATCCCAGCATCGCCTCCCATGGCGGCCGGGCCGACCTGGTGGCCGTCGAGGAGCTGTCGGTCTACCTGCGTCTGAGCGGCGGCTGCCAGGGTTGCGGCATGGCCAAAGCCACGCTGTCGCAGGGCATCGAGGTGATCCTCCGTGAGGCGATCCCGGAGATCGCCAACGTGGTCGACGTCACCGACCACGCGGACGGGACCAACCCGTACTACCAGCCGGCCTGATCGGCCTACTCGGCTCCGGGCCTCACCCCGCCGGGGCGAGGTGGGCGTCGAGCCACTCGAGCGTCCGTCGCCAGGCATCCGTCGCCGACGCCTCGTGGTAGGCGTCCCGTGCGTCGCAGTGGAAGCCGTGCTCCGCGTCCGGGTAGCGCACGATCGACGTGTCGACGTCGGCCCCGGCGCCGAGGGCCTCCCGTAGCTGTTCGACGTCCTCCACCGGGATGGACGGATCGGCGTCGCCGAAGAGGCCGAGCCACGGCGTTCGCAGGCCCGGTACCAGGTCGAGGAGGGCCGGCATGGCCTCCGACCGGCCCGTGACGATGCCCCCGCCGTAGAAGCCGACCCCGGCGCCCAGCGCCTCGTGGCCCGCCACCAGGAAGGTCACGCGTCCGCCCATGCAGAAGCCGACGATCCCGATCTGGCGGTCGGTCCAGCCCGCGGCCCGGAGGTGGTCGAGGGCGGCACGCACGTCGGACAGCAGCCCCTCGTCGGTCAGGGCCACCATGTGGGGGATGACGACGGTGAAGTCGTCGTAGCCGTAGGCGGGGGCCCCGGAGCGGTGGAACAGGTGCGGCGCCACGGCGTGGTAGCCGGCCGTGGCGAACCGGCGGGTGACGTCCTGGATGTGGTCGTTGACCCCGAACGCCTCCTGGACCACCACAACGGCTCCGCGGGCGGGTCCGTCGGGCTGGGCCTCGTAGAGCGGCATGCTCCCGTCGGCGGTGTCCAGGGTCACGGTGCGGGTCTCCATAGGAGGGCCACGATGCCCCGTCGGCGGGCGTGCGTCCAGTACCGTGCGTGACGTGCACCCCCTGTACGTGGCAGCCGTCGGCATCGTCGGCGCGGCAGCGGGCGCGTCGCTCGACCCGCTGGGCCAACGGCTCGCCGATCTCAGCAGGGCTGCGGACGATCGGCGGCGGGCGGCACGCCAGGCACGACTCGCCGAGGACGCCGCGGCCGAGGGGCCCGACGCTTCGCCGGTGAGCGACGGGTCGTCGGGGGCGGGTGCGGTGCCGGCCGCCGGGACGACGCCGTCCGTTCCCGAGCTGCCCGCACCCCAGCACGACCACGAGCCCGTGATCTCCGACGGCACGGCCGCTCCAGCGGAACCCGGTCCGGTCCCCGTGCGGCACCTCCTTCCTTCGGGCCACTCGACGCCCCGCATGGCGGGTGCGGCGGTGGTGACCGGCGGCTTGTGGGCCGCAGCCGCCCTGCGCTTCGGCCAACACCTCGTCGTCATGCCGTTCCTGGTCTTCCTGGCCCTGGGTGTCGTGGTGTCCGTCACCGATCTCTCCCACCGGTTGATCCCGCGGAAACTCCTGTATGCCGCCGTCGCGCTGATCTTGCCCCTGGAAGTGATCGTTTCGGCGGTCGACGACACCTGGCATGCCGTCCTCCTCGCCGTCATCGGTGGCGCTTCGGCCTACGCCGCGCTGTTCCTGGTCTGGTTCTTCGCGCCCTACTTCCGGGGCAACGCGATGGGCTTCGGCGACGTGAACCTGTCCGGGGTGATCGGTCTCACCGTTGGCTATCTGGGCCTCGTCCACGTCTACCTGGCCTTCCTCTCCGGCTTCGTGATCGGCCTGGTCTTCGGCCTGGTATTCGCTGCGGTCTCGGGAACGGGCCGGAAGACCTACTTCCCCTTCGGCCCCTCGCTGTGCGCCGGTGCCGTTGTGGCGATCTTCTGGGGCGGGACGTTGGCCGAGCATGTCTTCCACACCTCATCCTGAGCCCCGGGCGCCATCGTCCCGTGGTGATGCGACGTCGACCACCGGTGCCTACCGGGACCCTCCCGTGCCCCGAGTAGATTTGACCGGATGCTGCGCTACCTGACCGCCGGAGAATCCCATGGACGCGCCCTCGTGGTGATCCTCGAGGGAGTGCCGGCCGGTCTCCTGGTGACGGCCGAGGACATCCAGCGCGGGCTCGCCCGTCGCCGGCTCGGCTTCGGCCGCGGCCCGCGTATGCGCTTCGAGGTCGACGAGGTGAGCCTGGTCGGCGGCATCCGCCACGGCCGCACCCTCGGGTCGCCGATCGCCATCGAGATCGCCAACACCGAGTGGCCGAAGTGGGAGGAGGAGATGTCGCCCGCCCCGGGCCTCCCCTCCAAGGTCCTCACCCAGCCCCGGCCGGGCCATGCCGACCTGGCCGGCATGCTCAAGTACGGGCTCGACGACGCCCGGGACGTCCTCGAGCGCGCCTCGGCCCGGGAGACGGCGGCCCGCGTGGCGGCGGGCACGGTGGCGAAGCTGCTGCTCGGTCAGATCGGCGTCGACGTCCTCAGCCACATCGTCCAGATGGGGAAGGCCCGGGCCCACCACGACGCGCTGCCCCGACCGTCCGACCTGCCGGCCATCGACGACTCCCAGGTGCGCTGCTTCGACCCGAAGGCCGAGAAGCGGATGGTGTCGGCCATCAAGGCGGCGGCCAAGGTGGGCGACTCGCTCGGCGGCGTGGCCGAGGTCATCGCCTACGGCGTGCCGGTCGGACTGGGCAGCCACGTCCACTGGGACCGTCGCCTCGACGCGCTGCTGGCCCAGGCGCTGATGAGCATCCAGGCCATCAAGGCCGTCGAGATCGGCGAGGGCGCCGAGGTGGCGGGCATGCTCGGCTCCGCGGCCCACGACGCCATCCGCATGGCCGACCCCGACCCCGACACCGCCGAGGGGGTCGCCGCCACGAAGAGCGGGGGCTACGTCCGCGACACCCACCGGGCGGGGGGGATCGAGGGCGGCATGAGCACCGGGGCACCGATCGTGGCCCGCCTGTCGATGAAGCCGCTCGCCACCCTCAACCGACCGACGCTGGGCACGGTCGACGTGGTCACCAAGGAGGCGACGGTCTCGTTCAAGGAGCGCACCGACGTCACCGCCGTGCCGGCCATGGGCGTCGTCGCCGAGACGATGACGGCCCTGGTGCTGGCCGCCGAAGCGCTGCGCAAGTTCGGTGGTGACTCCGTCGAGGAGTTCGTCCGCAACCACAGCGGCTACCTCGCCACCCTGGGCGAGACCCCGTCCGTGGCGGTGCCCGCCGCCCATGAGTGACCGCCTGGTCCTGGTCGGCATGATGGGGAGCGGCAAGACCACCGTCGGCCGCCAGCTGGCGGCCCGCCTCGGCTGGGCCTTCCGCGACTCGGACTCCATGGTCGAGGCCTCCACCGGCTCGACCGTCGCCGAGCTGTTCGCCGCCCAGGGCGAGGCCGGGTTCCGGTCCGAGGAGTCCCGGGTCCTGGCCGAGGCCCTGGCGGGTGCCGGCCCGGTGGTGGTGTCGGCCGCCGGGGGCGTCGTCCTGGCCCCGGAGAACCGGGCCCTGCTGGCCTCCCACACCGTGGTGTGGCTGCGCGCCGACCCCGCCACGCTGGCCGCCCGCATCGGCGACGGCCGCGGACGCCCCCTGCTGGCGGCCGACCCCGCCGGCACCCTGGTCGACCTCGACGCCGTCCGCCGGCCGCTGTACGAGGAGGTCGCCGACGTGGTCGTCGACGTCGACGCCCTCGACCCGGCGACGGTGGTCGACCGGGTCCTGGCCGCCACCGCCTTCGCCCGGAGCACGCTGTGACCACGGTCGTGCCCGTGGACCTGGCCGACCGCTCCTATGAGGTCGTGGTGGGCGACGGTGTCCGCCACGAGCTGGCCCGCGTGGTGGCCGAGACCGTGCCGGCGGCCCGGCGGGCCGTCGTGGTCACCCAGGAGGGGATCGGGGTCGACGTCGACCCCGGCCTCCCCTTCGAGGTGCTGACCGTTCCCGACGGCGAGTCGGCCAAGTCACTCGCCCAGCTGGAGGACCTGTGCCGCCGCTTCGCCCGGTCGGGGTTGAGCCGGGCCGACGTGGTCGTGGCCGTCGGCGGGGGCGTGGTGACCGACCTGGCCGGGTTCGCCGCCGCCTCCTTCCACCGGGGCACGGCCTACGTGAACGTCGCCACGTCGCTCCTGGCCCAGGTCGACGCGGCCATCGGCGGTAAGACCGGGGTCAACCTCCCCGAGGGGAAGAACCTGGTCGGGGCCTTCTGGCAGCCCGCGGCCGTGCTGTGCGACACCGCCACGCTGGTCACGCTGCCGCCGCGCGAGTGGGCGTCGGGCCGCGGTGAAGTCGCCAAGTACGCACTCCTGGGCATCGACACCGACCTCGGTGGCGCGCCCACGGCCGACCTGCCGATCGCCGAGCAGGTGGCCCGGTGCGCGGCCATCAAGGCGGCCGTGGTGGCCTCCGACGAGCGCGAGGGCGACCGGCGCATGCTCCTCAACTACGGCCACACCCTGGCCCACGCCCTCGAGGCCTCGGCGTTCGACGACGACACCGACCTGCGCCACGGTGAGGCGGTGGCCGTGGGCCTGGTCTTCGCCGCGCTGCTGGCCCGGCGCCTCGGCCGCATCGACGGTGCCCGGGTGGCCCACCACCGGTCGGTGGTCGGCGCCTTCGACCTCGCCACCGACCTGCCGGTGGGACGCGATCCCGAGGTCCTGCTCGGCTTCATGGGCCGCGACAAGAAGGCCCACGGCGACCTCACCTTCGTCCTCGACGGCCCGCGCGGGGTGGAGGTCGTGCGTGGCATCGACCCGGCCGACGCGGTAGCTACCCTGGCGGACATGGAGTCGACCGGCCGGAGTGCGCCATGAGCCAGACCCGGGACCCGTCGTGAGCGGGGGTGGCCTGGTCCTGCTGCTCAGCGGCCCGAACCTGAACCTGCTGGGGGAGCGCGAACCCGAGGTGTACGGCACCGCGACCCTCGAGGACCACGTGGCCGCCGCCACCGCGGCCGCCGGGGAGCACGGGCTGACGCTCGAGCACGCCCAGTCGAACCACGAGGGCGATCTGGTGGAGGCGGTCCAGGGGGCGCGCGGCCGGGCCGTGGCCATCATCGTCAACGCCGGTGCGCTGAGCCACACGTCGTGGTCGCTGCACGACGCCCTGGCTGCGTTCGACGGGGTCGTGGTGGAGCTGCACCTCTCCAATCCGGCGGCCCGTGAGCCCTTCCGGCACACGTCGACCATCGCCCCCGTGGCCGACGGCTGCATCGCCGGCTTCGGTGGACTGGGCTACCCGCTGGCCGTCGAGGCCGTGTCCCGCATCCTCGCCGGACGTCCGTGACCGACATCGCCGACGCCGCGGTCGACGCCCCGACCGGACCACTGCCGCCCCTGTCCGTCGTCGGCCGCCTCGATCGCGTGCGCGCCGCGCTGGCCGCCCTGTCCGAGGACCCCCGTCCCGACGCGCTGGTGATCACCACTGCGGCCAACGTCCGGTGGCTGACCGGGTTCACCGGCTCGGCCGGCGTCCTGGTGGTGGCGGGCGACCGTGCCCTGCTGGCCACCGACGGCCGCTACCGGACCCAGGCCGCCGAGCAGTTGGCCGCCTCCGGCGTCGCCGACGACGTGGAGCTGTGCATCGGCGGCGTGGCCGCCCAACGCGAGGCGCTGGCCGCGGTCGCCTCCACGGCCGTCGCGGTGGGCCTCGAGGCCGGCGACGTCACCTGGGCCGCCGTGCGGACCTGGGAGGAGGTGCTGGCGCCCCGCCCGCTCGTCGCCACCCAGGGGGTGGTGGAGGGGCTCCGGGTGGTCAAGGACCCGGGCGAGATCGTCCGCATGGGACGCGCCGCGGCCATCGCCGACGCCGCGCTCGCCGCCGTGCTGCCCCTGCTCCACGACGCCGCCGGCGGCGCCGTCCTGACCGAATCGGCGTTCGCCGCCGCCCTCGACCACGCCATGCGCATCCACGGCGCCGAGGACCGCGCCTTCGAGACGATCGTCGCCTCGGGCGAGAACTCGGCCAAGCCCCACGCCCGGCCCGGCCCGCGGGTGATCCGGGCCGGCGACCCGGTGGTGGTCGACTTCGGCGCCACCTTCGACGGGTACCGCTCGGACATGACCCGCACCTTCTGCATCGGCGGCGCGCCGACCGGTGAGCTGGCCGAGGTGTTCGCCGTGGTGGCCGAGGCGCAGCGGGCCGGGGTGGCCGTCGTGGCGCCCGCCGTCGTGGCGGGCGACGTCGACCGGGCGTGCCGCGACCGCATCGCGGCTGCCGGCTGGGCCGAGCGGTTCGAGCACGGGACCGGCCACGGCGTGGGACTCGACATCCACGAGGCCCCGGCGGTGGGGGCGGGATCGACTGCTATCCTGCAGCCCGGCACCGTGGTCACCGTGGAACCCGGCGTGTACCTTCCGGCGGTCGGTGGGGTCCGCATCGAGGACACCCTGGTCGTGACCGACAACGGCAGCCGACCACTCACCCGTTTCCCGAAGGATGTACCCGTCTGATGGCCGTCTCCACCAACGATCTCCGCAACGGCATGACCCTCAACCTGCCCGAGGGCCTGTTCAACGTCATCGAGTTCCAGCACGTCAAGCCGGGCAAGGGCGGCGCCTTCGTGCGCACCAAGCTCAAGAACCAGCGCACCGGCGCCGTGATCGAGCGCACCTACCGCGCCGACGAGAAGCTCGAGCAGGCCATCATCGACAAGCGGGAGATGCAGTTCCTGTACCGCGACGGTGGGGACTACGTGTTCATGGACACGCGCAGCTATGACCAGCTCCAGGTCGAGACCGGCCTCCTGGGCGATGCCTCGAACTACCTGAAGGAGGGCGACGACGCCGTCCTGGAGTTCTTCGGCGACGAGATCGTCGGCGTCGAGCTGCCGGCGGCCGTGGAGCTCACCATCGCCGAGACGGAGCCGGGCCTCCAGGGCGACCGCGTGTCCGGCGCCCGCAAGCCCGCCACCCTCGAGACCGGCCTCGTCATCCAGGTGCCGCTCTTCGTCAACCCGGGCGAGAAGGTCCGGGTCGACACCCGCACGGGCGAGTACCTGACCCGGGCCTGAGCACCGTCGGCTGGCGCACGGACCCCGCACGCCCTTGCCCCTCCACCCTCCCCACCATGCACCCACCCCGATGAGCAGCGACTCCGCACCCCGCCACCAGTCGCGCGAGCGGGCACTCACGCTGCTCTACGAGGCGGACCTGAAGGGCGAGCCGCCGACCGACGTGCTGGCCGCCCTGCCGGTCGCCCCCGACCCCTACGTCACCACCCTGGTGACGGCCGTGGGGGAGCGGCAGGAGCAGATCGACGACCTGGTTGCCACGGCGGCCATCGGCTGGGACCTCGACCGCATGGCCGTGGTCGACCGCAACGTCCTGCGTCTGGCCACCGCCGAGCTGCTGGTCTGCGGCGACGTCCCCACGGCGGTGATCCTCAACGAGGCGGTCGACCTGGCCTCCGCGTTCTCCACGGACGACTCGGGACGCTTCGTGAACGGTGTGCTGGCCACCGTGTCCACCCGGGTCCGCCCGCCCACCGACGCCTGAGCACGGGGTACCGGGCGTCCCGCCGTGCGGCGCCCCCGCTCCTCCTGACGTCCTGGTGTACCCCCGACGGTGCCTGACCCGTCAGACTGGGATCCTGACCCGGGGAGGTGGGACATGGTGAGCAGCGGGGGCCGCTCGAAGGGCCTCGTCCTGGCGGCGATGATCTTCGCCGTCGCGATGACCTTCATCGACCAGACGATCGTCTCCATCGCCGTGCCCCAGATCCAGCACGAGCTCGGACTGAGCGCCACCGGTGTGCAGTGGGCCGTCAACGCCTACCTGCTGTCGCTGGCCGCCTTCTTCGCCTACGGCGGCCGCCTGGCCGACACCGTCGGGCACCGCAAGGTGACCGTGCTGGGCGTGGTGATCTTCGCGCTGGCGTCGACGATGTGCGGGCTCACGCCGAAGGGGAGCCTGGCGGAGGCCTGGATCGTGACCTTCCGCGCCGTGCAGGGGTTCGGCGGGGCACTCCTCTTCCCGGCGGCGCTGGCCGTCGTGGTCCAGACCTTCCCGCTGCGCGAGCGGGGCAAGGCGCTCGCCATGTTCTTCGGCGTCGCCGGCGGCCTGACGGCGGTCGGCCCCCTGCTCGGCGGCTACCTCACGCAGTGGACGTGGCGGGCCATCTTCTGGGTCAACGTTCCCGTGGCCGTCGTCGCCCTCGTGCTCATCGCCGTGTCACGTCCGACCACCGTCCACCACCCGGCCCGCATGGACTACCGGGGCCTGGCCCTCATCGTGGCCGGCGTGGGCCTCAGCGTCTTCGGGTTCCAGCAGGCGTCGGTCTGGGGCTGGGGGAACCCGGCCATCGGCGGATGCGTGGCCGTCGGGATCCTCTTCCTGGTGGCGTTCGTCCTGGTCGAGTTGCGCACCGACCCGCCCCTCATGCAGGTCCGGATCTTCCGCATCCGGCCGTTCCTGGTCGAGAACCTGGTGCTGGGCATCGCCATGCTCGCCTTCGTGCCCGTCTTCTTCTTCGCCTCCGAGTACGCCCAGGTGTCGCTGGGCAAGACGGCCTCCGAGGCCGGTCTGTTCCTGCTCACCTTCTTCGCCGGGTTCGTGATCGCCGCGCAGATCGGCGGACGGATGCTCGACCGGCGTGGCGCCAAGCTCCCGGTGGTGCTCGGGTGCGCACTGGCGGCCGTGGGCTTCGTGCTGTGGGCGGGCCAGGTGACGACGCTGAGCTTCTCGGCCCAGCAGTGGTACGTGGTGGTGGCCGGCGCGGGCATGGGCCTCATGCTGGGCCCGGCCAGCACCGACGCGGTCAACCGCGCCTCGAAGCTCTCCTACGGCGAGGCGACCGGCATCACCCAGACGGTGCGCAACTACGCCGCCAGCCTGGGTCTGGCCATCCTGGGCACGCTGCTGGTGAACGAGATGCGGTCGCACCTCACGACGTCGCTGACGTCGATGGGCCTGCCGCACGCGACGGCGGTGTCCGACGCGGCCCGGCTGGCCGAGGGCCGGTCGGCCGCCTCCGCCCACGCCGGGACGATCCCGCACTTCTTCGAACTCGATTTCGCCTACGCCACCCGCAGCGTGCTGTGGGTCATGGCCCTGGTGATGGCGGCGGCGGCCGTGGTGGCGACGGTGGGCCTCAGGTGGGGTCGCCAGGAACCGGATGACGGCGTGGACTGGGACGGCGACACCCTGGACGACGTGACCGCCGGCGACACCGGTGCCGGTACGGCCTCGTGACGGTGCCGGCGCCCGCACGGCGGGCCGGCGGCCCGGACGGCCCCGTGGACGACGCGGTATAGTCGGGTCCTGACCGTGAAGCGGGTCCCGTGAGGC
>Ga0302202_10000859_pt1 | contig 38737 bp, 35 predicted proteins | sample II_Bog_N3_3_FD_194579 | JGI IMG/M metagenome (GOLD analysis project Ga0302202, IMG submission 194579) | Peat permafrost microbial communities from Stordalen Mire near Abisko, Sweden - II_Bog_N3_3 | ecosystem: Environmental > Terrestrial > Soil > Wetlands > Peat | place: Sweden: Abisko...
GCACACCGTTCGAGGCGCGGGGTGGCGCGGATCACGGCATGGGCCTCGTCGCCGGAGAGCGGGTAGTCGGTGGGTCCGCGCCAGTGCACGGCCACCACCGTCGCGCCGGGCGCCGTCGAGTCGACGACGAGCTGCAGGAGCCCGTCCAGCGTCGCGGTGTCGAAGTAGTAGGCGATCTCGCTGAGGACGATGAGGTCGAACGGCCCGGTCGGCCAGGCCTCGGGCACGGCCCGGCGTTCGAGTGTGACGTTGTCGGCGTCGCGGAGCCGGTCGGCGGCGCGCTCGAGGGCCGCCGGCACGATGTCGGTGGCGAGCAACCGGTCGCAGCGCCCGGCCAACAGGGCGGTCAACACCCCGACGGAGCAGCCCGGTTCGAACGCGGAGGTGTAGCGGCGCTCGGGCAGGGCGGCGACCGTCAGTCGGTACTTCCGGTGCTCGTACCACCGCGACTCGAAACCCCACGGGTCGGGATCCGTGGCGTAGATGTCCGTGAAGTAGCTGCGTCGGGTCGAGGGCGTCATCCGGCGCCACCGTCGACGAAGACCTCGACGTTGCGCCGCAGTCGGGCGAGCACGGCACGGGGCAGCACCGGTGGGGCCGGCGCGGGAGCGCGCGACGGCCGGATCTGCGACCGGTAGGCCCGGGTGCTCCACCACTTCCTCGCGTGCGTCACGGGGTCGAGGTCGAGGCGCCGGCAGTCCTTCCACGGGATGTCGTCCGACCAGGGGTCGGACCAGTGCCAGGCCCAGACCAGGTAGTCCAGGCGCCGGGTGTCCGTCCCCGCCGTCACCCGGGCGGTGGCGACGCCACAGGCGTCGTGATCGGGGTGACCGTCGTGACGCCACGGAGCGAGTGCCAGATCGGCGCCCCGGAGCTGGTGCTCGAGGGCAGGGAGCAGCTCCTCGAGGTGGTCGCCGACGTGTCCGTCCGGAATCCCCAGGCTGGTCACCATGGTGGCGCCGGCGCCCAGGCGCCGGAGGGCGGTCAGCGATTCGCCATGCCGTCGCGCACCCATCCCGTCCGGAGCCCCGGGGTGGGACGCCTCCCCATCGGTGACCGCCACGATGCGGACGTCGGCTCCCCCGAGGACGAGGCGGCGGATCAGTCCGCCGGCACCGAGCACCTCGTCGTCGGGGTGGGGCGCGACGACCGCCACGCGGTGCGGCCGACCGATCTCGAGCGGCCGTAACTGGCGGAGTCGACCGCTGCGCCGCCACCGGCGCTCCGAGGTGCCGAGATGTTCGGCGTCGACGGTCAGTACCATGCCGTGCGATCCCCGATGGCGACGGCCCCGAGGCGGACGGCGTCCTGTCCACCGTGGTGCTGGGCCAGGTAGACGTGGAGGTCCGCGGCCCGACGGGCCTGGTGCGGGTCGTGGCAGAGCGGTCGGGCCCCGCCGACGGCCGACGTGCTGCCGAGCAGGGCCTGACATCCGTCGTGGACGACCTGCCGCAGGGCCAGGCTCCGGTCACGGGCCCGGGCCGAGCGGTCGCCGGGATCGGCATCGATGGCCGCGGCGACATCGGTCAGCAGTTGGCGCATCGCCCACAACCCGGCGGACTGGCGGCCCACTTCGGCCAGCACGAGCTGGTCCGGATCCGGACCGAGCTGACGCACGACCGTGTCGACCAGTCCCCGCGCCCCGCCGAACCAGCAGGCGGCGACGCCGCAGGCCCCGAACCAGAAGCCGGGCCGGTCCGTGTAGAACCCGGGTGGTCCCACCGCGCTGGACGCCGGAAGTTCCGCACTGTCGAAGACCAGTGTCTCGCTGGCCGAATCGGCCATCCCCACGGCCGGCCAGGAGTCCGGGACCGGCGCCACGACCACGTCGGCGGTGGCCACGTCGAACAGGCGGTAGCCGTCGGGTGCCTCCGCGGTCACCAGCGCCCGGTCCGTCACTCCACTGCCCGAGCAGAAGGCCTTCGTGCCCCGGAGCAGCCAACCCTCCGTCGTGGGCGTGGCCCGCAACTCGGCGGACGGGGAACGCGCCGCCCAGACGCCATAGGTGACCTCGTCGTCCGCATCGGTCCGGCCGGACTCGGCCAGGATGGCCCGGGCGTCGGCGTCCCCCTCGACCAGCCTGGCCATGGCCAGGTCCTGTTCGGCGACCGCCGCCAGCCGCTCGAACCGCTCGCGTGTCGACCCGTGGCCCGGCAGGGGCATGGGCGTCACCTCGGCGAGGGCGGCCCGGAACCTCGTCGCGAGGTCGCGTGTCGAACGGCACCTCGGGGCCGGGTCGACGGCCGGGCTCACGGACGGTTTCCCACCCGGACGACCCCGCTACGACGCCGCTGCCGCGACGGGCAGGGTGTCCTCGATGCCGGACAGGGCGTGGGCGAAGCCGCGGGGTGCCCGCGCCTGCCTCCGACCACTGGTGATGACGCGGACGGTTCCGTCGGTGCGGGCCACGGCCCCCCGCCCGAGCACCCGGTCCAGCAGATCCCTGTCCTCCCCGGTGGCGAGCCCGTCGAAGCCGCCGGCATCCAGATACATCGCGGCATCCACTCCGAAGTTCGCACCGTGGACCGGGACCGGCTCACGGGCATAGCGTCGCTGCCACTCGTCCGCCGTTCCCTCGAGCCGATCGCTCCACGACCGCACCTGGACCCGTCCCACCCAGATGTGGGCACCTTCGGCTCTGGCCCGCAGCTGCGCGGTCAACCAGTCGCCGGGCACCTCGGAGTCGGCATCGGTCGTGGCCAGCCAGATGGCGTCGACCGGGGCCGACGGCCAGCGGTCCAGCAGCGCGGCGCACCCCGTCCGTCGGGCCACGCCGACGTTCTTCGAGCAGATCCGGACGACGTCCACCGGCGCCGGGCCGGTGCGGTGGTCCAGCCAGTGGTCCACGATCTCGGAGCTGGCGTCGCTGCAGTCGTCGAGCACGACGGCCAGGCGGCAGTCGATGCCGTCGTCGGTCACCTGCCCGATCGCCCGGTCGAGGCAGCGGAGCGCGTCCGGCAGGTGGTGCTCCTCGTTGTGGACCGGCAGGACCACTCCCACATGAAGGGCGTCGGCCCTCCCACCCGCTGTTGCCACTCGGAACCCTTCTCGATCGGTACCTCCCATCGGACCGGGTCTGGACCGGACCGCCGGAGTTCGTGCCCGACGTCCCTACCCGACGGCACCGACCCGAAACGGCCCCGGGCCCGGTGGCAACGGTCGACCGTGCTCGGTTTGGGGAGTGACGGTCCGGGGCAGCGTCAGACGGATGCGCACCAACTCTCTCCCCACGACGCCGAGGGCCGCCCGACGCTGGACCGGCGCGGGGCTGCTGATCGCCGGGCTGGTCCTGTCGGCCTGCAGCAGTGCCCAGTCCTCGTCGACGACGACCTCCACGGAGCAGCGCCCCGCGGCGCCCGCGTCCCCGGCCGTCACCCTGGAGGGCTCCCAGGCCGCGGGCTCGTCGATCAAGGTGGATCGGGTCGACCTGCCGCGGACGGTCGCCGGGAGCAGCGGGGGTGTCGTGGCCGTCTGTGCCGACGCCGATGGTGTCGCAGGCACGTGTGACGGGTACGCCATGGTCCCCAACGGCATCTCGCTGGACGTGACGATCCACACGCCCACCCCCCTGGTGGCGGGGCCCTACATCGTGGGCGTGTACTACGCCCACGGCCTACCCAGCGGTGACCAGCACCCGGCGGCCACGTCGAAGGTGCAGCTCTCCTGACCCGCGGTCAGGCCCGCCCGTGATGTCGCACCGGCTCCGCGGGGAGGCCGGACGAGTGGCTCACGATGACCTGATGGATCACGTGGCGTCGGCCGACGACCCCGGCCGCCAGGAGATCCCCGAAGGGCGGCACGACCACCACCTGCAGGGCCTGCTGCAGGAGCTCCGGGTCGCCGCGATCGGCGTGGAGGTGGTCGTCGGCTTCCGGCTGTCGCGGCCGTTCACGGACGCGCGTCCACCGGCACGACGACGTCCAGCGCGGGCGCTATCTCTCGGGACTGCCGCTCGCGGCGGTCGCGACGGCCCTGCTCCCGGGTCCGGTGGACGATCATCGGCTCGGGTTCCGGCGCCAGGAGGAGAGCGCCCGAGCCTGACGCACGACGTGTGATCGTCCGCCGGTGGGGTAGGAACTCGCCATGGCGCGCACGGTGTGGAAGGGCTCGCTGTCGTTCGGTCTGGTGAACGTCCCGGTGGGGCTGTACCCGGCGACGGAGGACCGGACGATCCACTTCCACCAATTCGAGGAGGGCACGGCCGACCGCATCCGCCTGAAGAAGGTCAACGAGCGGACCGGCGACGAGGTCACGACGGCCGGCGTCGTGAAGGGCTACGACCTGGGCAACGGCAAGTCGGTGATCGTCGAGCCCGACGAGTTGGAGGCCATCGCGCCCGAGCGGTCCCGCAACCTCGAGATCGGTGACTTCGTCGACCTCGCCGCCATCGACCCGATCTACTTCCGCTCGACCTACTACCTGGCCCCGGCGGACGACGGCGCGCTGAAGGCGTACCGGCTCCTGGCCCGAGCCATGGACAAGACCGGCAAGGCGGGCGTCGCACCACTGGTGATGCGGGGCAAGGAGTACCTGTGCGTCGTGCGGGCCCATGACGGGGTGCTGGTGCTCGAGACGCTCTACTTCGAGGACGAGATCCGCTCACCCGACGAGATGGTGGCGGAGGTGAAGGGCGTCGACGATGCGAAGGCCCTGCGCAGTCCGCGGCCGTCCGGGCGCGACCTGGACATGGCGGTGCAGCTGGTCGGTTCCATGACCGCCGAGTGGGACCCGTCGAACTACCACGACACCTATCGCCACGAGGTGGAGGAGTTGATCGAGGCCAAGCGGCAGGGTCGGGCGGTGGTCGTCACCGGCGACGAGGAGGCGCCCGCACCCGTGGTCGACCTCCGGGCGGCCCTGGAGGCCAGTGTCCGCAGGGTGGGTGGCTCCGGAGGCAAGGCGGGCGGCGTCGGAGGCAAGGGCGGTGGCCCCCGCCGGGGAGGGGGCCGGACGAAGCCCCGTTCGTCGTCCTCGTCCGGCGGGACGTCCCCCCGGCGCGGTGGCCGGAGGGCGAAGGCCTCCTGAGCGACGACCGCCCGTGCGCCATGGGCGGTCGTCCGGCCCGGCACCTCAGGCCGGGCGTACGAGCGGCCCGAAGAGGTCCCCCAGGCGCTCGACCCGCTCGAGTACCTCCCTCGCGTCGAAGACCAGCCGGTCCGGGTCGCCCGTGTCGGCGCAGGTCGTCACCTCGTCCCAGGTGACCGGGGTGGACGCACGGGGCTCACGCACCGCTCGCAGCGAGTACACCGCCACCGTCGTCTTCGCCGGGTGGTTCTGGCTCCAGTCGATCAGCACGCGCCCCTCCCGGCGACTCTTGCGCATGTTGGCCACGACGTCACCGGGCCGATCCGCGGCCAGGGTGTCCGCGAGCTCGTGGGCCGTGGCCCGCGACCGGTCCCAGGTCCAACGGGCGGGTACGGGGGCGTAGACCTGGAGGCCCTTGGATCCGCTGGTCTTCGCCAGCGCGCCCTCACCCAGACGACCGAGTCGTCCGATCACGTCGAGCGCGACCCGACAGCACTCCACCACGGTGGTCCCGGGTCCGGGATCCAGGTCGAAGACCAGGTAGTCGGGGGGTGCCGGGAGCGACCGCCGGCGTCCCACCCGCCACAGCGGCACGTGGAACTCGACGGCCGCGAGGTTGGCCGCCCAGACCAGGGTCGGGAGGTCGCACAGCACGGCGTACTCGACGGACCCGGAGTCGTCGTGGGACGGGACCTCCACGTGGCGCACCCACTCCGGCGCATGGGACGGGAGGTGCTTGCCGTAGAAGAACTGGCCGTCGACGCCGTCGGGAAAGCGCTTCATCGTCAGCGGGCGGTCGCGCACGTGGGGGAGCAGCACGGGTGCGATGCGGACGTAGTAGTCGATCAGCTCCCCTTTGGTGAACCCGGTGGAGGGGTAGAGGACCTTGTCCAGATTGGACAGGCTCACCTCCCGGCCGTCGATGTCGACCCGCGTCCGGGCGTCAGGGCTCACGGGTCACCTCCCCGGGACCCTTGTCGTCCCGCAGCCCGCGCCACACCGGGTGACGGAGTCGACCGTCTCCCGTCCATTCGCGGAAGCGCACCTCGCCGACGAGGACCGGCCGGACCCACGTGGTGGTGCGCGCCACGGACGACGGCGGCACCGGGTCGAACGGTGACGTGGCCCGCTCGAGCGGGTGTATCCGCCGGAGCAGCGCCTTCCGGGTGCTGTCGTCGAATCCCGTGCCGACCTTGCCGACGAACTCCAGCGGGCGGCTGCCGCCTCGACCGTGGGGGATGCCCAGGACGAGGGCGCCGAACGTGCCGCGTCGCGACCCCTCGCCCGTGGTCCACCCACCCACCACCACCTCCTGGGCGTGTTCCGGTTTGGTCTTGATCCAGTCGGGACTGCGTCGTCCGGGCCGGTAGGGGCTGGACCGGCGCTTCGCGACCACGCCCTCCATGCCCGTCTCGACCGCCGCGGCCAGGACGTCGGGTCCCACCGGCCCCGTGAAGGACGGGGTCGCTCCCCACGAGGGGCCGGTGGGCAGCACGCGGTCGAGCAGGGCGCGGCGCCCGTCGTAGGAGAGGTCGTGGAGGTTCCGTCCGTCGAAGTGGAGGAGATCGAAGACGATGTACGACACGGGGTCCCGGCTCCGGGCGGCCGCTGTCGTCCTCGACGCCCTGGTGCGACGTTGGATCCGGGCGAACGACGGGGCGCCGTCCTCGTCCAGGACGACGAGTTCGCCGTCGAGGACGGCCGACGTGGATCCGAAGGCCTCGGCCAGGGGGCGGAGCTCGGGGAACGAGGAGGTGAGGTCGTGTCCGTTGCGGCTGGTCACGGTGGGCCGTCCGTCCATCACCCGAAGGATGGCACGGATCCCGTCCCACTTGAACTCGTAGGCCCACTCGTCGGCCGCCCCCACCGCCAGAGGTCCCGCGGTGGCCAGCATGGGGGTCACCGCTACAGCCGGCTGCCGGTCGTCCCGGGCCGGACCGTCCATCCGGTGGATCATCCACTGTCCCGGACGGGTGGGGAACAGGACGTACCGGCCGTCCACCCGCCCACCGTGCAGGACCACCTCGACCTCCCGATCGGTCCACTTCTCGCACTCGTAGGTCCCGTGGTCCCAGATGACCACCCGGCCGCCGCCGTACTCGCCCGGCGGGATCGTGCCGGCGAAGGTGGCGTACTCGAGCGGATGGTCCTCGGTGGGCACCGCGAGGTGGTTGCGACCCGGGTCGGGAGGGAGGCCCTTCGGGAGTGCCCAGGAGACCAGCACGCCGTCGCGTTCGAGTCGGAAGTCCCAGTGGAGGCTGGAGGCATGGTGCTCCTGCACGACGAAGGTCGGCGCTCCCCGGCGACGGGGACGCGTCCGGCCGCGGCGGTCCGGGAGCGGCTCGGGCGTGGCGCCGGCCCGACGCTTCGCGCGGTAGGCGGTCAGTTCGGCGTCGGGGTCCGCCCGTCTGCCGCCCGGCCGCGCCCGCCCGGCCGCGGGACTCACCGGCCGCGCCGGCCGCGTCGTCCGTGACGGCCGCGACGGCCGTGACGTCCGTGACGGTGCGGTGCCCCGGTCACCGTGCGACCGACCGTCGGCGGGTCGTTGCCGCCGATCGTCGCCGACCGGGGAGCTGTTTCGGAGGGATGGTGTGGACGGAGCAGCGGTCCGACGCGTTGTAGATGGACAGCAGCGTGTCGCAGCCCTCCTCGACACAGCGCCGGCCGGCGCGCTGCTTCCGGGGGCCCCTCGTGCCCGAACTCACGCCGATGAAGGCCGTGCCGACGAGGTGGTGGCCGTCTTCCTGGTCTTCCACAGCTGCTGCGTACCCGGGCCCGGCGGGGGTGAAACCCCGGGACGTCGGCACCCGACGGGGCCCCGCCCCCGTCCGGGCGGCGGGGGTCGCGGGTGCCTCGATCAGGCGGCCGCCGATCCCCGTGCCGCCCGCAGGACGTCGGTGAGCTTGGCGTTGAACGCATCGAGGTCGTCGGGCTTGCGACTCGTGACGAGCGTGTTCGGACCGCTGGCGCAGACCTGGACCTCCGCGTCCACCCAGGTGCCCCCGGCGTTCAGGATGTCCGTCCGGAGGCTCGGCCACGAGGTCAGGGTCCGACCCCGGACCAGGTCGGCCTCGACGAGGACCCACGGCGCATGGCAGATGACGGCGGCGGGTCGGCCCGCGCGGAACATCTCCTTGACTAAGGCCACCGCCGGGCCGTCGCTGCGGAGGCGGTCGGCGTTCGCCACACCCCCGGGCAGGACCAGCGCATCGAAGTCGGACGCCCGTGCGTCACGCGTGACGAGGTCGACCGGAAACCGGCCCGCCTGGTCGAGGTGGCGCATGAGCTCGACCTCACCCGGCTCGATGGCCACCAGCTTCGGAGCACCGCCCTCCGCCTGCACGTGTTCCCAGGGCCGCAGCAACTCGGCCTCCTCGATCCCTTCGTTCGACACGACGAAGGCCACGCTGATCCCGTTCAACTCGGTTCCCATCTCGCTGCGTCCTCTCTGTGGTGGTCGTTGCTCCGTGGTCGGCGTCGACGGATGCCCGCCCCCGGGTGGATCGGTGGCGGGCATCCGTCGACCCGTGAGTGCTACCCGCCGGGGCCGCCGGAAAACGACGCCGACGTTCCGTCCGGACCGTGCGACGCGACCACTGCCCGTGGCGGCGGGTGCGGTCGTCGGTGGGCTGTGCAAGGCTGCGCCATCGGTCAGCCGGTACCGGTGACACCGGTACCGTCATCCACCGACCGACCGTCGGGTCCACCCAGACGAGGGGGAGCATCACGTGGGTCAACGCCGTGCCGTCGTCGCCCTGTCCGCCGTCGCACTGTCCGCCGGGCTCGCCCTTCCGGCCGCCGGAGCGTCTTCCGTCGGCGCCGCACCGGCGCCGACGTCGACGGTGCGGCTGTCGGGCTCCCTGGCCGTCGCCGCAGAACAGACCCCGCGCGTCGGGGCCGTCCCCGCCGACAGTGCGGTCGCGTTCGAGGTGGTGCTCGCCCCCCGTGCGCCGACGGCTGCGAAGAAGTTCGCGACGGCCGTCTCCACGCCGGGGTCCGCCGTGTTCCACCACTATCTGACGCCGTCGCAGTGGGAGGCGGCGTATTCGCCGACCACCGCGCAGGTCGCCTCCGTCACGTCGTGGCTCACCCGGGAGGGCCTCGACGTCGGCGCGGTCTCGGCCGACCGCATGACGGTCGCCGCCTCCGGAAGCGCAGCCCGGGTCCAGCGCGCCTTCGGTACGACGTTGTCGCTCCACGACGTGGGGGGCCACACCCTGCGTCTGGCCGACACCGCGCTGTCGGTGCCGGCGGACCTGGCCGGCGTGGTCGTCGGCGCCTCCGGGATCAGCCAGACCATGGCCACTCCCGACCTCGTCACCGACGGGCCGACCACCGGCGTCACCGACGGGCCGACCACCGGCGCGGGTGGCGACGCGGCGCAGCCGCCGGGGTACCGGACCGCCCAGCCCTGCGGTTCGTACTACGGCCAGCAGGTCGACACGGTCCAACCGCCCTACGGCAACGGCTACCCGTCGCCCGCACCGTACGCGGTGTGCGGCTACACACCGCCCCAACTTCGGTCCGCCTACGACCTGCCCGACCAGGCACCGGGTGGTGCGGACGGCACGGGCGAGACGGTGGCCGTCATCGACAGCTACGTGTCGCCGACCCTGGCCGCGGACGCGGCGGAGTACGCCGCCGTCGACGATCCCGGCCACCCCTACGCGACGGGGCAGTTCAGCGAGCTGCTGCCGGCCCGTTTCGACAAGCGCCGGCAGTGCCAGGCGACCGGGTGGTACGGCGAGCAGACCCTCGACGTCGAGTCGGTGCACGCCACCGCCCCCGGTGCGAAGATCCTCTACGTCGGCGCCGCCGACTGCTTCGATTCGCTGTACACGAGCCTCCAGACGGTGATCGACGGCGGATTGGCCGATGTGGTCACCGACTCGTGGGGTGATGACGGCGGTGACCTCCTGGACGACGCGGCCACGCGTGCGTCGGTCGACGACATGCTCACCATGGCGGCCGGCACCGGGATCAGCGTGCTCTTCTCGAGTGGTGACAACGGCGACGAGTTCTCGACCCTCGGATTCACCAGCCCCGACTACCCGGCATCGAGCCCGTGGGTGACGGCGGTGGGCGGCACCACCCTCGAGATCGGCGCCGCCGGCCAGCGGACGGACGAGACGGGATGGTCGACGGACCGCAGCGTCCTGTGCGAGAAGCAGACACTGGGCCAAGCCGGCTGCACCACCTCGACGCTCGGCACCTGGCTGGCGCCGACCGGCGACGGGGGCTCGGGTGGTGGTACGAGCTACGAGTACACCCAGCCCACCTGGCAGTCGGGCGTGGTGCCGACCACCCTCGCCACGCGCAACTCGGCGGTGACGGGTCCGGCTCCGTACCGGGTGGTGCCCGACATCTCCATGGATGCCGACCCGGGCACGGGGTTCCTGGTGGGGGAGACCCAGAAGTTTCCCGACGGTACGTACTACGACACCTACCGGATCGGCGGCACCAGCGTGGCCTCGCCGCTGTTCGCGGGGACGGTGGCCGTCGCCGACCAGGTCGCCGGTGCACCGCTCGGGTTCCTCGACCCGGCACTGTACGCACTGCACGCCACGGCCCCGTCGGCGATCTACGACACGGTGCCGTCCGGGCCACAGGACCAGTCCCGGGTGGACTACGTCAACTCGATCTCGGCCAAGAAGGGGCTCCTCTACAGCACACGGCTCATCGACTACCAGGGCCCCGAGTCGTACTGCGACGGGACGGGCAATTGTGCGACCCGCGACGTCGACCTGTCGGTGCTCCCGGGCTACGACGACATGACGGGTCTGGGCGCGCCGTCCACGGGGTTCACCACCGCCCTCGCCCGGTCGTAGGACGGGCGGCGCCCGGGAACGGTCGACGGACCGTCCGGCCCGGGCGCCGGATCAGGTGCTCTGCTTGACTGACGAGGTGACCGACACCTACCGACGCATCCTCCTGGCCGCCCGTCCGCGCGGACTGGTGGACGACTCGACGCTGCTGATCGACGATACCGCCGAGGTTCCCGAACCCGCCGACGGCCAGGCCCTCGTCGCCGTGCGCCACCTCTCGATCGATCCGACCATCCGGACCTGGATGGACGATGCCCCGGGCTACCTCCCACCGATCGCCATCGGCGACGTGGTCCGCAGCGGGGGCCTCGGTGAGGTGGTGGCCAGCCGCACCGACGCGTTCTCGGTGGGGGACACGGTGTTCGGCATGCTCGGTTGGCAGGAGTACGCCCTGGTCGACGGGGCCGACAGCTCACTGGCGGTCGTCCCGCAGGGGCTCGACCCGGCGGTCGTGCTCGGTGTCCTCGGGGTGACGGGGATGACCGCGTACTTCGGCATGCACGACATCGGCCGGGTCGCGTCGGGCGAGACCGTGGTCGTGTCGGGAGCGGCCGGAGCCACCGGATCGGTCGCCGGACAACTGGCCCGGATCGCCGGCGCGGCCACTGTCGTCGGCATCGCCGGCAGCGACGACAAGTGTGCCTGGCTCGTCGACGATCTCGGCTTCGACCATGCCGTCAACTACCGGACCGAGGACGTGGGTGACCGGCTCCGGGCCACGTGCCCCCGGGGCATCGACGTCTACTTCGACAATGTCGGCGGTGGCATCCTGGACGCCGCACTGGCCAACCTGGCCAGGAACGCCCGCGTGGTGCTGTGCGGTGCCATCTCGCAGTACAACGAGGACCGTCCCGTCGGGCCGGCCAACTACCTCCAGCTGATCGTGACGCGCTCCAGGATGGAGGGCTTCCTGATCCTGGACTACCTCGAGCGCTTCCCCGAGGCCCAGCTCGAGATGGCCGGCTGGGTCATGGAGGGCCGTATCCACCATCGTGAGCACGTGGTCCACGGACTCGACCATGCCGGCGAGGCGCTCAATCTCCTCTTCAGCGGGGGCAACACCGGCAAGGTGGTCGTCGCCGTCTGACGGACGGCCGGCCCCGGCCCGGATCCCGGCCGGCGGACGGCGGACGGCGGACCCGGGGCCCGGCGCTGGCCCGTGGCGGCGCGATCCGGCATCTTCCCAGGTCAACCAGGGGTGCCCACATCCTCCGGAGAACTGCGTCATGCTGGTGGCGCGGTGAGCCGACCTTCGACTGACCAACTGGCATCGGGCAGGTTGCCGTCCGGGAAAGCCTTGCTAGCGATGGCCGCCGCCACGCTGGTCCTCGTCGCGTCCCTGGCCGTCGTCATCGGGCCGCGGATCGGCGGTGCGGCCAGCTCGCAGATCCCCGGCAGCCCGGCGGCACCCACCGCCGCCGAGACGAGCCCCCAGTGCACGACGACCAACCCGGCCGCCGTGCTGGGCCCGCAGAGTTCCTCGCTGCCGTCCAAGCCGGTGTCCACCGTGGTGACGCCGTCGGGCGGTGTCACGGGCTTCACGGCGACCTCCTCCGACCTCTACGTCAACAACGGCACGCAGCTGGTCACCTACTCGTTGACCGGCGCCCGCCAGGGTGCGTTCACCCTGCCCACCTCCTTCGACACGGGCAGCGTCGTGTCGCAGCCGGTCGTCGACCCGTCCGGCGACATCTACCTGGCGTCCTACTACGCCCAGAAGGTCGACAAGTTCTCGCCCGGCGGCACCCTGCTGTGGTCGGTGGACCCGAGCGGCGGCAACCCCACCGGGCTGTTCTCGGTGGGCACGGGCGGCAGCTTCCAGGTGGTGGCCAGCCTGACCCAGAACAACTCGTCGAGCGACGTCCTCAACCCGTCGACCGGGGCCACCACCGGGACCTTCCCGCTGGTCGACCGCATCGGTGACTTCGTCACCGAGGAGTCCGGCGGCGACCTGCTGTTCACCGGCAACGGCTACGTGGAGACCGTCAGCCCGACCGGCGCCGCCCTGGCCACGTTCGGCTCGCCGAACATCGAGGGCAACAACCTGCACACCGGCTCGGGGGCGCAGTTCTTCTACCCGGCCCAGGCCGTCCAGGGGGCCGACGGCACCATCTACACCGCCGACCCGCTCTACACCGTGGAGGCCACCTCGCCCGAGGGGATCCTCAAGGGCTCGACCACCCTGGCCAACAACCTGAACTTCGGCGGCTCGGGCCTGGCCCTGGTCGGCGACACCTTCTACTTCCAGAGCGGGCCGCCGTTCGACAGCGCGGGCGACGCCATCTCGTCGTTCACCCTGGACACCCTGAACCAGTACCTGGACGCCATCCAGGCCCCGTCGGACAAGCTGGGCTGGGGGGCGGGCATCGCCACGCCGGCCACCGGCAACTACTTCCCGGCGGGCACCTCGCCCGTGGTGGACGCCACCTTCGACGCCTGGTGGGCCCCGCAGGCCGGCCACCTCGAGCTGGCCTACTCGATCGAGAACGACGCCTCCCTGAACGCCGAGACCGTCCCGACGCCGACCGTCGTGTCCCTGCCGACGAACGCCACCGGTCTCGCCGACATGCCGCTCACCATCCCCTCGGCGGACACCGCACCCGGCCCCTACGAGGTGCAGGCCAGCCTGCTCGACACCTCGACCAGCCCGCCCACCACGGTGGGCACGACGTGCATGCCCTACGCGGTGGGCGCCACGGGCGACAACCTCGACTTCGCCACCCTGCCCGCCGGGGCCGGGTCGGGCGGCCCCGAGGACCCCCGGGGCGTGGCCCTGACCGCCCAGCTCGGCCTGTCGGGCCTGCGCAGCCTCACCACCCTGGCCTGGGGCTCGATCCTGCCCAACTGCAACGCCGCCAGCCCGACGGCGGCCACCTGCGGCCCCTCGGCCATGGCCCTCACCACGGCCAGCACCGACCCCTACAAGGCGGCCTGGCTGGCCACCCAGGACCACGTGGCCTACTGGATCCAGGTGAGCGGGGGCGAGGCCGTGCCCACGGCCCTGGTCAACGCCGGGCTCTGGCAGGGGGACATCGCCGCCCTGGTGGCCCACTACGCCACGGTGCCCTCCGGCTGCGGCAACTGCGCCCCGGTGACGGACTGGGAGCCGTGGAACGAGTCGAACAACACGGGCTGGGCCAACGGCGGCACCTACGCCACCTCGGTGCTCAAGCCCTTCTACGCGGCCGTCAAGTCGGTCGAGCCGGGCACCGGCTCCACGGTCATCGGTGGCTCCACCCTGGGCTTCGCCCAGGGCTGGTGGCAGCAGCTGATCGCCGCCGGCGGCCTGGCCTGGATGGACGTGGCCGCCATCCACCCCTACACGGGCTCCAACGACTCCTACGACGAGGACCAGAACCCCGTCCAGGTCCGCCAGGTCCAGGGCCTGCTCGGGACCAAGCCGCTGTGGTTCACCGAGGTGGGCTGGTGGAGCGACGGCGACTACAACTTCTTGTCCCAGGCCGACTCCATGGCCAGCTCGCTGGTGTGGCAGAAGGTGCTCGGCGTGCCGGTCGAGAACTACTTCTTCGACGAGGGGTCCTGGGGCAACGACGGCATCAGCTTCTCGCTCATCCAGACGGCCGGCGGGGACGACTACGTCAAGCCCGCCGCCCTCACCACCATGACCACCACCCGGATGCTGGCCGGCCGGCCCTACGTGTCGATGCCGTCGACGGGCATCCCCCACACCGTCCGGGCCGACTTCGGGCCGACGGCGGGGGGCGGCACCGACCTGGCCGCCGTGTGGTCCGACGGCCTGCCGGTCACCGCCACGGTCACCCTGACCTCGCCGTCCGGGTCGACCGACCCGGTCACGGTCACCACCGAGTACGGCGCCACCACCACGGTCCAGGCCGCCTCGGGCACCACCTACAGCCTGCCGCTGTCGAGCCAGATCGCCTACCTCACCTACCCGGCCGGGGACACGCTGACCGTCGGTCCCCCCGAGCCCTACGGCACCGACGTGGCCTCCCAGGCCGCCGGGGCCAGCGCCACGGCCACCAGCGGCACCGCCTCGGCGGCCACCCTCGGCCTCACCGTCGGCTACGGCAACGGCTGGGAGTCGGCCAGCGGCGACATCACCCCCAGCCTGACCGACACCTTCGCCAAGACCACCACCATCGACCGCATCGTGGTCGACACCCAGTCGGTCGGCTCCACGGCCTCCTCGGTCCGCAACTACACCCTGGCGGCCGACGTCGGCGGCACCTGGACCACGGTGGCCACCGAGACGGGCCAGTACCGCGACCACATCCTGCAGTTCGCCTTCGCCCCGGTGGCGGCCTCGGCCATCCGGATCACCATCAGCGAGGTCAACTTCGGCGGCTACTACGGCGGCGGCATCCCGCCCTGGTGGCCGGCCACCCAGATCGCCCCCGCCTTCCTCCACACCTTCGAGGCCTACGCCGGCACCGGCGGGCCGGGTGCGGCCGACGGCTCGTCGCTGCCGGCCCTGCTGGGCGGCAGCTCGGGCGGTGGGGGCGGCACGACCACCACCACGACCTCGACGACCGACACCACCACCACGACCACCGGCCCGACGACCACCACGACCACCAGCCCGGCCACGACCACGACGACCACGACGCCGACCTCCGGTGATCCGGGTACCGGTTACCGGCTGGTGACATCGGCCGCCCAGGTCTTCGCCTACGGGACGGACACCTCCTTCGGCCCGGACGGTGCGCTCGAGCTCAACCGTCCGATCGTGGGCATGGCCAGCACACCCGACGACGGTGGCTACTGGCTCGTCGCGGCCGACGGCGGCGTCTTCAACTTCGGTGACGCGGCGTTCTACGGGTCGACCGGAGGCATCGGCCTCAACGCACCGGTCGTCGGCATCGTCGCCTCGCCCGACGGAAACGGGTACTGGCTGGTCGGCGCGGACGGCGGGGTGTTCAACGCCGGGGACGCCCCCTACGAGGGATCCACCGGTGGACTGGTCCTCAACCGGCCCGTCGTGGGCATGGCCCGGACCCCCGACGGCAAGGGCTACTGGCTGGTGGCCTCCGACGGCGGGGTCTTCGCCTTCGGCGACGCCACCTTCTACGGCTCGACGGGCGGTCTCGTCCTGAACCGGCCCATCGTCGGCATGGCGGCGACCCCGGACGGCAAGGGCTACTGGCTGGTGGCCTCCGACGGCGGGGTCTTCGCCTTCGGCGACGCCACCTTCTACGGCTCGACGGGCGGTCTCGTCCTGAACCAGCCCATCGTGGGCATGCACCGCACACCGGACGGCCGGGGTTACTGGCTGGTGGCCTCCGACGGTGGGGTCTTCGCCTTCGGCGACGCCACGTTCTACGGATCGGCGGGAGGCACGGCGACCGGTCAGCCCGTCGTCGGCATCTCGGGCTGACCGGACCCGCCGACGCCGCCGTCGCACCCGATGTGTAGGGTGGCCGCATGGCCGATCAGGAGCAGTTCTCCGACCTCGCCATGGAGTACATGTCCGCCCTCTACACGGCGGCGCTGCGCATGACCCGCAATCCGGCCGATGCCGAGGACCTCGTCCAGGAGACGTACCTCAAGGCCTACCGCGCCTTCGGCTCCTTCGAGGCGGGCACCAACCTGAAGGCGTGGCTGTACCGGATCCTGACCAACACCTACATCAACACGTACCGCGCCAAGAAGCGGCGGCCCGAGATCGCCGACGTCGAGGACGTCGAGGACCTGTACCTCTACCACCACCTCGCCGGCGACCCGTCGGCCGGGCTCGGCCGCAGCGCCGAGGACGAGGCGCTCGACCGCTTCACCGACACCGACGTCAAGGCGGCCATCGAGTCGCTGCCGGACTCGTTCCGCATCGCCGTGCTGCTGGCCGACGTCGAGGGATTCTCGTACAAGGAGATCGCCGAGATCACGGACGTGCCCATCGGCACGGTCATGAGCCGGATCCATCGCGGAAGAAAAGCCCTGCAGAAGGCGTTGGTCGATGTCGGAAGGGCACGCGGACTCGTCAGCGTCGCCGAGGAGTCGAGGTAGTGGGGAGACTGCCGATGGGACATCAAGGAGACGGCGAACCGGGCCCTGTAGCGGGGGCGGGCGCGCCCGAGCCGCCCGCCGGGTTCCTCAGCTGCGATCAGACGATCGAGCGCCTCTACTACTACCTCGACGGCGAGCTGACCGAACAGCGCCGGATCGAGATCACCCGGCACCTCGACCTCTGTGGGCCCTGCGTCGGCGCCTACGGATTCGAGCAGGAACTGCGCAGGCTGGTGGCGAACCGGTGCCAGGACCACGTGCCTGATGCACTCCGGGACCGGGTGGCGCGGGCCCTGCGCGAGGAGAGTGCCACGGCGGCAGACTGACGCCCGCCCCGATCCGGGGTACCCGGACGTCCCCGCCTCCCTACACTGGTGCCCGTGACCCTCACCGATCCCGCCCGACCCGCCGCGGACGACGTCACCGGAGCGGTGGCGGGAGCGGTGGGATGGGACACCGCCGAACGCGTGGCCGCCTGGGTGGGCAGCCGGGCCCGCGTGCCCGCCCCGTACCGGCCCGACCTGCTCCAGGAGGAGTTCGCGGAGCTCACGGCGCGCGCCGAGGAGCTGGTGGCGGACTCGACGGGCCTCCGCTCGGCGGCCGGCCCGGCCCGGGCCCGGGTGACCGATCGTGCCGGGTGGGTCAGCGCCAACGTCGCCAGCTTCCAGCGCCTGCTCGGCCCCCACCTCGACCGGCTCGACCCGACGCGTCTCTCGGAGTCGAATGCCGTGCTGGCCCGACTCGCCGTCCCCCTGGCGTCGGTCGGCCGGACGGCCACCGGTGCGCAGATGGGTGTCGTCCTGGGCTGGCTCTCCACCCGGGTCCTCGGGCAGTACGACCTGCTCCTCACCGAGGAGGCCACCGACGACCAGGACATCGTCTACTTCGTGGGCCCGAACGTGGTGGCCCTCGAGCGTCAGCACGGCTTCGAGCCCCGGGAGTTCCGGCTCTGGCTGGCGCTGCACGAGGTGACGCACCGCTGCCAGTTCACGGCCATCCCGTGGATGCGCGACTACTTCGTGTCGCTGGTCGAGGAGGGGCTCGGCTCGCTCCAGCCCGACCCGGGGCGCCTGGCCGCCTCGCTGAAGCGGATGACCGAGGAGATCCGGGCCGGACGGAACCCGCTGGACGACAACGGGGCCATGGGCCTGGTGGCGACTCCGGAGCAGCTGGAGGGCCTCCACCGGATCCAGGCGCTGATGAGCCTGCTCGAGGGGCACGGCGACGTCACCATGGACCGGGCCGGCGCCGCCGACATCCCGAGTGCACCGCACTTCTCCCGGGTGCTCCGCGCCCGGCGCAAGCAGGCCCACGGGCTGTCCCGCATCCTCCAGCAGCTGATCGGCATCGAGGCCAAGCTGCGCCAGTACGAGGAGGGCGAGCGCTTCATCGCCGCGGTCGAGGAGTCCGGGGGGACGGCACTGCTCGACACCGCCTGGCGGGGGCCGGAGTGGCTCCCCACGCTCGACGAGATCCGCGAGCCCTCGGCGTGGATCGCCCGGGTCGGGGGGACCCCGGCCCCGGCGATCGTGCCCTGACACCGTGACCGACCGGGCCGGGGCCCCGGCCGACGACCCGGTGGTGGACGGGCTGCTGGGCCGGTGCACGTTCCCTCCGTCGGGCGGACCGCTGGTCTGCGGCGTGTCGGGGGGAGCGGACTCGCTCGCCCTGCTGGTCCTGGCCACCGCCGCCGGCTGTGCCGTGACCGCCGTCCACGTCGACCACGGGCTCCGGCCCGGGTCCTCGGAGGAGGCACACGTCGTGGCCGCCGCCGCGGCCCGGTTCGGCGCGGCGTTCCGGGCCGTGCGGGTGGAGGTGGCCGACGGCCCCAACCTCGAGGCCCGGGCCCGCGCGGCCCGCCACGCGACCCTGGGTGACGGGGCCGCCACCGGGCACACGGCGGACGACCAGGCCGAGACGGTGCTGGTCAACCTCCTCCGCGGCGCCGGCGTCCACGGCCTCGCCGGGATGCGGCCGGGTCCGACCCACCCGCTGCTGGGACTGCGCCGGTCCGAGACGGTCGGCCTCTGCGCCCACCTGGGGCTCGAGCCGGTGCTCGATCCGACCAACGGCGATCCGCGGTTCGTGCGCAACCGGGTGCGGGCGGAGCTGCTCCCCCTGTGCTCGGACATCGCCGGACGGGACGTCGTGCCCGTCCTGGCCCGCCAGGCGGGCCTCCTGGCGGGCGACGCCGACCTCCTCGACTCGATCGCCGGCCTGCTCGACCCCACCGACGCCGCCGCCCTGGCCGCGGCGCCTCCGGCCCAGGCCCGACGGGCCGTGCGGGAGTGGCTGATGTCGGGGTCGTACCCACCGCCGGCGGATGCCGTCGAGCGGGTGCTCGAGGTGGCCCGGCTCGAACGGCGGGCCACGGAGATCCCCGGTGGCGTGCGGGTGGCCCGGTCGCAGGGCCGGCTCTACCGCGGCCCGGTCGGGGGCCCCGGCACTCCGGTACAGTCGTGACGTGATCGACCCCGGCACGGACCATCCAACCGGCGGCGCGCGCCTCGAGGACGGGGACGAGGTCGGTCGGGTCATCGTCTCCGAGGCCGACCTGCAGGCCCGCATCGCCGAGCTCGGCGCCACCATCACCGCCGACTACCGGGGGCGCCCGCCGCTCCTGGTCGGCGTCCTCAAGGGCGCCTTCATGTTCATGAGCGACCTGTCCCAGGCCATCCGGCTGCCCTGCGAGGTCGACTTCATGGCGGTCTCGTCGTACGGCAGTGCCACCCGGACGTCCGGCGTGGTGCGGATCGTCAAGGACCTCGACCTCGACCTCCTCGACCGCCACGTCCTGGTCGTCGAGGACATCGTCGACTCCGGCCTCACGCTCAGCTACCTGCAGCGCTACCTGCTGGCCCGCCAGCCGGCCAGCCTGGAGGTGTGCGCCCTGCTGGTCAAGGAGGGGCAGCAGCGCACGGCCCTCGACCTCCGCTATGTGGGCTTCACGATCCCGGCCGACTTCGTGATCGGCTACGGACTCGACGTCGCCGAGCGCTACCGCAACCTCCCGGCCATCCACGTCTACGACGGCCCCCGTGGCTGACGCGGCGTGTCGTACGGCACGGTCCGACGCCCCGACCAGGTAGAACGGGTGGCCCGACCCGTCGCGGCGGGTGGCCGACCAGTGGAGAGGTGACCGGACGATGAGCGTGGACACGAAGCGGATCGAGGCTGCCGTCCTCGAGATCCTGACCGCCATCGGCGAGGATCCGGGGCGTGACGGTCTGCTCATGACACCCGGTCGGGTCGCCCGGATGTACGAGGAGCTGTTCTCCGGGTTCCAGGAGAACCCCGCCGACCACCTCGAGGTGACGTTCGCCGCGGACCACGACGAGATGGTCATGGTCCGGGACATCCCCTTCGCGTCGTTGTGCGAGCACCACATGGTCCCGTTCATGGGCCGGGCGCACGTCGCCTACATCCCGGGGTCGGACGGGCGGATCACCGGGCTGTCGAAGCTCGCCCGCCTGGTCGACGGCTTCGCCAAGCGCCTCCAGGTCCAGGAGCGCATGACCTCGCAGATCGCCGACGCCATCGAGGACGCCCTCGACCCGAAGGGCGTGCTGGTGGTGGTCGACGCCGAACACCTGTGCATGTCCATGCGGGGCGTGAAGAAGTCCGGGACGTCGACCGTGACGTCGGCGGTCCGGGGCCTGTTCCGGAGCGACACGTCCACCCGCTTCGAGGCCATGCAGTTCGTGCGCGGGCGCTAGGACCCCGGTCGCGGCCGCCGCCGCCCTGGTTTACGCTGGGGGCGATGCCCGACCCCACGACCGCGGACGCCACCGCTCCGGACCGGGCCCTGGTCATGGGGATCCTCAACGTGACGCCGGACTCGTTCTCGGACGGGGGTCGCTGGCTGGACCCGGACCGGGCCGTGGCCCGGGGCCTGGAGCTGGTCGCGGAGGGCGCCGACATCGTCGACGTGGGCGGCGAGTCCACCCGTCCGGGGGCCGCCGAGGTGCCGGCCGACGAGGAGCTCCGTCGGGTCGTGCCGGTCGTCGAGGCGCTGAGCCCCCACGTCCGCGTGTCGATCGACACCACCAAGGAGTCGGTCGCCGAGGCGGCCGTGGCCGTCGGGGCGACCCTGGTCAACGACGTGTCGGCGTCGCTGTGGCCGGTGGCGGCCCGGTGCGGCGTCGGCTGGGTGGCGATGCACCGGAAGGGGACCCCGGCGACCATGCAGGACGATCCCCGCTACGACGACGTGGTGGCGGAGGTCCGCGACCTGCTGGCCGACCGGGCCGCCCGGGCGGCGGACGCCGGTGTGCCGGAGATCTGGATCGATCCGGGCATCGGATTCGGCAAGACCCTGGACCACAACCTGGAGCTCCTGGCCGGCCTCGACGTGCTGGTGGCCACCGGGTGGCCGGTGCTGGTCGGGACCAGCCGCAAGGGCTTCCTGGGTGTCCTGGCGGCCGGACCCGACGGCGTCTCGGCCCCGGCGGACCAGCGGCTGCCGGGGTCGCTGGCCACGGCCACGTATGCGCTCCACCGGGGCGCGGGTATGGTCCGGGTGCACGACGTGGCCGCCACGGTGCAGGCCGCCCTCCTGGTCGGACGCCCGCAGGGCGGGCCCCCGGGCGCAGGATCGATGCGGGAGACGGAGGTCGGAGCGTGAAGGGCAAGTGGGCGGCGGGTATCCCGCCACGGAACTTCACCTGGGTCATCAAGGACCGGCTGGCCATGAGCGAGCGGCCGGGCGGATTCGCCCCCAACCACCGCAAGGTGCGGCGCCAGGAGGAGATCATCTGGCTCCAGGTCCAGGGCTTCAACCGGGTCGTGTCGCTGCTGCCGTCGTCGCACAATCTGCAGGCCTACGAGGAGAAGTCCCTGGCCAGTGTGCACTATCCGCTGCCGTCCTCGGGTGACGTGCGGGGCGTCCTGTCCGACGTCTACCGGGACGTGCACGGCCGGCTGGGCGCCGGCGAGCGGATCCTGGTCCACCAGGAGGAGCTGGGGGACCGGGTGTCGGGCGTGATCGCCGGCTACCTGCTGTGGTCGTCGCGACTGCCCACGGGTCCCCAGGCGGTGACCGTGCTCGAGCACCTGACGGGGCACCCCATGGGCCCGTCCGGGCGCGAGCTCGTGGCGGCCGCCGCCCAGCTGGCCCCGGCGTCCGGTCACCCCGGTCCCGGGTCCACCCAGACGGCCTGATGCCGGGCGACGGCGCCCCCGGTGACCGCATCGAACTGCGCGGCCTCCGCTGTGTCGGCACCCACGGGGTGCTGGCCGAGGAGCAGCAGCGGGCCCAGCCGTTCGAGGTCGACCTCGACCTCGACGTCGACCTGCGGCCGGCCGGGGTGTCCGACGCCCTGGCCGACACCGTCGACTACGGGGCGGTGGCCGACGTGGTGGCCGCCACCGTCTCGGGCCCCCGCTCGTTCGCCCTGCTCGAGGCCCTGGCGTGGCACGTCGCCGACGCCGTCCTGGACGTCGACCACCGGATCCGGGGCGTGACGGTCGGTCTGCGCAAGCTGCGCCCGCCCCTGGCCGTCGACATCGACACCGTCGGTGTCCGGGTGGCCCGCACCCGGTGACCGTCCCGTCGGCGGCCCGGCCCACCCGGCGGGCCTTCCTGTCACTGGGGTCCAATCTCGGCGACCGGCGTGCGCACCTGCGCCGGGCCGTCGACCAGCTGCGCGCCGGCAGTGTCCCGGCGGTCACCGCCGTGTCCGAGGTCTACGAGACCGAGCCCGTGGGCGGTCCCGACGACCAGGGGCCGTTCCTCAACGTGGTGGTGGAGCTGGCGGTGCCGGTGGAGGTCGACCCGTACCGGCTCCTCGAGCAGTGCCACCGCCTGGAGGCGGCGGCCGGGCGGGTGCGTACGGTCCGGTGGGGCCCCCGCACGCTCGACGCCGACGTCATCTGGATCGACGGGATCGCCCTGGACGACCCCGATCTGACCGTGCCCCACCCCCGCTGGCGCGAGCGGCGGTTCGTGCTCGCCCCCCTCGCCGAGCTGGCTCCCGACCTGGTGGACGACGACGACCTGGCGACCGCTGGCGGCGGGGTCCGTGTCGTGGGTAGTCTCTGAGCAGAAGTTCCTGGATTTCCTGTAGCGAACGGCACCCTCCGGGGCCGGAACGTCGAAAGGGGTCTCGTGACCACATTCCGTGTACTCGGACCGGGCCGTGCCGGCCGGTCGATGATGGCAGCTCTCGAGGCTGTCGGGGGCTATCGATCCATGGGGGCCTGGGGCCGTGACCGGTCACCGGTCGACGCCGCCGACGGGGTCGACATCCTGTTCATCGCCACGCCCGACGACGTGGTCGCCGAGGTGGCCGCCCAGGTGCGCCCCGTGCCCACCACCGTCGTGCTGCACCTGTCGGGCTCGCTCGGTCTCGACGTGCTGGCCGGGCACCCGCGCCGGGGCTCGCTGCACCCGCTGGTGCCCCTGCCCACCCCGACCATCGGGAGCGAGCGGCTCCGGTCGGGGGTGACCCTGACGGTGGCCGGCGACCCGGTGGCCCGGGAGGTGGCGGAGGACCTCGGCGGCAACGTGGTCGAGGTGGCCGACGCCGACCGCACCGCATATCACGCCGCCGCCGTCATCGCCGCCAACCACCTGGTGGCCCTCATGGGACAGGTCGAGCGCGTGGCGGCCACCGCCGGCCTCCCCCTGGACGCCTTCGCCGGCCTGATGCGGGCGGCCGGCGAGGACGCCCTCGCCCTCGGGCCGGGCGCCGCGCTCACGGGCCCCGCCGCCCGGGGTGACTGGGACACGGTGGAACGCCACCGGGCCACCATCGCCGGCATGCCGGGCCCGCGCAGCGAGCTCGCCGCCTACGACGCCATGGTGGGGCTCGCCCGACGGCTCAGCCTGGACACGGCCGTCGAGTTCGACGTCCCGTCGCCCGAGGTGGACGGCCAGCTGTCCTTCGGCGCGGCCGTGCCCGCCGCCGAGCAGGTGGCGTGAGCCCGGCGACCACCACGACCGCACCGCTCGTCACCGGCACCTTCGCCGGGCTGTCGGCCCGGCTGGACGAGGAGCGCCGGGCCGGCCGCCGGGTCGGCGTGGTCCTGACCATGGGCGCCCTCCACGACGGCCACGCCTCCCTCATCCGGCGGGCCGCGGCCGAGTGCGACGTGGTCGCCGTCTCGGTGTTCGTGAACCCCACCCAGTTCGCCGACCCGTCCGACCTCACCAACTACCCGCGCACGCTCGACACCGATGTGGCGCTGGCGGCGGGGGCGGGCGCCCACGTCGTCTTCGCACCTCCCGTCGCCGAGGTCTATCCGGACTGGCCGACCCCCCCGGCCACCACGGTGTCGGTGCGGGCCCTGGTCGACCGGTGGGAGGGGGCGTCGCGTCCCGGTCACTTCGACGGTGTCGCCACCGTGGTGACCAAGCTGCTGTCGGCCGCCGGCCGGTGCCGGACCTACTTCGGCGAGAAGGACTTCCAGCAGCTGGCGGTGGTGCGCCGGGTCGCCCGGGACCTGTCGCTGCCGGCCGAGGTAATCGGCTGCCCGACCGTGCGTGAGCATGACGGGCTGGCCCTGTCGAGCCGGAACGTGCGGCTCTCGGCCGACGAGCGCACGGCGGCCACGAGCCTGTCCCGCGCCCTCGTGGCCGGAGCCGAGGCCTTCGCCTCGGGTGCCGACCGCTTCGGGGTCGAGGCGGCCATGGCCGGTGTGGTGGGGCGCGAGCCGCTCGTCCACCTCGACTATGCCGTGCTGGTCGACGCCGGGGACCTCGAGCCGGCCGACGCCACCTCCGCCGGCCCCCTGCGGCTGCTCGTCGCGGCGACGGTGGGCCCGGTCCGGCTGATCGACAACCTCGACCCGCGGCGCGCCCCGTGAGTTCGACCGCCCCGATCCCCGGCGCACTCGACGTCCTGGTGCTGGGCAGCGGGGTGGCCGGGCTGTCGGCCGCCGTCCGACTGGCCGCGCCTCTCGGCGCCTCCGGCCACGACGGCGCCGGGCTCCGCGTCGGCGTGCTGACCAAGGCCGAGCTGTCCCAGTCGGCCACCCGCTGGGCCCAGGGCGGCGTGGCCGCCGTGCTGGGCGGGGACGAGGACTCGACGGACCTCCACCTGGCCGACACCCTGGCCGCCGGCGCCGGACTGTGCGACGCCGACGCCGTGCGCGTCCTCGTCGACGAGGGGCCGTCCCGGGTGCACGAGCTCATCGCCATGGGCGCGGTGTTCGACCGGCAGCCGGGCGGGGCGCTCGCCCTCGCACGCGAGGGCGGCCACTCCACGGCGCGGGTCGTCCACGCCGGCGGGGCGGCGACCGGTGCCGAAGTGGAGCGTGCCCTCGTCGACGCCACCCGGGCGTCCGCGGCCGCCGTGCTCGAGGAGTGGTTCGCGCTCGACCTCCTGGTTGACGGGGGCCGGTGCCGCGGTGTGGTGGCGATGGCCCCCGACGGCCGGGTCGTCGAGGTGCGGGCCACCCACACCGTGCTGGCCACCGGGGGCGCCGGGCAGGTCTTCTCGGTCACCACCAACCCGGCCGAGGCCACGGGGGACGGGCTGGCCATGTCGCTGCGGGCGGGGGTCCCGGTGGCCGACGTCGAGTTCATGCAGTTCCACCCGACCGCACTCCACCACCCGGCCATGCCGCGGCCGCTCCTGTCCGAGGCGCTGCGGGGCCACGGTGCCCTGCTCCGGGACGCCCGGGGTGAGCGGTTCGTGGACGAGCTGGCGCCCCGGGACGTGGTGAGCCGGGCCATGGCCGGGCGGATGCACGAGCAGGGGGTGGACAGCCTGTGGCTCGACGCCACCGCCCTGGCGTCGTTCGGCTCCCGGTTCCCGACGATCAGCGCCGAGCTGGCCGCCATCGGCCTCGACCCCGCCACGGACTGGCTGCCCATCGCCCCGGCCGCCCACTACCTGTCGGGCGGCGTGCTCACCGACCTGTGGGGGGCCACCGCCCTGCCCGGCCTGTGGGCGGCCGGTGAGGTCGCCTGCACCGGCGTCCACGGGGCCAACCGACTGGCCTCCAACTCGCTGCTCGAGGGCATGGTGTTCGGCGCCCGCCTGGCCGAGACGATCCTCGACGGCGGCGACGGGCCCACGCCCACCGGCGTCCTGGCGCCGGTGCTCGAGGGCCGGGAGGACCCGATCGACGCACCCGGACCGCCCGAGGGGGAGGACGTCGTCGACAGCGACGGCCTCGACCCCCTCGACGGGTCCTCCGGGTCGGCGGACGTGGCCAAGGCCCGGGACCTGCTGCAGCGGGCCATGACCGAGGGCGCCGGCGTCGTGCGCACCGCCGCATCGTTGGCGCGGGCCGGCCGGGTCGTCGCCGCGGTGGCCGGCGCCACGACGGCGACCCCGGCCGACCGGGCCGCGGGCGAACTGGCGAACCTGCTCACTGCGGCCCGCAGCGTGCTGGCCTCGGCCACCCTGCGCACCGAGACCCGCGGGGCCCACGCCCGCGGCGACTTCCCGGAGACGTCCGACGCCTGGCGCTGCCGCATCGTCCACGGGCCCGACGGCGGCACGGCGCGGGCGGCGGCCACCGGTGACGCGCAGGGCGGGCCCGCCCGGTCGCCCCGGTGACCCCGCCTTGTGCCGCGGACCCCTCCGCGGCGGACGTCGACGGCGACTGGAGCCCATCGCTCGACCCGCCCCGTGCGGCCGTGGTCGAGGCCGTGGCGCGGGCGATCGCCGAGGACGTGCTGCCGCTGGGCGACCTGACCGCCGGCCTCGTCCCGGCCGGCCGCCGGGCCACGGTGGACGTCGTCAGCCGGGCCGCGGGCGTCATCGCCGGACGGGCGTGCGCCGTCGAGGCGTTCGCCCAGATCGACCCCGGGGTGGCGGTGTCGTGGCTCCTCCCCGACGGCGCGGCGGTGGCCCCGGACGACGTCGTGGCCACGGTCGAGGGCCCGCTCCGGTCGATCCTGACGGCCGAGCGGACGGCACTCAACTTCCTCGGCCACCTGTCGGGCGTGGCCACGCTCACCCGCGCCTTCGTCGCCGCCGTGCACGCCGCCAACCCGTCCACCCGCGTGATCGACACCCGCAAGACGACGCCCGGCCTGCGGGCCCTGGAGAAGGCGGCGGTGCGGGCCGGCGGGGGCCACAACCACCGGGGGAGCCTGTCGGAGGCCGTCCTGGTCAAGGACAACCACCTCGGCGGGGCCACCATCACCGAGGCCGTCGCCCGCGCCCGGTCGCAGTGGCCCGGACGCATGGTGGAGGTCGAGTGCGACCGCCTGGCCCAGGTGGACGAGGCCGTGGCCGCCGGCGCCACGGTGGTGCTGCTCGACAACATGGACGCCGCCCGGGTGGCCGAGGCGGTGGCCCGGGTCCGGGCCGCCGGCTCCGACGTGCTGATCGAGGTGTCGGGGGGCGTGTCGCTCGCCACCGCGCCGGCCCTGGCCGCGGCGGGGGCCGACCTGTTGTCGGCCGGGGCCCTCACCCACTCGGCCCCGGTGCTCGACCTCGGGCTCGACCTCCGCGACTGACCCGGCGCCGAGCGCCGTACCGAAAGGATCGCCATGCTGCTTGCCATCGACGTGGGGAACACCGAGACCGTCGTGGGCCTCTTTGCCGACGACCCGGCGGCACCCGTCGACGAGTCGGTGCCGCGCGACGGCACCGAGCCGGCCGGGCTCGCCCACCACTGGCGCCTCTCCACCGTCGACGTCCGGACGGCCGACGAGCATGCCCTGCTGCTCACCCAGCTGCTCGACCTCAACGGCCTGGACATCGAGCGGGCCGTCTCGGGCATCGCCGTGACCTCGTCCGTGCCCCTGGTCACGGCCAACCTGCGTCAGATGGCGGCCCGGTGGTTCGACGTGCCCGCGGTGGTGCTGGAGCCCGGTGTGAAGAGCGGCATGCCGATCCTCTACGACAATCCGAAGGAGGTCGGTGCCGACCGCATCGCCAACGCCGTCGGCGCCTACGACCTGTTCGGGGGGCCGTGCGTGGTCGTCGACCTGGGCACGGCCACGACCTTCGACGCCATCTCGCCGGCGGGCGAGTACCTCGGTGGGGCGATCACCCCGGGGGTGGCCATCAGCCTCGACGCGTTGTTCGCCCACGCCGCCGCGCTGCGCCGGGTCGAGCTCGTCGAGCCGCGCAGCGTCATCGGCAAGTCCACGGTGGAGTCGATCCAGTCCGGCGCCCTCTACGGGTTCGCCGGCCAGGTCGACGGACTCTGCCGACGGTTCGCCGCCGTGCTGGGGGAGTGCACCGTGGTGGCCACCGGCGGGCTGTCCGAGCTCATCTCGCCGTACTCCGAGGAGATCGAGTACGTGGAGCCGTGGCTGACCCTGCACGGCCTGCGCATCATCTTCGAGCGGAACGTGCCGGTCGCGTAAGGGGCGGGCGTGCATCCGGGAGCGCAGCGGTACCTGGCGGAACGCCTGACGACGGCCCGGGTCCGCCCGGACGGGGTCGAGGTCCGCGAGTGGCGACAGCAGGCGCTCGCCGGTTTCGGTGCGGCCCTCGAGGCGCTGCAGGCGGCGGGGACCGTGGACGCCGACGAGGCCCATGACTGGAACAACCGGATGTTCGAAGCCCTGGGCCTGGAGCCCGTCGACCCGCTCCCTACGGGCACGTCGGGCGCCCGGTTCGTCCCCATCGACGGAGGTGCGCCACCGCCACCGCGTCCGGTCGCTCCGGTCGCCCGGTTCCTCGAGCTGCTGCCCGTCCGGGACGCCGACCGGCCGGTACCGTTCGGGGGGCGCCTGCAGATCCTGGGGATCGAGCGCTACGACTGGCAGGTGGCGGTGGCCTGGCGCCTGGCCCCGCGGCCCGATGACGAGCGCCGGTACGCCGACGAGTTGCGGGTCCACGAGCGGGACACGGAAGGGCTGTCCGAGCACGACCGCCGGATGTTGCGTCACCGGTTCCTGCGCGGGATCAGTGGTCCCCCGGGGCGGGCCCTCGCCCTCTCGGACGACGTGGGCACCGACTACCGGTCGGCCGGCGGGGGGTCGGGCGGCGGGGGCGACGAGCTGACGGGGCGGGCCCGGTTCGTGCCGGGTATCCCGCCGGAGGCGACCTTGCTGACGGTGCACTGGGAGGATCTGGCGTTCGCGGTGCCGCTCGACGGCCGCGGCGGTCGAGCCGACGCCTGACTCCGGGGTGGGCCCGGTGCCACCCGAGGGATCAGCAGGACGAGCCACAGCCGGCAGTCCGTCAGCCGAAGCGCAGGCGGCTGACCGTGGAGAGCGAGCACCAGTAGACCGTCGTGTCCCACCCCAGGGCGGGGAAGACGGCGGACTGGAGCGGCCCCTCGGTGTCGGTGCGGACGAGTTCGGTGCCGGTGGCGATGTCGACCACCACCACCTGCTCGACCATCCGTGCGCGGTCGTGGTCGCCGGTCACCAGGGCGCCGCTCCCGGGTAGCAGCAACAGGTGGGACGCATGGTCGTGGTCGCGCCGCCAGCGTGGGGTGAGGCCCCCGTCGTCGTCGATGTCGAAGGCCGCCATGACCCCGTTGCCGCTGTCGTAGCCGACGGCGATGCGCCGTTGCTCGTCCACGATGGGCGGATTGGTGATGAGACCGCCCGCGGCCTCGCACACGGCGGCGGACGACACCGAGCCGTCCGCCAGGTCCACCCGGATCAGCTGCAGCGGGGTCGTGGAGATCCCCTTGCCGCGGAAGGAGCCGTCGAAGTTGGTGGAGCCGTCGCCGTCGTCGAGGAACCACGCCGCACCGAGGGCCAGGACGCAGTCCCAGCCGTAGGTCTGTCCCTCCTCGGTGAGGTAGGCGGCCCGGAAGCCGGGGTCGGGGACGAACCGTCCGTCCCAGCCGACCCGCAGCAGGCTGGCGTCGCCCACCACGTACACGTGCCGGCCGTCCGAGGACAGGCGGGCGATGGAGGGCTCGGGCAGGACCAGGCGGTCGAGGACCGTCAGGCCGTCGGGCTCCAGCGCCACCAGTTCGCACGGCACGCGCTCGTCGGGTGCCACCGGGGCGCCGGGCAGCGACCCGGCGAAGTCCTTGGTCACCAGGGTCCCGTCCGGGAGGATCACGAAGCTGTTGTACGGCCGGTCGCGGGGGAGCTCGGTCGAGGCCAGGACCGTGAGGTCCGGGGCGAGTCGGTGGGCATGCCGGCCGAACACGACGTAGAGCGAGCCGTTGGCGTGGGCCGCGAGCCCGCCGGGCCACATCCGGCCGCCGGCCAACGGGCCCGAGTCGGCCACCGCCACCAGGGAGTCGGGGTCGATCCGCTCCACCGAGCAGGTGACGTCGGGGCCCATGCCGTTCCGCAGCAGGAACACCTCGCCGGGGTCCCTCGTCACCACCATGGTGATCAGTGGATCGGTGCGGGACACGACGTCCACCGGTGTGCCCGTCGTGATCACCGGTGCCGGGCTGGCGTCGGCCGGGACGCCGAGGCGCCGGGGCCCACCGTCCTCGCCGGGCCAGGGGCCCGACCAGTAGCCGGCGTCGGGGCCGGTCCTCACACCGGCGCTTCGAGCGCCAGCCGGTCCGTCCGGACCTCGGGCTGGGAGTCCCACAGGTCGGCGACGAGGTCCTCGCGCAGCGGCCGGGCGGCGGGGTCGTCCCACAGGTTCACGCGCTGCAGGGGGTCCTCGATCAGGTCGTAGAGCTCACCCTCGGTGCCGTCGTGGCTCGTACCGGGCTGGTAGGTGGTGACCACCCAGCGGTCCCGGAACATCGTACGGAGGTGCACGTCGACGCCGAACAGCTCGCTGTCCCACTCGGTGAGCACCTTGTCGAAGCCCCGGGCCCCGGCGTCGGCGTCGTCGACGGGCAGCGGCGTGCCCTGCATCCACTCCGGCGGCTCGATGCCGGCGATGGTGCAGAACGTCGGGGCGAGGTCGACCAGACCGACCGGCCGGTGGACGACCGATCCGGAGGGGCCGTGCGCCGGGTCCGGGCGTGAGGACGGCGCGGGCCGCCACACGAGGGGCAGCCGCATGAGGCCGTCCACGTGGTACGGCCCCTTGAACAGCAGGCCGAAGTCCCCCTGGAGCTCGCCGTGATCGGTGGTGAAGACCACGTCGACGTCGTCACCCCAGCCCCGCTCGGCCACCCGGCCGAGCACCCGGCCGAGGGCCTCGTCGATGAGCTCGACCTCGACGGCGTTGCGGGCGTTGACCTCGCGGACCTGGTCCGCGGTGAGGGTGGCCGGCACCCAGTCGGCCGGCGCCTCGTAGTTGGATACGAGCGATCCGTCGTACCAGGCCCGCCAGTGACGGGGCTTGGTGTCGATGATCGCCTCCCGGGTGGCCCGGTCCTCGGGGTAGCCCGCCGGGAGGGGGACCTCGCGCCAGTCGACCCGACCGACCTCGGATTCCGGTGGGTCCCACGGATGGTGCGGGTCGGGGAAGCTCATCCAGCAGAACCAGTCGTCGTCGGCGTCCAGGGTGTCGAGCCAGTCGATCGTCCGGTCGGCCACCCAGTCGGTGTGGTAGATCCCGCGGTCGATGGGGTTGACCTTGACCTGGGGCGCCCCGGTGTCACCGCCGGCCTCGGCGCTCACCTGGAGGTTGTCGTCGATGGCCCGGCAGTACATGCCGAGGGCCTCGGGATGGTTGTGTACGAGCCACTGGGCGTAGTGCAGCGGGCCCATGGCGCCGTGACTGGCCGTCTCCAGGTGCTCGAACCCCCGACGCGAGCCGCCGTGGGGCGTGGTGCCCGTGGTGGAGAGCAGGTTCTCCTCGAAGCGGAGGAACGGATCGAAGTAGGGCTCGAAGTGCGCCTTCCCGACCAGGGCCGTGCGGTAGCCCGACGCCCGCAGCACCTCGGCGACCGAGGGCGCGTCCGGCGGCAGCGGCACGCCGTTCATGAAGACCCCGTGGGTGCTCGGGTGCTGGCCGGTCAGGATGGTCGAGCGGGACGGCATGCACACCACCGACTGGGGATGGGCCCGGTCGAAGCGGACGCCGTCCGCGGCCAGGCCATCGACGACGGGCGTGCGGGACAGCGTGCCGCCGTTGCAGGCGAGCGTGTCGAAGCGTTGCTGGTCGGTGGTGACCAGGAGGATCTTGCGGCCCATCAGCGGGCTCCTTTCGAGGCGTCCCCGGAAGGAGCGTGGACCGGACGGTGCCCGGCGGGGGCTGGGTACGGACGGCGGGAGGTCACCGGCACTCCTCCACGCCGAGCACGAACGGCAGGTGGTGGAGGGCGGCCCGGGCCGCACCGGCGATGACGAGGGCCAGGACGGCGGGCTCGGCGTCGACGCTGTAGACGGTCAGGCAGGTGCCGTCCCCGAGGTCGTGCACGTCGATGGTGCTCAGGTGCTCGACGAACAGGGGCGCGGTGATCCGGTACTGGAACCGGCGCTGCTGCGGGTCGATGGTCAGCAGTCGCTCCGGCATGGGCAGGCCGGAGCGGGTCACGATCGTCCGTTCGTCCCCCTCGACGACACAGGACTCGACCCCCTCCCACCACTCCGGCAGGCGCACCGGGGCGCCCACCAGGTCCCAGACCTTCTCGGCCGGGCAGCGCAACCGGATCGAGTGGCGCATGCTGCCGCGTCGGGCGGTCATCGGGTGCCTCCGGTCGTCAGCAGTGCCGTGAGCGAGATGGTCAGCACCGACCGCACCTCGTCCACGCCGAAGCCGCGGTCCTCGGTCAGCAGCTGGTACGTCTCGTAGCTGGTGAGGGCGTCGGCCGCCGCCAGGGCGGCATCGGCCCGGTGGTCGTCGAGCCCGGCGAGTTCCCGGGCGAAGAGGGTCTGCACCTGGCCCCGCAGGAACCGCCGACCCTGGGCCAGACCCTCGGCCAGCCGGGGCTGGAACGGGGCCCGCAGGCGGGAGACGTGGGCGGCCTTGCCCAACGTGGCGAAGAGTCGGAGGCGCTGGCCGACCAGGGCGGCCACCCGGTCGGGGAACGGGTCGTCGGGCGTCGCCTCGACGGGCAGCACGGGCAGCACCCGGGCCTGCTGGCGGGCCACGGCCTCTCCGGCCAGGTCGTCGGCGTCCTCGAAGTAGCGGAAGAGCGAGCGGGGGGAGATCCCGGCCCGCTCCGCGATCTCGTCGGTGCTCGGGCGGAGGTTGCCCTCGGCGTAGAGGTCGAGGAGCGCGTCCACCACCGCCTCGCGGTTGAGGGCGCGGCGCAGGCGGCGCCCGTCGGTCTCCGCCGGGGAGTCGGCCCCACCGAGTGTCGCGGCGCTGACGACCTCGCCCGGATCGGCGGGCCAGATGGCGTCCGCCGGGGTCGTCCCTGCCGGGCGAGGGCTGTCCGGCCGCGGTCGGGTGTCGGTCATTCCGGCGATCCTACGGTCCGACCAGGGTGCAGATGTCGCCGACGGCCGGGTCGACGCGGCCGTCGAGCACGTCCCGGTAGACCGTCTCGACCGCCGACGGCCCGGCGGCGTGGCGGAGCGTCAGCCAGCCGTCCGTCCAGGGGACGAACCGGTTCCAGGCGCGGGCCACCGCCTCCTCGAATCCGTCCCGCCCCCACTCCGACCGCCGCTTGGTGATCTGGGTCGGAGCGAAGAGGAACTCGGGCGCCGGCCCGGGCAGGCCGCCGTCGCCGGAAGAGGTGTCGTCCCAGTGCGTGTCGCCCACCACCATCGAGTAGCGGAGGTCGTCGCCCAGCCGGGTGTGCACGGCGTGCGTGACGTCCTTGCGACCCGCCACGTCGATGAAGGCGGTCGGCGTGGCGGCCAGGTCGGCCACGGCGTCGTAGGGGAGGACCGAGGCGTAGCAGCCGAGCGACCGGACGAAGCCGGCGTTCCCGGGCGACGTCAGGCCGACGACCTCGACGCCGTCACGCTCCGCCAGGAGGAAGGCGGCGCCGACGGCCGTCTTGGACGAGGCGCTCGAGATGACCACGGTGCGCGACCCGAAGAGGTCGTGGTCGCCGAGGAAGTCGTCCACCACGAAGGAGGTGACGAACAGCGGCCACAGCAGCATCTGCTGGTCCTCACGCCCCGGCGCGTAGGCGCGGTCGGCACCGGTCACCGCGTAGCGGGCGTAGACGGAGGGAACGGACTCCCGGCTGGGGGCCGTGTCGGAGAACCCCCGGTCGTCGAGGCGACCCGGGGTGATGACGAACTCGTCGGCCAGAGGGAAGTAGCCGTAGACCCGGGTGCCCTCGGCCACGCCCGGAGCGGTCGACTCGACCACGTCGCCGAAGCCCCACACCGGGACCCGGCCCCACGCCACACCGTCCTCCTCCACCCCCGGGAAGCAGTCCCAGTAGCGCATGAGGTCGCCGTAGACGGCGTAGGTGATGTTGTTGGCGGACATCCCGAAGGCGTCGACCCGCAGTCTGGCCTGGCCGGCGAGGAGGGGAACCGGCGGATGGGCGACCGCCCGCACGTGGTGGAGGTCGGACCGGTCGACGTCGAGTTGCATGGCTGCTCGCTTCCCTCGGCCGGCCCGGCGGTCGGGGCGATCCTGTGACGCCGGGGCGCCGCCCGTGCGCCCGGGTCGGGGGCCGGTCGGCCAGGATAACAGTTGACAGTGATTATGACAAGTGTTTACATGGCCCGACGGCCCGGTCGTCGGGCCGCCGGAGGGAGCCACAGTGTCGGATGCGCCGCGGTCGGGAGTGACAGGTACGGACGGACGGGCGGACGACCGGGCCGATCTGCTGCTCGACTCGTTGCAGCGGCGGATGCACGCCCTGTTCTCGCTCTACTACGACGCCGTCGCCACCATGGACCTGGACCAGGTCAACCACTTCGAGCGGGAGGGAGTGCTCCCGATCGCCTTCAGCCTGTTCCACATCGTGAACATGATCGACGCCTCGTTCCTCCTCATGACGGGCACGCCACCGATCTGGGACGAGGAGTGGGTGGCCCGGGTGCACCCCGCCATCGCCGACCACGGTAAGCACCGCACGGTGGAGGAGATGGTCCACCAGCGCATCGGCGACTACGGGCAGTTCCAGTCCTACATGCGCCAGGTCTTCGACCGCGTGGAGGCCTGGCTGGCGGATCTCGACCCCGCCGAGCTCGACCGGCTGGTCATCCCCCGGCCCTTCCCCGAGCAGATCGCCAGCACCTACAGCGCACGGGTGGCGGGCCCCGAGGGGATCACCCTGCTCGACGCCACCGAGTGCTGGATCTATCAGCACGGACTCCGGCACATGGGGGAGATCGAGCTCGCCCGTGGCCTGGTGGGTCTCGGGGGAATGACGTCCTGAGCCGGGCACGGCGCCGGGCGGCCGGTGCTCCGTCGTCCGTCCTCGCCGTTCCCTCACCTCCGGCTCATCGATCCCTCACCGGTCGGCTGCCGCCTGCCAGGGGTCCGGTGGGTCGCTCGTCAGGGCGACGTCCGGCTGCGGTGTTCCGGGGGTAGGTTCCGGTAGGGGTCGATCACGGTGACCGGGTCAGTGGGGGACCGGGATGCGGGCCCGCGGGGACGGGGGCTACAGATCGGGCCCGCCGCACCCGATGGAATGGACAGGCATCGGGGACCGTCGTCGGCCCCGGAAGAGGAGCGCAATCATGGTGAACGCAAGGAACGTGGCCGCCAAGGTCATCGTCTCGCTGGTGGCCGTCGGCACCCTGGGGACCGCCGGGGTCGGCCTGTCGGGCGGAGCCGTGGCCGGTGCCGCCTCGCTGACGGCGGTGACCACCCCGTCCGCCACCCCGTCCGCCGCCCCGTCGACCGCGTCGGTCAGCCACGTTCGTGAGGCACTCCGCCAGCGGGCGTGCCGACTCCACAAGCGGAACCTCGCCCTCTACGCCAAGGCGCAGTCGCGTCGCGCCGCCCGGATCGCCGAGCTGCGGGCGCGGGGTGCCAAGGAGCAGGCGGCCGGGCACACGAAGGCCGCGCAGTTCCGACAGGGCGCCGCCACCCGGGGCGCGTCGACGCTGTCCCGGGAGCAGGCGCACCTGGCGGCCCGGGCCGCCGCCGTCGCCCGGCGGAACGCCAAGCTCGGGATCACCTGCTGAGTCCCACCGGCTGACGCCACGACCGCCCGCCGACGCCGTGGTCGCGGGGCGGGACGTCCTCTAGGCGGCGGGGAGCCCGTCGACCATGCTGTGGGCCAGGCGCGTCAGCGCCGCGGCCAGCACCGGCGACGGCCCGGAATGGGCGGCGGTGGCCGCCTCCTCCGCGTAGGACCGGGCCACCAGCACCGACCGGGCGATGGCGCCCGAGCCCGCGACGATCGACCGTGCCTTCTCCTGTTCGGGAACGTCGAGCGGCTGTCCGAGCAGGTCGCGCAGCTCGGGCCCGTGGACCGGGTCGTCGAGGGTGAGGAGCACGGGCAGGGTGTAGATGCCCTCGGCCAGGTCCTGGCCGGCCGGCTTGCCCAGGTCGGCCTCGGTCCCGATCACGTCCAGGATGTCGTCCCGCACCTGGAAGATCATGCCGAAGCACCGTCCGAACTCGGTGAAGGCGTCGACCTCGGCCCGGTCGAGTCCACCGGTGAGGGCGCCGATGCGGCACGACGTGGCCATGAGCGACGCCGTCTTGCCCGAGATGGCCGACGAGTACTGGTCCCGGGTCCGGTCGACCCGGAAGGCGGCCTGCACCTCGGCGACCTGCCCCTGGCACAGCTCGCCGAGGGTGGCGGCCAGGAGGGCGGCGATCTCCACCCCGAGCCCGGCGGCGATCTCGGCCGACCGGGCCAGCAGGAAATCGCCGGCCACGATGGCCACGAGGTTGCCGAAGCGGGCGTTGACGCTCTCGACGTTGCGGCGCATCGTGGCCTCGTCCATCACGTCGTCGTGATAGAGCGAGGCGAGGTGGACCAGCTCCACGGCCACGGCGCCGAGGAGGTCCTCCCGGGTGGCCTCGTGCGTGCCGGAGGTGGCGGTGGCCAGGGCCAGCACCGGCCGGAGCCGCTTCCCGCCGGCCGCCAGGAGGTGGGTGGTCACCTCGTCGAGGAAGGCGTCGCCGGTGACGACGGACTCCACGAGGAGGGGCTCCAGGAGAGCCAGCTGGTCTTCGAGTGCGGGGAGCCCCAGGAGGTCGACGACGTTCACTGGCTACAGACGATAGGGCAGACTGCCGATGACCGGTACATGCCCACGGGCATCCGGGGCTGTGGGTGCGGTCGGCACCGCCACCTGTAGACTCGGCTTTCAGTTACTGACCGCGGATGGAGGCGGTGGAGTGTTCGAACGATTCACAGACCGAGCTCGACGAGTCCTGGTGTTGGCACAGGAGGAGGCGCGGCTGCTCAACCACAGTTTCATCGGCACCGAGCACATCCTCCTGGGCCTGATCCACGAGGGCGAGGGTGTCGCGGCCAAGGCCCTGGAGTCCCTGGGGGTCTCGCTCGAGGCCGTCCGGGAGAAGGTCGAGGAGACGATCGGACTGGCCGGCACCGCCCCGACGGGCTCACCGCCGTTCACGCCCCGGGCCAAGAAGGTCCTCGAGCTGTCGCTGCGTGAGGCGCTCCAGCTCGGCCACAGCTACATCGGCACCGAGCACATGCTGCTCGGCCTGGTGCGCGAGGGCGAGGGTGTCGCCGCGCAGGTCCTCCAGAGCCTCGGCGCCGACCTGCCGAGGGTGCGCCAGCAGGTCATCCAGCTCCTCTCCGGCTACCAGGGCAAGGAGGCCGTCGGCGGCGGCCAGCCCGGCAACCAGCAGGCGGACGCCCCGACCGGCTCCGCGGTGCTCGACCAGTTCGGTCGCAACCTGACCGCGCTGGCCCGCGATCACAAGCTCGACCCGGTGATCGGACGCGAGAAGGAGATCGAGCGGGTCATGCAGGTCCTGTCCCGCCGCACCAAGAACAACCCCGTCCTGATCGGCGAGCCCGGCGTCGGCAAGACGGCCATCGTCGAGGGACTGGCCCAGCGGATCGTGGCCGACGAGGTCCCCGAGACCCTCACCGGCAAGCAGCTCTACACGCTCGACCTCGGCGCGCTGGTGGCGGGCAGCCGCTACCGCGGCGACTTCGAGGAGCGCCTGAAGAAGGTCCTGAAGGAGATCCGCACCCGGGGCGACATCGTGCTGTTCATCGACGAGCTCCACACCCTGGTGGGCGCGGGTGCCGCCGAGGGGGCCATCGACGCCGCCTCGATCCTCAAGCCGATGCTGGCCCGGGGCGAGCTGCAGACGATCGGTGCCACCACCATCGACGAGTACCGCAAGCACCTGGAGAAGGACGCCGCCCTCGAGCGCCGGTTCCAGCCCATCAAGGTGGAGCAGCCCAACGTGGCGCTGACCATCGAGATCCTGAAGGGCCTGCGGGACCGTTACGAGTCGCACCACGCGGTGACGATCACGGACCAGGCCCTGGTGGCCGCGGCCAATCTGGCCGACCGCTACCTGGCCGACCGCTACCTCCCGGACAAGGCCATCGACCTGATCGACGAGGCCGGCAGCCGTCTGCGCATCCGGCGGATGACGACTCCCCCCGCGTACAAGAAGCTGGAGGAGGAGATCACCCGGCTCCGCGCCGACAAGGAGGCCGCCATCGAGAAGCAGGCCTTCGACCAGGCGAAGAAGCTCGCCGAGCAGGAGAAGGACCGTCTCGACGCCAAGGAGGCCATGGAGGCCGAGTGGCGTGCCGAGGGTGTCGACCTGTTCGACGTCGTCGACGAGGAGGTCATCGCCGAGGTGCTGGCCAACTGGACGGGCATCCCCGTCTACCGCCTCACCGAGGAGGAGACCGCCAAGCTGCTCCGCATGGAGGACGAGCTCCACAAGCGGGTCATCGGCCAGGAGCCGGCCATCGCCGCCCTCGCCCGGTCGATCCGGCGCACGCGGGCCGGACTCAAGGACCCCAAGCGCCCCAGCGGTTCGTTCATCTTCCTCGGGCCGACGGGCGTGGGGAAGACCGAGCTGGCCAAGACGCTGGCCGAGTTCCTGTTCGACGACGAGGACGCCCTCATCCAGCTCGACATGTCCGAGTACATGGAGAAGCACACGGTCAGTCGCCTGGTCGGTTCGCCCCCCGGCTACGTCGGGTACGAGGAGGGCGGTCAGCTGACCGAGGCCGTGCGGCGCAAGCCGTTCTCGGTGGTGCTCTTCGACGAGGTCGAGAAGGCCCACGCCGACGTGTTCAACACGCTGCTCCAGATCCTGGAGGACGGCCGTCTGACCGACGCCCAG
>Ga0302202_10000861_pt1 | contig 38641 bp, 37 predicted proteins | sample II_Bog_N3_3_FD_194579 | JGI IMG/M metagenome (GOLD analysis project Ga0302202, IMG submission 194579) | Peat permafrost microbial communities from Stordalen Mire near Abisko, Sweden - II_Bog_N3_3 | ecosystem: Environmental > Terrestrial > Soil > Wetlands > Peat | place: Sweden: Abisko...
CGAACCGAAGTTCGTGCTGCCCAGCGGGTAGTACTCCTCGCCGACGACCTTGCCGCCCTGGAAGTTCTCGATGTGCTTGCGCGCGATCTTCATCGAGGTGCGCGGCCAGATGTAGTCGGAGCCGATCAGGAAGAACGTCTTGGCCTTCTTCTCGTTCTTGGCCCAGTCCAGGCTGTAGAGGATCTGCTGGGTCGCTTCCTGGCCCGTGTAGAACACGTTCTTCGACTGCTCCAGGCCTTCGTAGAAGGTCGGGTAGTACAGCAGGCCGTTCTCCTTCTCGAAGATCGGCAGCACGGCCTTGCGCGAGGCGGAGGTCCAGCAGCCGAACACCGCGGCGCAGTGGTCGTTGATCAGCAGCTTCTTGGACTTCTCGGCGAACGTCGGCCAATCGGACGCGCCGTCCTCCTTGATCACCTTGATCTTGCGGCCCAGCACGCCGCCCATCGCGTTGATCTGGTCGATCGCGAGCTGTTCGGCCTGGATCGAGCCCGTCTCCGAGATGGCCATCGTGCCGGTGGACGAGTGCAGCTGGCCGACCGTCACCTCGGTGTCGGTCACGGCCAGCTTGGTCGTGTCGACCGACGCGGTGGGCTGGCCGAAGCTGAGCCCGGACAGGCCCATCACGGGCAGGGCGGCGGCGCCCTGAAGCAGGCGGCGGCGGCGAGAATCGGGCGCATTCGAGTCGTGGTCGCGGGTCATGGTTTCAGGGCTCTCCAGGCTTGAGGGGCTTGCGGTGGGGCCGACGGCCACCGCCTCATAACGGTGCGGTGGTGTCGGGCTGGAGGCAATCTTGCGAGAGCGGGTGCGCACGGCGAATACGTCAATCGACGTAGTGCACGGGCCCGTTCCGGGCGACGACACTGCGGCGCCAGATCCGGCTCGTCCCGGGTCCGGCGGAGCACTTCTTGCTTTGTCTCGACACCCACCCTGAAAGCCCGCATACCCGTGTCGACGCCGCCCTCCCGGAGCCAGCCGCAGAAGATCTTCCGCATCCGCCGCGACTACAACTCGTGGGTCGCCAACGAGTCGATGGAGGACTACGCGTTGCGCTACACGCCACGCAGCTTCCGCAAATGGAGCGAGCTGCGCGTGGCCAACACCGCGTTCGGCGCCACGTCCTTCCTGGCGCTGGAGGCCATCGGCGGCGCCATCGCGCTGAGCTACGGCTTCACGAACGCGATGTGGGCCATCCTGGTGGTGGGCCTGATCACCTTCCTCACCGGCCTGCCCATCAGCTACTACGCGGCCAAGTACGGCGTGGACATGGACCTGCTCACGCGCGGCGCGGGCTTCGGCTACCTGGGCTCGACGATCACCTCGCTGGTCTACGCGAGCTTCACCTTCATCTTCTTCGCGCTCGAGGCCGCCATCCTGGCGCTGGCGTTGCAGATGTATTGCGGCTGGCCGCTCCCGGTGTGCTACCTGGTGGCCTCGCTGGGCGTGGTGCCGCTGGCGATGCACGGGGTCACGCTGATCCAGAAGCTGCAGTGGTGGACGCAGCCGCTGTGGCTGCTGATGTTCGTGCTGCCCTACCTCGCCGTGGCGATCCGCGCCCCGGCCGCCTATGCCGACTTCACGACGCTGGTGGGCGGCGTCTCGCACAGCAGCGGCTTCGACGCCGCGATGTTCGGCGCCGCCACCGCCGTCGCGTTCTCGCTGGTGGTGCAGATCGGCGAACAGGTGGACTACCTGCGTTTCCTGCCCGAGAAGACGGCCGCCAATCGCAGGCGCTGGTGGGCCGCGGTGCTGGTGGCGGGGCCCGGCTGGATCGTGCCGGGCATGCTCAAGATGGCCGGCGGCGCGTTCCTCGCGTTCCTGGCGCTGCAGCACGAGATCCCGGTGGAGCGCGCCGTCGAGCCCACCCAGATGTACCTGGCCGGGTATGGCTACGTCTTCGCGTCGCCCGGCTGGGTGCTGGGCGCGACGGTGCTGTTCGTGCTGGTGTCGCAGATCAAGATCAACGTCACCAATGCGTACGCCGGCTCGCTGGCCTGGTCCAACTTCTTCGCCCGGCTCACCCACAGCCACCCGGGCCGCGTGGTCTGGCTCGTCTTCAACGTGCTGATCGCCGTGCTGCTGATGACGCTCGGCGTGTTCGAGGCGCTCGAAGGCGTGCTGGGCCTGTACTCGAACCTGGCCATCGCCTGGGTGGGCGCGCTGGTGGCCGACCTCGTCATCAACAAGCCGCTGGGCTGGAGCCCGAAGCACATCGAGTTCAAGCGCGCGCACCTGTACGACATCAACCCGGTGGGCCTGGGCGCGATGCTGGTGGCCGCCGGGCTGGGCATGGCGGCCTACACGGGCACCATGGGCCCGCTGGCCCGGTCGTTCGCGCCCTTCATCGCGCTGTTCACGTCGATGGCGCTGTCGCCCGCCCTGGCGTGGTGGACGCGTGGCCGCTACTACGAGGCCCGGCCCAACCTGGCCACGTGGAAGCCCGGCGAGCACGTCGCCTGCTCGGTGTGCGAGAACCTGTTCGAGTCCGAGGACATGGCGCAGTGCCCGGCGTACGCCGCGCCCATCTGCTCGCTGTGCTGCACCCTCGAATCGCGCTGCCACGACCGCTGCAAGACCGATTCGCGCGTCACCGAGCAGGTGCACGCGGCCCTGCTGTCCGCGCTGCCGGCGCGTCTCAGCGCGCGCTTCAACTTCCGCGTGGCGCACTACCTCGTCGTCGCGCTGTCGCTGGTCGCCCTGTTCGCGGCCGTCCTGGGCATCGTCTACGAACAGCAGGCGGCCCACGAGAGCCTGCGCGCCCCGCTCTTGAAGGTGTTCGCGCTGCTGTCGCTGGTGGCCGCCGTCGGCGCCTGGTGGATGGTGCTGGGCAGCGAGAGCCGCCACATGGCCGAGGACGACTCGATGCGCCACAACGAGCTGCTGCTGCGCGAGATCGACGCCCACAAGCGCACCGACCTGGCGCTGCAGGCCGCCAAGGACCTGGCCGAGGCCGCCAACCAGGCCAAGACCCGCTACGTCACCGGCATGACGCACGAGCTGCGCACGCCGCTCAACGGCATCCTGGGTTACGCCCAGATCCTGCTCAAGGACGACAACATCCAGGGCGCCCACCGCGCCGCCGTCGACACCATCCACCACAGCGGCGAACACCTGCACGGCCTCATCGACGGCCTGTTGGACCTGGCCCGCATCGAGGCCGGCAAGCTGCGCCTGGACATCGCGCCGCTGCCCATGCGCGAGTTCCTGGACGACGTCGTGCGCATGGTGGCCCCGCAGGCCGCCGCCAAGGGCCTGCGCTTCGAGCTGCGCACCGTGGGCCGCACGCCCACCTACGTGCGCGCGGACGCGCGCCGCCTGCGCCAGATCCTGATCAACCTGCTCGCCAACGCGGTGCGCTTCACCGATGCGGGCAGCGTGACGCTGGTGCTCGACCAGGCGCGCGAGGTGGCGCGCTTCCACGTCGTCGACACCGGCATCGGCATCGCGCCGCAGGACATGGAACGCATCTTCATGCCGTTCGAGCGCGGCAGCGCCGGACGCCGCAGCGGCGATACCGGCACCGGCCTGGGCCTGACCATCACGCACCTGCTCACGCAGCTGATGGGCGGCGAGCTCAGCGTCAAGAGCGCCCCCGGCGAGGGCAGCACGTTCACCGTGCGCCTGTACCTGAGCGAGACCGCCGAGCCCGCGCACATCCGCCTGCCCATGCACCGACCCGTGAGCGGCTACATCGGCGCGCGCCGCAGCCTGCTGGTGGTGGACGACCATCCCACCCAGCGCCAGATGCTGGCCGGCATGCTGCTGCCGCTGGGATTTCGCATCCGCGAGGCCGCCAGCGGCCGCGAATGCCTGGAGAGCGTGATCGAGACGCTGCCCGACGCCGTGCTGCTGGATCTCACGATGGACGACATGGACGGCTGGGAGACCGCGCGCCGGCTGCGCGCCCACGGCTTCGCCGACCTGCCCATCATCATCGTGTCGGCCAACGCGTTCGAGAATCTCGGCGACAAGATCGCGGCGGCCGGTTGCCAGGGCTTCGTCGACAAGCCCGTGATCGAGTCGGAACTCCTGGCCGTGCTGCAGCGCCATCTCGAGCTGGAGTGGGTGGCGGAGCTCACGGTGCCGGACTGGGCCCCGACGGAGCCCTCGCCGTCCCCGGCGGCGGCCGCCCGCCTGCCGCCCGAGGGCGCCCGGGATCTGTTGCGCCTCGCCCGCCTGGGCCACGCGCAGGGCCTGCAACGCCAGCTCGACGCGCTGCTCGCGCAGCAGCCGGCGCTCGCCGCCCGCGTGGCCACGCTGCGCGAGCTCGCCGCCCGTTTCGCGTGGCCCGAGCTGATCGCCAGCCTGGGGCGCGAACTGGACCTGGCCGACGGGGAGACGACGACATGAGCGCACGCGCGGGCGACATCGTCCTCGTCGTCGACGACGTGCCGCGTTCCATCGGCGCGCTGTGCATCGAGCTCGAGGCAGACGGCTACACGGTGCTGGTCGCCTCCGACGGCGAGTCCGCCCTGGCGCGGCTGGACCTGGTCACGCCGGACGCCATCCTGATGGACGCGCTGATGCCCGGCGTCGACGGCTTCGAGACCTGCCGGCGCGTGAAGGCCCATCCCGAGTGGCAGCACATCCCGGTGATCTTCATGACGGGCCTCTCCGAGACCAGCCACATCGTCAAGGGCTTCGAGGCCGGCGGGGTCGACTACGTCGTCAAGCCGGTGCGCACGCCCGAAGTGCTGGCGCGCCTGGCCACGCACGTGCGCAACTCGCGCGCCGCGCGTCTCGCGCGCGACGCGATCGACGTCGGCGGCCACGGCGTGCTGATGGTCGACTCGCACGCCCGCCTGGCCTGGCGCTCGCCGCGCGCCCAGCGCTGGCTGGCCGAGTTCTTCGACGGCCCCGCGGCCAACGACGAGTGCATCGCCTGGCTCGCCTCGCAGGCCGCCGTCGCCGGCCAGGTCTGCTCGCGCACGCAGTCCGGCCGCACGCTCACCGCGAGCCGGCTCGAAGGCGTCGGCCTGGGCGAGACCATGTGGCTGCTGGCCGTGCGCGACGCGGACTCGCAGGACGCCGCCCGCCTGGCCACGGCGTCGCTCACGCCGCGCGAGACGGAGGTGCTGTCGTGGATCGCCAAGGGCAAGACCAACCGCGACGTCGCCGAGATCCTGGGCATGAGCCCGCGCACCGTCAACAAGCACCTGGAACACGTGTTCGAGAAGCTCGGCGTGGAGACCCGCGCCGCCGCCGCCGCGCTGGCCAGCCGCGGCCTCGCCTGAGAACCCGTCCGGCGTGAGATAATCCGCCCCCTGCGCAAGCGCTTGCGCAAAGCCTCGGTGGTGTAATCGGTAGCCACGCCAGACTCAAAATCTGGTCTCGAAAGGGGTGTCGGTTCGAGTCCGACCCGAGGCACCATCCATGCGCCCCCCGAGCCGTGAGCAATGTCCGCTCCGCTTCGGCGCACTGCACGGCTGCGTGGCACACTCAAAGCCTCATTCCCCTGGGTTTCCCATGCCCCTGCAACTGCCGCCGCCCATCACCCGCGCCCTGCTGATCGCCTGCACGGTACTGCTGTTCCTGGCGAGCGCCATCCGCCCCGTCCAGGGACTGGTGCAGCAGTGGCTGCCGCTCTACCCCGTGCTGTCGGGCGCCTTCTGGCCTTGGCAGCTCGTCACCTACCCGCTCGTCCACCTCGACCCGCTGGGCTGGTTCTTCAACATGCTCATGCTGTATTTCTTCGGGTCACGCCTCGAGGATCTGTGGGGCCGGCGACGCTACATCCAGTTCCTGCTGGCCTGCACGGCCGCAGGCGCGCTCGTCTACGTGCTGCTGACGCTGCTGGTGGCAACGCCGTACGCGCTGATGGGCCTGGCCAGCGTGACCTTCGGAATGCTGGCCGCGTTCGGAATCCTGTTCCCGCACCAGCGCATCATGTTGTACTTCGTGGCCGAGGTGAGCATGCGCACGGCCGTCTGGGTGTTCATCGGCATCGAGGTCATCATGATGCTGGGTCAGTTGTTCAACGGCTCCGGGGCCTGGGTTCCCGCCGTGGCGCAACTGGGAGGCGCATTGGGCGCCTACCTGCTGATCCTGTTCTGGCGCTGGCGCCCGCCGTCGTTCAAGCGCAAGAAGCCGCCGTCGCACATCCGCCGGGTTCACTGAGCCCTTCGCGGATCGTCGGACGCCGCAGCACCAGCCGCAGCTCGCGCTTCATGCGCGCGTTCGACAGGCGCCGCGACTCGTTGAGGAAGCTCCACTGCGCCGGGCTGAAGTGCTCGCCCGCCTGCGCGCGCCTCACGCGCGCGGGGCGCGGCAGGCCGCCGAGGTCGGCCACCAGGTCGTAGTAGTCGCCCGTCTTCATGTCCGTGTCGTCGCACACCTGCACCACGCGTTGCGGGCGTCCGCGCCACAGCGCGGCGACGCAGGCGCGCGCCAGGTCGTCGGCGTGGATGTGGTTGGTGTAGCCGTCGTCCTCGGCCGCCAGCACCGGCGTGCCGCGCGCCACGCGCTCCTGGGGACGGCCTCGCTCGCGGTCGTTCGCGTAGATGCCGGGGATGCGCAGCACGCTCACGCGCGCCCCCGTCGCGCGGCCCCACGCGCGCAGGTGCGACTCGGCGTCGACGCGGCGACGCGCGCGATCCGTCGTCGGGTTGAGCGGCCGCGTCTCCGTCACGAGCTCGCCGCGGCAGTCGCCATAGACGCCCGTGGTGCTGGCGTAGACGACGCGCGCCGGCCGCGTACGCCGGCTCAGGGCGGCGAGCAGCGCGCGCAGGCGCGGATCGGTGGCTCCGCTCGAGGGCGGCGGCGCCAGGTACAGCACGGCGTCGGCCAGGCCGGCCAGGCGGCCCAGCGACGCGGCGTCGTCGAGGTTGCCCACCACCGGCGTCACGCCGGCCGCACGCAGCGCGCCGCAGCGCGCGGGCGAGGACGTGAGCGCGAACACGCGCAGGCGTGCGCCCAGCGCGCGCACGACGCGCAGGCCGACGTCGCCGCAACCGATGATCAACAGGGAGGATTCACGCGCCATGAGGCGCTCATTGTGGCCGCTCGCTGCGGATCACCAGCGCGAGCCCCGCCAGGATCAGCACGATGCCCGCCACGCCGCTCGCACGCAGCGGCTCGCCCAGGACGAGCACGGCCAGCGTGAACGCGGTGAGCGGCTCGGCCAGCGCCAGCGCCACCCCCGTGGCCGCCGAGACGAAGCGCAGCGCGCTGCTGAACAGCAGGTAGGACACCCCCGTGGCGACGATCCCCAGCCACGCCACCACCAGCCAGCTGCGCCACCCTGCCGCCACGAGATCGCCCACGCCCGAGGGCACGATGGCCCAGGCCGCGGGCAACGCGATCAGGGCCGCCGTTGCGAACACCCACAGGCTCGCGCGCGCCGGCGAGGCGTGTTGGGACAGCGCCTTCGCCGTGAGCGTGTAGACCGCGTACGACAAGCCGGCGCCCAGGCACAGCAGCAGGCCGCTGACGTCCACCCGCGCGCCGCCGCCGCCGCTGCCGAGAGCGATGGCGGCGCCACCGGCGATCGCCAGCGCCGTGCCCAGCCACCACAAGGCCACCGGCGGCCGCCGCGTGACCAGCGCCTGCAGCGCGCCGGCGAACAGCGGCCCGCTGCCGATCGCGATGGTCGTGCCCACCGCGACGCCCGCCAGGCGCACGCCCGCGAAGAACGCGAGGTTGTAGAGGGCGATGGCGACACCGGCCAGCAGTTGGCGGCGCCAGAGCCCGGCCTCGCGCACGCGCGGCGGAGGCTTGCGCTCGGTGACGGCCACGAGCAGCGCGAAGAACCCGGCGGCGATGACGAGGCGCAGCGCGCCGATCCAGACCGACGACAGATGGGCGCCGGCGAAGTGCTGGGAGGTGCCTGTGGTGCCCCACAGCATGGCGGCGGACAGGGCCAGGACGATGCCGGGCCAGGAGGTGGTCTTCATGGGCGCATCGTGGCGCAGGTGGGCCGCGTCGTTTGTCGCAGGGCTCTCGACTTCACGCCGGCGCGCGGATGAAGAAGAAGCCCGCCTCCGCCGGCCTCAGCCGTCCCGCAGTTCGCGCGCGCCCACGTCGCGATCGCGCCGCATCGCGTGGGCCAGCGCGCTGGCCGACGCATAGCCCACGCGCGCTGCCGTCGCCTCCAGCGTCAGCCCGCGCCGCAGCAGCCGCTGCGCCTCGTCAAGTCGCAGCGAGCGCAGCCACGCCTGCGGCGACTGGCCCGTCAGCTCCAGCAGGCGCGCGTGGAAGCGCTGCGGGCTCAGCAGGCAGCGTTCGGCCAGGCGCGCGGTGGTCCAGGGCGCGTGCAGCGTGCTTGCCAGTTCGGCCTGCAGCCTGTCGAGCGCGATGCCGCGCCGCACGCCGGCGCGCGGCGTGTCCAGGATGGCTTCCAGGAGGCGGCAAGCGTCGGCCTCGCCTGCCAGCGCGCGAACCGCCGCCGTCACCGGGAAGCGCCGTGCACGGTCGAGGCCACGTGCGTCGGCCACGTCCACCACCACCATGCGCAGGTCGGGCGAGGCCGCGTAGGCGTGCGTGACGCCGGCCGGGATGATGAGGCCGCAGGAGCTGTCGGAGAAAGCGGCCGACGCGCCCACCTCGATGTCCATGCGGCCGCGCCAGGCGAACAGCACCTGGGCATGGTCGTGCGAATGCACCGTCTGCTCGCCGCTGTAGGAGCGCAGGCTCAGTTGCACACCGACGGGGACCGGAGGGTCGGGCATGTGCGCAGTCTAGGACCAGTTCGCGCCGGCGCGGGATAATCGACGATTCGGCGCCGCGTCGGCGCCCGCCCCGCACACCATGACCTTCACCGTCACCCTCCATCCCGCCGAACGCGCGTTCGAAGTCGCCCGCGACGAGACCATCCTGTCGGCCGCGATCCGCGCCGGCGTGGGCCTGCCCTACGGCTGCCGCGACGGCGCCTGCGGCTCGTGCAAGAGCCGGCTGCGCGACGGCCGCGTGATCCACGGGGCGCACCAGCCCAAGGCGCTGTCGGACCAGGAGGAGGCCGACGGCCTGATCCTCACCTGCTGCGCCACGCCGCAGACCGACTGCGTGGTGGAGGCCCGCATGGTGGTGGGCGCCGGCGAGTATCCGATCAGCAAGATGCCCGGCCGCGTGCTGAGCCTGGAGCGCCCGGCCCCCGACGTGGCCATCGTGCGCATCCAGCTGCCCGCCACCTCGCCGTTCCGCTACCGCGCCGGCCAGTACGTGGAATTCATCCTGCGCGACGGGGCGCGCCGCAGCTACTCGATGGCCAACGCGCCGCACAACCTGGGCACGCCGGCGGCCATCGAGCTGCACCTGCGCCACATGCCCGGCGGCAAGTTCACCGACCACGTGTTCGGCGCGATGAAGGAAAAGGACATCCTGCGCATGGAAGGCCCGTTCGGCAGCTTCTGCCTGCGCGAGGAAAGCGACAAGCCCATCGTGCTGCTGGCCTCGGGCACCGGCTTCGCGCCCATCAAGGCGCTGATCGAGCAGCTGCACCACCTGGGCAGCATCCGCCCGGTGCGCCTGTACTGGGGCGCGCGCCGCAAGGCCGACATCTACCTGGCCGACTGGATGGCCACCGCCACGGCGCTGCTGCCGCAGCTGGAGTTCGTGCCGGTGCTGTCGGAGCCGGCCGCCGACGACGCCTGGACGGGGCGCACCGGCTTCGTCCACGAGGCGGTGATGGCCGACCTGCCCGACCTCTCGGGCCACCAGGTCTACGCCTGCGGCGCGCCCGTCATGGTGGCGTCGGCCGAGCGCGATTTCGTCGCGCGATGCAGCCTGCCCGACGACGAGTTCTACGCCGACAGCTTCACGTCGGAAGCGGACAAGCACGGCGCCTGAACGCGCACGGCTCGAGTGCCCGCGCCCAGCGCGCCGGACACGCGACACGCTACGCCCGCACACCCGATGCACGACTTCGCCAAGGATCTCCTGATCGCGCTGATGATCGGCGCCGAGGTGTTCGCCATCGCGGCGCTGTGGCCCCTGTCGGACTGGGCCACGAGCGCGCCGCGCCGCGCGGGCTTCGCCCTCGCGCTGCTCGCGATCTCCGCCTGCGTCGCCCTGTGCACGCTGGGCGTCGTGCCGCCCGTCGTGCGCCCGGGCACCTGGCGCTGGATGCTTGGCCAGTTGCTGGGCTGGGCGCCGCTGCCGCTGTTCATGGCGCTGCCCGACGCGGTATGCGTGGCGTCCGGCCAGTCGCTCGCGCGCGCGGGCCTGTCCCCGCGCTACGCACGCGCGACGGCGCTCTTGCTCGGCGCCATCGCGGTGCTGGTGGCGCCCGCGGCCACGCTCTTGGCCGGTTGTGGCCTGGCGGGCGCCTGCCTCTGAGTCGATCTCAATGTGCCGCGGCGACGGCCACGAGATCGGCCTGGCCCTTCGCCGAGGGGTACGCGTCGTCGTCCCACAGGCGCGCGACGATGGCCTGCACGGCCGCGACGTGCGCATCGGTCTGCGCCATCTTGTGCGCGAACGACGGCACCAGCGAGTTGGCGAGCGACGCCGCCACGAAGTAGCCGCTCGACTCGCGCGCGCAGTAGTCGAAGCCGGACATGTTGGCTCCCAGCGCCACGGGGATCGAGCCCTTGTTGCGGTTGAAGATCTCCTGGAACTCGGGGCTCATGATCGTGGTGGCCAGGACCTTCTGCCCGGCGATCGCCTGCGGGTCCTGCAGGCGGAACATCGCGAAGCTGTCGATGCTGTAGATGTACGCGTTCCAGGTGCCCGGGGCAGCGGTGCAGATGAAGTCCGTCTCCGGCTTCTTTCCGGCGGCGAGGAACTCGCCCTTGGCCCAGTCGCCCATGAACTGCATGCCGGCCTGGCCCTTGATCACCATCTCGGTGGCCTTGTTCCAGTCGCGGCCCGGCGCCTGCGTGTCGGTGTAGGGCTTGAGGCGGCGGAAGGTCTCGATCGTGCGCGTCATCGCCGGGCTGCGCCAGGCGGCCGGATCCAGCGCGACGAACGACTGGCGGAAGAACTGCGGGCCGCCCACGCCCAGCGCGACGACCTCGAAGGTGGTCAGGTCCTGCCAGGGCTGGCCGCCATGGGCCAGCGGCACGATGCCCGCGGCCTTGAAGCGATCGGCCAGCGAGAAGAACGCGTCCCAGGTGTCGGGCACGCGGCCGCCCACCTTGCGCAGCAGGTCCCGATTGATCCACAGCCAGTTCACGCGGTGCACGTTCACCGGCACGGCCGCCCAGTGGCCATCGACCTTCATCTGACCCGCGACCTCGCGCGCCAGCTTGACGTCCCAGTTGCCCGCCTTGGCCACGTCGTCGAGATTGGCGAGCACGCCCTTGCGGCCCCACTCCTGGATCGCCGGCCCCTTGAGCTGGGCCGCCGTCGGTGGATGCCCGGCATCGACGCGCTGCTTCAACGCGTTCATCGCCGCGTCGCCACCGCCACCCTGGACGGCGAAGTCACGCCAGGTGATCCCCTGGGCCGCCAGCATGCGCTTGAGTTCCTCGACGGACTTGGCCTCGCCGCCGGAGGTCCACCAGTGCAGCACCTCCACCTCGGCGGCGCGTGCCGGGCTCGCGGCCAGGAGCGCGACGGCGAGCGCGGAGGCGCTCACGACAGCCCAACGCCGTAATGATTTGTTCAGGTTCAAGATCGTCTCCGCTCCGGAAAGCGGGGACGATCGGGATGATCGCTCGCTCTCTCAGGATTTCTTATGAATCTGAAGATAACGAATCGTTAATGTCCTGAACATATCGCGAACCCGGATTTCTCACCATCGCGGTGCATTTTTCGCACCAGAACGAGAAAAACGCCCGAAGGCGTCTTTGCAGGGGGAGCGCGGCGAGCGGCTCACTCGCCCAGGTAGGCCGCCCGCACCTTCGGGTCGTTGAGCAGCACGTCGGCCGGGCCGTCCATCGTCACCTCGCCCGACTCCATCACGTAGCCGCGGTTGGCGATGCTCAGCGCGCGGCTGGCGTTCTGCTCCACCAGCAGCACCGTCGTGCCCTGCTTGTGGATGGACTCGATCACCTCGAAGATCTTGTCCACCATGATGGGCGACAGGCCCATCGACGGCTCGTCGAGCAGCAGCACCTTGGGTCGGGCCATCAGCGCGCGGCCCATGGCCAGCATCTGCTGCTCGCCGCCGGACATCGTGCCGGCCAGCTGCGTGGCGCGTTCCTTCAGGCGCGGGAAGGTGGTGAACACCTTGTCGATGTCGGCCTGCACCTCGGTGTCCTTGCGCACGTGCGCGCCCATCAGCAGGTTCTCGGTGATGGTCATGCGCGTGAACGTGCCGCGGCCCTCCGGCACCATCACCAGGCCCTGCTTGACCAGGTTCCACGCGCCCTGTCCGGCGATGGACTTGCCCAGGAACTTGATGTCGCCCGCGGCAATCGGCTGGATGCCGGTGACGGCCTTCAGCGTGGTGGTCTTGCCGGCGCCGTTGGCGCCGATCAGGCTGACGAGCTCGCCCTCGAAGACCTTGAAAGTGACGCCCTTGACGGCCTGGATGCCGCCATAGGCGACGCGCAGGTTCTCGACCTCTAGGAGTACGGTATTGGACATGTCGGTGCCTCGCTCAATGCGGCTTGTGGCCGGCGCCGAGGTAAGCCTCGATCACCTTCTCGTTGCCCTGCACCTCGGCAGGCGTGCCCTCGGCGATCTGCTTGCCGTAGTCCAGCACGGTGACGCGGTCGCACAGGCCCATCACCAGCTTCACGTCGTGCTCGATCAGCAGGATGGTGCGGCCGTCCTTGCGGATGCGGTCGATCAGTTCGCGCAGCACCACCTTCTCGGTGGCGTTCATGCCGGCGGCCGGCTCGTCGAGCGCGATCAGCTTCGGGTCGGTGGCGAGCGCGCGCGCGATCTCGAGGCGGCGCTGGTCGCCGTACGACAGCGTGCGCGCCTTGTACTCGGTGAAGCGGCCGATGCCCACGTAGTCGAGCAGCTCCTGCGAGCGCGCGCGGATCGCGGCTTCCTCGGCCTTGAACCCGGGCGTGCGGAACACGGCGCCGATGAGACCCGAGTGGGTTCGCACGTGGCGGCCCACCATCACGTTCTCGATGGCCGTCATCTCGGCGAACAGCCGGATGTTCTGGAACGTGCGCGCGATGCCGGTCTTGGCGACCTCGTGCACGGCGGTGGGCTGGTACGGCGCGCCGCCCAGCATGAAGCTGCCGGAGTCGGGCGTGTACAGGCCGGTGATGACGTTGAAGAAGGTGGTCTTGCCGGCGCCGTTGGGGCCGATCAGGCCGTAGACCTGGCCCGCGGTGATGGTGATGCCGACGTCGGACAGGGCCTGCAGGCCGCCGAAGCGCTTGGACACGCCGTTGACCTGGAGAACTGCGTTGCTCATGGTGTGGAGTCCCTGTTGTTCTTACTTGGCGGGGACGGCCGTGGGGGCGACCTTGCCGTGCTCGGGAGACGGCCACAGGCCGCGCGGACGCGAGAGCATCACGCCGATCATCGCCAGCGCGATCAGCAACTGGCGCAGGATGGCCGAATCGAGGCGGCCGCCGGAGGCCTCCTGCAGCGGGCCGGCCACGTAGCGCAGCACCTCGGGCAGGGCCGAGAGCAGCAGCGCGCCCAGCAGCACGCCGGGGATGTGGCCGATGCCGCCAACGACGACCATCGCGACGATCATGATCGACTCGTCGAGCGAAAACGACTCGGGCGACACGAAGCCCTGGAACGCGCCGAACATCACGCCCGAGACGCCGCCGAAGGTGGCGCCCATGCCGAACGCGAGCAGCTTGAGGTTGCGGGTGTTGATGCCCATCGCCTTGGCCGCGATCTCGTCCTCGCGGATCGCCATCCACGCGCGCCCGATGCGCGAGCGCTCGAGGCGGTAGCAGATCACCACCGCGAAGATCACCAGCGCGAGGAACAGGAAGTAGTAGCACGTGACCGAGTGGAACTCGATGCCCAGCAGCGTGTGGTCCGCTCCGAGGTCGAGGCCGAAGAACTTGATGGAGTCGAGCGTGTCCAGGCCCTTCGGTCCGTTGGTGATGTTCACCGGCGCGTCGAGGTTGTTCAGGAACACGCGGATGATTTCCCCGAAGCCCAGTGTGACGATGGCCAGGTAGTCGCCGCGCAGGCGCAGCGTGGGCGCGCCCAGCAGCACGCCGAACGTGCCCGCGACGAGCGCCCCGAGCGGGATCACCACCCAGATCGGCGCATGCATGCCATTGGTGAACGCGTGCTTGAACCACTCGAAGTGCTCGGTGAGGTGCGGCGAGGCCAGCAGCGCGAACAGGTAGGCGCCGACGGCGTAGAACGCCACGTAGCCGAGGTCCAGCAGGCCGGCGTAGCCCACCACGATGTTCAGGCCCAGCGCCAGCATCATGTACAGCAGCGCCGCGTCGACGATGCGCACCCAGCCGTTGCCGAAATACTGCGCGAAGAAGGGCAGGATCAGCAGCAGCAAGGCGCCGACGCCGAAGAGGACGAACTTGTTTTTCATGGGGATTCTCCTGGTCGTCTTTCAGTTCAGGCGCGATCGGCGACACGTTCGCCCAGCAGGCCCTTCGGGCGCAGCGTGAGCACGAGGATCAGGACGATGAAGGCGAAGATGTCCTGGTAGTTCGAGCCCAGGACGCCGCCGGTGATGTCGCCGATGTAGCCCGAGCCGAAGGCTTCGATCAGGCCCAGCAGCACGCCGCCCACCATGGCGCCCGCCAGGTTGCCGATGCCGCCGAAAACGGCCGCGGTGAACGCCTTGAGGCCCGGCGTGAAGCCCATGGAGAACTGCGCGGTGCCGTAGTTGGACGCCCACATCACGCCGGCCAGCGCGGCCAGCGCGGCGCCGATCACGAAGGTGGCCGAGATGACGTTGTCGGGACGCACGCCCATCAGGGCCGCCACGCGCGGGTTCTCCGCGGTGGCGCGCATCGCGCGACCGAGCTTGGTCTTGTTGACCAGCCACATCAGGCCGCCCAGCGTGATGGCCGTGACCACGATGATCGTGAGCTGGGTGAAGTTGGTCACCGCCCCGCCGATGAAGATCGGGTCGCGCGGCAGCAGCGTCGGGTACGAGTGGTAGTTGGGCTTCCAGATGATCATCGCGAGCGTGCGCAGCAACAGGCTCATGCCCATCGCGGTGATCAGCGGCGCGAGCCGCGGCGCGTTGCGCAATGGCCGGTAGGCGATCTTCTCGATGGTGAAGTTCAGGATCGAGCACACGACCACAGCGCACAGCAGCGCCACCAGCAGCAGCAGCCAGCCGGGCAAGCCCATCGGGCCCAGCCACACCGTCACCGACCAGCTGGTGAGGGCCCCCACCATCAGCACCTCGCCATGCGCGAAGTTGATGAGGTTGACGATGCCGTAGACCATCGTGTAGCCGAGTGCGACGAGCGCGTACATGCTCCCGAGCACGAGGCCGTTGATCAGCTGCTGCAGAAAGATATCCATCAGGGGGTCTCCTGGTCGTGATCGCCGCGACGCCACCGGGTGGCGCGCGACTCCAGGGCTTGAGCATCGGGATGCTCGCGCCCAGCCGCCACGGGCAATACCCGCATGCGACACGCACAGGCCTTGCAAGAAGCCGGCCACCGGGACGCACGATGGCAGCCCGGTGACAGGAGCCCGATCCCCCTGCGCGCTGGCGGGATTCTAGGAGCGCCCCACCGGCGGGGCGGACGGGCTTACCCGCGTGACGCGGAACCACCAGATGCATTGCCACGGTGCGCGGGCACCGCCGCGGTGCTCTTCAGGGTTCGCCGGCCTCGTCGTCCAGCGCGCGAAGCGCCGCCAGCTTCTCGCCGATCCTGATCTCCATGCCGCGCGGCACCGGCTGGTACCAGCGCTGGGCCGGCACATCGTCGGGAAACCAGCTCGCGCCGGCGGCATACGCGTTGGGCTCGTCGTGCGCGTAGCGGTACTCCTGGCCATAGCCCATCTGCTTCATCAGCTTGCTGGGCGCGTTGCGCAGGTGGATGGGCACGGCGCGCGTGCCGTCGCGCTGCACGAAGTCCTTGGCCTGCTTCCAGGCCAGGTACGACGCGTTGGACTTCGGCGCCGCGGCCAGGTACGTGGTGGCCTGGGCCAGGGCCAGTTCGCACTCGGGCAGGCCCAGCCGGTCGACGGCCTCGGCCGCGTTCATCGCCAGCTGCAGCGCGCGCGGATCGGCGTTGCCGACGTCCTCGCTGGCGATGGCGATCATGCGGCGCGTGACCTGGCGCGGGTCGACGCCGCCGTCGAGCATGCGGGCGAGCCAGTACAGCGCGGCGTCGGGCTGCGAGCCGCGCACCGACTTGTGGAACGCCGAGATCTGCTCGTAGTAGGAGTCGCCGCTCTTGTCGGCGCGGCGCAGCGACGGGCTCGTCGCCGAGCCCGCGAAGGCCGCGTCCACCGTGGCCATGCCGGCGCCGGTGGCCGCGTTCACCACCTGTTCCAGCAGGTTCAGGAAGCGCCGCCCGTCGCCGTCGGCGTAGCCGCCCAGCAGCGCGAGCGCATCGTCGTCCACCGTGACCGCGGGCAGGTGCGTGCGGGCGCGCTCGTAGAGCTCGCGGAAGTCTTCCTGCACCAGCGGCTGCAGGTTGTAGACCTGGGCCCGCGACAGCAGCGCATTGGTCACCTGCATGCCCGGATGCTCGGTGGTGCCCCCGATCAGCGTCAGCAGGCCCGACTCGACGTGCGGCAGCAGCGCGTCCTGCTGCGTCTTGTTGAACGAATGGATCTCGTCGACGAAGACCACCGTGGGACGGCCCTCGCGGTCGAGCGCGTCCTGCGCCTCGTCGATGGCTCCGCGGATGTCCTTGATGCCGGCCAGCACGGCCGAGATCGAGATGAAGTGGCTGTTGGTGACCTTGGCGGCCAGCCGTCCCAGCGTGGTCTTGCCCACGCCCGGCGGGCCCCACAGGATGAAGGAATGGAGCTTGCGCGATTCGAACGCGAGGCGCAGCGGCTTGCCGGGGCCCAGCAGGTGGCGCTGCCCGACGACGTCGGCCAGCACCTGCGGCCGCATCAGCTCGGCCAGCGGCGGGACGGGTTTCGTGGAAAAGAGATCGGCCATGGTGGTCGGTGCATCCTACCGTGGCCCGCGGCACGGCTTCCAGGCGGGGAAATGGCGGGGTCGAGGCGCCCTTTTCAAGGCATTCGCCGCGCGGCGCCGGCTCACACTGCAGGGCATGCCCGCTGGCCGTCTTCTTCCTGACGCGGCCGCGCGTCACCCGTCCCGTTGCAAGGAGCAATCACGCCCATGAGCGCCATCACCGCCACCGATCCCCGCACCAGTGCGCAGGCCGCCACGTCGGCCCTGCACGGCGCCACCCGCGAATACCTGTCGTTCAAGCTCGGCGCCGAGGAATACGGCATCGACATCCTGAAGGTGCAGGAAATCCGCGGCTACGAGAACCCGACGCGCATCGCCAACGCGGCGCACTTCATCAAGGGCGTCGTGAACCTGCGCGGCGTCATCGTCCCCATCGTCGACATGCGCCTGCGCTTCGGCCTGTCGGACGTCCAGTACAACAGCTTCACCGTCGTCATCATCCTCAACATCGCCAGCCGCACGGTGGGCATGGTGGTGGATTCGGTGTCCGACGTGCTCGAGCTCGGTGGCGACGCCATCAAGCCGGCCCCGGAGTTCAACGGCGCGATCGACGCGGCCTACATCACGGGCCTGGGCACGATCAAGAGCGGCGACGCCGAGCGGATGCTGATCCTGATGGACATCGAACAGATGATGACCGCGCCCGACATGGGCTTGATGGACGAGCCGCTGGTGCACTGAGTGCATTGATCCGGGGCGAAGGACGGCGCGACCTCACCGCGCCCGGACTCCGGACACTCTCCTCGAAGGGTTTTGGAAAGGCCGCCGCGGGCAACCGGGGTGGCCTGTTTCTTTTCTACTGCTCCGCGACGTCCGCGCCCTTGGGCGGCACGAACACGAACGTGTCGGCGGGCAGTTTCGCGTTCGGCTCGAACGCGTTGAACACGATCATCGACTTCTGCCCGAAGCTGTCGTCGATCTCGAGCTGCGCGAGCGCGTGGCCCTTGAAGCCGACGCGCAGCGTGCGCACCGTGCCCTCGGCCTGCTTCGGCGTGGCGAGCACCCAGTCGAGGCCGTCCTTCGAGGGCTGGTCGGACAGCGTGAACACCTTGTCGATGTCGTTGGACACGATCAGCGCGGCCGGCGTGTTGGCCAGCGCGTCGCCCAGCTTGCGCGACGAGGCCTGGTTCAGGTCGGGGTCGTAGATCCACACCTTGGTGCCGTCGCCCACCACCGTCTGCGCGTACGGCTTCTCGTAGACGAAGCGGAAGCGGTTCGGGCGCGAGAACTGGAAGCTGCCGTTGGACACCTTCTGCTTGCCGTTGGGCGACGTGATCGTCTGCGTGAAGGTGGAGCTGCCCGACTTCACGTTCCTGACGAAGTCGCGCAGCTCGTCGGTGGGGCCTGCGAACGCGCTCGCGCAGGCGGACGCCAGGATCGCGAGCGTCGCGGCGCGCAGGGACTTCGGGAACACGGTGCGCATCATTCGTCTCTCTTGGGAACCAGGATCTCGCGGTTGCCGGAGCCCGACATGCTGGACACCAGCCCCGACTGCTCCATCTGCTCGAGCAGCCGCGCCGCGCGGTTGTAGCCGATGCGCAGGTGGCGCTGCACCAGCGAGATGGACGCCCGCTTGTTCTGCAGCACCACCGCCACCGCCTGGTCATACAACGGATCGGACTCCGCATCGGATGACCCGCCCTCGCCGGCGGCAAGGTCTTCGTCCATCACGCCGCCCTCGAGGATGCCCTCGATGTAATTGGCCGGCGCCTGCGACTTCAGGTACTCGACCACGCGGTGCACCTCGTCGTCGCTCACGAAGGCGCCGTGCACGCGCACGGGCACGCCGCCGCCCGGCGTCAGGTAGAGCATGTCGCCCTGGCCCAGCAACGCCTCGGCGCCCATCTGGTCGAGGATGGTGCGGCTGTCGATCTTGCTCGATACCTGGAACGACAGGCGCGTGGGGATGTTGGCCTTGATCAGGCCCGTGATCACGTCGACGCTGGGCCGCTGCGTGGCCAGCACCAGGTGGATGCCGGCGGCGCGCGCCTTCTGGGCGAGGCGGGCGATGAGCTCCTCCACCTTCTTGCCCACCACCATCATCAGGTCGGCCAGCTCGTCGATCACCACGACGATGAAGGGCAGGCGCTCCTGCGGCTCGGGCGATTCGGGCGTGAGGCTGAACGGGTTCGGAAGGAGCTCGCCGCGCTCCTTGGCGTCGTCGATCTTCTTGTTGTAGCCGGCCAGGTTGCGCACGCCCATCTTGGACATGAGCTTGTAGCGGCGTTCCATCTCGTTGACGCACCAGCTCAGCGCGTTGCCGGCCTGCTTCATGTCGGTGACGACGGGACACAGCAGGTGCGGGATGTCCTCGTAGACGCTCATTTCCAGCATCTTCGGGTCGATCAGGATCAGGCGGACGTCCTTGCCCTCGGCCTTGTACAGCAGCGACAGGATCATCGCGTTGATGCCCACCGACTTGCCCGAGCCGGTGGTGCCGGCGACGAGGCAGTGCGGCATCTTCGCGAGGTCGGCCACGATCGGATTGCCGACGATGTCCTTGCCGAGCGCGATGGTGAGCATCGAGCTCGCCTCGTTGTAGACGTTGGAGCCCAGGATCTCCGACAGCTTGATCATCTGGCGGCGCGCGTTGGGCAGCTCCAGCGCCATCGTCGTCTTGCCGGGGATCGTTTCCACCACGCGGATGCTCACCAGGCTCAGCGAGCGCGCCAGGTCCTTGGCGAGGTTGACGATCTGCGAGCCCTTCACGCCCGTGGCCGGCTCGATCTCGTAGCGCGTGATGACCGGCCCCGGGAAGGCCGCCACCACGCGCACGTCCACGCCGAAGTCGCCGAGCTTCTTCTCGATCATGCGGCTGGTCATCTCCAGCGACTCGGGCGTCACCGTCTGCTCGATGCGCGTGGGCGCGGCGTCGAGCAGGTCGACCTGCGGCAGCTTGCCGTCGTGGATCTCCGCGAACAGCGGCTTCTGGCGCTCGCGCGCCACCCGCTTGCTCTCGACCACCTGCACGATCTCGGGCTCGATCACGATGGGCGCGTGCAGCACGTCGTCGATGCGGATCTCGTCGGCCTGCTGCTCGCGCTCGCGCAGCGCGATCTCGCCGATGCGCTCGTCCTCGGCGCGCTCGCGCGCCACGGCGCGGTGCTCGCGCCGGCCGTCGATCCAGCCGCCGATGCCGTCGGCCAGGTTCACCCACGAGAAGCGCAGCGCGCCCGACATGCCCAGCACCAGCGCCGCGATCCACAGCACGCCGGAGCCCAGGAAGCCCAGGTGCTGCATCGACAGCGGGCCGAGGAAGTAGCCCAGGATGCCGCCCGAATGGCCGCCGGGCACGCGCGTTTCCCAGGTGTAGAGCCGCGTCCATTCCAGCGCCGTGCTGGCACACAGCAGCAGCACGAGACCGCCCCAGAAACGCAGCCGCGGCCAGCGCGGCTCGGGCACGGCGTCGTCGCCGATGCCCGCCAACGCGCGCGAGCCGCGCGCGAGGTTGCGCAGCGCCTGCAGCAGGCCCACGAGCGGCAGCCACGACACCGAGGCGCCGAAGATCAGCAGGAGCACGTCGGACACCCATGCGCCCGGACGCCCCAGCAGGTTGAGCACCGCACCGCCGTCGCCCGAGGTGGTGAAGCCGGGGTCGGACAGATGGTGCGTGGCGAGCGCCAGGGCCACGCCCGTCCACACCACGAGCCCGACCAGCGCGGCCAGGCGTTGCCTGAGCACCGAGCGCGGCACGGGCGGCGCCGGATCGGTGGTGGCGCGAGAGAACGCCGAGAACTTGGGCAATGCGAGACTCAAGGCGGTGCTTTCAAGAGAGCCCCTGTCATCCTGCGCGGAGCGGAGCGCAGTCGCAGGATCCACCCCAGGGGAACGCATCGGCGTGCGTGGATCCTGCGACTGCGCGCAGGATGACCGGGTGGGAGGGTCAGGCCTTCCGGTTCTGGATCTTCAAGGATCCGTCTTCCTGCGTCTCGATGATGCCGCGCTCCTCGAGATCCTTCATCACGCGGCTGACCATCTCGCGCGAGGCGCCGACGATCTTGGCCATGTCCTGGCGCGAGACCTTGGACTTGATGACCTTCTCGCCTTCGACGTCCTCGGCCATGTCGAGCAGGGTGCGGGCGACGCGCCCGTACACGTCGAGCAGCGCCAGCGACTCGATCTGGCGGTCGGCGCTGCGCAGGCGCGTGACCAGGCCGCGCATGATCGCGTAGGACAGGCTGGAGTTCTCGGGCAGGCAGCGCGCGAACTCGGCGCGGCCCAGGATCAGCACGTCGCACTGCAGCTCGCAGCGCACCGTGGCCGAATGGGGCTCGTTGTCGATCAGGCTCATCTCGCCGACGTAGTCGCCGGCGTTGAGCACCGCCAGGATCACCTCGCGCCCGCGCGGGTCGGAGGTGGTGACGCGCGCACGGCCGCTGAGCAGGATGAAGAGCGCATTGCTCTTCTTGCCCTGTTCCACCACCAATTCGCCGCGCCGGAAGCGGCGCTTGACGACGCCGTCCGCCACCACTCGTGCCTGATCGGTGGTCAGCATCGAGAACAGCGGTACGCGTCGGATCAGGTCCAGATTCGAGAGCATCGACATGCAAAAACCTTTCGCAAATCCCTTGGGACGATGAGCCCTGCCCCGCATGCCGCCGGCGGTCGCCGGCCGGCATCCCTACAATCACGGATGCAGTTTGTCGTGTGACATTGTGCCGTCCATTTCGCAATTTTCGCTTTCAGCACCCGCAATGAGCAACTCCGAGAAAACTTCCAACCACGCGCAGGTGCTGATCCTGGGCTCCGGCCCGGCCGGTTATACCGCCGCCCTGTACGCCGCGCGCGCCAACCTGAAACCGATGCTGATCACCGGGCTGGCGCAGGGCGGCCAGCTCATGACCACCACCGAGGTGGACAACTGGCCCGCCGACGTCGCGGGCGTTCAGGGCCCCGACCTGATGGCCCGCTTCCTGGCCCACGCCGAGCGTTTCGACACGAAGGTCGTGTTCGACCACATCAACAAGGTCGACCTGAGCCAGAAGCCGTTCAAGCTGTTCGGAGACTCCGGCGTCTACACCTGCGATTCGCTGATCCTGGCCACCGGCGCCTCGGCCAAGTACCTGGGCCTGCCGTCCGAGGAGGCGTTCATGGGCCGCGGCGTCAGCGGCTGCGCCACCTGCGACGGGTTCTTCTACCGCGGCGAGGAAGTGTGCGTGGTCGGCGGCGGCAACACGGCCGTCGAGGAGGCGCTGTACCTGTCCAACATCGCAAGCAAGGTGCACCTGATCCACCGCCGCAACAGGTTCCGCGCCGAGGCCGTGATGATCGACAAGCTCATGCACAAGGCCAGGGAAGGCAAGATCCAGCTGCACCTCGACCAGCAACTCGACGAGGTGCTGGGCGACGCCACCGGCGTCACCGGCGTGCGCACGAAGTCGATCGAGGGCGAGGCCTTCGCCGAGATCACGGTCAAGGGCTGCTTCATCGCCATCGGCCACCATCCCAACACCGACATCTTCCAGGGCCACCTGGAGATGAAGGACGGCTACCTGCTCACCAAGGGCGGCAGCGAGGGCTTCGCCACGCAGACCAGCGTCCCGGGCGTCTTCGCCGCCGGCGACGTGCAGGATCACGTCTACCGCCAGGCCATCACCTCGGCCGGCACCGGCTGCATGGCCGCGCTGGACGCCCAGCGCTACCTCGAATCGCTGGAATAACGCTGGCCGGCTGGCCCCGGGCTCGTTTTGCTAGTAGAATCCCGGGTTCCCTTGGAGTCATGCCGCCCTACTGGCGTATGTGCATGCTCTCCAGCCCGAGCGCACTGGGCGCCCGGATCCAATTGAGGAGAGCTTCATGGCTCGTGTCTGTCAAGTGACGGGTAAGCACCCGATGACGGGAAACAATGTTTCCCACGCCAACAACCGTACGAAGCGCCGCTTCCTGCCGAACCTGCAGAACCGCCGCATCTGGGTGGAGAGCGAGAACCGCTTCATCCGCCTGCGTATTTCGACGGCCGCGCTGCGCCTGATCGACAAGAACGGTATCGATTCCGTCCTCGCCGACCTGCGCGCCAAGGGCGCTCTTTAATCATCACTGGAGAGATACACCATGGCAAGCAAGGGTGGACGCGAAAAGATCAAGCTGGAATCGACCGCGGGAACGGGTCATTTCTACACCACGAGCAAGAACAAGAAGACGACGCCTGAAAAGCTCGAATTCATGAAGTTCGATCCGAAGGCGCGCAAGCACGTCCTGTACAAGGAAATCAAGCTGCGCTGACCGGACGGGGCCTGCGCTCCAGATGACGAAAGGCCGCCCGAGGGCGGCCTTTTTCATGGTCCCGTCATCGTGCGCGCCGTCGCAGGATCCACTCTCCACCAGGCGGCTCGTTGCCGGTGCAGTTCGAGTCCGTTGCCATCGCACGTTGCGCGTGGATCCGCGACGGTGCGCAGGATGACAGTGACCGTCGCGCCCCCCGCAGATCGGCGATGACCCTTCTTCATGGCGCCCCGCGTCACGCGCCCGCGAGCGCCACGGCGTCGGCTCCCGCCGGAATGCGCATCGGCGCCGCCGGGTCGGTCACCGCACGCCACACGGCCTGCGCGACGTCTTCCGAGTGGGTCACCGGCGTCGTGGTGTCCATCACGGCGGCGAACACGCCCTGGGTGAATTCGGCGTACGCCTCGTGCGGGGCGGCGGCCATGCGCTGGCGCGCGTTGGCGCCGAAGCTCGTGCCGGGTGCGCGGCCGGGCAGCACCAGGCGGGCGCGAACATCGAACGGCGCGAGCTCGAGTGCCAGCGACTCGGTGAACGCGTTCACCGCGGCCTTGCTGGCCGTGTACACCGACAGCAGCGGCAGAGACTTCAAGGTGACGCTGGACGTGACGTTCACCACCACGCCGGCCCGCCGCTGGCGGAACTGCGGCAGCACGGCCTGGGTCATCGCGATCGTGCCGAGCGTGTTGGTCTCGAACAGCTCGCGCGCGGTGGCCATGGTCTGCCCCTCGAGCGCGGCCAGCGCGCCGATGCCGGCGTTGTTGACCAGCGCGTCGATCGGCCCGGCCTCCTCGATGCAGCGGCGGATGCCGTGCGCATCGGTCACGTCGAGCGCCAGCACGCGCAGGCGTTCGGAGCGCGGCAGCACGTCGTCGCGCGGGCGGCGCATCGTGGCGACGACGTTCCAGCCCTGGTCGAGGAACAGGCGCGCGGTCTCGAGGCCGAAGCCGGACGAGCAACCGGTGATCAGGATGGTGGAGGACATGCGATTTCCCTGGAATGGACGTTGACGATGCCTTCACGATAACGGGCCACGCCCGGACTCACTACACTTGGACGTCCGCATCTTTGTCGAATCAGTCCAATGACCGATCCGTTGGCCGAAGTCGTTTCCCTGTTGCAGCCGGGCGCCCCGTTCTCGAAGCTCGTGACGGCCTCCGCGCCGTGGGCGGTGCGGCGCAGCGAGACGGGCCGCCCGTTCTACTTCGTCCTGCTGCAGGGCAGCTGCCGCCTGGCGATCGACGGCCCCATGGGCAGCGACAGCCTGCTCCTGAACGAAGGCGATTTCGCGCTGATCCCCGCCGCGCTGGGCTTCGCCTCGTCCAGCCTCGACCGCGAGCCGCCGCGCGAGGGCGAGCTCGTCACCACGCCCGTCGCCGCGATGCCCGGCGGGGCCCGCGTCGGCGACCCGGACGGCGCCGTCGACGTCCGCATGCTGGTGGGCAACTGCGTCTTCGGCTCGCCGGACGCCGCCCTGCTGGTGCCGCTGCTGCCCCGCTGGGTGCACGTGCCGGGCGACCCGCGCCTGGTCTCGCTCATGCAGTTGGTGGGCGACGAGTCGCGCGCGGACCGGCCCGCGCGCGAAATCGTGATGGCGCGCCTGCTGGAGGTGATGCTCATCGAGGCCCTGCGGTCGACGGCCAACGTGGCGGCGTCGCCGGGGCTGGTGCGCGGGCTGTCCGATGCGCGGCTGGCGCTGGTGCTGCGCCGGATGCACGAGCGCCCCGCGGACGCATGGAGCGTCGCGAAGCTGGCCACCGAGAGCGGGATGTCGCGCTCGGCGCTGTTCGACCGCTTCAGCCGCGCGGTGGGCGTCGCGCCGATGGCCTACCTGCTCACCTGGCGCATGGCGCTGGCCAGGCAAATGCTGCGGCAACGCGAGCTGGCGATCGCCGAGATCGCGGAGCGCGTGGGCTACAGCTCGGTGAGCACCTTCGGCGTGGCCTTCACGCGGCACGTGGGCATGCCGCCGGGTCGCTACGCCCGCGACGCGCGGCACGCCACGCCGGCCTGACACGCGCTCGCCGCCGCGACCCAGGACGACCAGTGCACGGGCGTGGAACCAGCCGAGCGCGCCTCGACCTCTTCGCCGGCCTCGCCTGCACCCGGGACCGCTATCGCACGCCGCAGGTCGTCGATGACGAACTGCGCGGCCGCTGCAACCACCTCGAGCTGCTGTTCGCCGAGGAATCCGGCAACGAGCTGACCGACTCCACGACGTTTTCAGGCAGCAGCTCACGGTCTATCCCAGCATCAGCCAGGGCGACGGGGTGCGTACCGTGTTCGAAGCGGAACTCTCGGCGGCGATGACCCGGCAGCCGGCCCCGACCGCGTCGCTGTCGCATCGCTTCGACAGCCAGCCCGGCGCAGGGCTGAAGAAGAACGACACGCTGTTCGTCACCGGCGTGTCGCTGCGCTTCGACTGAGCCCTCAATGGCGTGCTGGGATCCTGCGACTGCGCGCAGGATGACGCGGTTGCCGGCGCCAGCCCCGAGTCGTCATCCTGCGCGCAGTCGCAGGATCCACGCCCATGAAAAAGGCCGCCTCGAGGGGCGGCCTTCTCGTCTGCGCGACGCTTACTTGAGCGCCTTGAAGCGCACGCGCTTCGGACGCGCGCCTTCCTCGCCCAGGCGCTTCTTCTTGTCGGCCTCGTACTCCTGGTAGTTGCCGTCGAAGAACGTCCACTGCGAGTCGCCCTCGCAGGCCAGGATGTGGGTGGCGATGCGGTCGAGGAACCAGCGGTCATGGCTGATCACCATGATGGAGCCGGCGAACTCGAGCAGCGCGTCTTCCAGCGCGCGCAGCGTCTCGACGTCCAGGTCGTTCGAGGGTTCGTCGAGCATCAGCACGTTGCCGCCCTGGATCAGCGTCTTGGCCAGGTGCAGCCGGCCGCGTTCGCCGCCGGACAGGTTGCCCACGAGCTTCTGCTGGTCGTTGCCCTTGAAGTTGAAGCGGCCGATGTAGGCGCGGCTGGGCATCACGAACTTGCCCACCGTCAGGTTGTCGAGGCCGCCGGAGACGTCCTGCCACACGGTCTTCGCGTCTTCCAGGTCGTCGCGCGTCTGGTCGACGAAGGCCATCTTGGCCGTCTTGCCGATGGACACGGTGCCCGAATCCGGCTGCTCCTTGCCGGCGATCATGCGGAACAGCGTCGACTTGCCGGCGCCGTTCGGGCCGATGATGCCGACGATGGCGCCCGCGGGCACCTTGAAGCTGAGGTTGTCGATCAGCTGGCGGTCGCCGAAGCCCTTGCTGACGTTCGTGAACTCGATGACCTCATGGCCCAGGCGGTCGGCCACGGGGATGAAGATCTCGTTGGTCTCGTTGCGCTTCTGGTAGTCGTAGTCGCTCAGTTCCTCGAAGCGCGCCATGCGGGCCTTGCTCTTGGCCTGGCGACCCTTCGGGTTGGAGCGCACCCACTCGAGCTCCTTCTTCATCGCCTTGGTGCGCGCGTCCTCGGTCTTCTGCTCGGCCTCGAGGCGCGTTTCCTTCTGCAGCAGCCACTCGGAGTAGTTGCCCTTGTACGGAATGCCGCGACCGCGGTCGAGTTCCAGGATCCACTCGGCGGCGTTGTCGAGGAAGTAGCGATCATGGGTGATGGCCACGACGGTGCCGGAGAAGCGCTGCAGGAACTGCTCCAGCCAGTCCACGGATTCGGCGTCCAGGTGATTGGTCGGCTCGTCGAGCAGCAGCATGTCGGGCTTGGACAGCAGCAGGCGGCAGAGCGCCACGCGGCGCTTCTCGCCGCCGGACAGGTTGCCGACCACGGCCTCCCAGGCCGGCAGGCGCAGCGCGTCGGCGGCGATCTCGAGCTGGTGCTCCACGTTGTCGGAGCCGGCCGACGAGATGATGGCCTCGAGCTCGGCCTGTTCGGCGGCGAGCTTGTCGAAGTCGGCGTCTTCCAGGCCGTACTCGACGTACACCTCGTCGAGGCGCTTCTTGGCGGCCAGCACGCCGCCCATGCCCTCTTCCACCGACTCGCGCACCGTCTGCTCGGGGTTGAGCTGCGGCTCCTGCGGCAGGTAGCCGATGTTGAGGCCCGGCATCGGCGTGGCCTCGCCCTCGTAGTCCTTGTCGACGCCGGCCATGATCTTGAGCAGCGTGGACTTGCCCGAACCGTTCAGGCCCAGCACGCCGATCTTGGCGCCCGGGAAGAAGCTCAGGGACACGCCCTTGAGGATCTCTCGCTTCGGCGGAACGATCTTGCCGAGGCGATTCATCGTGAAAACGTACTGTGCCATCTGGGTGACCTGCGAAAGAGATGCAAAAAAGGGGCGCAATGCCGGCGGGCGTGCCGCGGGTTTGGGCATGACTTGAAATGCGCGCGGCCCGGCGGCTCGCAAGCTGCGAATCGCCGGGCCGGAGGCGGGACCGGCGAGCGCCAGTCCACCGAATCAGGGATTTTACTTGCTCGGACGGATCACGAGGTAATTGGCCGAATCGCCGCGGCGCACGAGCACCGGGATGGCCTTGGTCTTGTCCAGCTTGGCCACGGTGGCGGTGAACTGCTTGAGCGAGGTCACCTGCACGTTGCCGATCGACAGCACCACGTCGCCTTCCTGCAGGCCGGCCCGCGCCGCGGCGCCGTCGACGCTGTCGACGCGCACGCCGCCCTTCACGTGCAGCTTCGCGCGGTCGGCTTCGCCGAGATCGGTCACCTTCAGGCCCAGCGTGGACTTGGTGGCGGGAACGGCCTCCAGATCGGCGTCGCCGGCCAGGGTGGGCGGCGTCTCCGGCCCGAAGTCGATCACCTCGGCGGTGACGTCCTTGGACTTGCCGTCGTGGAACACGGTGAGCGTGACCTTGTCGCCGGGCTTGACCATGCCCACCAGGCGCGGCAGGTCGGAGAAACGCTCCACCGGCTTGCCCTGCACCTGGGTGATGATGTCGCCGGCCTCGATGCCGGCCTTTTCCGCCGGCAGCCCGGCCTGCAGGCCCTCCACCAGCGCGCCGATCGGCTTGCCCAGGCCCAGCGCCTCGGCCACCGGCTTGGTCACCGGGCCGATCTGCACGCCGATGCGCCCGCGCGTGACGTGGCCGCTGGTGCGCAGTTGGTCGGACACGCGGATCGCCTCGTCGATGGGAATGGCCAGCGAGATGCCGGCGCTGGTGCCCGAGGGGCTGAGGATCTGCGAGTTGATGCCCACCACCTCGCCGCGCATGTTGATCAACGGGCCGCCGGAGTTGCCGGGATTGATGGCCACGTCGGTCTGCAGCAGTTGCAGGTAGTCGCCGGTCTCGCGCTGCTTGGCGCTGACGATGCCCGCGGTGACGGTGCTCTCGAGGCCGAACGGCGAGCCGATGGCGATCACCCATTCGCCCACTTTCAGGCGTTCGACGTTGCCGATCTTGACGAACGGCAGCCCGGTGGCGTCGATCTTGAGCAGGGCGACGTCGGTGCGCTGGTCGCTGCCGATGATCTTGGCCTTGAACTCGCGCTTGTCGGTGAGCGTGACGGTGACCTCGTCGGCGCCTTCGACCACGTGGGCGTTGGTCAGCAGGTAGCCGTCGGGCGACAGCATGAAGCCCGAGCCGATGTAGCCCTGCTCGGCCTGGTCGTCGTCGTCGGGCGCGTCCTGGCCGCCCGGCGGCGTGCCGTTGTGGCCGCCGCGGCCGCCGTGGCGACGGATGTATTCCTCGATCAGCTGCTGCATCTGCGACTGCAGCGAAGTGTCGGAGCCTGCCGCCTTGGGCTTGATGTTGGTGCGGATGTTGACCACCGCCGGGCCCACCGTCTCGACGAGTCCGGTGAAGTCGGGCAGGCCGCGCACCAGTGTGTCGGGTGCCTGCACCGGCACCGCCGCGGCGGGCGCGGCGGGCGCGGCTGTCTGGGCGTGCGCCGGCAGCGTGGTCGTCAGCGAGGTCGTGGCCAGCGCCGCGATGGCGAGCGCCAGGCGCAGGCGGGGCGAGACGTGCGTCGGGATGGCGGCAAGCGGTTGCGACATGGACTGGAGCTCCGAGGGCTTGGTTCGGTTGAAACGGTGGAGTATGCGCGTGGCGCTTGCTCGATATTCGAGCTTGGGTCTTAGTTCTTGCGTTGCAGGGCGCGCATGAACTGGTCCAGCACGGCCGGCGGCACGTCGCCCACGGCCGTCAGCCACATGTCGTTGACGCGACGCGTGAGCGAGTGGGTGGCCCCGATCACCGTCAATCCCTCGCTGAGATGACGCTGCGGCTGGAACGTCTCGATGAACAGCGACACGTGCGTGATGCCGTCCGACCAGATCGACTGCAGCACGCGCAGCTGGCCCGCGTCGTCGGCGCCCTGGTTCAGCGCGCGCCGCACGCAGCCCAGCGTCTGGAACCCCGCCGGCAGCAGCGCCGCCTGCATCGTCCAGCCTTCGGCCTCCAGCTGCGTGTGCTGCACCTCGCGGCGTACCACGTGGTAGCCGTCGCCGCGGTGCAGCTCGGCGTACACCGCCGCGCCGTCGGGCTTGACGCCGATGTTGACGTCGGAGAACCCGGACGACTCCAGCGTGCGGCCTGCCGCCTGCACGTCGACGCGCAGCAGCAGGCCGGTGGCGTGGTCGGCCCAGATCACGCGGTCGAAGCGGCTGTCGTCGCGCGCCTTCAGCAGCAGGCGATCGGCGTCGTGGCCGGCGATGCGCTCGGACGGTTGCACGTGCAGCTCGTAGAACTCGGGGATGTGCTTCTCGCTGCCGCTCACCAGCGCGGGGAACGACGCGCGCGGATCGACGGGCTCGATCACGGCCACGCGGTAGCGCGGCCACAGCGTGCGCTCCTCGTCGTTGATGCGCAGCATCGAGCGCGGCTCGCCGTCGAGCGCGTCGACGCGCTCCAGCGTGGTCTTGCCTTCGCTGTAATGGCCCACGCGCGAGCTCACGACGCTGGTGCCGGTGCTGTTGACGAAGGTACCCACGTAGTTGCTGCGCTCGGCGGCGTCGTGGATGCGCACGAGCCAACCGTGCAGGTCGCCGGCGCTTTCGCCGCTGCCCGTGGACTGCGGCGGCGCGGGTGGCTTCTGCGACTGCGCGCGCACGGCGCCTGCGCCGAGTGCCGCGGCGCACACCAGCGCGCCCGACAGGCGGGACACCCGCGCCCACGCGCCGCGCGCGCGCGGCACACGCGGGACGTGCGCCCGCAACGCGCGCGCCGGAGCGGCCACGCGCAGGCTCGTGGACAGCGCGGCACCCATCACTTGGCGGGCTGCACCAGGGACACGTTGCGAAGGTCGCTGCCCGGCATCTGGAACGGACCGCTCATCGCCGACTGGCGGTGCGCGGCAAGGTAAGGCGCGAGCTGGTCGGCGGCCGCCTTGGTCTGGGCCGAGGTGAGCACCACGCCGCCGTCGCCGACCGAGCTGGTGGACGCCAGGACCGGACCGGAGGCCGGCGCGCCGTTGGACGCCAGCGAGGCGTTGCCGCCATGCCTGAACGGGCCGGCCACGTTGAGCACGCCGATCACGGCCAGGAAGCCGGCCGCCATCGCGATCGGGCCCTGCCAGCGGGTGCGCGTGCGCGCCGAGGCGTTGGCCGCGACCGGCTGGGCGACCGCCTCCTCCTGCATGCGCGGCTGCGGCGCCAGCACCACCGGCTCGGTGGCCAGGCGGGCGCGCAAGGCCACGAGGAAGGCCGCATCGGCGGCCGGCTCGCTGGCCAGGTCGTCGCTGCGCAGCACGTCGCCGATCAGCTGGTAGGCATGCCACGACGCCCGCGCGTCGGGGTCGTCGCGCCACGACTGGAATGCGCGCGCGACTTCGCTGTCGGTGGCGTCCCCGTCGGCAAGCGCCGAGAGGATGCGACGGGAGGAGGAGCGATCGCTATCAGGCAGGGACATTCAAACCTCGCAACAGGTCGTCGGTTCGCCGGGTGGCAGTGAGTCGGGTGTTCATGGCGCGGATCTGGTCGGATTAGTGTGTGCTCACCAACGCGTACCGTCACGCGTATCGAGCAAGGGCCGCAGCCGCTCGGCGATGGCCTCGCGGGCGCGGAAGATGCGCGAGCGCACGGTACCGATGGGGCAGTTCATCACGTCAGAGATCTCTTCGTAGCTGAGGCCTTCGATCTCGCGCAGGGTGATCGCCTGGCGCAGGTCTTCCGACAAGGCGTTAATGGCCGCGTTGACCGTGGCGGCGATTTCCTTGCTGGCGAGCAGGGCCTCGGGCGTCTCGCCGTCGGTTGGTTCCAATCCGCCACGGTAAGTTTCATCGTCGTCGTCCGAGCCTTGCAATGACGTGTAGGTCATCACGGGATCGCGCTTCATGTCGACCAGCGCCTTCTTGGCGGTGTTGACGGCGATGCGGTAGAGCCAGGTGTAGAACGCGCTCTCGGCGCGGAACTGCGGCAGGGCCCGGTAGGCGCGGATGAAGGTCTCCTGGGCGATGTCGGCCACCAGGTCGACGTCGCGCACCATGCGGCCGATCAGGCGCTCGATGCGGCGCTGGTACTTGACCACCAGCATCTCGAAGGCGCGCACGTCGCCTTCCTTGACGCGCTGGACCAGCGCGGCATCCGGATCGGGGTTGATCATCGCCATGGACGTGCATCCCCGCGGCCGGCGCGCCAGTTCCACAGCGCGCCCCGCAACGCGGCCCAGCGCACCCGGTCGCCGGCCACCGCCAGGGGCAGCCAGGTGGCGGCGCCGCTCGCATGGGGGACGAAGCGCACGAGCATCCAGGGCCCGAGGTCCAGCATCAGGGCGGCGTCGCCGCGCTGGTCGGGGCGGGCGCTCGCGTCGTCCGCCAGCAGCCAGTCCTGGCCATCCCAGCGAAGCGTGCGCTCACGCATGGCGGCGCGCTTGCCGGCCCGCCAGAACGCGGCGCAGGCCATCGCGGCCAGCCCGAGGGCCAGGCCGGCCTGCGCCAGCGGGTCGCCGAGCACCTCGAACAGACCGCTGTCCCGGCCGCCGGCCGCGTAGGGCAGCGACCAGGCCAGCGGCACGGCCACGGCGGCGCCGACGAGCAGGGACAGCGCGGCGCGCCAGGCGCGGCCGAGCGCGCTCGTGAACTCGACGGGGGGCGGCGCGCGCATGGCTCGCGTGACCGGGTGAAGACTGGAACCTGCGATCGGACCCGGCGCGTCCGAGCGGCCTGTCAAAACGCGTCCGGGCAAGGCGCAAAGCACAGCCGGGGGGGTGCCCCCGGCGAGCATTTGCAACGTAGCGCGGGCACGTTTTGGCAGGCCGAGCGGCCGTGCCGGGTTCGATCACAGGTTCTCACACCTTGCGGAACACCAGGGTTCCGTTCGTTCCGCCGAAGCCGAAGTTGTTCTTCACCGCGATGTCGATCTCCATCTCGCGCGCCGTGTTGGGCACGTAGTCGAGATCGCACTCGGGATCGGGGTTGCCCAGGTTGATCGTCGGCGGGGCCACCTGGTCGCGCAACGCCAGCACGGTGAACACCGACTCGATGCCGCCGGCGCCGCCCAGCAGGTGGCCCGTCATCGACTTGGTGGAGCTCACGGCCAGCTTGTGCGCGTGGTCGCCGAACGCCTTCTTGATGGCGTTGGTCTCGTTCAGGTCGCCCAGCGGCGTGGAGGTGCCGTGCGCGTTGAGGTAGTGCACCTGGTCGGCGTTGAGGCCGGCGTTGGCGAGCGCGGCGCGCATCGAGCGGTTCGGGCCGTCGACGTTGGGCGCGGTCATGTGGTACGCATCGCCGCTCATGCCGAAGCCCGCGAGCTCGGCGTAGATGGTGGCGCCGCGTGCCTTGGCGTGTTCGTATTCCTCGAGCACCAGCGCGCCGGCGCCCTCGCCCAGCACGAAGCCGTCGCGCTCCTTGTCCCACGGGCGCGAGGCGCTGGCGGGGTCGTCGTTGCGCGTGGACAGCGCGCGCGCGGACGCGAAGCCGCCGATGCCCAGCGGCGACACGGTGGACTCGGCGCCGCCGGCCACCATCACGTCGGCGTCGCCGTACTCGATCATGCGACCGGCCATGCCGATGGAGTGCAGGCCGGTGGTGCAGGCCGTCACCAGCCCGAGGTTGGGGCCGCGGAAGCCGCAGAAGATCGACACGTGGCCCGAGATCATGTTGATGATCGAGGCCGGCACGAAGAACGGCGAGATGCGGCGCGGGCCGCGGTTGGCGTATTCCGTCTGCGTGTGCTCGATCTCGGGCAGGCCGCCGATGCCGGCGCCCATCAGCACGCCGATGCGGTCGCCTTCGACCTCGGACAACTGGTCGCCCGTCTTCAGGCCCGCGTCCTTGACCGCCTGCAGCGCCGCCGCCACGCCGTAATGGATGAAGGTATCCATGTGGCGGGCGTCCTTGCCGGGGATGTAGTCCTCGACGTTGAAGCCCTTCACCTCGCCCGCGAAGTGGCAGGAGAACGCAGAGGCATCGAACTTGGTGATCGTGGCGATGCCGGACTTGCCGGACACGATGTTGGCCCAGCCCTCCGCCACCGTGTTGCCCACGGGACAGACCAGACCAAGACCGGTGACGACGACGCGACGACGACTCATTTCAGAATTCTCTCAGGCCCGAAAGGGGCCAAAACTACGGCGAACCGGGGTCCAAAACGACCCCGGCGCTGCCGCTCGCATCTCCCGATCGAAAATCCAAGGGAGCGCGGGAACCGGCTCTGCCGGGCACGTCGCGGAGCACCCCCTCGGGGGGCAGCGACCGCCAGGGAGCGTGGGGGCCCTATTTACGCTTTTGCGTGGCCCTTGGCGTAGTCGATCGCCAATTGGACCGTGGTGATCTTCTCGGCTTCCTCGTCGGGGATCTCGATGCTGAATTCGTCTTCCAGCGCCATCACCAGTTCGACCGTGTCGAGCGAGTCCGCGCCCAGGTCGGCCACGAAGGCCTTGTCGTTGGCCACGTCGGCTTCGGGAACGCCGAGTTGTTCGGCAATGATTTTCTTGACTCGTGCTTCGATATCGCTCATGACACTCCTCCGGGAGGTTTGCGTAAAAACGGGCGGATTCTACTTGCCCAGAACACCAGACGACCGCACCGGCCTTGCTGCCGATGCGGCAATCCGCTCAATTCATGTACATGCCGCCGTTGACGTGCAGCTCCGTACCGGTGATGTAACCCGCCTCGCGAGAGGCCAGGAACGCCACCGCCTGCGCGATCTCCTCGGGCTTGCCGAGGCGATTCAGCGGGATCTGTTGCAGCAGCGCGGCCTTCTGGGCCTCGGGCAGCACGTCGGTCATGTCGGTCTCGATGAAACCCGGTGCGATGCAGTTGACGGTGATGCTGCGGCTGCCGAGCTCGCGCGCCAGCGCGCGCGTCATGCCCGCGACGCCGGCCTTGGCGGCCGCGTAGTTGGCCTGGCCGGCGTTGCCGCTGGCGCCCACCACCGACGTGATGCTGACGATGCGGCCGTAGCGCTGCCTCATCATCGGGCGCATGACCTCGCGGGCCATGCGGAACACCGACTTCAGGTTGGTGTCGTGCACCGCGTCCCAGTCGCCGTCGCTCATGCGCATGGCCAGGCCGTCGCGCGTGATGCCGGCGTTGTTGACCAGCACGTGGATGCCGCCGTATTCCTTGACGATGCCGTCCACCAGCGCGGTGACGCCCGCGGCGTCGTTGACGTCGAGCTTGACGCCCTTGCAGCCGGAGTGGCCGGCCAGCGCCTCGGTGATGGCCAGCGCGCCCGCGTCGCTGGTGGCCGTGCCGATGACGCGGAAGCCGCGCTCGGCCAGCGTCTGCGCGATGGCGCGGCCGATGCCGCGCGAGGCGCCGGTGACCAGCGCTGTTTGAACGTCGCTCATGCCAGCAATCCTTTCATTTCGGCCAGCGTCGCCGGATCCTGGAAGGACCCCGTGACGAGCTCGCCATCGATACGCTTGGCCATGCCGGCCAGCACCTTGCCCGGACCGCACTCCACCACGTGCGTGATGCCGCGCGACTTCAGCGACTGCACCACCTCCACCCAACGCACCGGGCCGGCGGCCTGGCGCACCAGCGCGTCGCGGATGGCCGCGGCGTCCGCCGGGGAGACCACGTCGATGTTGTTGACGACGGGAATGGCGGGCGCGTGCAGCGTGACCTTCTCCAGCGCGGCCTGCAGGCGCACGGCCGCGGGCTTCATCAGGCTGGAGTGGAACGGCGCCGACACCGGCAGCGGCAGCGCGCGCTTGGCGCCCGCGGCCTTGAGCAGTTCGCAGGCCTTGTCCACGCCGGCCTTGGTGCCGGCGATGACCACCTGCTTCGGATCGTTGAAGTTCACCGCCTCGACGACCTCGCCGCTGGCCTCGGCGGCGGCCTTGCAGCCGTCGCGCACGGCCTGGGCGTCGAGGCCCAGGATGGCGGCCATGGCGCCCACGCCCACCGGCACGGCGTCCTGCATGGCGGTGGCGCGCAGGCGCACCAGCGGCAGCGCGTCGGCCAGCGTCAGCACGCCGGCGGCCACCAGCGCGGTGTACTCGCCCAGCGAATGGCCCGCCACCGCGGCCGGCGTGGCGCCGCCCTCGGCGCGCCAGGCACGGTAGGCGGCGATGCCCGCGGTGAGCATCACCGGCTGGGTGTTGGTGGTGAGGTCCAGCTTCTCCTTGGGGCCGTCGTGGATCAGGCGGCCGATGTCCTCGCCGAGCGCGGCAGAGGCTTCCTGCAGCGTGGAGGCGATGGCCGGGTGGTCGCCCCAGGCGTCGAGCATGCCAACGCTCTGCGAGCCCTGGCCGGGAAAGACGAATGCGAATGCGGTCATGGATTTGGAAATCTTGTTGTTCTCTTCAATGCGGGCGCGCGGAGCGCCCGCCGTCTCTCAATAGTCGACCAAGGCAGCGCCCCAGGTGAAGCCGCCGCCGACGCCTTCGAGCAGCAATCGCTGGCCTCGTCGGATCTGGCCCTTGCGGATGGCCACGTCGAGCGCCAGCGGAATGGACGCGGCCGACGTGTTGCCGTGCTCGGCCACCGTCACCACCACGCGTTCCGCGGGCAGCTTCAGCTTGCGCGCCGTGCTCTGCATGATACGGATGTTCGCCTGGTGCGGCACGAGCCAATCCACGTCGGAAGTCGTGCGTCCGGCCAGCGCGAGCACTTCGTTGGCCACGTCGCCCAGCACGCCCACGGCGAGCTTGAACACGGCCGGGCCGTCCATCTTCAGCAGCGGGTCGCCGAAGACCTTGCCGCCGTTGACGGTGCCCGGCGTGCACAGGATCTCCAGGTGGCGGCCGTCGGCGTGCAGCTTGGTGGCCACCACGCCCGGGGTGTCGGAGGCTTCGAGCACGATCGCGCCGGCGCCGTCGCCGAACAGCACGCAGGTGGTGCGGTCGTCGAAGTCGAGCAGGCGCGAGAACACCTCGGCGCCGATCACCAGCGCACGGCTGGCGCTGCCGGTCCTGATCATCGCGTCGGCCACGCTCAGCGCGTAGATGAAGCCCGAGCACACGGCCTGCACGTCGAATGCCGCGCAGCCATGCACGCCCAGCTTGCGCTGCACGATGCTGGCCGTGGAAGGGAAGATCATGTCGGGCGTGGACGTGGCCACGATGATCAGGTCGATCTCGTCGGCCGTGCGGCCGGCGGCCTCCAGCGCGCGCTGCGCGGCCGCGGTGGCCAGGTCGCTGGCGTGCACGTCGTCGGCCACGAAGTGGCGCGCGCGGATGCCGGTGCGCTCCACGATCCAGTCGTCGGAGGTCTCGACGCCGCGCTTGGCGAGCATCTGCACCAGGTCGTCGTTGCTCAGGCGAAGCGGCGGCAGGTCGCTGCCGGTGCCGGTGATGCGGGAATGTCGAACAGCACTAATTTGAGAGTACTCCCCAATGCTTGCGTCTAATCGGGCCTCTTCGGGCGGCAACGCAGCTCACGCTGCCTGCGCCACCGATTCGCCGCCGGTGGGCGGCAAGGCCTGCATGGTGTCGACGATGGCGCCGTGGACGCCGTCGAGCAACCGGTTGCGCGCGGCGTGGTGCGCGCGGATGAGCGCCTGGCCGAACGAGAACGCGTCGGCGCCGCCGTGGCTCTTGAAGACCAGGCCCTTGAGGCCCAGCAGCGCGGCGCCGTTGTAGCGGCGCGGATCGACGCGCGCCTTGAACCGGCGCAGCACCGGCATCGCCACCAGCCCGGCCAGCCTCGTGAACAGGTTGCGCTCGAATTCCTGGCGGATCATGGCGTTCATCATCTTGGCCACGCCCTCGTTGCTCTTGAGCGCGACGTTGCCCACGAAGCCGTCGCACACGACGACGTCGACGGTGCCCTTGAAGATGTCGTCGCCCTCCACGTTGCCCAGGTAGTTCAGGTGGCCGTGGCCCGCCACCGTGCGCAGCAGCTCGCCGGCGCGCTTGATGACCTCGCTGCCCTTGATCATTTCCTCGCCGATGTTGAGCAGGCCCACCACCGGCTCGGCCACACCCTCGGTGGCCGTGACCAGCGCGCTGCCCATCACGGCGAACTGCATCAGGTGCTCGGCCGTGCAGTCGACGTTGGCGCCGAGATCGAGCACGCAGGTGAAGCGATCCTTGATGGTGGGCATGAACGTGGCGATCGCCGGGCGATCGATGCCGTCCATCGTCTTGAGCAGGTAGCGTGACACGGCCATCAGCGCGCCGGTGTTGCCGGCGGAGATGCAGACGTCGGCGGCAATGGAGCCGGCCTCGTTGGCCTTGAGCTGCTCGATGGCCACGCGCATCGACGAATCGCGCTTGCGGCGCAGTGCCGTCTCCACCGTGTCGTCCATCGTGACGACCTGGCTCGCGGCGATCAGCGTGCAGCGCGGCCAGCCGCTGGCAGCCGCCAGCGCACCGGGGCTGCCGACCAGCAGCAGTTCGGCGTCGGGGTGGCTGTCGAGGAACGTCTTGCAGGCCGGCAGCGTGACGGACGGGCCGAGATCGCCGCCCATGCAGTCCACCGCCAGGCGAACACGCGTTCGGGGTGTCAGAGGTACAGGATGAATCACAGTCGGGATCGGTCGAGCCGATCTAATTCCAGCAATCCAGGACCATATCAGACGTGCCTGTCGGGAGGCCACATGACAACCCGAATGACCCCGCGACGCATTGGAAACAGCCACGCAACGTCATCGCGCGATGAGGCGAAAGACGCTGCAGGGCGGAGTGCGGACGGGTGGGTTGGCGCGCGGACGTACCGCGGCCGAGGCTGCGATGCAAGCCGGGCCCGCTACCGAAGGCGCGCACGATGCCCGGACAGCCGGGCGGCGCAGCCAGACGATGCCAAAGGCACCGCGAGCGGGACGCGACGAGTCGCAGCCGCCTGAAAAGTTCAGGCGTCGGCCTTGGTCTTCAGAACCTTGCGGCCACGATAGAAGCCGGTCGGGCTGATGTGGTGGCGCAGATGCACTTCACCCGTGGTGGCTTCGATTGCCGTACCCGGGGTCGTCAGCGCATTGTGCGAACGGTGCATGCCGCGCTTCGAGGGCGACTTCTTGTTTTGCTGAACAGCCATTTTGAAACTCCTGGGAACGTCGTTGTGCTCAACGACCGTTCTGTAAACCCGTGCCCTTGCATGCCGAACGGCGGCAGGGAGCCGCCCCGAGCACTGCAAAACCAATGCAGCAGCCGGGCAAAGATTGGGGAAAGCTTGCGATTATAGCGCCTTTGAGG
>Ga0302202_10000862_pt1 | contig 38638 bp, 41 predicted proteins | sample II_Bog_N3_3_FD_194579 | JGI IMG/M metagenome (GOLD analysis project Ga0302202, IMG submission 194579) | Peat permafrost microbial communities from Stordalen Mire near Abisko, Sweden - II_Bog_N3_3 | ecosystem: Environmental > Terrestrial > Soil > Wetlands > Peat | place: Sweden: Abisko...
CGATGCGCCCGTTGTTGGAACGCACCACGGACCTCGCAATACGGCTCGGCCATTCGGCCTACGCCTGCATGTATCTCGCGCTGGCCGATGCCACCGGACGCAGCTTCGTCACCGCAGATGCACGGCTTGTCCGCAAGATTGCCGCGACCGGGGCCGGCTTTCCACGCGTTATTCCGCTGGCCGACCTTGCGGCGTGATGGCCTGACATTTCCCCGACAGGTCGAAGCGCAGGACGGCTCATCCGCCCTACTCCAGTTGCTGCTGGATCGTTTGCGCGAGCGTGAACAACCGCTGCTCGATCCTTGCCGGCACGTCGCAGACGTAGCTCAAGGTCTGGTGACGCTCGTCGAACACCCGCGCTTCCCAGGTCACCTGATCGGCCATGCGGCTGGCATCGCCTGAATCACTGCCGGCATCAGCCTGCAGCGCACGCAATTTGGCATTGTCCGCGCGAACCGCTTCGGCAAGCTGCTTCTGACGGCGGCCGAACCGGTCGAGGCCCGCTATGACGCTCTCGCGCTCCGCGTTGAGGACACTGAACAAGCCAACGGCCAGCGCCTGCAGTTTCTGCCGCTTCTGATCGCCGGCCTGCTTCGCGAATGAGCGGATATCGTCTTGCGCCTCCTCCACAGGCACCCGCCGTTGCACCAGCCGGTGCACGGCGCTGGCAACTTCCTGATCCTGCTCCCACGCAGTCTGCTCATCCAGCGGCGGGCCAGACCAGACGGACGCCAGCGAAAGCTGTGGCACCTTGATCTGTTGGCACGGCCAATCCGGATCGCGCGCGCCGGGCGGGGCAGCTTCCGCCGGCGCCGCCACGAACAACATGGCTGCCAAAACGATAGGGGTGCGCATCACGCCCCCCGCTCGCCGCGCCGCACGATGATGCCGCGCGCCGGATCGTAGGCAACGATCGCGCCTGCGGTGAACAGGATCGTCATGCCGGCAACCACGGCCAGCGAGGTCCAGTCGATCTCGACGTACAGCGCAAAACGGACCAGCTCCACCGCGTAGGTGAACGGATTCAGCCGGCAGATGGCGTAAACGACCGGGCTCGATTGCTGCACCAGCCACAAGGGGTACAGCGCCGAGGAGGCAAAGAACATCGGGAAGATGACGAAGTTCATCACCCCCGCGAAGTTCTCAAGCTGCCGGATCGCCGAGGACAACAACATCCCGAGCGCACCCAGCATCATACCGGACAGCGCCAGGGCGGGCAGCACCGCAATGTAGCCCCAGACCGGCGGCTCGATCCCCCACAGCCAGGCGATCACCAGGAAGGCATAAACCTGCAAGATGGAAACCGCCGTGCTGGCGAGCAGCTTGCCGACCAGCAAGAACCAGCGCGGAAACGGGCTGACCAGCAGCATCCGCATGTTGCCCATCTCCCGGTCGTAGACCATCGAGAGCGAGGATTGCATGCCGTTGAACAACTGGATCATCGCGATCAGGCCCGGCGTGACGTAGACCTCGTACAAAACGTAGGTCTCGTAAGGCGGGATGATCGACACGCCAAGGATCTGCCGGAAGCCAGCGGCGAAGATGAACAGCCAGACCAGAGGCCGCACAAGCGCGGAGACGAAGCGCTCGCGTTGATGCACGAACCGCAGCGCCTCGCGCCAGACGATGCCGCGCAGGCAGATGAAATATTGTCCCCGCGTGAAGCCGGCGGGCGGATCGATGGTGCCGGCGCTCATGCGGTCTCCGGTCCCGGCTCTGCGCCGGTCAACGCAACGAAGGCGCCGTGCATGTCGCCCGCCCCCGCGGCCGTTACCACGTTGCCAACATCGCCCGCCGCGACAACCCGTCCTTTGTGCAACACCACCACCGCATCGTCCGGCGCGACCTCGTCAAGCAGATGCGTCGCCCAAAGCACCGCAACGCCGCGCTCGCTGACCAGCGAGCGCACGTGACGCAAGATCGAGGATTTCGACGTGACATCCAGTCCGACGGTGGGTTCGTCCAGCACCAGCAGGCTTGGCCGGTGCAGCAGAGCGCGGACAATCTCCACGCGCCGCATCTGTCCGCCCGACAGTTTGCGTGCCGGATCGCGCGCGCGGTCGGCCAACCCGACCTCGTCCAGCGCCGCAAGGGCGCGCTGTCGCGCATCACGCCACCCGATGCCATGCAGGGCAGCGTGGTATTGCAGGTTTTCCATCACCGACAGGTCGAGGTCGAGTGTGCGCGCCTGGAACACCACGCCCAGCCGGCGCAGCGCCTGGCCGGACTGGCGCGCAACGGAATAGCCCAGCACCTGGATCGACCCCTGCCGCGTGTCGTAAAGCCGGGTGATCAGCGAGAACAGCGTCGTCTTCCCCGCGCCATTCAATCCCAGCAACGCGGTGAAGCGCGCTTGCGGCACGGTCAGGCTGACATCATCCAGCGCCTTTCGCGCGCCATAAGCATGGCTGACACCGTTGACGGCGAGCGCCGGAACGGCGGTGGCTGCCGCGGCGAGCGGACGATTCAATTCGGCGGCGTCGGCGGTCATTGCGGCGACACAACCACGCCCCAGGGCAGGCGGCCGACCGGGATCGATTTCACCACGACCAACCCCGCCACGTCGATCACCGACACGTCGTTGGAGAGTCCGTTGGTGGTGAGAAGAAACTTCTGGTCCGGCGTGAACGCCATCTGCCAGACACGCTGCCCGACCAGCAGGTATTTGCGCACCTTATAGTCGCTGGCGTCGATCACCGCGACGCGGTTCGCCGGCCCCAGGGCAACGAACGCCGTGCGGTCATCGCTGGTGAACCGGATACCGACCGGCTGGATCGACTCCGCCCGCAGCCCCGGCACGCCGAAAGCGATCTTGTGCGTGACCTGGTGCTTCACCGGATCGATCACGCTGACCGTACCGCCCAGTTCCGACGACACCCACAGCTCCGATCCATCATGCTTGAACATGGCGACGCGCGGCCTTGCATCGACCAGCACGCTGGCCACCATCTTGCGCGTCTTCGTGTCGAAGAAATGCGCCATGTTCGTGGTCTCGGAGGTATTCACGAGCGTGCCCCCGTCCGGGCTGACCGCCATGCCTTCGGGTTCGACCCCTGTCGGGATCTGGTCGATCGCCTTGCGCGCGAGCACGTCGATCACGGTCACCATGTTGTCGTTCTCGTTCGACACGTATAGCGGGTTGCCCGACACGTGCAGAACGAAGGTTTCGGGGTCAGGCCCGGATGGCAGGTCGCCGACAACAAGCAGCGTCCTGGCATCAATGATCTGGATCGTGTCGGCGTCGCTCGCGCAGATCAGGATTTCCGTCCCGTCCCTGGCCAGCGCGATGCCGCGCGGACGCTGACCAACCGGGACAGTCTTGACCGTCTTCATCTGGTCGAGATCGATCACGCTCATCGTGTTGTCGCGCTCGTTCGTCACGTAAGCGGTGGTGGCGCAGGCGGGACCGGCGAACAGCAGCATCAGCAGCGTGCAGGCTGCCCGTATCATTTCAGTTTGCACTTGGTTTCCGGGCGGTCGAAGCCGAGCGTGTCCAGCTCCGTCACCTGGTGCAAAAAGCCGGGCTGCGGCGAAATCGACACCACGTTGCGCCCGTCGGCCAGGAGGATCGGCTGGCGAAGCTGCCAGTCCCAGTCTCGCAACGAGAGTTTTTGTCCCTTGTAGGCAGCGACGCCGAATCCGGGCTGCTTCATCACCGCCACAATCTTCGCCGGCTCCGCCGCGCCGCTGCGGCTGGCCGCTTCGCCAATCATGCGGCACGCAGTCCAGGCCTGCATGTCCAGCGGCGTCATGCGGCGGTGGAACATGCGGATGAAACGGTCCTGCAGTTGGGCGCCGCCCCACGATTCGCTGCTGGCGTCCCAACTCGCCGGCCGCAGCCCGGCCGATCCGGCGACCGGCCGCGGGTGCCAGGTGCGGTAGGGAAGATCGCCGGCGAACACCTCGTTCTCGTCGGCCGTCACCAGTACGTCGTAGTCCGGCAGGCCTTGCGTGAACACCGGCATCTGCTGCTGCGTCTGCACCACGCCGGAATCGGTCTGGCGCGACCCGCCGATGTCCTTGTACTCGATTTCCTTCACGATCCGCGCGCCGAACCGCTTCGCCGAACGGCGATAGGCATCCGCCAGCAACGCATCCTCCGGGTGCGAGCCGTAAGCCAGCACCCAGCGCGGCCACCGCTTCCACACCAGATACTGGGCCAGCGCATCCGCCAACATGGCGCGCGAGGGAGCGACATGGATCACGTCGTCGCGACATTGCTCCTGCCGCAGCGCGTCGTCGGGCGCGGCGATGTTGAACAGCGTCACGCCCTTGTCCGATGCCGCCGCTGCGAGCTTCAGCAATTGCGGGGCCGGCACATCGGTCAGCACCAGGGCGATGCCTTGCCCTGCCAGGCCCTCCAGCGCAGCAACCGGATCGTCGCTCTCCCGCACAGATACGTCGGACAGGTCGAACTGCTGGTTCATGAACCGGCCGGTGGTATTGTTGTCGTTGATCGCCAGCCGGGCACCGGCGAGGCCGTCGTCGGGGGGCGGCTTGTCGAGCAGCGAAATGGTCGGCCGCCGCTCGGTCCAGCGAATGTAGCCGACCCGGACCGTCGCAGCCTCGGCACGCGGCGCGCGGACGGTCAGCACCAGCGCCACGCCAGCCGCGTTGACCAGCAGCGCACGCCGGCCCAGCCCGTTGCGTGCGGCCGACTTTGGACGTTTCATGCGGGCAGCATGAATCACCCGTGACGCGGGTTCAAGCGGGCACAGGACGACAAGGACGGCGGATGGCGCGCTCGGCATGAAGATTTGGCAATCCGGCCTGCTGGCGGCGATGCTCCCGATCGGTCTGGGCGCAGCGCCGCCGGTGCCGCTGCGCGCTGCCATCTTCGGTTTCGCCTTCGACGACACCAGCCTGCAGGGCGAACTCCAGGGCAAGCGTCCCGACGAGCAGCTTCGGTTGACGCATCTCGACGCGCAGTTGAAGGACCTGCTCACCCGGTCGGGATGCTGCACCGCGGTCGATCTGGCGGCGGTGGCGGACCGCGCGCGCAACAGCGACCTGCAAGCCTGCGGCGCCTGCGCGCTCGACATGGCCCGGCAAGTGGGCGCCCAGATCGCCGTCACCGGCTGGGTGCAGAAGGTTTCCGACCTGATCCTGAACATCAACGCGCAGATCCGCGACACCGAAAGCGGGCGCGTGCTGAGCGCCGGCAGCGTGGACATCCGCGGCAACACCGACGAGTCCTGGTCGCACGGCCTTGCCTACCTCGTCCGCAACCGGCTGCTGACGCCGGATTGGGAGGCAGGGCGATGACCCTCATGCTGGCCAGCGTGACGGGTCCGGAGGAAGCCGAAACAGCGATCGCGGGCGGCGCCGACATCATCGACCTAAAGGACCCCGCGCGCGGTGCGCTGGGAGCGGTGGAACCCGAGGTAGTGCGCCGCAGCGTCGCCGCGATCGGCGGCCGTCGCCTGGTCAGCGCCGTCGCCGGGGACCTGCCGATGCGGCCCGGCCTGGTCACCGCTTCCGTTGCCGACCTCGCCGGGACCGGCGTCGCGTTCGTCAAGCTCGGCTTGCACCGGGAGGATGGAGTCGGCCACGAACCGGCCACGCGCATCCATGCCCTGGCTGCGCTCGCCCAGCGGGTAAAGCTCATCGGCGTGCTGTGGGCGGATCGCGACCCCGACCTCGGCCTGCTGCCTTTACTTGCCGAGAGCGGCTTTGCGGGTGCCATGCTAGATACCGCGCAGAAGGACGGACGGCGCCTGCTCGATCACATGGACCTGCCGCGGCTGCGCGACTTCGTCGCGGCCTGCAAGCGGTATGGCCTCCTCGCCGGCCTCGCCGGATCGCTGGAGGCGCCCGACATCCCACGGCTGCTGCTGCTGGAACCTGCCGTGCTCGGCTTTCGCGGCGCGCTGTGTGACGGCGCGAGGCGCACCGGGACGATCGATCGCGACGCCGTGCGAACTATTCGTGACCTGATTCCGCCGGAAGGCGGCGCCAGCATCGCGGGAACGGTTGACTACCATTTTCTCGCGCGCGGTTACGCCCCCGATCGGGAGACCGATGTAACCGACCGGGTATTCGTGCATGATCTTGTGCGGCCCGTTCGCATCGGCGCCTACGCGCATGAGCGTACGGCGCCGCAGCGTGTGCGCTTCGACGTCGATGTGCTGGTGATCCGCGCATCACGACCGACGCAGGACATGCGCGACGTGTTCTCCTACGACCTGATCAGCGATGGCATCCGCCTGCTGGTCGATACCGGCCATGTGCCGCTGGCGGAGACGCTGGCCGAGCGTATCGCCGACATGCTGCTGGCCCATCCACGGGTGGTAAAGGTGTCGGTCAAGCTGGAAAAGCTTGAGACCGGCTCAGGAACTGTCGGCGTCGCGATCGAACGCACGCGGGCCAGCAATGGCATGACAGACCAGGACTGGGACCCATGAGCGAGTCGCCCACTGTCGTGAAGCTCGGCGGCAGCCTTGCCGGTTCGCCGCTGCTGCGCCCCTGGCTGCAAGCGATCGAGGCGGAGGCCGGCGCTGTCGTCATCGTCCCGGGCGGCGGTCCGTTTGCCAATGCGGTGCGCGCGGCCCAACCTGTCATGGGCTTCGACGACCGCGCCGCCCATGTGATGGCGCTGCTGGCGATGGCGCAATACGCGGTGGCGCTGGCCAGCCTCGGCACCAGGCTGATCGTCGCTGGAGACGTCGCCGCGATCGAGCAGGCGCTGTCCCACGAGCAAGTGCCGGTCTGGTCGCCCTGGCCGATGCTGCGCGATGCGCCCGACATTTCCGAATCGTGGGATGTTTCGTCGGATTCGCTGGCGCTTTGGCTGGCGACGCGCCTGCAGGCAAGCCGGGTGCTGATCGTCAAGCACCGTGTCCAACCCGGTGCATCCGCGCAGCAGCTTGTCGCGGACGGCATCGTTGACGCCGCCTTCCCCCGGTTCCTCGCCGGCTTCCCCGGACTCGTCACGCTGGCCGCCGCGGCGGACTCGCCCTCTGCCGCCCTCACGGCGGACAGCGGGCTCGCCGCCATTGCCGTGGCCTGACCATGACCGATGCAGCCAGGCCGCGCTGGGGCTGGGCGCTGACCGGATCGGGACATTTCTTCACCGAGACGCTCGATCTGATCCGCACGCTGGACCATGTGGACCTGTTCGTCAGCCGAGCCGCGGCGGAGGTGGTGCGCATGTACGGGCAGAAGCTCGACCTGCCGAAGGGCGCGCGCATCTTCCGCGACACCACCGCGAGCGCGGCGCCGGTCGGACTGTTCTATCACGGCGTCTATCACACGCTGGTCGTGGCACCCGCGACGTCCAACACGGTTGCCAAATGCGCTTACGGCATCTCCGACAACCTGGCGACCAACGTATTCGCGCAGGCCGGCAAGTGCCGCGTGCCGGTGATCGTGTTCGCCTGCGACAGCGCGCCGGAGCTTACCACGATGGCGCCGGGCGGTCCGGTGCAGGTCTATCCGCGGCGCATCGACCTGGAGAACACGCGCCGCCTCGCCGAGTTCGAATCGACTCGCGTGGTGCTGTCGCTGGACGAACTGACATCGGCCATCGAGGAGCGCCGCCTCGCGCGCGAGGCGCATGGCTGAACGCATCCTGTTCCTGACCGGGCATCTCGCGGAGCCGCGGTTGCGGCGCTTGCTGGCCGATCTTGGCGATACGGGCTTCGACTGGCAGATGGCGAATATCGGCGTGAAGGTTGCCGCGCTGATGACCGAGCCGATCGTGCTGCACCGCCTGCCGCGTCCCGTGCTCGCCGACCGGGTGGTGTTCCCGGGCCGCGCCGCTCTCGATCCCGGCCGGCTGACGGATGCGTTCGGCGTCCGGTTCGAACGCGGGCCGGACGAGTTGGCCGACCTGCCGCGCCATCTGGGCGTCGCCGGGCGGGCCGCGGATCTGTCACGACACGACATCCGCATCTTTGCCGAAATCGTGGACGCGGCGACGTTCAACCCGGAGGCGTTGCTCGCGCGAGCCGAAGCCTTGCGTGCGGACGGCGCCGACATCATCGACCTTGGCTGCAGCCCCAAACACCCTTTCCCAACTCTCGAAGACAGCATCAGGCGGTTGAAGGCACGCGGCCTGTCCGTCAGCGTCGACTCCGGCGATCCGGCGGAACTGCGGCGCGGCGCCGAGGCTGGCGCCGACTTCCTGCTCAGCCTGACGGAGCGGACGCTCGACGTGTGCCTTGGCACGAACGCCGTGCCGGTGCTCATCCCCGCGGCACCGGGCGACACCGACTCGCTGCTGCGCGCCGCCGGCGCTGCCCGGACACGCGGCATCGCCTGCCTGCTCGATCCGGTGCTCGACCCGATCCATTTCGGCTTCACCGCCTCGCTGGTCCGCTACGCGGCGCTGCGCGAGCGTCTGCCGGACGCCGAGATCCTGATGGGCACCGGCAATCTCACCGAGCTGACCGACGCCGACTCTGCCGGCGTGACCGCCATGCTGCTGGGCGTGTGCTCGGAGCTGGCGATCCGCAACGTGCTGGTGGTGCAGGTCAGCCCGCACACGCGCCGCACGGTGGCAGAGCATGACCTCGCGCGCCGCATCATGTTTGCCGCCCGCGCCAACGGGGACCTGCCGCGCGGCTACGCCGATGGGCTGCTGCAGATGCACGACCGCGCACCGTTCACGCAATCCGTGGAAGACATCGCCGTGCTGGCCGGCAGCGTCAGGGACAGGAGTTTTCGCATAGCGACGGCCGAGGACGGCATCCACGTCTACAGCGCCGGATTGCACGCGACCGGACAGGACGCGTTCGGCTTCTTCCCCAGGCTGCGTGTGGCGGGCGACGGCGCGCACGCGTTCTATCTCGGCGCCGAGCTGATGAAGGCAGAGATCGCCGCGGCGCTGGGCAAGCGCTACGTGCAGGACGAACCATTGGATTGGGGCTGTGCGGCTCCCCGCGCGCCGCGCGATGCAACGCGGCTGGCAGAGGTCGGGCACACGCTCCGAGCGAAGCGAGGCGCTGCCGATGATCCGTGAGACGATCGTAACAACGGTGTCAGCCGGCGGCGTCCCGCACATCGCCCCGATCGGCCTGATCGAGTCCGCGGACGGGTGGATCATCGCGCCATTCCGCCCCTCGACGACGCTGGAGAATTTGCGCGCGGTCCCGTACGCCGTTGCCAACCATACCGACGACGTTCGCGTGTTCGCCGGCTGCCTGACGAGTCGTCGAAGCTGGCCGTGCGTGCCAGCGCAGATTGTGCCAGCGCCTCGGCTGCAAGCGGCGCTGTCGCATGCCGAGCTGGCGGTGACACGGATGGACGAAGACGAATCGCGCCCTCGTTTCCACTGCCGCGTGGTGCGCACGGCGATGCATGCGCCGTTCCAGGGCTTCAACCGCGCCCAGGCGGCGGTGATCGAGGCGGCAATCCTGGTGAGCCGGCTCGGCTTCCTGCCGCGCGACAAGGTTATCCAGGAAATTTCGTATCTGGAGATCGCGGTCGGCAAGACCGCCGGCGAGGCGGAACGGGAGGCCTGGGACTGGTTGATGCAAGCAATCAAGTCTCACTATGCGCGGTGAGCGCACAGGCTGGCGCCGCCCAACGCCCTTATGTCGCGGCGATGAGCGGCCCAATCACCAACCTAATTCTCAGCAGGCTGACATCCAGAGGATTGAATTCCTAGTGGATCAAATGCTCGGCTGGCTCGCTGACGCCGCTCTGCAATCGGGTTGCGTTAATCGCCGCGAACAAATCGCACAGTCTCTCGTGAGTTTCCTGTAATAAATTCGCTACTTCACGAGTAAGCGTATAAACAGTATCGGAAGCTACAATATTCGCTTCCACTTCCGTTATGACATCCGTGAGGATGGTCGTTTCCTGAATGCTATAATTGATCCGCCGCTCGGCGTCCCTTAGCGAGAGAGTGCTTGACATCTGGACTTCTCCTATCAACCGAACCTCTCGAATAGTTGATATTCATAGGCCGTCTTCACGGTTTCGTCAATTGTAATTTCAACACAAAGGCAAATCGTGATCGGGAGAGATAGCTACAACGTCGGCCGGGCGAACATGTTCTTTCGCTTATCGAACTAAAAGCCCGCCGTCCTGGGCGAGCAGCGCCAGGGCGGCGGCCGGCGCGCAATGCCCGAGCCAATCCGCTGGCCCAGCTTCCAGGCCCGACAGCGCGGAGAAATCCCGGTAGGGCCGTCCGAGACGGGCAGCAAGACGCGCCGTCACATGCCGCCCGGTCCCGGCCCCCACCACTGGCGCCGACGGTGCCAACGCCGCGCGCGAGAGCACGAGCATCGCGGCATCAGCAATCCGCCGAAGCTGCTGCTCGGCGACCCAGGCGGCAAGACCGCGCCAGGCTGCCGCGTCCGCATCCGCCGCATCCCGCCCGACCATGCGGGCGAGCCGTGCGCACGAGGCTTCCACGGTTTTCTCCCGCCCATCGGAAGTCGGCAACTGGTCCGCGTCCTCCGGCAGGTCGCCAAGCACGCGGTACACATCAGCGGCGGACGCGAAATACTCGCATGCCAGCGGCGTCCAGACACCACCGAACGGCACCTGCGAACACAGCGCCATGACGAAGCTGCGGGTCAGGCCGGTGTAGACAAGCTCGCCGCAGGACAGCCGTTCGGCATCGCTGTAGCCGCGGACTGCCATCTTGCCGTGGACGATCGGAATCAGGTCGGTCGTCGTCGATCCCATGTCGGCGAACAGCGCGTCCGGCACCGACCGCGCCACCAGCGCCGCGCTGGCGTGCCAGTTGGCTGACGCGATGTCATCGGCGTGGCCTTCCGTCGCTTCCGGAGCCAGGAAGCCCGCCCGGCCGCCATAGATGCGCAGTGCCGCCGGCGCCAAAGCGCGCGACATCAGACCAACGATGGCGGCAACGCCCGCCGCGCGGCTGGGGAAGACGTCGGCCAATTCGCCGGTCATCGTCACCGCGTGAATATCCGCGTCGCCGAGCCGCGCGCGCCCTGCAGCGAGCGCCTCGCTCAGCCGGTCCAGCCCGAGCCATAGCGGGCATGGAAGCTGGATCACATCGACGACCCGTCCCGACTCGGCGCGGGCCGCCTTCAGATGCGCCCCGCCGACATCCCATCCGATCGTGCTCCGCATGCGGTCCGCCCCGTGCTTGACGTCGTTGCAGCGCCAGCCACGATACCAGCCATGGAGGTGATTCCGGTCATCGATCTCAAGGGCGGCCAAGTGGTGCACGCGCGCCGCGGCCTGCGGGATAGCTACCGGCCGATCGAGACCGGGCTGTCCGCATCGAGCGAGCCTGCCGCCGTGGTTGCCGGCTTGCTGCAGCTCGCGCCGTTTCGGCGGCTTTACGTCGCTGACCTGGATGCGATCGCGGGACTCGGATTGCATGACTCCACGCTTGCGGGGATATCCGCCTTGTTCCCGCAGCTCGAACTCTGGGTGGACAATGGCGCGAGCGACGCCGCCGCAGCAGAGGCGTGGTTGGCGTCCGGCCGTGGGTGCCTGGTGATCGGCAGCGAGTCCCAGACCGGCACGGCCTTGCTGAACTGCGTCAGCGGCAACCCCCGAATTGTGCTCTCGCTCGATTTGCGCGGCGACGCATTCCAGGGACCGCCCGCAATCCTGAACGATCCGGGCTTGTGGCCCGCCCGCGTGATCGTGATGACGCTGGGCCGGGTTGGAACCGGCGCGGGTCCCGATCTCGATCGGGTGGCGTCGATCCTGCGTCGTGCCGCAGGTCGCAGCGTTTATGCCGCCGGCGGTGTCCGAACGGCGTCCGATCTGGAGAGTCTGGCCGCCATTGGGTCGGCCGGCGCGCTCGTCGCAACTGCGCTGCATGAAGGAGCGGTCACGCGCGAGAACCTCGCAGAGATCGTCCAGCCGGATCGCCGGACGATCTCTGCGAACCGATAAACGTTTCGTTGCGTACTCAGTCGGGAGCGAACGGGTGCTTCACTTCGGTGCGCCGGCGCACGACCTCGTTGGGGGACGGCTCGCCGGACACGGCACGGGCGAGCGCTTCCTTGGTGGCTTTGTAGTTGTACTCCTGGATCTTCTTGTCGTCGTTCGCCTCCCAATGGATGAACACGCCGACGCAGATGAACAGGTCGTCGGCCTCGGCCGGAGGGATGACGCCATCGGCCAGGCTGTCCGCCACCGCCATGGCCACCGCATGCTGTGCGGGGCCGAACATCTGCACCGCCTGCTTGGCGCCCTTGATGGTCACCTTGTTGAACAGGATCGTGTTCGGCTTGGTCAACAGGTTCGGCCCGATCACCGCGAGCAGCGAGGTGAACCCGTCCTTGTTGTTGGTCAGCGCCTGACAGAACGCGTATTCGGCGGCGCTCCCGCGCGGACCGATGATCAGGTCGATATGCGCAACCTCGTTCCCCTCCCCGACCAGGGACTCGCCGACACAGACTTTGTTGATTCTCGACATGTGTCTCCCTTTCTTGTGATTAGCCAGACTTTTCAGCCCGTTGCCAGAAGCAGGTGGCGGACGTTTGGAACCTGCTCGAACAAGTCAACACCGATTGCCACCACCCCGCAATACGTTTTGCAGTCGTTGCGCGAAGATCGTGGCGACCGTCAGATCAGCGCTGGTGCCGGGATTGACGCCCGCCGCCTTGAGTGTGGAATCCCAGGCGAGCAAGTCTGGCAGCAACAGGGCTGGCCCAGCGCAGTGCTGCAACCTCGTCTCGAACGACACGGCATCCAGCCGGGTTTTCTCGGCGAGCACGATGCCGTGCTTGCGCAGTACATGGCTGTCGGGAAAGGCGGCCAGGAATCGCAAGTACACGGACAGCACCGCCCAGACCGGATCTCGCCAGCGGTCCAGCGCACGCAAGAACGACGGAACCCCGATCTCGAACACGTCCGCGAAGCGATTCGCCCATTGCCACGCGATCCGATCGCGCCCGGCTGCCGCCGCCATGGCAACCGGAAGCAGAACAGTTGCGGGTTCCCGCACGTCGTGGGACGGGGCCGATCCCAGGCCGCCAGGCGCCGCCAGCGCAATAGCGCGGAACACCGCGTCCGCGTCGGCGAGGTCCGCACGCCCGAGGACACGTTCCAGCGCGGGTTGCAGGTCCGCGCTGGACGCTTCGGCCGCCATGGCAAGCGGGGCGCACAACAACACGATCCCGAGATTGGTGTTCTTCCCGACCGCCGCCCGTGTCGCCGTGACGGCCTCCAACACCCGCTCGCCGAGCCGCGCGCCCGCCCGGCACAGTGCCGGCGCGGATGCCTCGGCGCTGCGCAGGAAGTCGTCCACCGCCATGCCGTGGCCGCCGGCGTGGACGTGGACATTGCCCGGCTTCGGGGCCGCCAGTTCATCCGCACAGGCGGCGCGAAACGCGGCCTCCACCGCGGCGCCGCGCATCACCGCAGCCGCTGCAGCAGAGCGGCAGCCAGGCGCTCGGCGATCGGGTCTTCGGTCACCGTCTGCAGCCCCCGCCAGGCCGGCATGCTGTTCACCTCCAGCACCAAGGCACGGCCATCCCGATCGCGCATCATGTCCACACCGGCATAGTGCGCGCCGACACAAGCAGCAGCGCGCAACGCCAGGTCCACCAGATCGGGCTCCGGCGCCAGCATTTCAGGCTGACCGCCGCGCCGGATATTGGTGATCCAGCTTTCAGCGCGTCGCGTCATCGCTGCGATGACGGTGCCGTTGCCGACCAACAGACGATGGTCGCGAAAACCGTCTTCCGCAGCCGGCACGTAGCGCTGCAGGTAGAACACGCCCTGTACCAGCGCGGCATCCGGCAGGTCATCGGCGCGCTCGATCAACCGCAGCCCGCGCCCCTGTGACCCGAACAGCGGCTTCAGCACGAGTTTCCCCTGCGCAGTCGCACGGGAAACCAGTGCGCGGGCGGCCTCGATCCCTTCAAGCGCCCATGTTGCCGGTGTCGGCAGTCCGGCTGTCGCCAGCAGGAAGCTGGTCATCGACTTGTCAACGCAGCGTTCGATGGCGCGCGCATCGTTCCAGACCGGCACGCTCAATTCGCGCAACGCGTGCAGCACGCCGAGGCGACGCGTGACCTCCTCGAAGCTGCCGCCGGACACCGTGCGGACGAACACCGCATCCGGCAGAGCGTCGCCAATCCCCGGAAGCGCGAGTCCGTTCCGGCGATCCGTCGCGAACGCACAATCGCTCAGCCGGATTGGCAGAGCGGTAGCACCCGCCATAGCGAAAGCGGCGAGTATGGCCTGAGCGTGCCAGTCGATCTCGTCAACCGCGATCGCAATGCACGTCACGCGAACGACGCATCAAGCAGTGCCGGGTCGAGCCGGCCGGCATGGAAGCTGTCGCCGGTATCGATTGCGGTTACGATGACCGCCGCCGGGCTGAACAGCATCGGGTCGATGGCGTAGAAATCGCCCTTGTTCGCCCGGAAGATTTCAGCGAACGGCCGGCCGTAATCGCGCGAGCCTGCTGCCGGCAGAGACTCGGCAAGCTGCCGCGCGTCGGCGGCGGGGCCGGTGACGAACAGGTGCACGCGCCCGCCCAGGATGATCGCATCGTTCGTGCGTCCCATCGCGGTGACGAAGTCCGGATGGGGCGGCGGCAGCGGTGCAGCGCCCATCCCCTCCACCACGCGATCGAGCGGAAACTTCAGCGTATGCAGCTTGTGCAGCGCAACTTCCAGCACCCGTGCAACGACCTGCGCGCTGCCCGCCAGGCTCTGTGTCGGCGCGTACACGATGCTGATCCGGTCAGGCGGAAGGCCGCAAGCCTTCGCAACCTGTTCCACCACAGGCGCCGGCGGCGGCCTGGCGCTTTCCAGGACCAGGACTGCCGCATCCGCGACATCGGCGTAGGTCAGTTCCTGGAACAGCGCTTCCGTTCGCGCCAACGCGCGCGCCGGACCGGAGCCGAGCGCGAAGAACGCATCGGGCTTCTGGCCGTGCGACAGGCTCCAGCCGGCGTATTGGCTGGCGAGGCAGGCGATCACAGGTTGCGGCGAAGCAACCGTCACCGTCCAAGGCCAGCGCGGCAGCACGGGATCGGACAGCAATTGGATTTCGCCAAGCCCCCCCATGCAGAGTCGTGCGATGCCAAGTCCCGCTTCGATGCTGCCAACCGTCGCCGCGCCCGCATCCACCAGGCGCTCGCCGAGGCTGCCCCGCGCGACGTTGATCCGCAGTGTCGTGGCATCAGCACACAGGGCGTCGAGCAGGCGCGTTGCCCGCGCATTCACGCTGATCAGTTCAGTCGGGATGGTCATACGATCGACTCCACGTAGTCCAGAACCAACGCCGCGGAAGCTTCAGCGCTATGACGCGCGAGCCTGGACGTCTCCGCACCCGCCAGGACCGTGCAGAGCGGTGCGCCCGCGGGCACCGGCACGCAAGGAGGCTGCTGGTCAGCCGCCCACTCCGGCCATTCGAAGTCGGGCGGCAGCACGATCCGCCGTCGCGCATACACGACGGCTGCAGCATTGGGGCGGCCGAATGACGGTGTTTGCCCGGGCAGCGTGCCGCGACACGCTTCAACATGAAACCGAAAGAGCATGTCCGCAGAATCACGAAACACGTCGAGCGTTGCGCCAGGCCGCGGGTTGATTTCCAGCAGGTGAAATCCGTCATCGTCCAACAGGAAGTCCGCACTGATGAGCCCGGCCAGCCCGGCCTCGGGCACGATCCGGCCGATCGCGTCCGCCATGCCGGCAGCAAGCGGCGGTGAAACAGCGGCAGGTCTCACGGCGCCGCCGTAGCGGAACGGTTGGCCCGGCGCGGGGTTGGTCCATTGCTCGCTGAAGCCGAGCAGCATGCTCTGCGTGCCGTTGGCCAGCACCATCGCCGAGACCGCGCGGCCGGGCAGACGCTGTTGCAGATAGCGCGCTCCCGTCGGGGCTCGCGTCGCTGGTCGCACATGCCCGCCGCCCGAACCGCCGGCGCGTTTTTCGAACCACGCGCCCTCGCCGGCATCGCCGTGCCGCGTCAGCGGATGCGGGACGCCGTGGCGCCGGCAAAGCGCCGCCAAAGCGTCGGGGCGCTTGACTTTGCGCACGGTGGCTGCGGAATTGCCGAGCAACGCGTACCGTTCCGCCAACGCCTTCAGGAGCGTGGGACGATCCTCGAAGCCGGCGCCGTAGGCCAACCCCGCAGGCGCGGTCGAAGCAGCCAGCGCATCCAAAGCCGATAGCAGCCCGTCTCGCCGAAAGCCGCGAGACAGCCTGCCGGGCACACGCACCGATGCGGCGGCGAGTGCCTGCGTGTCCAGATCGCCGAACAGGTCCGCAACCAGCGGCTTGTAACCCGCGCGCCTTGCGGCGGCGGCCAGCGCGCGGCCGGACAGGGCGGCGATCAGGACGAACCCCCGGTCAGGCAGCGAGTTCACGGGCAAAAGCGAACGCGTCGCGGAAATCGAAGCGGACCGCCTTGTCGCTTTCGATCATTTTCCGAAACAGACCAAACTCGGTGCGGTACTTCGTGTCCCCGATCGCCAGCGCGCCGAGACCAAGCGCATCCACGCCCAGCGTTACGCCATCGGCCATGGCATCGAGGCCCTCCATCCCGGCCGGAGGCACCGCGTTGGCGTCCGCAACCAGCAGGACTCCCGGCGCAGTATGAAGCTGCGCGGCCGTGAGAATCTGCACCCCGGCTCGTCCGGCGCAGAACACGGCTTCGGCCTGCTGCAGGATCGCCGTCTTGCGCTCGTCGGTGCTGCCGTCGGCCGCCTGAACGGTCACGCTGAAGCGATTGGCGATCTCCGCAGCGGAGCGGCTGACGCGCGCCCCGCCGTCGTGGCCGACCAGCGTGACCCGCGCGCCTTCCAGCGCCGCGATCACGGCGGCGGCGAAGCCGACGACCCCGGTCGCGCCGAACACAGCCAGGCGCAGGCCATCGAGCCCGCGGCCATGCTGCTTGTCCAGCAGCCGTTCCGAACGGGCGACCATCGCGGCGGCAGTGGTGAAAGAGCCGGCAGGATCGGCGAACAGCGAAATCACGAACGGCGGCACCATCGCGCTCTTTGCCGACTCCATCATGTCGAGCGCCACCAGCGCGTCCTTGCCGCCAATGAAAATGCCGGTCTTCGCGGCGAGCTTCGGCGGGCGCGAGAAGATCGCATCCTGGACCAGGCTGGTAACTTCCTCGTGATTGACCTTGCCATAAGGCAGGACGGCGTCGAAGCCCGCATCCAGCGCCATGTTGACGTCGAACGGGCTGACGTGCCTGAGCGGACTCAGCATGTGCAGAATATGCTTGTCGGCCATCGCGATCCTCCGTTCGGCTGCGGGTTCGGACCCGCGCACGATTCTGGGTCGGCGCAGGCCCGCGCGCCTATCGGGCGTCAGCCACGCCGGCGTCGGCTGTTACCGTCGCGCCACGATTGAGCCCGCGACAGATCGTGATGTCCAGCCCCTCGGCGACATCTGCCGTTAGCGCCTCCGCAATTCTCTGCGCAGTCTCGTCGTCGGGCGCGAAGGCAAACCCGGTCGGTCCCCAGGAACTTTGCCCGATGCCGACGGCGCCCATCGCGCCCATCGCCGTCAGCGCGGCGGCAACGCGCGGGCTGGTGAAGCGCCCGCCCTGCGCAGGCGCGAAATGGTCCCCCACGGCTTGCTGGATGCGGGTGACCGCATCGCCGAACCGCGGCAGATCGGCTTCCGCCAGCGCCGGCAGCGCCTGCATCAACACCCACCGGCAGAGCCGTGCCGCGATGGATTCCGCCATTGGCGGCAAATTGGCGAATGCTGCCCGCTCCACCGCGCCGGACAGGCCTTCGCGGCTCCGGTCCAGCACGAGCAGGACGCGCCACTGCTCAGGCACCGGCAGCCGCGCCAGCACCGGCGGGACGATTGTCGCCTCGCCATGCCCGCCATCCACCACGCATCCGCCGGCGCGAAACAGGCCGACGCCGACGCCTGAGCGCCCTCCCCGCTCCAACAGCGTCGCGTCTTCATCGGGGTCGAATGGCAGCCCGTGCAGCCGCCGCACGGCGGCGCCGATTGCCAGCGCCAACTGCGTGCCGGAGCCAAGCCCGGCATGCGCGGGAATCGCCTGGTCGATGCGCAGATCGTGGCCCGGGGATAACCGGAAGTGCTGCAGCATCGCTGCGAGGTGACGGGCCGCCCGGTCGCTGTCCGGACCTTGCACGGTGGTTACACCCAACCGGCGCAGCGAAACGCGCGTGACGGGTGCATCAAGCGATAGCCCGATGCTGCCGTAGCGGCGGCCGAGCGAACCGTTCAGATCAAGGAACCCCAGGTGCAGCCGGGCGGTTCCGTGAACCTCGACACACGGCGTCATGGAAGCTCCGTCGCCCGAACGGCCCCGGCAATCACTGATGTGTCGGAGACGACGTTCCCGGTTGCCGAAAGCATCGCTCATGTTCCACCTTAACCGGGGAGGCCGCAACCGGCGCCAAAGCAGGCCCAAACATGGCATGCAAAAGGGAGGATGCCCGAATGACGGAGCGCGCAGCAGAACGCGCCTATACCGAGGCCGACACCGAAGCTCGTCTGCAGCGTGACCTGCCGCATTGGAAACTCGATCGCGGGTGGATACGGCGGACCTATCGCACCCATTCGTGGAAGGCGACGCTGATGGTGGTGAACGCGATCGGCCATCTGGCCGAGGCCGCCTGGCACCATCCCGACATGACGCTGTCCTATGCCTGGGTCGAAGTGCGGCTGATGACGCACACGGCGAAGGGAATCACCGACAAGGATTTCGAACTCGCCGCGAAAATCGAGGAGGTGATCCAGTGGCAGCCCGGCAAGGCAGCCGGGGCGCTGGAAGGCACACCCACGGATCAGCGATTCGCCCACGTCAAATACGATGGGTGAGGCGGCGGCCCAGGAACATGGAACGGCGCTCGATGACCGGGTCGCCGAAGCCGCCACCCTGCTTCGCGCAAGCCGCAATGCGGTGATCGCGGGATTGGCGACGGACAGCGCGGGCGCCGAGGCAGCGTATGCGCTGGCCCGCAAGATCGGCGCGGCAGTGGATCATGTCGCGGCGGCAGCCGCTTTGCGCGACCTTGAGGTCATGCGCGAGGCCGGTCGGATCACCACGACACCGTTGCAGGCACGCGCGCAAGCCGATCTCGTGCTGCTGGCGGGACCCGGCCTTCTGACCGCCTGGCCGGATTTGGTGGAACGCCTGTCGCTGCACACGCCGCCGACGCTGTGGCCCGAGCTGCAACGTCGCGTGGTTGTTCTGTGTGCCGGCGGCGAGGCACCGTCGTTGCCGGGCGCAGAGACAATCGAGGCCGATCCGGCGGAGCTTCCGGCGCTGCTGGCCACGCTGCGCGCGCTGGCGGCAGGACGGACCGTGCGCACGGACGCGCCGCACGGCAGCACGCTGCGGCAGATCGCGGAGGCGCTTGCCGCTTCCCGGTACGGCGTCGTGGTCTGGTCGGCGGCCGGGATCGACGCGCTGAGCGTCGCCATGCTGTGCGGCCTGACCGACGACCTCAATGCGAAAACGCGCTTCGCCGGCCTGAAGCTGCCGGCGGACGGCAACGCGGCCGGCGTGGTGCAGGCGGCGGGCTGGTCAACCGGCTTCCCGGTGCGCGTCGGATTCGGTCGAGGCGCCCCAATTCACGATCCCTGGCAGTTCGATGCCACCCGCATGGTGGAGAGCGGCGAGGCCGACGTTGCGGTCTGGATCTCCGCGTTGACGCCCCGGCCGCCGCCGGCGTGGCGCCGCAGCCTGCCGATCATCGCGCTGGTCGCGCCGGGCACCCGGTTCGACACGCCTCCTGCCGTCACCGTCTGGGTGGGGCGTCCAGGCGTTGACCACGACGCCGTGTTGTATGACCCAAACCTTGGTGCGCTCACGGCGAAGCAGGCCACGGCCCCGAGCCTGGCGCCATCGGCCGCCGATGTCCTGGGGCGCATTGCCGCTGCAATTCCCCAGGAAGCCGCATGCTGACGCGGCTCGCGGGCGGGCGCGTCGTCGATCCGGCCAACGGCCGGGACGCACCCGGCGATGTGTGGTTCCAGAACGGGCGCATCGTACCGCCTCCGGACATCGGCAAGCGCCCCGATGCCGAGCACGACGTTGCCGGCGCGATCGTGCTGGCGGGCGGCATCGACATCCACTCGCACATCGCTGGCGCAAACGTGAACACCGCGCGTCTGCTGCTTCCGGAACTGCGAGGTGACCGCTTCGACGGCACGCCGGTCAGCCACGAGATCGGCCGGATGTATGCGGCGATGGGGTTCACCATGGTCGTGGAGCCCGCAATCTCTCCCCACGTCGCGCTGCAGGCGCAGCTTGAGCTGGCAGCGATCCCGTTCATCGACAAGGCGATCCTCTGCGTGCTCGGCAACGAGGATTACCTGCTCGGCTTGTTGCGCGACGGCGAATCCGATGCGGCCGTCGCGGACTATGCGGCACGCACGCTCGGCGGGGCGCGCGCGATCGGCTTGAAAGTCATCAACCCCGGCGCCGCTGCCGCTTTCAAGGAGAACGTGCGGCGCTTCGGCCTGGATGACGTCGTGCCGCGCTATGGGGTTTCGTCGCGCGCCATCATCAATGCGTTGCAACGAGCCGCGGACACACTCGGCGTTCCGCATCCGGTGCACCTGCATTGCAGCAATCTCGGCATGCCCGGCAATGTCGAGACCGCACTGGCCACGATCGAGGCGGCCGGCGACATGAAGCTGCATCTGGCGCATCTGCAGTTCTACGCTTACGGCACCGAGGGGCCGCGTGGCTTCTCCTCGGCCGCGCCGCGTCTCGCCGAGGCGATGAACGCCAATGCCAACATCACCGCCGATGTCGGGCAGGTGATGTTCGGCCAGACCGTCACGATTTCGTCCGACGTGCTGCGGCAGTTCAACGCACGCGGCCAGGCGAGTCCGCGCAAGTCGGTGATCCTGGACGGCGACGGAAACGGCTCCGGCGTCGTGCCGTATCGCTACCGCCGGCGGAATTTTTTCAATGCCGTGCAATGGGCGGCGGGGTTGGAACTGTTCCTGCTGATCAACGACCCATGGCGGGTGTTCTTCACCACCGATCATCCGAACGGCGCCCCGTTCACCGCCTACCCCGACTTGTTTGCGCTGCTGATGGATCGCGAGCTGCGCGCACGCTGGATCGCCGAGCTGCCCGCCGAGGCGATGCAGATGACCACGCTCGGGTCGATTGCGCGTGAGTATAGCTGGCCCGAAATCGCGGTGATGACGAGGGCGGCACCGGCACGGCTGCTCGGACTCGCCGATCGCGGCCATCTCGCACCGGGAGCACGGGCGGACATCGCCGTGTATCGCCCTGGCGCAGACCTGGCGGCGAGCTTCCGCAACGCAGAGCTTGTGTTCAAGGACGGCATGTTGATCGCGCGCAACGGACAGATGGGACCTGCCGTGTTCGGCCGCGTGCTGAACGTGCAGCCGGGGTTCGATCGGGCGATCGAATCCCGGCTCGGCGCATTCTATGACCACATCTACGGCGTTCCGCACACGGCATTCGACGTGCCGTTGCACGCGGTCGCGCACCCGGAACCGTTCGAGGCCGTACCGTGCTCGCCCTGACCCGAAACGGCGTGCGCATCGACGACAGTTTCGCCGAGGCATTCGACATGCGCGCGACCGGCGTGGTGATCACCGCCCCGACGCTGCGCTGGGTGCGGCAGGCGGCCATCACGACAACCGGTTTCGCCACCTCCATCATCGGCTGCGGCGTCGAGGCCGGGATCGACGCGGAGCTGCGTCCTGACGCGACGCCGGACGGACGGCCCGGCGTGCGCGTTCTGCTGTTCGCCGGCTCCACGGGCGAGTTGCAAAAGCAACTTGTCGGGCGCGTGGGGCAGTGCGTGCTGACCAGCCCCGGCTCCGCCTGCTATGCTGGCTTGGAAGCCGACGAAAAGCTGCGCCTGGGCGACGGGCTGCGCTACTTTGGCGACGGCTGGCAAATCTCGAAGCGGTTCGAGGACCGGCATATCTGGCGCATCCCGGTCATGGACGGAGAATTCGTCTGCGAAGGCACGACGGGGCTGACCAAGGGCGCGGTCGGCGGCGGCAACCTGATCCTGATGGGCCGCTCGGCGGACGCAACGCTGCACGCCGCGGAATCCGCGATTGCGGCCATGCGGGCGGTGGCGGGCGTGATCATGCCGTTCCCAGGCGGGATCGTGCGGTCCGGCTCCAAAGTCGGATCGAAGTACAAGGGGCTGATGGCCTCGACCAACCATGCCTACTGCCCGACCCTTCGAGGCGCGACGCCATCCGAACTGGATGCGGACATCGCCGCCGTGCTGGAGATCGTGATCGACGGCCTGACGCCCGACGCGGTGGCGGCGGCGATGCGGGCCGGTCTCGCGGCGGCCATCGCGCTGGGTCCGGACCAGGGCGCGGCGCGCATCGGCGCCGGCAATTACGGCGGCAAGCTGGGGCGGCACCACTTCCATCTGCGTGAGCTGCTGTGATGCGCTTCACGCTCCGCGCCCCGCCGGAGCAGCGGCTCGATCTGTCGCCGCTGGTGCCGGACCGGCTCGCGGGGCTCGATCAGGCGGCGATCGAGCGGGTCGGGCTCAACACCACGCGGGCCACGCTCTGCGTTGGCGACGTGTTCACCGTGCGCATGGGCGATCCGGCGCGGGTCACCTTCGATGGTGGCTCGGAGCGGTTCGACAACCTGGGGGAGAGTCTGTCCGCGGGCGAGATCGTGGTGGAAGGCGACGCCGGCCAGTTCGCCGGACGGCGCATGAGCGGCGGCCGGATGGAGATCCGCGGCAATGCCGGCGGCTGGGCTGCCTCGGCGTTGCGCGGCGGCCGGATGGAAATCCACGGCGACGCCGGAGAGCGCCTGGGCGGCCCTGCGTCCGGGGAAGTGGCCGGGATGGCAGGTGGCACCGTCGTCGTGCGCGGCAGCGTCGGCGAGCGCGCCGGCGACCGGATGCGCCGCGGCCTGATCGTGGTGGAAGGCGACGCGGCCGGCTGGACCGGCAGCCGGATGATCGCCGGGACCCTGGTGGTGTGCGGCGACGCCGGGGTGCTCCCCGGCTATCTGATGCGGCGTGGGACGCTGCTGCTTGGCCGTGCCGAGACCCCGCCGCCGACCTTCGTGCCGAGCGGCGGGGCGCCAACGGTGTTCCTGCACCTGCTTGCGGCCGCCCTGAGCCCGGTTAGCGAGCCCGCCGCGCGGCTGACGGCGGCACCGTTGCAGCGACTGCTGGGCGACATGGCCTCGCTGGGGATGGGCGAAATGCTGGTGCAGGCCGGGCACCTCTAGCCCACCCCGGCTTGCCCCCACACGGATCGCGCCCACGTCACATTCCCCGGGCGGCGACCGCGAGCAAAGCCATGACGTCGATGATCGATCTTGTCGTGCTGGCGTGCACTTTGGCCAACCCGAACGCGTGCCAGGAATTTCACCTGCTGTTTCAGTCGTCCGGGTCGCTGCAAAGCTGCATCATTCAGGCGCCACCGTATCTCGCGCAGTGGGTCGGGGAACATCCGAAATACCGCGTGGCGCGATGGCGGTGCGCCTGGCCCGACCAGGAAGACGAGAAGAGCTGACCGAACGCCGGGCAAGCCGAGGGCAAGCCGGGCCCCCGTTGACAGTGGCAGAACGACATCCGCAGTGTCGCGCGGCGAAGCGACGCAAGGTTGCCCGGACGTGATGAAACTGATCGAGCCGCTGGCTCTGCTGGACGGCATGACCGCGGTGGCGGCGGTCCGTAGCGGCGAGGCATTGCCGCTGGCCGGGGGGCGGGCCTACTGCCTCGCGCGGCTGATCGAGGGGGTAACGGCCCGGCTGGTCTCCGCGCGCGATCTGCCGGAGGACTGGTGCGACGTTGCAGCCCGGCTCGCGGCGGTGCCGGCGGTTTGGGCCGGACTCGGTCCCGATCCGGTGGTGATGGGCATCCTGAATGTCACCCCCGACAGTTTCAGCGACGGCGGCGACCATGGCGACCCGGCGCGCGCGGTTGCAGCCGGACGGGCGATGGTGGCAGCCGGCGCCGGCCTGCTGGACATTGGTGGCGAAAGCACGCGCCCCGGCTGCGCGCCCGTCCCCCCCGAGTGCGAGCAGGCGCGCATCCTGCCGGTCATCCACGGCCTGCGCGACAGCTTCGTGCCGTTGTCGGTGGACACACGCAACGCATCGACCATGGCGGCGGCACTGGATGCCGGCGCAACGATCATCAACGACGTGTCCGGGCTGACGCATGACCCGGAGGCCGCCGCGCTGGTGGCCGCGCGCGGCTGCCCGGTCGTGCTGATGCATATGCGCGGCACGCCGGCCACGATGACCGGGCTTGCCGGCTACACCGATGTGACGGTCGAGGTGACCAGGGAATTGGCGGATCGCGTTCGCGCCGCCGAGGCTGCCGGCATCCGGCGCGCGCAGATCATCGTCGATCCCGGGATCGGGTTTGCCAAGACGGTCAGCCACAGCCTGGAACTGATCCGGCGCCTGCCGCTGCTGCTGAACCTCGGCTGCCGCATTCTGGTCGGCGCCTCACGCAAGTCGTTCATATCAGGCGTGGTTGACACGGCGCCGCCGAAGGGACGCGTCCCCGGCTCGCTTGCGGCTGGCCTGTTCGCGTTGTCCCGAGGCGCCTCGGTCCTGCGCGTTCACGACGTCGCCGACACGGTTCAGGCGGCGCGTATCTGGCAGGCGCTGCGGGCCGGCGCGTAACCCCGGATGACGGCGAAGCCCAGCCCCTGCTCAAACAGGTTCGCCGGTCTCCGACCCGGCGACCGCCGCGAACACGACACATTCCATGGCCCGCCGCCCCCGTTCGGCGGTGGGAAAATGAGCGACCTCGGGCGCCGCCACCGGCGGCTCCGGGCTGTGGGGGTGGACGGGACGCATCAGGAAAGCGACCAGATCCGTGGCTCTGCCCTTGTTGAGACTATAGTAGATCTGCTTCGCTTCCCGCCGCGGCGTCACCAGCCCGCCTTCCCGCAGCGCCCCAAGATATTGCGACAGGTTCGGCTGCCGAATGCCGAGCTGTTCCTCCAGGACACTGACCGTGCACTCGCCGGCGAGCAGATGCTCGGCAATCACCAGTCGCAGCGGATGGCTGAGCGCCTTCAGCATCGCCGCCGCCTCTTCCGCACGGGCGCGTGACGGGATTTCGATATGGTTTGTCATGCTGTCCTCGGGCGTTGATCGTGCAGCCGGTAATACCAGTCCTGGTCGGCGTCGAAGGCGTGACCGGCGTCGTCCAGGTTCTGCGGCGCCGGATCGAAGACCTGGCCGCCGGGCTGCCAGCCTTCCGGGGTCACGACGCCGTCTTCATCGCTCAGCTTCAAGGCTTCCACCAGCCGCAGGACTTCACCGACCATGCGGCCCGTGCTCATTGGATAGTGCAGCGAAGCCCGGATCAGCCCTTCGGGGTCGATGACAAAGGTTGAACGGACAGTGGAGTTGTCAGTCGCCCTGGGGTGCATCATCCCATACGCGCGGGCAATCACCATCGAGACATCTTCGACGATCGGGAAGCTGATCGAGACGCCGAAGCGGTCCTGGATCGCCCGAACCCACGCCAGGTGTGCGTAGAGGCTGTCAACAGACAGGGCCAGCAGGTCGCAGCCGAGAACCTTGAAGCGCGGCTCCACCCGGGCAAAGCCGATCAGTTCGCTGGTGCAAACCGGCGTGAAGTCGGCCGGGTGGGAGAAAAACACCAGCCAGCGCCCGCGATAGTCCGACAGGTTGATGATGCCCCGCGTCGAGCGTGCCCGGAACTGGGGCGCCAGTTCGTTCAGACGGGGCGGTCCGGCCAGAGGTTCCAGCGGAGCAGATCCAGTCACAATGCCAGCCTCGATTCGGTATTAATACATTTCTCAATTAAGGATATTGACATATATCGCGATGGTAGGGCAATTCGTTTTGCGGGACCAGCAATTTTTTGACTACGCTTGGCTTCCGCCGCCGTCCGCGCCGCTTCCACCCCTCCCCTGGTCCTCCCGACCGAGACCGGCGGCAAGCGACGGGCGATAACAATCGGACGGGTGCTATTAACTGGCGGCCGGCGTATCCATATAGGCGGTTGGTTCCATGAGGCGCCTGCTGGACGGAGTTATCTTGCGCGGACGGGCCACGGCCTGGCCGCGCGATTCAGTTAGAGAGACATGATGGACAAGCGCGAGCTGAGCAGGCCATCGCTGAGAATTACCGGGAACGAGCATCACGGTCCAACGAACGAGTTCGTCTTCGACGTATGGAACCCGCTGACCGGCACATACCAGCGAGCCGATTGTTTCGATACGGCACTGCGTCGTTTGGAAGTGCTTTGCACCCTCCTGCATCAAATGTGGTTGCACGAGCACAGGTCCCTGGCCACGCTGAAGGATGCGCCGGATGCACCGGCCACTGATGGCACCGCATGGTCGGAGTTCAGGATCAGCCCGAAGGCTATCCGAAGCTACGAGACGCGCCACGCCGATCGCCCGGTCTGGACGAAGGCCACCGGCGGAAAGGCCCAGGCCATTCAGACGACCTGCCGGGCGGTCGGATTCGTTCGCCAGACGTACATGATGTTCCCCGGGCCGGGCTCCGCAGGGCAGGCTCCGGTGCATCGCGCTCCCGCTGGGCCGACTCTGGCGGAATAGCGGCTGGCGAAGTAATGCGGAGGCGGTCCGGCAAGCGCAGATGTGTGCTATGGTTTTGACAGCGGCTGCAGCCTCATGCTTGCCGTCGTGACTCGGTTGCTAGCAGTGCAAGAAGTGCAACAAGGGAGCCGATGAAGTGGACGATCTGGAATTCGACGGCACAGGGTCTGGGGAAAAGCTGTTCGTTACGCTCGACCCTGAGGCTGCGGACATCGAGGTAGACGATGCGACAGACGGCGCGGCGGTGAGGATATCCAAGGACGATGCGATCGCACTGGCGCAGGCGATCCTTCGGAAATACCGGGATGCCGCCTGAGCAGCCGGTCACCGTGCTGGCGCTGGCGCCAAGAGGAGGCCGGCGGCCGGGGCTCTGATAACCGCCGTCTCCCGTTCTTGGCGCGCTCGATTTTGGAGCGTCTGGTGGTCGCAGTTTGCGATCGTTTGTAGACGGCGCTGGTCAGTTCCTCAGCCGCTTGGCGTTTGCCGTTGTCGCGCGAAGCAACGGCGCCATGGCGGCGTGCTGGGCCTGCATCGTCAGCAGCGTCAGGCCCATGACCTGGGAAGCCGCCCGGTTGAACCATGTCATGGCGTAACGGCCCTGCGATGCAGCCAGAGCGGCGGGGTCCGCCGAGGCAGTCATCGACAGGGCCGTCTCCGCGGCGATCGCCCACTCGCGGGTCGCAACCTCCGCCATCTGCTGGACGATGCGGGCGGACCGGTCCCACATGATCGTGCCCACCTCGGAAAACGCGGTAACCTTCTCCGGAACCATCTTGAGAAGCTCGGCATGGTCCGCGTTCATCGGGTCGGTTATCGCCGCGGCGCCAAGCGCCATCCGGTGCGTGAAGACCTGTGCGGCCGCCACGGCGATCTCCCCGCCGGTGGTGGTATTGCGTCCGGCTGCCGCCAGCACGTCGTAGGTCATCTCGATCGGGCTGTCCGCGTCTCGATCCAATGTCATGAAGTGTCCAATGTCCTCGATTCGACGCAGAAAGGCACATTCCCGATCCGAATGCACGCGCTGTCATGGGTGGACCGTCATACTCCCACCGCCTGACCAAAGACCGGGCCGGCGGATCAACCGGCGTCCTTGACCTCGTCCGTCACGACGGAAAAACCGACCAGCGTGTTGAGGCCGAACGCGTTGCTGATGGGCACGTCGACCGCGTCGCGGCCCCGGGCGATCAGGATACGTCCGATCCGCGGGACGTTGTTGCGCGGGTCGAACGTGTGCCAGTGACCGCCGAGATAGGCTTCGAACCAGCCGGCGAAGTCCATCGGTTCATAGGGCGGCGGCACGCCGATGTCGCTGAGATAGCCGGTGCAATAGCGCGCCGGAATGTTCATGCAGCGGCAAAAAGCCACCGCCAGGTGGGCAAAATCACGGCAGACGCCGGAGCGCTCGTTGAACGCCTCCCACGCCGTCCGCGTGGGGCGCGCATTGCCATAGCTGAAGTTGATGTGGGAATGGACGAAGTCGCAAATCGCCTGCACCCGGCCCCAGCCAAGCGGCGCGTGGCCGAAGAGCTGCCATGCCGTTTCCGACAACCGATCGGTTTCGCAATAACGGCTGCCGAGCAGGAAGACCAGCGCCTCGTCGGGCAGGTCCTGCACCAGATGCTGCCGGGCCGCGGGAACCACCGGATCGGGCTCGCCCCTGTCGTTCACCACCGCCGTGCTGGTTATCCTGGTCCGGCCTTGCGGCGCCACGATTCGGCTGCACCAGTTGCCGAAGCCATCCCGATACGGCGTAATGGGAACCGGCGGGTCGGTCTGCAGGTGGTCTGGTATCACCAGATCGGGAGCGCGCGAATGATGGACGTTCAACGACAGGATCATCGGAGTCGGCTGCGGACAGTCGTAGATCAGCTCGTAGCCGACGCGAATTTGCACTGTTGCCTCGCTATGTGACTCGTGTGGGATGAAATGAACGGATAATGCCGAGAAATCGGCATCCTGCCGAAAACAACCTCTCGGTAGGTAGATGGCCGTGACCGAGACCCGCGGCAAGTCCACCCGACCGTCGCGACAAGCTCTGCGCACAGGCTCTACCATCAGTAAGGACGTATAGAACCCTCGGACCGCTCAATCGGAACTTTGTTCGCGATTTTTTGACCGAATTTCACTTCGCGGGACGCATCACTGACGCCTGATACGCACCGCGTGCAACCGTTAGGCAGCCCGACCATCATCAGCTTTCCGAGCTGGCTGCAGGGCCAGCGTCTTCGGCCATCCAAGCCTGCAGCAGCGTATACGTCACCGCGAGCACGGCGGGACCGAGGAAGATGCCGATCAGCCCGAACGCGATCAGCCCGCCGATCACCCCCAGCAGGATCAACAGCAGCGGCAGGTCCGCACCGCGCTTGATCAAAATCGGACGCAGGAAATTATCCAGCGTCACCACCAGCACGGAGGCGACCAGCAGGAACGTTCCCCAGCCGGCGTTCCCGTTCCAGTACATCCAGGCCACGGCAGGGAACAGTACCAGCCCGGGGCCCAATTGCGCCACGCACATCACGAACATCACGGCCGTGAGGATGCTCGCGAGCGGCACCGCGGCAATTGCCAGCGCCAGGCCGCCGATCGCCGACTGCACGACCGCCGTCAGCACCACGCCCAGCGCCACCCCGCGAATTGCCTGACCGACCAGCACGACCGACTGCTCGCCGCGCCGGCCGGCAAGCCGGTACCCGAAACGCCGCAGCGAAGCGGCCGCGCGCTCCCCGGAGGCGTACATGATGGCCGCCAGCGCGGTGGTCAGCAGGAACTCGACGAATAGCATACCGAGGCCACCCACGGCGGAGACGAACCACCGCGTCACCTGGCCGGCATAAGGCGCCGCATGCGGCGCTACTTCAGAGACGTTGAGGTCAGCGACGCGCTCCCAAGCCTGCGTGGCCTCGTCGCCGATCAGCGGCAGGTCGCGCAGCCAGTCGGGCGGTGGCGGCATCGTGAAGGAAGCGAGCGAGCCTGCCCAACCAGCGATACGGTCGCTGTTTTCGACGATGGTGGCGACGGCGAGCCAGAACGGCAGCACGAAGACGATCAGCAGCGCGATCGTCATGCCAGCCACCGCGAGCGAGCGGCTCCCCCAAAGGCGCCGCTGCAGCCAGCGCATGACCGGCCATGTGGCGGTGACCAGCGTGGCCGCCCAGATCACGGCGGGCAGGAACGGAGTCAGGATCCAGATCGAAGTCCCGGCGAGCGCCGCGATGAACAGGACCGCGATCGTGGTGCGGGTAAGGTCGCGAGACATGCGTGCAGGGTCCCCCGAATGGGATGGCAGCGCTCCGAACTCTGGCGTACGGCGGCAGCGCGGAGAAGCGGAGCGCCCTCCGCCGCTTTCCGTGCGGCGTGGGGCAATGGTGGATGGCGCTTCGCTTATCCACCCTACCGGCGTTCGTCGTTTGTCACCTGGCAGGCTGCGCCCGCGCCGCGTTGCCGGCGAGCACCGTGTGCAATTGCGCGACCACGGCGGCGCCCTCACCGATCGCGCCGCCGACGCGCTTCACCGAGCCCGAACGGACGTCGCCGACAGCGAACACGCCCGGCACGCTTGATTCCAGCGGCAGCGGGCGAGCCGGCCGACTGCCCCCTGAACCCTCCGGCAGCGGACCGCCCGTCCGGACAAACGCCTTGTCGTCCAGAGCGACACCGCAATCCTTCAGCCAGCCGGTCGCGGGGTCCGCGCCCACGAACAGGAACACGTTCCGGATCGGCTTTTCCGTCACCTGTCCGGTCTGCGTGTTGCGCCAGCGCACGCGATCCATTTGTCCCTGGGGCGTGCCCGACAGCGCGACGACCTCAGTGCGCGTCAGCAACTCGATGTTGGGCGCAGCCTCGATCCGGTCGATCAGGTAGCGCGACATGGTGGCGGCGAGGCCAGGCCCGCGCACCAGCATCCACACCTTCGAAGCAAAGCCGCTGAGGTAGACAGCAGCCTGGCCGGCGGAGTTGCCGCCGCCGACAAGCACCACCTCCTCCTGCCGGCACATCCGCGCCTCGATCGGCGACGCCCAGTACCAGACGCCCCGCCCCTCGAACTCCCCGAGATGCGGAATGTCCGGCCGCCGGTAGCGCGCGCCGGACGCAACCACCACCGTGGACGCCTTGATCTGGCGGCCGCCGCCTACATCGACCGCAAGCGGCGCCTGCGCGCAATCGAGACGCAGGGCTTCGCTCGGGATCACGAACGCGGCACCGAATTTCTGCGCCTGCACGAAGGCGCGGCCGGCCAGCGCCTGGCCCGAAATACCCGTCGGAAATCCAAAATAGTTCTCGATCCGCGCGCTCGCCCCGGCTTGTCCGCCGAAGGACCGCGCATCGAGCACGACCACCGACAGACCTTCCGACGCAGCATAGACGGCGGTCGCGAGACCGGCCGGCCCCGCGCCGACGATGGCCACGTCGTAGGTCTTGTCCGGTCCGTCGATGCAGGTCATGCCAACGCAGCGTGCCAGTTCCAGCTCGCTGGGATTCTTGAGCACCGCTCCATTGGGACACGCGGCCAGCGGCAGCTCCGCCGGGCTCGGCGCGTAGCGCTCGATCAGCGCTGCCGCATCGTGGTCCTCGGCGGGGTCGAGCACCTGGTGGGGGTAGCCGTTGCGCGTGAGAAAACCTTGCAGCCGCACCACGTCCGCACTGGCGGCCGGTCCGATCAGCACCGGGCCGCCGGCGCCGGACTCGATCAGCGCCACGCGGCGAAGGATCAGCGCGCGCATGATTTTTTCGCCGAGTTCGGCCTCGCGCACCATCACGGCACGCAGCGCGTCGGGCGGGAGCAGCAACGCCTCGACGTCACCGACCGCCTGGGCGTCAACCAGCGCCGGCCGGCCGGACAACTGCCCCACCTCGGCGAGGAAGTGGCCCGCTCCGTACTCGACGATCGGCGCAAGGTGTCCCAGCGGATCGCGCCGCCTCACGGCAACCGTCCCGGCGAGCAGGACAAACATGCCGGGACTGACCTGGCCCGTGACGAACAGGGGGGCGGCGGTGGCGAAGTGCCGCACAACGCCGAACCGGCGCAAACGGTCGATCTCCTCCGGACCGAGCTCGGGAAACATCTGCTCGCGACGGTTGTCGATCATCGACATGGTCGAGCCCTCCCAGCGGGTTCGCGTGGCCGACGGCGAGGCTGGACTTTCCGCCACGCCTACCGGGTGTCAACGAAGAATCCTGCGATGGCTATTCGCCCGAAGCAATCTCGGCGCGCGGGATGGTATCGCCTTCGCCACGTGACCCGGCGCCATGCCCGGCGTGCGGCTCGGTGTCTTGCCTGACACGCGGCTCAGTATGGCGCTCCGCGCGCGGCTTTGTATCCCGCAGGCGGCGCCGGCCAAGTTCGCGAACCTCTGCATGCGGCGCCAACGCCTTGATGTTGGCCTGAATCTCCGCGCGCTTCTCGTGGATCGAGGCGATCACCGGCCCCATCGGCGCACCGACATCGACCAGCACGGCCTCGGACAATTGCAGGCTTGCCTCAATCGTCTCGGGTACCGCGTCCGAGGCGCCGACGCGGTACAGATGCGCCGCATGCGCGGCATCACGGGCGCGCGCCACGATCAGCAGGTCCGCCCGCTCGGCGCGCGCCGCGGCGACCAGGTCATCGACGGCGCCGCGTTCGTCCATGGTTACCACCAGGGCGCGCGCCTCATTCAGGTCCAGGCTGCGAAGCAGCGCTATCTGGGTCATGTCGCCATAGTACACCGGCTTTCCCAGGGTACGCTGGCGCGTGACGCGGTCGGCGTCGTGGTCGATGGCGAGATAGGGCACGGCGTGCACGTCCAGCATCGCGGCGACCGTCTGTCCGACCCGGCCGAACCCGGCGATGATCACGCGCGGTCCATCGCTGGCGGGCAACGGCTCCGGGGCGGCGGGGACGGCCTGCGTTGCCGCAACGCGTGCCAATCGTTTCCCCAGCGCCGAGAACATGGGGATCGCGGCCATGGTCAGCGCCGCGACAACCAGCGCCGGCTCCGCCAGCTTCTCCGGCAGCAGCATCTCCGTCACTGCAATAGAGAGGATGACAAAGCTGAACTCGCCGCCGGGCGCCAGCAGCAGGCCGGTCTGTACGCCGGTCACCCAGGACAGCCCGAAGCAGCGGGCCAGAACGGCGATGATGCCCAGGTTAAGCAGCATCAGGATCGCCGTGGCGCCCAGGATGATGGCAGGCTCGGCCACCACCTCTCCGAGGTCGAGGCCCAGCCCGACGGAGATCAGGAACACGCCAACGAGCAGGCCCTTGAACGGCTCGATGGTGACCTGGACCTGGCGGCGATACTCGGTCCCTGCGAGCAGCAGCCCGGCGATCAGCGCGCCAAGCGCCATCGGCACCCCGGCGGCCTCGCTCGCCAGCGCGGTGCCGATTACCACCAGCAGGCAGGCCGACATGAACAGCTCGGGGCTGCGGGTGCGTGCGACGCTGCGGAACAGCGGTCGCAACCCCAGGCGCCCGAGCGCCACGATGGCCGCCACCGCCGCCACCGCCTGGCCGACCGCGAGCCCGAAGCCGGCCAGCCCGGAACCGTGCGTGCCGGCGCCCAGCGTGCCCAGGACGAACAGGATCGGCACGACCGCGAGGTCCTGGCACAACAGGATGGCGAAGCTCGCCCGCCCAACCTGTGTGCCGAGCCGTTTCTCCTCCGCCAGCACCCCGATGACGACGGCCGTCGATGACATCGCGCCGGCGAGGCCCAGGACAATGGACGCGGGGGCGCCGAGCCCGGCCAGCAACGCCACGCCGGCGAGCAGCGCGGTAGAGATCACGACCTGCAGCGCGCCGAGCCCGAACACCAGCCGGCGCATCAGCCACAGGCGCTCCAGGGACAGTTCCAGGCCGATCACGAACAGCAGGAGCACGACGCCCAGATGGGCGACCGGGGCGATGGCGTCCGGGTCGGTGATGGTCACAGCACCGATCCAGGGGCCGATCCAGGGCAGGCTGTGCGACAGGCGGCCGAGGCCGAACGGCCCGACGATCACCCCGACCAGCATGAACCCGAGCACCGGGCTGAGCCGCCGGCGATGGAACAGCGGGATCACCACGGCAGCGGCGCACAGAACGATCAGCGCGACCTTGAACGCCGACAGATCGACGGAGGCTTCCATCCGGCCGGTTCAACCTCCCCTGTTCACGGCATGGCGTGTCTGCCCCGCTGCTTGGCGTGACCTTACCTGGACGTGATCCCTGCGCCGCTTACCGGATCAAGACCGGTGTCCGGTCGCGGACCCGCCCCCTTTGCGGGTCAGCCTGCCGACAAACCGCGCCGATGGAAAGCACGCTTCTTCGGCGGGCGATGGGAGGGGCCAGGGAACGACGCCGGCCGCGGGCCGGAGGGCGCGCCAGGGTGTGAGATCTGGGCGGCGGGGCCAAATGATGCCGGTGCGGGGGGCGCCTGGCCGGACAATGCGTCGGCGGAGGCGGTGCCGCGGGAGAACACCGGCCTGGTATGGCGGCGTCCGTCGTTGAACGTCGCGGCTGGCGGCGGGCTGACGGGCTGGATGCGAACCTCGTCCCCGCCTTCCGCGCTCCATTCGGCCTCAAAGAACGCCGCGCTGTCCTGGCTGATCTCGAACTTCGTATCGTGGTCGAAGATCCGGATCGCGCCGATGTCCCGCTTGGTGACGCCGCCGCGACGGCAGATCAGCGGCACCAGCCATTTGGGATCGGCCTTCTTCAGCCGGCCGATATTCAGGCTGAACCAGACGGTGGGAGCGGAGCCCGGCTCCGCGCCTTGCGGGTGGAACGCCTCGCTGGCAGCGCGCGCTGCACGGAACCCACGCGGCGCGTGCGGGCGCTCGGCTGCCCCGCGCGGATGCTCGGTGGCGACGTGCGGCCGGCGCTCCGGCTGAGGAACGGCGTCCGACAGCTCCTCCGGTGCCGGCAGGCGGGAGCGGGTCAGGCGGATCAGAGCCGCCACAACCTCCTCCGCGGGGCGCGCGGCAAGCAGCGCGTGCGCGACGTCGAGGTCCTCCTGCGCTGGCTCCTCCGCCAGCATTTGGTCCCGCAGCAGCCGCTGGGCGTCGCGGGCACGGATCTCGGTCGCGTCCGGCGGGCTGCTCCACGTCGCGCTGACCCCGGCGGCCGACAGCAATTGGCCGGCGCGGCGGTGCCGGTTTGCCGGCACCACCAGGACGCACGTGCCCTTGCGGCCCGCGCGCCCGGTCCGGCCGCTGCGGTGCAGCAGAGTCGCCCGATCCATCGGCAGGTCCGCGTGGACGACAAGACCCAGGTCCGGCAGGTCAAGGCCGCGCGCCGCGACGTCGGTCGCCACGCACACCCGCGCCAGCCCGTCGCGCACGGATTGCAGCGCGCGCGTGCGTTCGGTCTGGCTGAGTTCGCCGGACAGCGCCACCGAGGTAAACCCGCGCTCAAGCAGGCTGCCGTGCAAATGGCGCACCGACTCCCGGGTCGAGCAGAACACCAGGGCGGTTTGCGCTTCGTGATAGCGGAGCACGTTGACCACGGCGTGCTCCACGCCGGACGGCGCGACCGAATGGGCGCGGTACTCGATGTCGGCATGCGGCTGGTTGCGGACCAGGGTGTCGATCCGCAGCGCGTTGCGTTGATACTTGCGCGCCAGCGACGCGATCTGAGGCGCAATGGTCGCCGAGAACAGCAGCGTCCGGCGTTCAACGGGAGAGGCGGCGAGCAACTGTTCGAGTTCCTCGCGGAAACCGAGGTCCAGCATCTCGTCGGCCTCGTCCAGCACGAGGCCGCGCAGCTTCGACAGATCAAGCCGGCCGCGCCGCAGGTGGTCGCAGAGCCGTCCCGGCGTGCCCACGACGATGTGGCATCCGGCTGCCAGGGCGCGCGCCTCCCGCTGGCCGTCCATGCCGCCGATACAGGAGACGATGCGGGCACCGGTTTCCCCGTAAAGCCATGACAGCTCCCCGTGCACCTGCATGGCCAGTTCGCGGGTGGGCGCGATGACCAGGGCCAGCGGCTGGTTCGCCGCCGGAAAACGCGGCTCGCCTCGCAGGAGGGTGTCTGCCAGGGCCAGGCCGTAGGCAACGGTCTTGCCGGACCCGGTCTGCGCGGAGACGAGCAGGTCGCGCCCCTCGGCAGCCGGCTCCAGGACGGCTGATTGGACCGGGGTGGGCTCGGCGTAGCCGCGGCCTGCGAGGGCGCGCTCAAGGGCGGGATTGACCGAAGGGAACGGCATGCGGGGAAATCCAAGGTTGGCGGCAGCCGCCACGACCCCCGACCGCGAGCGATCGGAGGTTGGAAAGGACACGCCGAAATGAAATTTTCCCGTTGGTTATAGGCCGGGTTGCGCCAAGACCCAAGAAGTCATCGGCGCCGGGACAGTTGGGTCTGTGGGGACCGGCGGCTACGCCGGCGGCATCCTCCGCGATCCGATCCGCCGGTCGCGGGAGCGAATCAGATGGCCCGGGCGCCCCAGGGGTTACCCGATCGCGGCAACCGGCGAGCGCTCCTCCCGCCCGGTTCCGGTTCCAGCCGCTAGCTGGCCTGGGCAACCTGCTGGCGCATGGCGCTGATCAGGGAGTCGATGTCGTTGTTATTGTGGGCCAAATACGACGCGTAGTCGCTGCGCTGGGTCAGGCGCATCGACGTCCCTTCGGCCACGACATCCACGATCCTCGGGTCGGTGCCCGGTTTGCTGATCACCCAGTCCACATTCGTTGGCGGGTTGTTGGGACGCTCGACGACCGAGCTGACCCACGCCTCCTCATCCCGCATCTGCGCCTTGCCGATGGTGATCCGCACGCCTTTGTACTCACCGATCTTGGACGTGATACTCGTCACCAGGACCTGATGGAACAGGTTGAGGTAGTGTTCCTGCTGTTCGGGCGATGCTTGGCGCCAGAAACGGCCGAGGCAAAAACGGGCGACCCCATTCACATCCACCGTCGAGTTGATGACGTCAGTCATCGCCTTGCGCTTTTCCAGCGTCGTGCCTGGACCGTTCACGACCGCGACCAGCCTGTCGCCGGTGGCCCTGACGAAGGCGGCGGCCCGCTCTTCGGCGGTTTCGGCGGACGCATGACGGGCCATTCCGCCGGTTAGCAACAGGGTCCCGGCAATGGTCAGGAAAGTGCGACGGTTCGGCATGCTCTCGTCTCGTGGCAGTTCAGCGGTCTGTGGAAGCAGTTCGCGGGAACCATACAGGTATAGTGGCCCGGTTGTCGTTGCGAACCGCCTCGATCTGAGATTCCCGGTGCTGGCGGTACAGGCTGCGGAAGGTCGCATAGGGATCCAATGCAGTCTTCTTGATCGAGTCGATGGCATCCAGCGCGCGCTCCCTCTGATCGACCGCATTCAGCGCGAAGCGGCTCCAGTCGAGCCCCTTGACGGCCGCGCCCCGCCCGACCCAGGTGAACGGGTCAGCGGCGATGTCTACCCCGAACCCGGCGGCATCGCGAGGGTCCGACGGGCCAAGCACCGGAAGAAACAGGAACGGCCCCTCCGGTACGCCCCAGAGCGCCATCGTGATGCCGAAATCGGAGTCATGGTTTGGATAACCCCACCGCTTGGCCACGTCGAAGAAGCCGAGCACCCCCACGGTGGTGTTGATCAGGAAGCGCATATAGGTGTCGCCGGCCCGGCGCGGCTTGCCTTCCAGCATGTCGTTGCCAAGCTGCACCGGCGTGCCGAGGTTGTTCAGTATGTTGTGTACGCCGTTCCGCACCGGCTCCGGCACGGCGTAACGGTATGCCTGGGCGGCGGGGCGCAGGATCGCCGTGTCGATGCCATTGTTGATCGTGTAGAAGACGCGGTTGGTCGGCTCCAGCGGGTCGTTGGTCTCACGGAAATCGGCAACGGCGTCCGGATCGCTGGCCGGTGGCGGCGTGGCGCATCCAGCCAACATGCAACACAGGCTTGCGGTGCACAGGATTCCTGCCAGCAGCGCGGGAAGGCGGAGGGCTAGGCGCATCATGTTCCTCAGTCGAAGGGAGGGACGTCGGTTCGCTGCTAAGCGGGGCAGAAGGGACATGGCAGACCTGTTGCCAAATTGGAACAGGGCGGCGTTTGAGGACTCCGTGAACACCGCACAGCATGGCCTTTCACCGGCTGGCGTGCAAATCGCGCTTTCAAATCGGTAGGGATAAGGCTTGCGTTCCTGGCCGCTTCCGGGACATGGGACAGCAATGAATCACGCTCCGCCCCCGGCCGACGCCGCCCGCCCGACCTTGCAGCGCTGGCTCACCGGGCCGCGCATCGCGGCGCTGCCGGTCCACGACGGGCACAACCCGCCCCTGTTGTCGTTCGAGTTCTTCCCGCCGAAGACCGAGGCGCTGGAGCAACAGCTCTGGGCCTGCATCCGCCGGCTCGAACCGCTGCAGCCGCGCTTTGTTTCGGTGACCTACGGCGCCGGCGGCAGCACCCAGGCGCGCACCCACGATACGGTTGCCCGTCTGGCGCGGGAGACCAGCCTCACGCCGGCCGCGCACCTGACATGCATCGGCGCGACCTGCCCCGAGGTGAATGAGGTGGCGCGCCGCTACTGGGAGGCCGGCGTGCGCCATATCGTGGCGTTGCGCGGCGACCCGCCGACGGGCACGGAGTACACGCCGCATCCAGGGGGCTACCCCTATGCCGTGGATCTGGTGGCGGGACTTCGGCGCGTGGCGGCGTTCGAGATCTCCGTGGCCGCCTATCCCGAGACGCATCCGGGGGCGCTGAGCCCGGAGGCCGACCTCGACAACCTCAAGCGCAAGCTGGATGCCGGGGCGACGCGGGCGATCACCCAGTATTTCTTCGACGACGCGGTCTACCTGCGGTTCCTGGACCGGTGCCTGGCGGCCGGGATTACGGCGCCGATCGTGCCGGGGATCATGCCGGTGTCGAACTTCGCCCAGGCGGCGAAGTTTTCGGCAATGTGCGGCGCCAGCATCCCGCCCTGGCTGGCGCGGCTGTTCGAGGGCACCGAGAACGATCCCGAGACGCGGCGGATGGTCGGGATGGTGGCGGCAGCCGAGCAGGTGCGTCTATTGCAGGCCAATGGCGTGGACGAATTCCATTTCTACACGCTGAACCGCCCGGACCTGACTTACGCGATTGCCCATGTGCTGGGTGTGCGGGCCGTTCCGGCGGACGACGCGACAAAGCTGTAGATACCGTCTTGGGCTGCAAGCCTGAAGTGGCCGGTTCCCGTATTTTTCGATGGTAGCGGCGTGCTCGGCATGTTCAAGGACGCGTTGCGCCGCTTCGCGGTGGCCTTCGGCCATCCTTGATC
>Ga0302202_10000863_pt1 | contig 38625 bp, 31 predicted proteins | sample II_Bog_N3_3_FD_194579 | JGI IMG/M metagenome (GOLD analysis project Ga0302202, IMG submission 194579) | Peat permafrost microbial communities from Stordalen Mire near Abisko, Sweden - II_Bog_N3_3 | ecosystem: Environmental > Terrestrial > Soil > Wetlands > Peat | place: Sweden: Abisko...
CCGGATGGACCGGGCGGACAACCCGCTCAAGCATGCGCCACATACGGCGCGCGAGCTGACAGCGGATGTCTGGCCACACCCCTACTCGCGAGTCCAGGCGGCGTTTCCGCTGCCCTGGGTGGCCACGTCAAAATACTGGCCGCCGGTGAAGCGGGTGGACAACGTCCATGGCGACCGGAATTTGCTGTGCACCTGTCCGCCGCTCGAGAGCTACGCCCAGGCGGCGGACTGAGTCCCCGGGTCGGTTCGGGTGTCGGGTCCGGGACCTGGCGCCAAAACTGGTCATCCCAGGACCGGTCCCCTGGGTTCTACGCGAGCGGCGCGGCAAGCACATTTCCACGTGAGCAGCGCGGCTTCTCTCAGCCAAGCAATCGCGGTTGGGCGGTTGGCGACCCTGCGGTCTTCGTGTCCGCCTCATGGGAGAGGCCGCGCCCCGGGGGAAGTGTTACGAACGTGCGCGATTGTCCAGCCTCGATGACCTGCCGCAGGGCTTCGATCTTTGCAACATGCTCTCTCGGACCCCAGGTGGTGCCCGGCGGCGTTGGGTAGGATGGCAGGATCGGGCTGCGGCGCGAAGCCGGCGCTACGGCTCGGCGTCCTGCATCGCTTGTTCAAACGTCCACGGGCACTCGGCCGGGAAGGTTATGTCAGGCAGGTCGGTCTCCGCTGCCGCACTGCGTCGCGCCCGACGATAGGCGTCCGCCATCGCCTCGGGCAGCTTCGCCTTGAGGCTCGGGTTATCGATCATATGCCGATCCAATTCATCGCGCGTGTTTTCGATGGTCACCTGCCAGGATCGGCCACGGCGCGCCGGCTGGTACTGCCACTTGAGGAGGTGCAGCAGCAGCACCACCAACCGGCTTACGAGCTCGCGCTTTTCGCTGCGGCCCATGCTCTCGATTTCCTCGGCGATGTTGGCGACATCGGCGTCCGACAGCTTGCCGGCGCGCAGCAGGGCAGCCTGCTCATTCGCCCAGGCGTAGAAGTCGCGGTCGTATAGGTCGTTGGCGCCTGTCTCACTCATGGATTCCGCCCCTTTCGGCTGGCCTTGGCGGGTTTCGTGGCCGGTGACGGGCTGCCGCTGCGCCGCGCTTAACTTTAGTGGGCAACTCGAGATTCATCAACCAGGACCCCACGCCATCAGCGGCGGTGCGACGGAGGGCCGTTACCCATGCGCGCCCCGGCGCTATCAGGTCGATGTGCGCCGCATACCATTCCGTTGACTAACGTAAACGAAAAGGCTACTTGATTTGAATCGACGGACGTGAGCCGTCGCTCTTATTTTCGGCTTCGCGCTTGCGGTGGCCTTCGCAGGCAGTATCTACCCGGCCTCGGCTAACCAAGCGGGGACAACAACCGCTCTCAAGCCGCCAACGGTCACTGCGATGACGCAACAGCCTCCCCCAGCCGCAGCGAACGACGCCGTCTCCGTCCCTGTATGGAAGGAATCCTATTCCGCTCCGATCGATTCTAGAGCTGCCAACGTCTGGGAAGCACCCAACGCTTGGAGATGCTACGCCGCAGGCAGGGCTTCGTCACAAATGAAGCGATAACCTCCGCTTAGCCTGATGATCGTTTTAGCCTGATGATCGTTACTGGATCAACGGACTACTCGACATGTCGCCACTACGTTATCGAGCCGCCATACCAGCGGCCGGCTTGCGGTTGGCGACGTCGCAAGGGTGCCGGCGCCGGTTGGGGTAGGTCCGCGATCCGGCGCCCCAACCGGTCCCCTGGCCGATTTCCACGCGAGGGGCGCGGCAAGCGCGGGCAACGGCGGCGACCTGACATGCAACCGCTTCTGGCTCTGCTTGGCCGCCGTTTATCCGATAGAGCCTGCCACTTTAGTCCGACACGTCCGCCAGTAGCCTTATTCCGCCGCCGCTGCCCAAGGCGTCTGCCGCAGCCGTCCCAACATGGCCTGCCGCCGCGCCATCGCTTTTACCCGGTTGGCTTCCTTGACCGGCCCGAAGCCACGGATCGTCTCCGGCAGTTCGGCGAGCATGACCGCAACCTCGAATGTCTCCGGCGACAGCGTGGCCGTCAGCGCGTCCAGGTCCGCGACGTACGAGTCGATCAGCGCGCGCTCCGAGCGCCGTTCGGCTTGCAACGCGAACGGATCGAACCGCGTGCCGCGGAGCCGTTTCGCGCTCCGCAACAGGCGAAAGATCGGCCGCGCGGCCCAGCCCGGCACCGCGATCTTGCCCCGCCGTCCGGTTGCCGGATCGACGCGCCAAAGCAGCGGCGGCGACAGGTGGAACACGGCACCCTTGCCGTACGACGCCGCCAAATGCAGGCGCGCGACCTCGTACTCGTCCTTGTACGCCATCACCCGGTACAGGCCCTCGGCGACCGCCCGCGACACGCGCCCGGACTGGCCGAAAACCGCCTCCTCACGCGCCGCGACCGCGTTCACCAGTGACCGGTACCGCTCGGCATAGGCGGGTGACTGATAAGCAACCAGGGCGGTTGCGCGCGCCTCGATCAACGCATCCAGGCGCTCCGGCGGACCATCTCCGGCATCCGCCAGAATATCGTCGATCAGAGCCGGCGTCGCCGCCAGGATGCGCCCCCACAGGAAGCCCCGCCGGTTCACTGCGACCGAAGCCCCGTTCAGGTCGATCGCGCCCAGGATCGCTGCCTGGCCGGCTGGCACCAGCCCCTTCTGCCACGCCAGCCCCAGCAGCAGCATGTTCATTGCTTGCGCGTTGCCGAACAGCCGCTCGGCCAGCCGCGCGGCGGGCAGATAGGATGACGCCCCAGCATCGGTGAACCGTTCGATCGTGCGCCGGTGTAGCGCCGCATCGATCGGAAGATTTGCGTCGTGCCTGAACGCCGCGGTCGCCGCCAGATCGAGGTTGCCGATCACCGCGGCGCTGTTCGCATTCCGCTCCAGCACCCCTGCCCCGGCCGCCACCGCCAGATCCGCCGCCACCATCAGATCCGCGGTCCCGAGCGGTATGCGCACCACATCCAAATCGGCCGCGTGGTCGGCGATCTGCACATGCGCCACCACCGCGCCGTTCTTCTGCGCCAGCCCGGTGAAATCCAGCGTGCGCACATGGCGGCCCTCGATATGGGCCGCCATCGCCAGGATCGCGCCCGAGGTCACGGTGCCACCGCCACCGATGCCGGCGAACAGCGCGCGCCAGGGACGGTCCAGCGTGTCGGGCAAGGTCGGGGCCGGCAGCGCGGCGGCCAAGTCCGCCTCACGCGCCTGCCACCGCGGATCGGCGGCCGGCGCGACCGGCGGCCCGTCCACTGTCACGAAGCTCGGGCAGAATCCCTTCAGGCAGGACAGATCGACGTTGCAGCTTGTCGGATTGATCCGCCGCTTGCGGCCCAATGGTGTTTCCACAGGCTCTATGGCGATGCAACCAGATTGCTCCGAACAATCGCCGCAATTCTCGCACACATCCGCGTTGATCACCGGCGAGCGCTCCGGTTGCGCCATCACGCCCCGCTTGCGCCGGCGGCGCTTCTCGGTGGCGCACACCTGGTCGTAGATCAACACGGAGACGCCGTCGTGCTCGCGCAACGCGCGCTGCACGGCGTCGAGCTCGCTGCGCACGTGGCGCGTCACGCCGGGCGGCAGCGCGTCGGCGCGGGGCAGACGCTCCGCCGCCTCCGCCACCACGGCGATGCGAGCCACGCCTTCCGCCGCCATCTGCGCGGCGATCATCGGCACCGTCAGATGCCCCTCGGCCGGCTGCCCGCCGGTCATCGCAACCGCGTCGTTGAACAGGATCTTGTAGGTGATGCGCGCCTTCGCGGCGACCGCCTGGCGCACCGCCAGACTGCCGGAATGCGCGTAGGTGCCGTCGCCGAGATTGGCGAACGCGTGCTGCGCCCCGATGAACGGCGCCATGCCGATGAACGGCGCGCCCTCGGCGCCCATGTGGCTGAAGGTGCGGGTCTGGTCACCCTCGGCCAGCGCCATGAAGTGGCAGCCGATGCCCGCGGTGGCGAAGCTGCCCTCCGGCACGCGGGTTGACGTGCCATGGGGGCAGCCGGCGCAAAACGCCGGGCTTCGGTTCAGCAGGCCGGTCGGACGCTGCGGCAGCTTGGGTGCAGGCGGCTCCGCAACGTCGAGTCCCGCGGCGATCAAGAAACGAGCCAGCCCGCCGGCGATGATCTCCGGCGACAGTTCCATCAGTTGGGAGATCAGCGGCGCACCGGCGGCGTCGGTCTTGCCGGCGACCTCCGGCCGGGCGCCGGCGGGAAGGTGGTACAGCGCGTCCCGGATCTGCTGCTCGACGAAGCCGCGCTTCTCCTCGATCACCAGCAGCGCCCGCTTGCCGCGCGCGAAGTCGCGGAGACCCTCGGTCTCCAGCGGCCACGTCATCGCAACCTTATAGACCGCGATCTGCGGACAGCGATCGAGGCCCAGCGTGCGCAGCGCGTGCAGCGTGTCCTCGTGCGCCTTGCCGACGGTGACCAGCCCGACCGAGGCGTCCGCTTCGCCGCGCACCAGCCGGTCCAGCCGGTTCGCGCGTGCCCAGGCAAGCGCGGCCGGCAGCCGCTCCTCCGCCACGCGGCGCTCCAGATCGGCACGGTCGGCGGGAAAGCGCATATGCGGATCGTAGTTGAAGCCGTATGGCGGCCGGACGATCGCCGGTGTGGAGAAGCTGCGGTTGGAGGGAACCGTGATGGTGGCCGCCTGCTCCACCGTCTCCGCCGTCGTCTTCAGCGCGACCCACAACCCGGAGTAACGAGACAACGCGATCCCGGCCAGGCCGAAATCGATCAGCTCCTGGGTCGAGGCCGGGTTCAGCACCGGCATAAAGCAGCTTTGGAAGACGTATTCGCTCTGATGCGGATAGGTGGAGGAGTGCGCGCCATGGTCGTCGCCCGCCACCGCCAGCAGACCGCCGCGCGACGCGGTGCCGAGCATGTTACCGCAATGGAATGCATCGCCGGTGCGATCGACGCCGGGACCCTTGCCGTACCAAACGCCGAAGACGCCATCGACCGTCTTGCCCGGGAAGGCGTCAAGCTGCTGCGAGCCGTACAGGATCGTCGCCGCGAGGTCCTCGTTCAGCCCCGGCTGGAAGCGGACGTCGTGGGCTTCCAGCAGCTTCTGCCGCCGCCACAATTCCAGGTCCAATCCGCCGAGCGGCGAGCCGCGATAGCCCGAGACCAGCCCGGCCGTGGCCAGCCCCGCGGCCCGGTCCAGCCGCGCCTGCTCCAGCACCAGCCGGACCAGCGCCTGGATGCCGGTCAGCAGCACCGGAGTGTCGAGATCGACGAAACGGGACTCCAAACTCACGGCCGAGCGGCCGAGACCGATGTCCATCTGCCAGACCCCTCATTGCGGCGAGCGGCGTTGCGCCCATCGTTCATCACCGCCAAGTTTAGATAAGATGGCCTGGAAGGTGCTCCTATAGTTGCCCTGGCAGCGCCCCCCAATTTGGTTGATTCTGCCAAATCGTTGCGGCGCACCACACGGAGGCGGCATGGAGCTCGACCGGATCGACTTCGCGATACTGGATCACCTGCAAGCGGACGGACGCGCCACCGCCGCCGAAGTGGCCGACGCCGTCGGGCTGTCCGCTTCGCCGACGCACCGGCGGCAGCGGTTGCTGGAAGAAGCCGGGATCATTCAGCGCTATGTCGCGTTGCTGGATCAGGACAAGGTCGGCGTGCCGATCAACGTGTTCGTGACGGTGAAGCTCGCGACGCACAACGCGGAGGCGCTGGCCGCGTTCGAGAACGCCATCGCCGCTTGTCCCGAGGTGATGGAGGTCTACGAGATGACCGGCAGCCGCGACTATCTGATGCGTGTCGTGGTTCCCGATATCGCGGCGTACGAGGCATTCCTGCGCGGCAAGCTAACACGCATCGAGGGGCTTCAATCGGTGGAATCGGCGATGGCTTTAAAGCGGATCGTGTATCGCACGAACCTGCCTTTGAAACGGCCTTCGCGATGAGAAGGCCTGCATCCTTCGCGGAAGGCCAACGCCGCGGCGATGCTGCACGGGCAACAGGGACGGTCGCTCCGCACCAAGGTCGCAGCTTGTCGCCAGGTTGGCACTGGTCTGCCCGGAGTCAGACCGGCGCGTCGTCCCGCATCGCCTGCTCGAACGTCCACGGGCACTCGGCCGGGAATGTGGACTCGGGCAAGCCGGTCTCGCGCTCCGCGATCAGCGCCGCGTCGCCATAGGCATCGGCGAGGATGGCATCGAGGCTGCCACGGAGGCTTGGGTTCTGTGCCAGCACACGGGCCGCCTGGCGGCGTTGCTCGCGGATGGTCAGCCGCCAACTGTTGCCGCGCAGCCCTGGTTGGAACTGCCACTTCAGCAGGTGCGCCAGCAGCACGGCGAGCCGGTTCGTCAGTTGATTCCGCTCGCTGCGGCCCATGCTCTCGATTTCCTCGGCGATGTGCCCGACGTCGGCGCCCGACAGCTTGCCTTCGCGCAGCAAGGCCGCCTGCTCGTTCGCCCAGGCGTAGAAGTCGCGGTCGTACAGGTCGTTATCGCTCATGGCGCGGCATCCCGGCGGTTGCTTTGTTCAGCCAGACTGGTGCTCTTAAGGCCACCGAGCGTGGATCATCCCCCTTGCGGCGCTCCGGCTTTCTCGCGATCCAGGCCGGGCTGATTGGGCACCCGCTGGGCGACCGTCTTGCCATGTCGCGTGATCATGGCCTCCTCGCCTTGCTCGAACCAATCAAGCAGTGTTCCCAGTCCTTTTTTCGCCCGAAGGCACCGATTTCCTTCGTGGTGGCCATGGACAAGCTGGCTGCAATCCAGCCTATTGCCCGGCTGGGCCTGCGTCCAGGTTCTTGCTGTTCGCTTGAAACAGCCTGGACCACGCATCCGCCGGCATCAGATGTCCCGCCCAAGCTCGGTCAGGCTCTGGTGCGCCTCCGCGGCCGTTTCGTAGATATGTGGCGCCAACGCCCGTGCCCCGAACGCGGCGCCGAGCTTCACGCGCAGGAAGCCGCTGGTGGTGTAGCGGGTCACGCCGGAATAGAAGCGCTCGACCACATCCTTCACCATGGAAGCGTAGTCATCGAGCACCTCGGGCGCGACCGTAAACCTGTCGTAGTTGACCACGGCCCAGACCTTGTGCCCCAGCGGCGCCAGCCGCTCGGTGACCAGTTCGCGCATGCGTTCGATCTCGGCGACATTGCGCACCGACAGCCCCTCGAAATTGACGAAGAACAGCTTCTGCCTGGTGTCGAAGGTGAATCGCTCCTCCAGCGGGATTTCCAGCAGGTCCTCACGCAGCCCCATCGGCTCGTGCCGGAAGATCCGCGCATCCATCAGGCGGGGCGGCCCGCGCATGACCGGCAGGAACGCCATATGCGTCAGAATGTCTTTCTCAAGGTCCACGCCGGGTGCAATCTCGATCAGTTCCAGTCCCTCGGGCACCAGCCGGAACACGCAGCGCTCGGTGATGTACGTGACCGGCTGGCCGCGCTCGGCGGCATAGCGGCCGCTGAAGGTGCGGTGCTCGACCTCCTGGACGAACTTTTGGGTCCGGCCGTGCTCAAGGATGCGCAGGGCTCCGTCCTGTATGGCGACCTTCAGCCCGCCCGCGTCGAACGTGCCGACAAAGACCACCTTCTTGGCGTTCTGGCTGATGTTGATGAAGCCGCCGGCGCCGGCGAGCCTGGTGCCGAACTTGCTGACGTTCAGGTTGCCCTGCGCATCCGCCTGCGCCAGACCGAGAAACGCGACGTCCAGCCCGCCACCGTCATAGAAGTCGAACTGGTAGGGCTGGTCGAGCACCGCCTGGGTGTTCGTCGCGGCGCCGAAATTCAGCCCGCCAGCCGGCAGACCGCCGATCACGCCGGGCTCGGCGGTCAGCGTAATCAGGTCGAGGATGTGTTCCTCGTGCGCCACCGGGGCGACGCCCTCGGGCATGCCGATGCCCAGATTGACCACGCTGTTGGGCAGCAGCTCCAGCGCGGCGCGGCGGGCGATGATCTTGCGCTCGCTCATGTGCATCGGCTGGATCGTACCCATCGGCGTCCGCAGCTCGCCGGAGAAGCTGGCGTTGTACGGCGTGGCGAAGGTCTGCCAGTGGTACTCGGGCCGCTCCGCCACCACGACGCAGTCAACCATCAGACCTGGCACCTTCACGTCGCGCGGCTTGAGGCTGCCGGCTTCGGCGACACGCTCGACCTGCGCGATCACGATACCGCCCGAGTTGCGCACCGCCATGGCGATCGCCAGCACCTCCAGGGTCAGCGCCTCGCGCTCCATGGTGATGTTGCCGAGCGTGTCGGCGGTGGTGCCGCGGATGATCCCGACCGTGATCGGGAAGGCTTTGTACAGAAGCGCGTCCTCGCCCCCGACCGAGACGAGTTCCACGATGTCCTCGGTGGTGCGGGGGTTGATCTTGCCGCCGCCGTTGCGTGGATCGACGAAGGTGCCGAGGCCGACCCTGGTCAGGTGGCCGGGGCGATGCGCGGCGATGTCGCGGAACAGATGGGTGATGACGCCTTGCGGCAGGTTGTAGGCCTCGATCTTGTTGTCGATGGCGAGCTTCTGCAGCCGGGGCACGAGCCCCCAATGGCCGCCGATGACGCGCTTCACCAACCCTTCGTGACCGAAATGGTTGAGGCCACGGGTCTGCCCGTCGCCCTGGCCGGCGGCATAAACCAGGGTCAGATCCCGCGGCGTACCGCTGGACTTGAAGTGTTGCGAGGACTTGGCGAGGAACAGCTCCTCCAACGCCACCGCGATCCCCTCGGCGAAGCCGATGCCGACGAAGCCACCGGTCGCCACCGTGTCTCCGTCGCGAATCAGCCGAACGGCGTCGGTGGCCGAGACGATCTTGCCGCTGTTCGCTGCTCTCAGCGATTCGAGGAGCGGATGGATGTCACGGTGGGCCATCGTCGGCGCTTCCTCATACAATTCCTGTTGCGTAGTAAACGGCGATCACCACGAACACCGCTACGGTCTTGATGCACGTGATCGCGAAAATATCCTTGTAGGATTGCCGGTGCGTCAGCCCGGTCACGGCGAGCAGCGTTATCACCGCGCCGTTGTGCGGCAGGGTGTCCATGCCGCCCGAAGCCATCGCGGCGACCCGGTGCAGCACCGCCAGCGGAATATGCGCCGCGTTTGCCGCCGCGATAAACTGCTCGGACATTGCGGCCAGCGCGATCGACAGCCCGCCGGAGGCCGAGCCGGTGATGCCGGCCAGCACGGTGACGCTGATCGCCTCGTTGACCAGCGGGTTGGGGATTGCCTGCAAGGCGTCGCGGATCGCGATGAACCCCGGCAGCGCCGCGATCACCGCACCGAAGCCGTATTCCGAGGCGGTGTTCAGCGAGGCGAGCAGCGCGCCCCCGACGGCGAGCTTGCTGCCTTCGGCGAAGCGCCGTTTGACCGGGCGGAAGGCGAAGATGAAGACGGTCAGGATGCCGCAGAGCAGGGCAAGCTGCACGGCCCAGATCGCAACGACGGGCGCGATCGGCGTTACCAGCGGCTTGGTCAAGCCGGCCAGCGTCGCGGTGTGGCTGTCGCCGTAGACCAGCGGGATTGTCAGCGTGAACACCAGGTTCATCACCCCGACGACGACCAGCGGCAGCAGGGCGATCCCCGGGTGCGGCAGCTCCTCGTCGGGGATCGGCTCGGGCTCCAACATGTGGCCCGTGCCGTAGCCCTCGCCGGCCCTGGCGGCCTGCCGGATGCGCCAGGTCAGATAGGTGAGCCCGCAGATCGCGATGAAGGTGGCGCCGATCAGGCCGAGCCAGGGCGCCGCCCAGGTCGTGGTCTTGAAGAACGAAGTCGGGATGATGTTCTGGATCTGCGGCGTGCCGGGCAGGCTGTCCATGGTGAAGGTGAAGGCGCCCAGCGCGATCGTGCCGGGGATCAGCCGCTTGGGTATCGCGCCAAGGCGGAACGCCTCCGCAGCGAACGGGTAGACGGCAAACACCACCACGAACAGCGACACGCCGCCGTAGGTCAGGAGCGCACAGACGATCACGATTGCCAGCACCGCCCGCTCTCGTCCCACCAGGCGCATGGTCCAGGCGACGATCGACTTGGAGAAGCCCGACAGCTCGATGACCTTGCCGAATACGGCGCCGAGCAGGAACACCGGGAAGTACAGCTTCACGAACACGACCATCTTGTCCATGAACAGGCCGCTGTAGACCGGCAGCACGGCGGACGGATCGGTCACCAGCACGGCGCCGAGGGCCGCGACTGGCGCAAACAGGATGACGCTGAAGCCCCGATAGGCGACCAGCATCAGGAAACAAAGCGCACCGAGCACGACGAGAAAGCTCATTCGTCCCCACCCTTTAACGTTGTTGCAACTTGTTCAGATCGGACTTTGGCGCGTCCGTCAGCCAACGCGGACCGTTGGCCGATGTCAACGAGGCAGGCACAAGCCGGGCGTTCCTGACCTTCAAGACCGCGCCAGCGCGTGGCCCGGTTGGACAGCAGCCCCCCAGCCGCGCTACGTACTGGCAATCGCTAAAGCCCCGTATCAGGACCAAGCCGCACGCATGGCCAGCAGCAACGACATCCGCGCCACCTTCCTCGACTACTTTGCCCGCAACGGGCACCAGGTGGTGGAGAGTTCGCCGCTCGTGCCGCGCAACGACCCCACGCTGCTGTTCACCAACAGCGGCATGGTGCAGTTCAAGAACGTGTTCACCGGCCAGGAGAAGCGTCCCTACGTGCGGGCCACGACCGCGCAAAAGTGCGTCCGCGCCGGCGGCAAGCACAACGACCTGGACAACGTCGGCTACACTGCGCGGCATCACACGTTCTTCGAGATGCTGGGCAATTTCAGCTTCGGCGACTACTTCAAGGAACTGGCGATCCCCTTCGCCTGGGAGCTGGTGACCAAGGAATTCGGCCTGCCGAAAGACCGCCTGACGATCACCGTCTTCTCGGAAGACGAGGAGGCAGCCGCCCTCTGGCGCAAGGTCACCGGGTTCCCCGACCAGCAGATCATCCGCATCCCCACCGCGGACAATTTCTGGCGCATGGGCGACACCGGTCCGTGCGGCCCGTGCTCGGAGATCTTCTACGACCACGGCCCAGGCATCCCCGGCGGCCCGCCGGGCAGCCCGGATGCCGACGGCGACCGGTTCATCGAGATCTGGAACCTGGTGTTCATGCAATATGAGGAGGGACCGCCCGGCACGCGCGCGCCGCTGCCCCGTCCCTCGATCGACACCGGCCTCGGGCTGGAGCGGTTCGCCGCCATCCTGCAGGGCAAGCACGACAATTACGACACGGACACGTTCCGCGCGCTGATCCTGGCCTCCGCCGAGGCGACTGGGACCGATCCGGACGGCCCGTGGCGCGTCAGCCACCGCGTGGTCGCCGACCACCTGCGCAGCACCGCCTTCCTGATCGCCGACGGCGTGCTGCCCTCGAACGAAGGCCGCGGCTACGTGCTGCGCCGGATCATGCGCCGCGCCATGCGACACGCGCACATGATGGGCGCGCGCGAGCCGCTGATGTATCGCCTGGTGCCGGCGCTGATCCGCCAGATGGGCACCGCCTACACGGAGTTGCAGCGCGCCGAAAAGCTTATCGTCGAGACGCTGCTACTGGAGGAGACCCGGTTCAAGCAGATGCTGGAGCGCGGCCTGGGTCTGCTGGCGGAGGAGACGGCCCGACTCGGCAGCAGCCAGCCACTGCCCGGGGCGGTGGCCTTCCGCTTGTACGACACGTTCGGCTTCCCGCTCGACCTGACGCAGGACGCGCTGCGCGAGGAAGGCCGCGGGGTCGATCTGGCGGGCTTCGAGGCGGCCATGGCCGAGCAGCGCACCCGCGCCCGCGCCGCCTGGGCCGGCTCCGGCGAGGCCGCCACCGAGCGGGTGTGGTTCGAACTGGAGGAGCAGATCGGCGCCACCGAGTTTCTCGGTTACTCGACGGAGAGCGCCGAAGCCGAGATCCGCGCTTTGGTGGTGAACGGCACGCCCGTGCAGACGGCGCCGGCCGGCAGCGACGTCGCCGTGGTGCTGAACCAGACGCCGTTCTACGGCGAAAGCGGCGGGCAGGTCGGCGATACCGGTGTGATCACCGGCCCCGACGGGCTGCTGATCCGCATCACCGACTCGCAACGCAAGCTGGGCGATTTGTTCGTCCATCTCGGGCGCGTCGAGACCGGCGCGGCGGAGGTCGGGACAGCGGTGGTGGCCGAAGTGGACCACGTGCGGCGCACCGCGATCCGCGCGCACCACTCGGCGACGCACCTTCTGCACGAGGCGCTGCGCCGCAAGCTCGGCACCCACGTCACGCAGAAGGGGAGCCTCAACGCGCCCGACCGGCTGCGCTTCGACATCAGCCAGCCGCGCCCGATCACCGGGGACGAACTGGCCTGGGTGGAATCCGAGGTCAACGCCCGGGTCCGCGAGAACACCGAGGTCGTCACCCGGCTGATGACCCCCGAGGCCGCCGTCGAGCTGGGCGCGATGGCGCTGTTCGGCGAAAAATACGGCGACGAGGTGCGTGTCGTCGCCATGGGGAGCCCTGAAGGCAACAAGGGCGCCTGGTCGATCGAGCTGTGCGGCGGCACCCATGTCCGGCGCACGGGGGACATCGGCTATTTCAAGATTGTCTCGGAGGGTGCGGTCGCGGCCGGGGTGCGCCGCATCGAGGCGGTCACCGGCGCGGCGGCCGAGGCGGTGCTGGCGGAGACCCAGCACCGGCTGAACGAGGCCGCGCAGGCGCTGCGCACCGCCCCCGCCGAGGTGCCTGACCGCATCGCCGCGCTGCTGGAAGACCGCCGCAAGCTGGAGCGCCAGATCACCGAGCTGCAGAAGAAACTCGCCACCGGCGGCGGCAGCGAGGCGGTCGAGGAGGTCAACGGCGTGAAGCTCGCCGCGCGCAACATGGGCGAGGTGCCGGCGCGCGACCTGAAGGGCCTGGCGGACGCGATCGGCAAGCAGCTCGGCAGCGGCGTGGTGGCGCTTGTCTCTACCGCGGAGGGCAAGGCAAGCATCGTGGTCGGCGTCTCGCCCGACCTCGCTGGCAAGGTGTCGGCGGTGGACCTGGTGCGGGCGGCGGCGGCGGCGGTGGGCGGCAAGGGCGGCGGCGGGCGGCCCGACCTAGCGCAAGCCGGCGGCCCCGACGGCTCAAAGGCCGACGAAGCGCTGGCAGCAATCAGGACCGTTCTGGCGGCTTAAGCCCGCGACCGATTCTTGCGTCTCCGATGGGCACCGTAGGGTGGGTAGGGTGGACAAGCTCTTGCGCCGTCCACCTCTTTTTCGTGGGTCCCCGTTCCGTCCGCCCAACGCCTCGCTCCCTCACGGGTGGACCGGAGCGGTCAGCCGCAGGGGGTAACCGGCGAGCGGCGGAGTCCCAAGAGGCGGATGGCGCTCCGCTTATCCGCCCTACGCCTTGCCTCGATGCGACATTGCGGGGGCTGCCTATTGCTCCGGCAGCGCACGGAGATACGTCGGAACGATACTGATGCTGTTGTACGGCGAGCCGTTGATCAGCTTCATGCTCACGACGGTGTAGACCAGGACAGCCTTCTCGGCGTCGATCGCCCGATGGATCTGGAACGTCTTGAAGAACAGCGAAGCGGAGGAAAAAGCGATAACCTCCGCCTTCGGCAAATCGGGAGGTATCGTGACCGGACCTACCGCCCGGCAGGCGATCGAGAAGCGACTGGGATCTTCGGCCAGGCCCAGGCCGCCCTTGACCCCGCCCGTTTCCGCCCGGGACAGATAGCAGGACACATTCTTGACCTTGGGATCGTCGTAGCGGTCCACGACGACCTTGTCGTCCGGTCCCAGCCAGCGAAAATTCGTGTTGATGGAATCGATCCGGGTCTGCGCCACGGCGCTCCCCGCCATGCTTCCCAACGCCAGAGCCGCGGCAACAACCAGAATTCGCATGCACCCTCCAGAAGCGCCCAGCGACACCGCCTGAACCCCCGGCCGGCGATAAGGTTTCGGGAGCGGCGGGATCACGACATCGCTGGCGCCTTCATCGTGACTCAGCCCGCTCCCATTGCCAAGCCGTGCCGGATCGGCCGCCCGACACAAGCCTGCTAACAACGGCTGCGCCGCGTCCGGTCAGAACAGGTGCCTGAAAACGAAATAGAGTGTCCCGGCCAGCAGGATGGCCGCCGGCAGCGTCAGGACCCAGGCGAGCAACAGGTTGCGCACCGTGCTCCACTGCAGCCCCGACCCGTTGGCGGCCATGGTTCCGGCCACGCCGCTCGACAGCACATGCGTCGTGGACACCGGCAGTCCGAACATATCGGCAGCGGCGATGGTGCTGGCGGCGACCATCTCGGCCGAGGCACCCTGCGCATACGTCATGTGCGTCTTGCCGATCTTCTCGCCGACCGTGACGACGATGCGTTTCCAACCAACCATGGTGCCAAGGCCGAGCGCCACCGCCACCGACACCTTCACCCAGGTCGGAATGAACTTCGTGGCGTTGTCGAGCGAGCTGCGATAGGCGGTCAGCGCGGCCTTCTCGCTGGGCGACAATCCGCCCTCCTTCAGAGCGAACCGGATGCCTTCACTGACAAGGTACATCTCGTTGCGCACGTTCTCGACCGCGGCGGCAGGGATCGCGTTCATGGTGCCATGATCGCGCACCTGCTGGGCGATCGAGCCCACCAGCTCGCCGAATGCGGCAAAGGTGTCCGGCTGCTGAAGCGAACGACTGCGCACCGCCGCCGTGACCTCGGCCATTGCCTGATCGTGTGACACCACGACTCCACCGGAGCGTGCATCGAACGCCGCCTGGGCGTCCTGGCTCGCCTGGAAAAAGGCGGGCGTCGCGCTGTCCGGCAGCGCGTGGTTCAAGGCGAAGGCGGTCGGCACGGCACCGATCAGGATCAGCATGATCAGTCCCATGCCTTTCTGGCCGTCGTTCGAGCCGTGGGCGAACGACACGCCGGTGCACGTAAAGATCAGCCAGATGCGTATCCACAGCGGCGGCGGCTTGTCGGACGCCGGCGCCTGATACAGCGCCTTGTTGCGAATCAGCGCCTTCATTGCCAGCAGCAGCAGCGCAGAGAACACAAACCCCACCACCGGACTGAATAGCAGGGCGCGAAACACGGCCATCGCCTGGCCCCAATCGACGCCCGATGTCACGGAATCGGCCGGCGCCATAAGCTGGTTGGCGATGCCGACGCCGATGATCGAGCCGATCAGCGTGTGCGAGGAACTGGCCGGCAGGCCCAGATACCAGGTGCCGATGTTCCAGACGATGGCGGCAAACAACAGCGCGAAGATCATGTCGTAGCCGGCGCTGTTCCCCACCTGCAGGATCAGTTCGACCGGCAGCAGGCTCACCACGGCGAACGCCACTGCACCGGAGGACGCCAGCACCCCGAGGAAATTGAACCCACCGGACCACACGACCGCAAAATTCGGCGGCAGGCTGTGGGTGTAGATCACGGTGGCCACCGCATTGGCAGTGTCATGGAAACCGTTCACAAACTCGAAGCCAAGCGCTATCAGCAACGCCAGACCGAGCAAGACGAAGGCGCCGATCGCCAAAGGCGGGCCGCCAGCGGCGCTGATGTCGCCGAGCAGCCCCCATAGCAGATAGCCTAAACCCCCAATCAGCAGGCCGCCAAAGACCAAGCCGGTTGCCACGTGCGGCCTGCGGTTGAGATCGGGACGGATCGGTAAAGCGGCAGTCTCGGACATGCGTATGGGGACCCCTGTTGCCTGCTACCGAGGCAAATCTTCGGTCGAATTTTAAACGGCGCCGTTGACTTTATTATAACAGTTTTATGACAAGACTAGGGGGACGCTGTCCCCCTAGGACCCCCAGCCAAGGGCCGACGGCCCTTGGAACCCCCGACTTTCGTTAGACTCTTGCAGCCTTCAGGGCGGCGAGCCGGTCGGCCAGACTCTGCGGCGCCGGCCCCTTGCCGGCCGCGGCATCCATCGCGCGGGCGATGTTGGGATCGTCCTGCTCCGGCGCCGTCGGCCGCAGCAGCTTGGCTTTCGCAAGGGCGACGTCGGCATTCGCCAGGTCCTTGGCCGCCGAGTCCTGCATCGCCTTCAGCGCCACGCTCAGGCTGCTGGCCGCCGAGGACAGGCCAGCCGCGCGACGCGCCGCTTCGGCCTGCTGCTCGGCCGTCTGCCGCTGCTGCTCGGCCCGCGTCATGTCGCGACGGGCACGCTCCAACTGAGCACGCCCGTCCTTCAGCTTGCCGCCGGCCTCGGCGTAGGTCTGCTCCAGCATCTCCAGGAATTCCTTGGCGTCCGCAGCCTCGGCCTTCTCGCGGTTGACCTCCGGCGACATCTGCTCCAGCAGCGTCACCAGCGTGTTCAGGCTCTTCTCAAGGTCGGCCTTGCGCACCGGATCGGTTTCCGTATCGATCTGCCGCTGCAGCAGGTCCGCCGCCGCGAAGCGCTGGCTCGACAGAAGCTGGATCGCGTCGGCCTCGCGCTTCTCCTTGTCGTAGGCCTGTCGCGCCGCGGCGACCTGATGGCCCAGGTCATCCAAATGCTGCTCCATCGAGCGCAGTTCGGCCTCGCTGGCGGTCTGCGGGTCCCACCGCACCAGCGCTTCGATGCCGGACTGCACGGTTTTGTTGGCCTTCACGCTGATCATGTTGCCCATGAAGCGTAGCATCGCACTCCTCCTTCTTCTTGTTGCGAATTCAGGCTGGAACCATCGCGGCCGCGTTGAGCAGGCCGACCGCCAGTTGCGCCGCGAACACGGGAATGGCCGCAGCGACGTTCCCCGCCTCGATCATCGCCCGCGCCCCACGCGGCAGTACGCTGGTAGCAACGCCGAACGTGGCAAGCTGCAGGACAAGGGCAACAACCCCCCAGACCAGGATGTCGAGCACCCGGCCGGATGTCGCGAGCAGTGCGGCAAGCGGCACGGCAAGCCCGAGCACCGCGCCGCCCAGCACGATGGCAGCAGCGACGTTCCCGTTGCGCAACAGCTCACGCTCCCGAAACGGCGTCACCGCCATATAGATAAGTATGCCGGCGCCAAGCAGCGCCAGCGTCACCGCGAACTGCAGCAGCAGGTTCGGCAGCCCCCGGCCGAGCGAGTCCAGGACGGTGGAGAACGATGTGGTCAGGTCCGGGTTCATGCGGCGCTCCGCTGGTCAGGTGAGGGGAACGGCGGCCAGGTTCAGCGCGGCCGGATTGACGTCGATGCCGGCATGGATGCCGACCGAGGCGCCGCTCGGCTCCTCGACGGCGTCCACCAGCACGTATTCCGACTGCGGCCCCGGAGGGGCGGCGCCGGTGCGGGCACCGTAGAGCATGGCCTGATGGCTGCGGCGGGCGGCGCCGGTCGTACTCTCTATCGTCTCGTCGAACGCAATCGGCGCAACGGGAACGGTGCCGGCGTTCCAGATCCGGTCGTAGCTCTTGCCGTCCTTGGTCTGGAAGACCGGCCAGCCGATCGTCCCGCCAGCGGGGTCGAGCCAGAATCGCCACTCGTCGGCGGTCGCGGGTACGACCTCATCGATCTGGCTGAAATACCGGCACTCGTCCGGCGCACCGTCGGCCCCGAGATGGAGTTGGAAGAACCCACCGCCGGCCAGATACAGCCGTTGCAGGAAGACGGGTCCGCCCCGCAGCGTGCCGACCGCCTCGACATTGAACATGCTGCCGCCTTCGGGCGCATGGACTTTGGTGGTGCCGGCGGCGAGCAGGAACGGCGTCGGGTCGGCCGGGATCACCATGCCGACCCGGAACCGGCCTGCGGCGGCACCCGGCGGGGCAGCTTCGGCGCGCTCGGACCGTCGGCGCATCAGCCAGAGCCCGACCAGCAGCGCTCCGCCGGCAAGCACGACCACCCAGACCAGTCCCGAGCCATCGTGCGACACAGGTGGCTGCGGCCTGGCAAGCTGCGCGTCGAGATTCTGCAGGTTGGCGGCGACGGTCGGATCGCGCTGGGCGGCGCGCTCGGCTTCCTGCCGCCATTGCTGGTAGCCGGGGTCGTTGCGATGGTCCTGGAAGTAGCCGGTGCGGTTGGGAGCGGTGAGTGCGTTGAGCAACGCCCAGGCGGCGGCAGCGTCCCAGACGCTCATCCCGGACCGGGACGGACCGGACGGCCAGCCATAACCGGACGGCCGGCGGGTCTCGAGCGGCGGGGCATAGCCGCTGTCGGGAGCGCCCCACGGCGATGGACGGCGCACCGCGGGCGCCTCGGAGGCGCGCTGCTGCGCCCGGTAGTTGGAGAGCGCGTCCGACGAACTGCGGCGCGACAAAGCGCGGTCGCCGGCGGAACTGCTGCTGAAACCGCCGCCGCCGAACGAGGGACGCGCATACCCCCCGCTCCCGCCTAACGAAACCGGCGGACGGCGCACCTCCGCGCCCAGCGATGGCCGCGAGTAGCCGCCGCTCGACGCCTGCGCCCATGCCTCCGCCGTGACGCCGCTGAATACGGCGAGCGCGAGAGCAAAACACAGAAGCGGGTTGCGCCAACGCGCGGCCATCGGCTTTAGCCCGGCGCCTTCAGGCAGGCGCTCATGTAGTTACGTCGGGTATCGCCGGTTATTTTGTCCTGGCTCGCCTGGGCGTTGCAGGCTTTCATCATCAGGTTGGGGTCGGTTTTACCCGCCAGACAGCTACTCATGAAGGTTTGACGGGCGTCACCCTTCAGCGAGCGCGTGGAGGCGGCGCCGTTGCACGAGCGCATGCGGTTCTGCTGCGCCTGCTGAGCGGCCGATGGCTGGGCGGCCGATGGTTGGGCGCCCGATGGTTGGGCGCCCGATGGCTGGGTGGCCGATGGCTGGGTGGCCGATGGCTGGGTGGCCGATGGCTGGGCGGTTTGGGCAGCGGCGATCATTGGGAGCTGCGCGGCAAACAGCGCAGCGCCGCACAGCATGGCGGCCAATGGACGGATCATCGGGACGGCTCCTTTCGCGGTCCTGGAGGCTCTGCGTAATCGGGCCAGCCTTGCGGCCGAAGTTGGAACCCCGGCTCGGAGCCCGTTCACGGGGTCGCCGGGGACGCCGATCGGGCGCCCCCGGCGCTCCGTCAGCGCGGCTCGCGCGCTTCCCGCGGCGCCAGCGGTTCGCCTTTCTCAAGGGCAGCCAGGCGAACGGCTTCGGCACGGTCGATCGCGCTGTCGTCGGCACCCAGCCAGAGATGCAGCAGGCCAGCGACAGTCGCACCGACGATCGGCACCACCCAGAACAGCCAGAGCTGCTCCAGCGCCCAGCCGCCGACGAACAACGCGGGGCCGGTGCTGCGCGCCGGGTTCACGCTGGTGTTGGTGACGGGGATACTGATCAGGTGGATCAGCGTCAGGCTCAGCCCAATCGCGAGCGCCGCGAAGCCCTTCGATGCGCGTGCCGATGTCGTGCCGAGGATGACGGTCAGGAAGAAGAAGGTCATCGCAAACTCGATGACTATGGCGGCGCCGAGCGAGTAGTGGCCGGGCGAATGGTCGCCGTAGCCGTTGGACGCGAAACCGCCGTCCAGCGAGAACCCGGCCGCGCCGGAGGCGACCACATACAGGATGGCCGCGCCGGCAATCGCGCCGAGCACCTGCGCAATGACGTACAGCGGAACCTCGACGAACCGGATGCGGCGGGCCGCGGCGAGGCCGATCGTGACAGCCGGGTTGAAGTGGCCACCCGAGATATGGCCGAACGTATAGGCTCCGGTCAGGACCGTGAGGCCGAACGCAAAGGCCACGCCGAGCAGGCCGATGCCAACTTCGGGAAACTTGGCGGCGAGTACGGCAGCGCCGCATCCGCCCAGGACGAGCCATAGGGTGCCGAGGAACTCGGCGAAGAACTTGCGAGACACGGGTAAGGCCTCCAAAGGTGGTTCGAGTCGTTGTCCGCGGCGGCCAAGCAGCGCGAGCGCCGTTCGGATCAGCCGCTCAGCCTCCGCCGCGTCAGCCTGGCGGACGGCCGCATCCAGACGGCGCGCAGCCTCCGTGCGCTTTTCCACCCCGGGGTCGGGCACGGCACTCGGTTTCCTGCTTGGTCGCGGGGGCGGATAACTCCGTCGCCCGGTTTAGGCGGACCGGGCGACCGCTGCTTGGACATCCTTGCGAAGGCTTGGCGAAGTTTTGCGGTCAGGCGAGCAAGGCGCGGAACCGTGCGGGCGTGGTGCCCGTTTCCCGCCGGAAGATTGCGGTGAAGTGGCTCTGGTCGGAGAACCCCACGGCAGCCGCGATTGCGGCAATCGGCTGATCGCCACGGCGCATCATCCCCTTCGCCCGCTCGATGCGGCGCTGCTGGGTGTAGCGCTGTGGTCCCATGCCGACCGCCAGCTTGAAGCAGCGGCTGAAATGATAGGGGCTGAGGCAGGCGACCTCCGCCAGAGCGGCAAGCGCCAGGTCTTCGTTGAGGTTCGATTCGATGAAGTCGAGCACGCGGCTCAGGCGCTCGCGTGACAGGCCGCGCGCCGAGGACGCCGGCGGGGACCAGCGCATGAAGCGGCGAGCGATCTGAACGGCGAGCGCCGAACCCAGGCTGTCAACCAGCAACCGGTCGGCCAGGCCGCTGCCGGTTTCCTGCGCCAAGGTTTGAGCGATCTGCGCGAGCAACGGATCTCGGAAGCCGACCAGCGGCTCAAGCGCGGGTTCGGCCACACCGGCCAGTTCGGGCGCCAGCCGATGGTAGATGCCGGACTCCCAGGTGATCTGGATGTAACGAGAATCCCCACCAGCGGTGCGGACGACGTGATGCGCCGGATAGAGCGCCATCACCCCGGCACCAGAGGAAATCGTTTGCGGCGGCCTGCCGTCGATCGCCACCGTGATGTCGTCCACCGGGGTCAGTGCCAGGACCAGGCGGTGGCTATCGCTGCGCCACACCCCCTCTCCTGCCCCGCGGGCGTACGTGCACGCCGAAAAACCGCCCCAGCGACGGGACGACTCGATTCGCCGTGCTGGAAGGGTCCAGACGTTTCCTGTCGGTTCCACTCGACCTCTTCCCCAACTTCGTCGCGCGCGAAGCTTGCCTGCCGCCTTAGGCCCGGGTGAAGATGGAACGACCCTGCTCTCGCACAAGGTCTCGCGAGCACCGGCTCCGCTAACGAAATTGTGCAATGCGCGCTTTGGCGATGCGACGTGTGAAAACCGTCGTCGCTAGGCGACCACCCGAACACTCTCGCCGATCGGGACGCGACCGGTGCAAGGCAACTCGGCAATCGAACCGTTGTTCATGAGCAATCGGACAGCCAGGGTCGGCCGGTCGCCGTCGGGACAGAGTCCCGCGTAGTAGAGCGTGGCGTCCACGCCTGAGCAAAGCGCGTTCCAGGCCGGGTAGAGACCAGCCCCGTTGAGCGTTTGTTGGACATCTGGACGGGGGCGCCACACCGCCGATTCGCCCGCGGACCCGTCGATGACCACGCGCACCGCCAGGATATCGGCACTCGCCAGGCACCAGCCGACCATCGTGAGCGTAAGACCGTTCGGCGACCGGCGCGCCAAAAGGTCGAGCCAGCAACGCACCGGCAGGCCCCCGGCGAGCGACGCCATCTCATGACCCGGTGCCACGCTGAGCGGACGGACCGGGGCGAGCGCCCGGAAGGTCCGCAGTCTGGGTCCGACCGGCTTGGTCAGCCAAAGCAGCGCAGCCGAGGACCGGTCTGACGGATGCAGCAGATCGAAATACCGCCGGCGAAACCCGGGCAGCAGCGCCAGAGTCGCGGCGGCGTAGCCCGGCCCGGCGCCTTGCTGCTGCAGCAGGGCGGCGGCCGCGGCGCTTCCATCCGGGTCCGGATCGAGCGGCAGGACTGCGGCGGTGTCAAACCCTTGCTGAAGAGCCGTTTCCCGGACCGCATCGGCATCGATCAGAGCGGCGCGCACCGCACCCTGCTGGAGATCGGCCAGACGCATCAGCGCAAGCTGCCCCAACAGCCCATCGCGATCAGGGTCGGGCGCCGGATTGTCGGCAATTTGCAATGCGAGAATGTCGGCGAGCGTGCCCCCGAGCGCGCGATGATATCGCTGGTTGGACGCGACGAGGATGGCTCGCCCGCCAGGCTTGAGGCACCGGAACAACTCGGCGAGCAACCGCCGCGGGTTGTCGCTTTGCTCCAGGGCGGTGAGGCTGATGCAGGTGTCGAAGCCGACGTCGCGCAGGCTGGCTCCGGGCGAGCAGGCTGCAAAGGAGACCGGCACCCGATCGGTCAGCCCGGCTCGCTCGATGGCGGTTCGATCATCGTTCAGGCTGGCGACCGATGGGTCGATGACCGCCAGTTCATGGGTCTGGCCGGCGGCAATCAGCTCCCTGGAAAGGCCGCCACCGCACCCGATCTGCAGGACGACACCGAGCGAGTCCGGCCAGGCGTCGCCGATTGCCCGCGCGATCCGATCGAGCCACGCGCCTCCCCCGGCCGGCCCTTGTCCAGCGGCGGGCGTCTCGGCAGAACTGGCTAGGTCCAGGATCCCACTGGTTGCGTCGTAGCTCGCGCCGCAAGCAGAGCAGAGCGCCTGCTCTGGCGCCGCCGCGCGCAACGCGCCCTTGCAGCGCAAGCACTGGAACCGGTTCATGGGGCGGCGTCAGGCGCTGCTAGGCTGCGCAGACGGCGCACGGCGCCGAGCGCCGGACCTTGAACCGGCAACGTCGTCCGGGCCGGCTGGTAGCATCGCCGCGTGATATCCCCAATGTCGTTTCGTCCACTTCGCTATTGGCCACGGCGACATGGCCGTCAAGTGTTACGTTGAGCCCCGGCGGCTAAAGGCTCGGAACCAATGGCGGATGCGGCCGGAGGCCCTGGCTCCGCAAGAGAAACTCAGTGCGTATGCCGGTGGATGCCAGGCAGCGCGTGACGTGCGGCGGGCTCCTAGCGCCGCCACAGCCACCAGACCATGGCGCCGATCACCACCAGCATCACCGCAATAACGTCCAGGTAAAGAGGCGACTGGTTGAGCCACGAAATGGCTGGCACCCCCAGGCCCAGGAACACCCCGACAACGCTGACGCGCCAGGCATCGATGTGCAAACCGGCCAGGAAGGTGCCGACTGCCAGCATCACCAACAGGGATAGCGCGTCGGCACTGTCGTTGACCGCCCCACGCACCTCAGGGCGGGTAATCAGAAACATGCCGACCAGCACGGCGATCCAGTGCAGGGCCTGCGTGTAAGCCAGCCGCAGACGGCCATCGCGAGTGGGAAAATGCCGCCACCCTGCTGCGAAACAAATTACCGCGTACATGGGAACCATGGCAATCCAGTAAATCGCCGCTGGAATGTCGGTGAACGACCTCCAGGAGACGCCCACCAGTGCAAGCAACAGCATCGTTATATACGGCAGATCGTGAACCAGCCACCGCAGCAGCGCAGGCTGCTTGGACGCCGGGGCGATGTGGTCCGAACTGCGCAGCGGGCCACTTTTGCGGGCGATACTCATATCAGCCGTCCTTCCGCATGGATGCTCTGACTATCCCGGCTTGCCCGGTTGTTCCGCGCCATTGCCGCCCCCAAGTTCGCTGCGTGGCCAATTCAGTGGCTTGCACGTCCTCGTGAGCGAGGATCACGCGCGTTCGCCATAATGGTCAGAATGCGATCGGCTGCCGCCGGCCGGCCAGCCTACGTCTTCCGTCCCAATCGGCGCTGCGCCGTCGCGACTCACAGACTGTTGAAAAGAACCTGGTCACGCGATACCGGCATGCTGAAGTTCGTCCGTTCGGCACGCTGACACCGCCTGTGCCATCTTATCAGATCCGTCGGACCGCGTGCCTGGGATAGCCGATGACCGAGACCTTGCCACGATCGCCGCGACCGCAGCAGTTCGCCGCCCCACCCGAAACCGCGGTGAGCGTGCGTTGTCCATTTTGCCTGGAGGAGATCAATCCAGGTGCATCGGTCTGCCCGCACTGCGGCGGCGTTCTCGTGCCATTCCAGCGGCTCTCTGATGACCAGACGGCGCTGGAGGTTCGACTCGCTGCGCTCGAGCAGGAGATCGCGGCACTAAGGCCAACGCTGCAGGGAACGCCGGCCGAAGTCGTGCCAACGACCGCGACAACACAGACCGTGTCTCAAATATTCGGGTGGCCGCATATGGCGGACAACCTGTTTCTTGGACTGGTGACCCTGCTCGCCACACACTGGCTGGTAACGACGCTGCCGCTGGCTGATCGCGGGGCCTATCGCTTGGCAGCACTTGCCGTGGCGCTGCCGTTCGGCTTTCGTTTTGAGGCCTATGCGCGAAGCACCGCCTCCGGCCAGGTGCTGGCAGCGCTGGCGTTTGGCGGTCTCGGCACGCTGGTCGTCGGGATGCTGGATGTTGCCCTTGCAGGCGGCATGCCGCCAAACATCGACGTCCAGTACATCGCAGCATCCGTCGCGGCGATCGCCCTGAGCCATTTGGCGGGAAGCTTTTTGGCACGGGCCCGTCGCCCGCGTGCCGAGCGGAAGGCGGCTGAGGCTGCTGCCGCTCAGGCCGCCGACGCCCCGCTTGATTTCACCGCCGCGGTGGCGGCGATCCGCCAGGTCAAACCGGACACCATCACCAGCCGTGCCACAGCGGTGAAAGCGTTCACGGATGCGGCGGCAGCGCTGGCCGCGGCGGTCGCAGCCTTGTGGGCCGCATTTGGACACATACTATCCTGACTTCGCCCCGCGAAGGCGCTTGCGCCTCAACGGGCTGCTCCGCCGATCACCACCATATGGACGATCGCACGTTGCCAGCAGAGCCTGTTAACAGCCGAACACGAGGAGCCAAGCCGCCATCTTCGCGCCGGGCGAGCGCGCCGATCGCGGCGGCGGTCATCGTGAGTGTGCTGTTCGTCGTCATGATCGGCTTATCGGTCTGGTATCTGTCGCGCCGGGAGCCATTGGTGATCCAGGGCGAAGTCCAGAGCAGAACCTTCGACATGGCGGCGCGGGTCGATGGACGCGTGGCACAGGTTACCGTGGCGCGATCGGAAAACGTCAGGCAGGGCGCGCCGATCATCCGCATCGACAATCCGGAGCTGATTGCGAAATATCATCAGAGTCAGGCTGATCTTGCTGTCGCAGAAGCCGAGCTGGCCCGCGTCAAGGCGGGATTTCGGGCCGAGACGATCGCCGTCCGAAAGGCGCAGATGGAGCGGGCTGCCGCGGATCTTACGCTCGCCCAGCAAACCTATGACCGTAAGCGCCAGCTCGCCGCCAGCCACGATGCCCCGCAAGCCGATCTTGACAAGGCAACCGCCGAGCTCGCCGTCGCGGAGCGCGGACGGGAGCAGGCACGCTTCGCATACAACGAAGCGGTCGCCGGCTTCACGCGAGAAGACCTTGGTATCGCCGAGGCCAAGGTCGAGACCGCCAAGGCCGGTGTGGAGACCCTCAGGTCGCTGGTTGATCAGATGGTGGTTGTCGCGCCGGCCGACAGCCAGGTCTTCCGTATCCCGGTCGAGGATGGCGAGTTCGTTCTTCCCGGTATTCCACTGATCACGCTGGTCGACCTGGCCGACATGTGGGTCCAGTTCGATCTTCGCGAGGATCTGCTTCGCGATGTTAAGGTCGGCACAAGGCTCACTGTGCGGGTTCCGGCTTTGAATGATCGTGCCGTCGAGCTGGAGGTTCGCATCATTGGCGCCAAGGGCGAGTTCACCGGCTGGCGCGCGACGCGCGCAACCGGGGATTTCGACCTTCGCACGTTTGAGGTGCGCGCCTATCCCACGCAAGCCGTCGAGGGCCTTCGCCCGGGCATGAGCGTCTATACTGATTGGTCGGACCTGCGGCGGTGACCGAACCACATCCGGGACTGCTGGCTGTCGCCTTGAGAGAAGCGCGCTGGATCTGGCGCGATACCGTTGCTCGCTTTCTGCTGTTCGGCGTGCCTGTGATTGCCTCTACGGTGCTCGGTCTGACCTTCAGCTCGGCTGTCGTGCGCGGTCTCGGCGTTGTCGTGGTGGACAGGGACCACTCGGCGGTGTCAGGGCAGTTCATCCAGACGGTGGCGTCCGCGCCCGGCATCGCGATCACGAACCGCGCCAGCGACCTCGGTGCAGCGGCCACCGTGATCCGCGCGGGCAATGCGATCGCGGCCATCTACCTGCCGCCCGACTTCGAGAAGGATCTGCTCGCCGGCCGCGGACCGCGGCCAGTCGCCTTCTACAACACGCAGTATTTTACGCCCGGCAACAACGCCTCGAAGAGCATCCGGGATGCGATGACGGCGGCTTCAACGGCGGTTGCCCCATCCACCATGGCCGTCCCGCACGCCGGCGAGTCGACGCCGGGACTGGTTCCCGAAGAGTTCGTCCTGACCAACCCGGCGCTCAACTATGCCGAGTTCCTGCTCCGAGCGGTGCTGCCGACCGTGCTCCATGTGGTGATCGCGATATCCGCGGCCTACGCGGTCGGATCGGAGTTTCGTCGCCGTAGCATCCGGGCGTGGTGGGCGCTCTCGGGCCGAAGCATCGGCACCGCGTTGGTCGGCAAGCTGCTGCCGTACTATGTCGTCCTGATGGCGATGTTCGTGCTGATGGTCGGCATCCTCGACGTTCTGTTCGGCGTCAGCTTCCGCGGCAGTGCGTTGCTGATGGCAGTGTCGGCCACGCTGCTGATTGTCGCTTACCAGATGGTCGGTTGCCTGATGCAGTTGCTGACCCGCAACCTGGCCCTGGGCCTCAGCCTCACCGCCATCATCGTGTCGCCCGCGTTCGGCTATGCGGGCGTCGGGTTTCCCGTGATCGGAATGGGGGCGTTCCCGCGCGTCTGGGGCGCCATGCTGCCGCTGCGCTGGTATATCCAGATCCTGTTCGACCAGGCGTCGCGCGGGGTTCCGCTGCGCCAAACGGCGGAACCATTCGCCATTCTTTGCGCGCTCACCTTCGCCTTGGCATTGTTGGTATGGCTGCGCTTCCGCTCGCTCAGCCGTCGCGACTTCCCGATCCCGCCCGAAGCGGAACCGGCGTCCGACCGGGACGAGTGCGGCCTCGCCGGAGCGTTCTTGGCCGAGTGGCGGCGCGTGCTGAACGACAAGGGCGTGCTCAGCCTGTTCGTACTGGCGCCGGTCTTCTACGCATTCTTTTATCCGCAACCCTATCTCGGCCAGATCGTCCGCAAGATCCCCGTCGCTGTGGTCGACCAGGACAATACCGAAGTCAGTCGCGGGCTGGTTCAAGCGCTGGAAGCGCACGGAAACCTGTCGGTCGCTGTCCGCGCCGCGAGCTATCGCGACGCGAGAGAGGCCGTCTTTGCCCGCCGCGCATTCGGCGTCATCGGAATCCCCTTCGATACCGAGCGGAACGTCTTGAAGGGCGTCCAGGCCAGATTGCCAATCTACGTCGACTCGACCTATTTCATTATCTTCAACCGCGCACTGCAGGGTATCTCGGAATCGGTCCAGGCATACGCCGCCGATGCCCTTGCCCGTGGCGCGCGGCCCGAGGGCGTGGCCGTTCAGACTGCCTCACGCGCGCGGGATCCGGTGCAGTTGGTCACAGTTCCTCTGTTCAATCCGACGGCATCCTATTCGAGTTATGTCGTTCCTGCCGCGTTCGTGCTGATCTTGCATCAAACCCTGTTGATGGGTGCAGCAATGCTTGGCGGCGCGGCGTTCGAGCAAGGCGGTTCTGCTGCTCCACGCGCGCTGGCTTCCGGCGCCAGGATCCTTGGACGCGCATTGGCGCATTGGACCATCTACGTCCCCGCCCTTCTGCTCTACTTCGTGATCATGCCGCGTGTGTACGGGTTCTCGACGCTCGGGAGCGTCTGGCAACTGGCGACACTTTCGTTCCCGTTCATCCTGGCGACGAGCTTCCTCGGCCAGGCGTTGGGCCTCGTGTTCCGCCACCGGGAAACGGCCGTGCTGCTGGTGCTCGCCAGCAGCCTGCCGCAGTTCTTCCTGGTCGGCGTGTCCTGGCCCGTCGAGGCTATCCCGCCGTTCCTGCGAAGCGCACGGGAGCTGCTGCCGAGCGTCAGCGCCATCGACGGGTTCGTGCGGATCGGCCAGATGGGCGCCAGCCTCATCGAGGTGCGCCAGCGCTGGGAGACGCTATGGGTCCTGGCCCTGCTGTATTTCGCGCTGGCGGCTATCCTTGGGTGTCTGCGGCGGCTCCGGAGGCCAGGACATGCGCCGGCCGTCTAACGCGAAGGTCCTGCTGATCGGGGCGGGTATCCTCGCGATCGCCGCACTGGAGGTGTGGTACGAGCGGTCGAGACATCCCGTCGGCACGCCCGCCGCGGTGGCCGGCGTCGTCCGCGCGACCGAAATCCACATCGCACCGGAGATCAGCGGCCGCCTGGCACGATTGCTGGCCAAGCCCGGGCAGACAGTGCAGCAGGGTGAACCGCTCGCACTGCTCGCCAACCCCGAGCTTTGGGCGGCCGTTGGCCAAGCGCGCGCACTGGTGGGGAAGGCCGTGTCCGATCGAGACCGCGTGTACGCCGGCATCCGGCAGGAAGAGATCGAGACCTTGCGGCGAGAGATTTTCAAAGCGCAGGCCGCATTGACGCTGGCACGGCAGGACCTTGCCCGGAAGTCCGCTCTGGCCACGCGAAACGATGCCTCCCTACAGCAACTGGATGAGGCGCGCGACGAAGCAGCGCGGGCCGAAGCTGACGTCGCCGTCGCGCGGGCGCGTTACGCCGAGGCGCAACTCGGCCCGACCGCCGAAGAACGTGCGCTGGCGGACGCGCAAGTGAGGGCCGCCGAAGCCGCCCGCGACGTCGTCGAGGCACGCGCCGCCAAGATGCTGCTGCGCGCGCCCGCCGCTGGCGTGGTTGGCATCGTCGTTCCGGAAGCCGGCGAAGCCGTCGTCCCTGGTGAGCCGGTACTGACCCTGCTCCCTGATCACGGGCTCTGGTTCGGTTTCAACCTGCGCGAGGACGCGTTGGGCGGCCTCGCGATCGGATCGCCGGTTACGGGTGGACCGCCGGGGGCGTCAGACGCGACGCTCGGCACGCTGACCGAGATTCGCAATTGGGGGGAGTTCGCCACGTGGCGGGCTGCTCGCGCGAGCGGCGATCATGATTTGAACACGTTTTTCGTCCGGGTCGATCCTAAGACGCAAGCTCAGACCCTGGCCGCCGGTGAAACGGTCTGGCTGAATCCGACGCGTTACCCGCGCAGACTGGACCGCTGAATCGAGGGAACGAATACGCGCCCGGACGAGCGCGGTCCACCGTCATGCGGCCGTTGCTCCAAGGCCGGTTTCGCCGCGCCCTGGCCCGAGGTCCGGACGCCAGCAGCGACCGCCGGTGACGGAGAACCGAGACCGCAAGCGGCGGAAGGCGCTTCACTTTTCCGCCCTACACCGCCATCACACCACCGTCGATCCGGGGACCGGCAGGCCGAGGCTTCGAACGGCCTCGGCCAGGGCGTCCACGCCAAGTCGTGCCATGGCGGCCTCGCATGCACGCTGCCCCAGCGCCTGACGTGCGGTCGCATCATCCGCCAGACGCCGCAAGTGAGCGATTGCGCCCGCCTCATCGGGCTCCGCCCACACCGCGCCCGCGACCTCATAGACGCCGCGGGGATCATGTGCCGGAACGAGCCGGTAGCCGACCAGGGCAGAGTTTTCACCGTCCATGAAGTCCATGTTCCCCGACCAGCCGGTTGCGATGACGGGCTTTCCCAGCAGCATCGCCTCGGCCGGCACGAGGCCGAAGCCTTCGCTGCGATGGAGCGACAAGACGATGTCGGCCGCGGCGATCAGCGCATAATTGTCCGCCCGCTTCAGGGTGCGCGTTTCCAGCCGGATGTTCGGCGCAGCGGCGGCTTCAGCCAGTTGAGCAAATTCGGACGGAAAATGGCTCGGGTTTCCGACCTTCAGCACCAGGACCCGGTCGGGCCGGTCGCCGAAGGCTTCCCGAAAAGCTGCGATCGCCGCGTAAGGGTTCTTGCGCTCCAGCGACGACGCCAGATTCAACGAGACCAGAATCACGACGGCGTCGTCCGGCAGGCCGAACGCGAGCCGGTCGAGACGGGACGGGACCGGCGGGCTGATCGCCAGCGGGTGCGGCACGACCCGGACGCGACCCGGTAGCAGCGATTCCACGGCCGCCGCGGTGAATCGCGACGGCACCCAGATCTCGTGCACGAAGCCGGCGCCGATCGCCCAGTCCGGCGGCACGCTCGGCAGCTCCCAGGCCCAATAGCCGATCACCCGGCGGCCCCGAGCGGTCCGCCGCGGCAACCGTAGCAGCGCCATCGGCAGCATCGGCGCGTTTACATGCAGTACCAGCGGCGCACCGGGCGGTAACGCCGCCCCACCGCCGTCGGCGTCGGGACCGCTCCCAGTGGCGCCCGTATCCATCGGCCAGGCTGGCACGCCGAGCCGGGTCAATGCCCCCAGCATGAGGCGGGCTCCCTCCCCCAGCCCGGTCGCCCCGGACAGGTCGCCCGCGACGACAAGGCCGCCTGCCGCCGGCAGCGGCTCGCGATCAATGGCTGGCGCGAGCAGCGCGGTGGCTCGGGTCAGCATGGATCGCCGGCGCTGCGCGGGAAGCAGACGCCACAGCTTGTGAAGGGGCGAGAGCCTGTATGATTCCGGCGCCGCCATCACAGCCAAACCGCACTCCCGAGAACCGCCGCGGCTTCCGTAGCCTGCTGCCGGCGCCGCGCCAAGCCTCGCCCGGCACGCGGGACTGCGCGGCAGGAGTGACACCGGACTCGCTCACCCTGGCGAGAAGGCGGTGCGGCATACAGACTGCCATATTGACGCAGATCAAGGCCCGATCGACATGATCGGCACAAGGGTCCCCGCATGTTGTTCAGACGCGTTCCCGCGGTTTTGCCGCCAGGCTCTCATGACCTCGCGGTCTCTCTCGCTCTCGCCACGCTGCCGCAGCCGGTCATCGCCGGACTGTTGCAGCGCATGACGCGGAGCCTGCCGCGGCGGCAGCCGACGCTTGCGCGCCGACTGGCGGAGCTGAAAGGCAAGCAGCTCCTGATCACGCCGGATGAACTGCCATACGCGTTCCTGATGTCGTTTCCCGATGGGGCGACCCGGATCCAGGTGATCGATCCGGCGTCCGCGCCCGAAACCGACGCGCAGATGCGCGGCCCGCTGCGGTTGTTCTACGATCTGGTGCGCGGCGGGCGCGACGGGGATGCGCTGTTCTTCAGCCGCGAACTGACCGTGACCGGTGACATGACGGCGGCGGTCACGCTGCGCAACGCCATGGACGGGTCGGGCGTGGATTTGTTCGCGGAGTTCCTCGATCTGCCCGGACCGCTGGGGCCGCTGGTGCGGGGCGCCGGGCTGGTCATGGACCGGTGCGCCGGCATCCTGCTCGGCCCGCTCGCCGAACGCGCTGCAAGGCTGGAATCGGAGGTCGGCGCATTGCGCGAAGAATTGCGGCGCGTCAAGGAAGGCCCGCAGAAGCCCAAGCCACGCCCGGTCTCGCCGTTCGGAGCCAAGCCATGAGCAGCGCCACGACAGCGGAGGCCCGCGTCGCCATCAAGCCGGTGGAGATGGTGGCGCCGGCCGGCACGCCGGCGGCGCTCGTTGCGGCGATCGATGCGGGCGCCGACACGGTCTATTGCGGCTTTCGCGACGCCACCAACGCGCGCAACTATCCGGGCCTGAATTTCAGCCCCGAGGACCTGAAGGAAGGCATTGCCTACGCCCGCGCTCGCGGCAGCAACGTCAACGTGGCGATCAACACCTACGCCTCGGCAGGCAACACGAAGCTGTGGCACCAGGCGATCGACACCGCCGCGGCGCTCGGCGCCAATGCGGTGATCCTGGCCGATATCGGCATGCTGGATTACGCGGCGCGAACGCATCCGAAACTGCGGCGCCACCTGTCGGTGCAGGGTGGCGCCAGCGAGGCGGCGGCGATCGAGTTCTACTACGAATTCTTCGGCGTCAGCCGCGTGATCCTGCCACGCATGTTCACGCTGGCCGAGATTGTCGACCTCAAGGCGCGCGTGCCGGTTGAGATCGAGTGCTTCATCTTCGGCAGCCTGAGCCCGATGACCGAGGGACGGTGCTCACTGTCGGCTTATGCCACGGGGCGCTCGCCCAACCTCTGCGGCGTCTGCTCGCCCGCCGAGTTCGTGCGCTACGAGACGGTGAACGGACAGCTCGTGTGCCGGCTGGGCGACTTTGTGACCAACTCGTTCGGAACGCATGAATCGGCCGGCTATCCGACCCTGTGCAAGGGCCGCTACATCGCCGGCGACGCCGACCCGGCCTACGTGTTCGAAGAGCCGGAGTGCCTGAACGTCGCTGAATATATCGGTGATCTGCGCCGCGCCGGCATCTCCGCCTTCAAGATCGAGGGACGGCAGCGTGGCCGGTTCTACGTCGCGGAGGTCGTTTCCTGCTTCCGCAAGCTGCTGGACGCCGATGCGGCCGGCCAACCGCTGGCAATGCATGCCGACGCTTTGGAACGGCTGCGACGACTCGCCGAAGGCGGCGAGGAAACCCGCGGTGCCTATCGGAAGGGTTGGCGATGACCGGCAAGTTGGTTCTCGGGCCGGTGTTCTATCACTGGCCCGCCGAGACGCTGCGCGACTTCTACTTCCGCATCGCCGACGAGGCCGATGTCGATACCGTCTGCGTGGGCGAGGTCGTGTGCTCCAAGCGCATGTCGTTCTTCGAGGATGATCTGCCCGTTGTCGTGGAGCGGCTGCAGCGCGCCGGCAAGGAAGTGGTGATGTCCAGCCTGTCGCTGGTCAGCGACCAGAAGGAGATCGCCGCGATGCAGGCGCTGGCGGCGAGCGCGCCGGGCCTGGTCGAAGCCAACGACGTCAGCCTGTTGCGCGAGCTGCGCGGCAAGCCGCACGCGATCGGCCCGCTGCTGAACATCTACAACGAGGAAGCGCTGGCGTTCCTGGTCGGGCTGGGCGCGGTGCGCGCCTGCCTCAATCCCGAGCTGCCTGGAACGCTGATCACCGCGCTGGCCCGGCTGACCACGATTCCATTGGAGGTGATCGTGTTCGGCCGGCTGCCGCTGGCGATCTCGGCGCGCTGCTTCCACGCCCGGGCGCACGATCGGCACAAGGACGGCTGCCAATTCGCCTGCGGCGCGGACCCGGACGGCCGCGTGATCAGCACCATCGAATACGTGCCGTTCCTGACGATGAATGGGCTGCAAACGCAGTCCTACACCTGCGGCAATCTGGTGCATGAGATTCCCGAGATGGTGCGGGCGGGCGTTCAGTATTTCCGTCTCTCGCCTCAGTCGGGCGACATGGTGGCAACGGCAACGGTGTTTCGCGACGTGATCGCCGGGCGGACGGAGCCAGACGCGGCGCTGAGCAGGCTGACCGGCCTGCACCCGGACATGCCATTTGCCAATGGCTTCTACCATTCGGCTCCGGGCCATAAGTTCGTGACGCCGGCTGAGGCTCGGCAAGCGGTCGCCTGACCGGCCGCGGGCGCGATTGCGCCTTGGTCGGCTGGGTTAGGCGGGCGGCCTGTCGGCCGCTCCCTGCCCTTTCCCGGCGGCATCGCATCACCGCCAGCAGGCGCGGCCAGCGTTGCTGTCCGGCAATCATCGGGCGCATTCTCCGCAGCAACCAGCTACCGGGACCTGACGGGGGGACTCCAATGAACGCCGATGAATTGCGCATGCTGCAGACGCCGCTGAAGGATCGCTATCGGGACGACCCCGGGGCTGCGATTGTCACGCTCACCGCCAAGGGGCGGCTGGATGAAGCCGCCTTGGTGTGCCACGTCGATACGGGCCGGGCCCTGGTTGACGCTGGGCTGCACCCTGCCACCGGCGGCAGCGGCATGCAGGCATGCTCCGGCAATATGCTGCTCGACGCGCTCGTTGCATGCGCGGGCGTCACGTTGAAGGCAGTGGCCACCGCCATCGGCTTCGAGTTGCGCGGGGGCACGGTCTCGGCCGAGGGCGATCTGGACTTCCGCGGAACGCTGGGCGTGGCGAAGGATGCGCCGGTCGGATTTCGCGCGATCCGCTTGTCATTCGACCTGGATACGGCCGAGCCGCCGGAGCGCATCGAAACCCTCACCAAACTGACCGAGCGCTACTGCGTCGTGCTCCAGACCCTGGCCAAGCCCCCCGAACTGGCGCTCAGGGTCAGTTGCCACGGCTGAAAAGCCTGCGCCGCGCTCGTTTTTCGTGCGATGGCTTTGTTGGCGTTTGAATGCGATGGGCAGAGCGAAGCGGATCAGGCAGGTGTGGAATCGGCATGCGGAATGAACGAGCGGTGAATGGCTCGCCGGTGTCCCCGGCGCGTATGTGCGGACCGGGGGGCGGTTGCTCGGATGGCGATCAGACACTTGCTGTGACCGCCCGGAAGCGATCAGCTTGTTTGGCATGTGCGACGCTGCGCAGCGTTGAGCCGACCAGACGGACTGCAGGCAGTCGCGTCACGACCGATCAACGGTTATCGGAATTCGGGCGGGATTGCGTCTCCGACACGATTGAGGAATACGTACCGACCCGCCTCCACGAATTCATAATGGGGTGATTTTGGGTCAAGCGCCAGGTTTCTTCCGATTGTCCCCGACCGAACACCGCTATAAGCGGCCACAACGTATGCCGGAGCTGAACAATACTGTGTCTTGTTGTAGCTAACTGACTGCCCTGGCTCCAGCTCGTATCTTTCATTGGGAAGTGCGTCAAACTGGATGGATATGTGTAGGTTAGTATTGTTACGTACGTCGTAGTCTTTGCAGTATATGGAAGGTTGAGGTAGCGCCTGAACGAATTGCCCATACGCGTGCGGCGAGCCAAGCAGCAATATGGTAACGACTGCAGCTATTGTTGAGCGGCGATTCCCTACAAGACGACATCCATAGACAGTTTTGAGATCTGCTGACATCCCTTCCCTCCCTCGTCGCTTACGGATCTCCCACTTCGGTTCTTCTTCCCACGTTATTGCGGGGTCGCGGGCATGCAAGCTCCATTGTCCGCTCAGGATCGCGCCGCGATCCGCCGATAAACCAATCGACCCGATAGATGACGGTCCCGGGATGCCGGTCTACGTTCTGCATTCGCCGCAAGGCTCCGAAGGCAGCACAAGAAGCGGTATATTGTCTGGTTTTCAGCGGTTCCCAGCCCCTTGGGCGGCTTTGGCGTCCCGTACGGGATTCGAACCCGTGTTACCAACGTGAAAGGCTGGTGTCCTAGGCCTCTAGACGAACGGGACGTGAGCCCGGGGTGGGTAGCGGAGCCACCCCCCAGGGTCAAGCCGCGGTCCGGCCAACGCGGTCAAGCCAGCAAGGCAATGGCCGGATTGGTCAGCGTCGTCCCAGCCGGCTCGCTTGAACGATCCGCGCAAGGATGCTGCCCCAGACAGGACGTGCAAAAGGCGATCATCGGAAGCTCGTGGACGTCGTGCAGACCGGCGTTGCCGGTCCGAGGGTCCTCAGCAGGCGGCAACCTGGTCCAAGGCGTCCTTCCAAGGCATGCTCCACGCGCCAGCGGGTGGAATCGATCGCGCCTGCGGCATCGCGACAAATGCGGTATGCTTGCCGTCCATGGACATTAAGACGACACGCCGATGCCCGCGCGAGCGGGGCATCTCCGGCCGCGTACCTCCGATCCGGGGCAGCGGACCAACCGCGCCATGACCGAGGCGCGGGTCAAGGCCGGGCTGTGGGTCAGCATGGCGCTGCGCGTCGGGGATATCGGCGGCCATCCCGGTGCGGTGCTGCGCAAGGGCGACCCCGATGCCGGCGGCGTGCTGGTGGTGTTGCGCGGGCGGGAGGGGCTGGTCGTGTTGTCGCAGATGCGCACGGCGGCCGGCCAGCTTGCCTGGATGCGCGGGTCCGGCGCCGAGCCGGTGGATCAGGCGGCGGCCGATGCCTATGTCGCGCGGCAGGTGAAGTTCGATCCGGACATTTGGGTGTTGGAATTCGACGCGCCGGACTTCCGGCCGCCGTTCGAGGCGACGATCGTATGACCGGCGTTCGTTGCAGGCGGGCAGCTTCAATGGCGGACCGCCCTGCGGCATCGCGGTTGTTCGCCGCCGCCGGGGCCAGGCCGGCATGATCAGCGTCGAGGAAGCGCGCGACCGGATTCTGGCTGGGCTGCGCCCCACCCCGGCGGAGTTGGTGGCGCTGCCTGACGCCTGGGGCCGGGTGACCGCCGCGCCCGTGATCGCGCGGCTGACCCAGCCGCCGGCCGACATGTCCGCGATGGACGGCTACGCGCTTCGTGCCGCCGACGGGACCGCAGGCTCTGTGCTCCGCGTCATCGGCGCCGCCCCGGCGGGCCACCCGTTCGACGGCCAGATCGGACCAGGCGAGGCGGTGCGCCTGTTCACCGGCAGCGTCGTCCCCGCCGGCGCCGATACAATCCTGCTGCAGGAGGACGCCACCGCCGGCGAGGGCACCGTGCGGGTGAACGAGACGGTCCGGCCCTCCCGTCACATCCGCCGCACCGGCCAGGACTTCGCGGCCGGTGACGCCGTGCTGCCCCAGGGACGGCGGCTGACCGCGCGCGACATCGGGCTCGCCGCCGCGGCCAACCATCCTTGGCTCACCGTGCACCGCTGCCCGCGCATCGGCATCCTGGCGACCGGCGACGAGATCGCCATGCCGGGCGAGCCGATCCCGCCGGGCGGGGTTGTCTCGTCGAACTCGCACGCGCTCGCCGCGATGGTCCGCGCCGCGGGCGGGACACCGATCGTGCTGCCGGTGGCAGCCGACACGCCCGGCGCCATCGCCGCCGTGGCCGACGCCATCGCCGGCATGGACATGCTGGTGACCACGGGCGGAGCCAGCGTCGGCGACCACGACCTGGTGGTCGCGGGGCTGCAGGCGCGCGGCCTGACGCTCGACTTCTGGAAGATCGCGATGCGGCCGGGCAAGCCGCTGCTGTTCGGCGCGCTGGGCGCAACCCCCGTGCTCGGCCTGCCCGGTAATCCGGTGTCGGCGCTGATCTGCGCGATCCTGTTCTTGCTGCCCGCGCTGGCGCGTCTGTCCGGCCTGCCCGCCGCGCCTCCGCCCACCGTCCCCGCGCGGCTTGCCACGCCGCTCCCCGCCAACGACCGCCGCGCCGACTACCTGCGGGCCACGCTTGCCGCCGATTCGGCGGGGCGACTCGTCGCCACCCCGATCGCGTCGCAGGATTCGGCCATGCTGCGCCGGCTTGCCCAGGCCGATGCCCTGATCGTGCGGCCGCCGCAGGCCTTGGCAGCGCCGGAAGGGGCGGACATCGCCGTGATCCGGCTCGACGCAATCGGAGTTTAACAAAAAGTTGCCGGCCGTTTGACCGGCGCAACTTGACGGCACGACGCGAATAAACATAGAACATCGGCGGTTTCCCGCTTTGTTCTGCGCTCCCGGCCGATCGCCGCGGCGGGGCGAAGCGTCCTGACGAAAAGGCCTCTCATGCTCACGCGCAAGCAGCACGAACTGCTCACGTTCATCGACCGGCATTTGAAGCAGACCGGCTACTCCCCGAGCTTCGAGGAGATGAAGGATGCGCTCCAGCTCCGGTCGAAATCCGGCATCCACCGGCTGATCTCGGCCCTGGAGGAGCGCGGGTTCCTGCGCCGCCACCACCACCGCGCCCGCGCGCTGGAAGTGGTGCGGCTGCCGGACGACATCGTGGCGCGAACCGCCACTGCCAGCGTTGCCGTCGCTGTGGCCGAAACCGAGGCGCCGGTGTTCTCGCCCAACGTGATCCGCGGCGACTTTTCGCCTCGCATCCCGGGCGTGCGGGTGGCCGCCGACGCGACGGCGATCCAGCTTCCGATGTACGGCCGCATCGCCGCCGGCCTGCCGATCGAGGCGTTGCGGGACCAGGGGTCGCAAATTGGCGTTCCGGTGGCGATGCTCGGGAGCGGGGAGCACTACGCGCTGGAAGTGGCCGGCGATTCGATGATCGAGGCCGGCATCCTGGACGGCGACACGGTGATCATCCGCCAGGGTGAGATCGCGGAGAACGGGCAGATCGTGGTCGCCCTGGTGGATGAGAACGAAGTCACGCTGAAGCGCCTGCGCCGGCGCGGCGCCTCTATCGCGCTGGAACCCTGCAACGAGCGGCACGAGACGCGGATCTTCCCGGCCGACCGGGTGAAAGTGCAAGGACGGCTGGTGGCGTTGCTGCGGCGATACTGATGTCGCGGGCGCGGGTATGCTTCGCATGCGACGGCCGACGGGACGACATCGGTTCTAGCGGCCCGCGGCGGCATCCGGAAGCGGGCTGCAGAGCGTCAAGAGAGCGGACAATGACCAAAAGCCGGCTTGCACCCGGCGCAGCCTTATACTAATTCTGGTATCAGGGCCGCTGCCTTGAAACCGCTGTCCTTTCTGGGAACATCGCTCGACGAGCTGAGGGGCTTCCCGGATGCGGCGCGGCGCGAGTCCGGCCACCAGCTCGATAAGGTGCAGCGCGGGCTGGAGCCTGATGACTGGAAGCCGATGCCGAGCGTGGGGCCGGACGTGCGAGAGATTCGAATCCGCGACCAGACAGGCGCCTTCCGGGTCATCTACACCGCAACCCGGCCGGAGGCCGTCTACGTGTTACACGCCTTCCAGAAGAAGACCCAGGCCACGCCCAAGCGGGATCTGGAGATGGCGGAGGCGCGGTTTCGGGAACTCATGCGGAGCAAGCCATGACGGAGACGGGCGGTATTCCCGGCCAGGTATTCGCGAGCGTGTGGGACGCGCTGGAAGACAGTCCGGGCGAGGCCGCCAACATGCGGCTGCGCTCGGAGTTGATGATCGCCATCCGGCAGGCCGTGGCGGACTGGGGCTTGACTCAGGCATCGGCGGCACGGCGTCTGGAGGTAACGCAACCACGGCTGAACGACCTGCTGCGCGGGCGCATCAACAACTTCAGTCTCGATGCTCTGATCATGCTGGCCGCGCGGGCCGGCCTCGACATACGGGTGCAGATCGAGCGTTCCGCCGC